>Ga0209974_10000469_pt1 | contig 13401 bp, 8 predicted proteins | sample InoplaM3SPM_FD_187592 | JGI IMG/M metagenome (GOLD analysis project Ga0209974, IMG submission 187592) | Arabidopsis thaliana rhizosphere microbial communities from the Joint Genome Institute, USA, that affect carbon cycling - Inoculated... | ecosystem: Host-associated > Plants > Roots >...
GCGCCCTGTGGGTCAATGCCGCCGCGGGTGGGGTGGTCCAGGGCTGCAGCACGCTGACCCAGCAGCTGGTGAAGAATTTCTACCTGAGCAACGAGCGCAGCCTGGTACGCAAGGCCACCGAGGCCATGATGGCCGTGCTGCTGGAGCTACACTACGACAAGGACGAGATACTCGAGGCCTACCTCAACGAGGTGTTCCTGGGCCAGGACGGCAATCGCGCGGTGCATGGCTTCGGTCTGGCCAGCCAGTATTTCTTCGGCCAGCCGCTGGCCGAGCTGCAGCCGCATCAGGTCGCCCTGCTGGTGGGGATGGTCAAGGGACCCACCTATTACAATCCGCGCCGCAACCCCGAGCGGGCCATGACGCGGCGCAACCTGGTGATCGACCTGATGGCCGAGCAGTCGGTGATCGATGCCGCGCAGGCCGCTGCCGCCAAGCAGAAGCCGCTTGGTGTCACCGCCCGTGGCAGCCTGGCCAACAGCGCCCATCCGGCGTTCCTCGATCTGGTCAAGCGCCAGTTGCGCGAGGATTACCAGGAGGCCGACCTCACCGAGGAGGGGCTGCGCATCTTCACCAGTCTCGACCCGATCCTGCAGAACAAGGCCGAGGCCGCGGTGCACGACACCTTCAAGCGCATTGGCAAGGGCGGCGATCCGGTCGAGGCGTCGATGGTGGTGAGCAATCCGGAAACCGGCGAAGTGCTGGCCCTGCTCGGCAGTCGGCAGCCGCGTTTCGCCGGCTTCAACCGGGCGCTGGATGCGGTGCGGCCGATCGGTTCGCTGATCAAGCCGGCGATCTATCTCACCGCGCTGGAGAAGCCCAGCCAGTACACCCTGACCAGCTGGGTGGCGGACGTGCCCTTCTCGGTGAAGGGCCAGGACGGCCAGCTCTGGCGTCCGCAGAATTACGATCACCAGGCCCATGGCGACATCTATCTCTATCAGGGCCTGGCCAACTCCTACAACCTGTCGACCGCCAAGCTCGGCCTCGAGCTGGGGGTGCCGAACGTGCTGAAGACCCTGGCGCGGCTGGGCGTCGAGCGCGAGTGGCCGGCCTATCCGTCGATGTTGCTGGGCGCCGGGGCGTTGACCCCGATGGAGGTGTCCAGCATGTACCTGACCATCGCCAGCGGCGGGTTCAACACGCCGCTGCGCGGCATCCGCAGTGTCCTGGACTCCGCCGGCGAGCCGCTCAAGCGCTACCCGTTCCAGATCCAGCAGCGCTTCGATCCGGGGGCCATCTATCTGCTGCAGAACGCCATGCAGCGCGCGGAACATCTCAGCGGCGCCTTCCGCATGCTGCACGCGGACGGAAAAGAAGCCTGGCTTCGCTCGATCTGGCAGCCGATCAAGGCGGCTGACGGATCGCTCCACCACTTCACGCTGTGCGGCAACAATCTGACCCGAACCATCGCCTCGTCCCGCGAGCACGAAAGCATTATCAGTGCGCTCAAACGCTCGACCGCAGTGATTGAGTTCGACCTGGACGGGAACGTGATCACCGCCAACGATCAGTTTCTGAACGGCATGGGTTATCGACTGGAACAGATCAAGGGCAAGCACCACCGCATGTTCTGCGAACGCGATGAAAGCGACTCGACAGCCTATCGGGATTTCTGGGCACGCCTGAACCGCGGCGAGTATGTCGCCGAGCGCTTCAAGCGCATCGATGCGCGCGGCGAGGTGGTCTGGCTGGAAGCGTCCTACAACCCGGTGCTCGACGCTTACGGGAACCTGTACAAGGTCATCAAGTTCGCCACCCTCATCACCGAACAGGTCAATCGCGAACTGGCCGTAGCCGAGGCCGCGACCATCGCCTATGGCACATCGCAGCAGACCGACCTAAGCGCCCAGCGAGGTGCGGCCGTGGTGCAGGAGACCGTCGGCGTCATGCGCCAGATCGCCGCAAAAATGCAGGAAGCATCGGACGGCATCGAGGCGCTGGACAAGCAGTCCCAGCTGATCAGCGCCATTCTGAAAACCATCAGTGACATTGCCGATCAGACCAACCTGCTGGCGCTCAACGCCGCGATCGAAGCGGCGCGGGCCGGCGATCAAGGGCGCGGATTCGCCGTGGTCGCGGACGAAGTCCGTCAACTCGCGGCGCGAACCAGCAAAGCGGCAGGTGAAATCGTCGGTGTGGTCGGCAAAAACCAGGATCTGGCGCAGGCTGCGGTGCACAGCATGTCGGCCAGCCGAGCGCAGGCCGAAAACGGGCTTGATCTGGCCAATCAGGCCGGTTCGGTCATTGTGGAGATTCAGGACGGCGCCAAGCGTGTGGTCAGCGCGGTGGGCCAGTTCGCAAGCCAGCTGAAAACCTGAAATCAGGCGGGTACGTGTCCTCGGACCTTTGCCCGCCGGTAACGCCAGCGGACAGTTGAAGAGAGGCCCATTGCAAGCACTGGCCAGCATTCGGACTGCGGCGGTCTGGCCACACCGCAGTCGCCGCAAACCCAGCCTCAGGGCCGCAGCCCGTCGATCAATGGTCTACCACCACCTCGCTGATCTGCTTGATCGGCTTGAGATCCGTGTAGTTGGCGATGTCGGCCTGAATTTCATTGGCGTGCGGCCCGAACCCGGCCTGAAAAGCTTCCAGCGATTCGCTGAAGATATGGCACATGGCAACGTACTCGGGCGGCGTGCCGGGCGCGCCGCCGGACAGGCCCTTGTCCACCGTGTAGTACAGACAGGCCTCACCCATCCGCGCCTTGACCAGCGGCATGTGCTTGTCGCGGTAGTAGTCGTGGTCGAAGCGCGCATCGGGTGTGTAGGGGTACATCACGCTCACTTTGATCATCATCGAAACTCCTTGAAGGACCGGCCCGGCGGTATGTCGGCGGCTGCGGTGATTGGCTGACAACCATCCACTACGCCCGGTTGCATATGCAAGCGATCGGCCACAGCTGATCGGAACCGATCAGGCTCGCGAATAGCAGCAGGTCAGGCATCGGCAAGACGTCATGGCTTGTTGCTCTTGTTAACGGTCGCCACGCCTATGCTAGAGGCGGGCGCGCGCCGGCGGCGAGCGGCGCGGCTACTACCTTGGTACACAACGACTGGTACTTTCTGCATATTTCCCCGCCCGGCACGGCTTCCTATGCTGACCGCAACGCCATAGGAGTCGCCCATGTGCCCTTCCCTGCTACGTGCCAGTCTGTTCGCCGCGGTTCTGTGCAGCACTGCGCTGGCCAGTGCCGCGACGGCGGCCAGCGATGGTCTGCAGGTGCGTATAGGTTATCTGGGGTTTCGCCCCGATCCGGGCCCGCTGCTATCCAATGTGATTCCCGAACCGGAGGATGCCGGCCAGCGCGGCGCTGAACTGGCGATCGTCGACAGCAATACCACCGGCCGCTTTCTCCATCACGATTACCAGCTGACCGCGCGCAACAGCGAGTCAGCCGAACAGCTGCTCGCCGAGGCACGCGCGCTTCATGACGACGGATTGCGCCTGTTCGTGGTCAATGCGCCGGCCGACAGCCTGAACAACCTCGCCAAAGCCCTGCCCGACAGCCTGCTGATCAACGCCGGCAGTGCCAGCGATGCGCTGAGGACGACAACCTGCCTGAACAATGTGCTGCACACCCTGCCTAGTCGCAGCATGCTCGCCGACGCGCTGCTTCAGTTCCTGGCCGTCAGGCGCTGGAACGAGTTGATGCTGATTGCAGGCCAGACCGAGCAAGACAAGGCGTTCGCACAGGCGATACGCCGCGCCGCCAAGCGGTTCGGCCTGAAGATCGTCGTGGACAAACCCTGGACGTTCGACAACGACCAGCGCCGCACCGCCCAGGCCGACATGCCGCTGTTCACCCAGGCCGATGAGTACGATGTGGTGGTCGTCGCTGATGAGCGCGGCGATTTTGGCGAGTACGTGCCCTACCAGACCTGGCTGCCGCGCCCCGTCGTCGGCACACAGGGGCTGACGCCCACCGGTTGGCACAAGACGGTCGAAACCTACGGCGCCGCGCAATTGCAGAAGCGTTTCGAAGCTCATGCCGAGCGCTGGATGAATGACCGGGATTTCGCCGCCTGGATCGGTGTGCGCAGCTTCGCGACCGCCATCACCCGCCTCGGTACGGCTGACCCCGCGGCGATCCGCAAGGCCTTGCTGAGCGAGTCGCTGCCCGTGGACGGATTCAAGGGTCGCAAGCTGACCTTCCGCCCGTGGAATGGCCAGCTCCGTCAGCCGATTGCATTGGTTCATCCGCGCGGGCTGGTTTCCACCTCGCCGCAGGACGGCTTTCTGCATCCCACCAGCGAGCTCGACACGCTTGGCTTCGACCGGCCGGAAAGCAGGTGCCGCTTGAGCGAGACCGACCTCTGAATCGATCCGACCTGACCGGAATCGGCAGACCAATTGCGCCATTCACCGATCACAACAATAAAGAGAACGCACCGATGACCCGAACGCTCCTCACCTCTGCCATTGCCTGCGGGCTCGCCTGGACCAGCGCATCTGCGCTTGCGGCGACCGCCTATGTCTCGAACGAGAAGGACGACACCGTCAGCGTGATCGATCTGGACAAGCTCGAAACCGTCGAGACCTTGAAAGTCGGCCAACGGCCACGCGGTCTGACGCTGTCCAGCGACAACAAGCTGCTCTATATCTGCGCGAGCGATTCGGACACCGTGCAGGTCATGGATCTGGCCACGCGCCGGATCATCAAGCAGCTGCCTTCCGGCGCCGATCCGGAGCAGTTCGCGCTGCATCCGAACGACAAGTGGCTGTACATCTCCAACGAGGACGACGCGCTGGTCACGGTGGTGGATGTCGACAGCGAACAGGTCCTCGCTCAGATCGAAGTCGGCGTCGAACCCGAGGGCATGGCCGTATCGCCCGATGGCAAGTGGGCGATAAACACCAGCGAAACCACCAACATGCTGCACTGGATCGACACGGCGACCAACACACTGGTCGACAACACCCTGGTCGACCAGCGCCCGCGCCACGTCGAATTCAGCCGGGACAGCAAGACGCTCTGGTCGTCTTCGGAAATCGGCGGCACCGTGACCGTCGTCGACGTCGATACGCGCAAGATCCTCAAGACCATCGACTTCGAGATCAAGGGCGTGCACCGCGACAAGGTACAGCCCGTCGGCGTCAAGCTCAGCGGCGACGGCAAGTACGCCTTCGTCGCCCTGGGGCCGGCGAACCGCGTCGCGGTTGTCGACGCCAAGACCTACGAGGTAATGGACTACCTGCTAGTGGGCCGCCGGGTCTGGCATCTGGCGTTCAACGGCGACGAGAGCCGCCTGCTGACGACCAACGGCGTCAGCGGTGACGTGTCGGTGATCGACATCGACTCGATGAAAGTGGTCAAGTCGATCAAGGTCGGCCGCTATCCCTGGGGCGTGGTCGTTACGCCATGACCGATTGCCCCACGAATGGTTACGCCATGAATGCGCTGGATGTCGCCGGCATCAGCTTTTCCTACGGCGAGCGCCAGGCCCTGCAGGACGTGGCATTCAGCGCGGCCGCGGGGCGTTTCACCGCCCTGCTGGGGCCTAACGGTGCGGGCAAATCGACACTGATCGCGCTACTCACCCGGCTCTACGATCTGCAGCGGGGCGAAATCCGGGTAGCCGGTCACAGCCTGCGCAGCGAGCCCCGGGAGGCGTTGCGCCGCCTTGGCGTGGTGTTCCAGCAAAGCACGCTGGACCTCGATCTCACCGTCGAGCAAAACCTTCGCTATCACGCGGCCCTTCATGGCATGCCACGACGGGCAGCCAATCAGCGCATCGAGCTGGAGCTGGAACGCCAGCAGCTCGGCGAGCGGCGCAAAAGCAAGGTTCGCGAGCTGAACGGTGGGCACCGCAGACGCGTGGAAATCGCCCGTGCCCTGCTCCACGAGCCCAGCCTGCTGTTGCTCGATGAAGCCAGCGCGGGGCTGGATCCGGCGAGCCGGCAGGCGCTCAACGAGCATGTTCGGGCGTTGTGTGACGACGGCATGAGCGTGCTCTGGACCACGCACCTGCTCGATGAAGTCGGGCCGTCTGACGATCTGATCATCCTTAACCGTGGGAGGCTGGTAGCCCGCGGTCGCGCCGATGAGTTGTCCGCTGAAGACGGCAGCCTGCAGCAGACCTTCGCGCGCCTGACCCGCAATCCGGTGCACGCCTGATGGCTGCCGCGTGCGTCGCGCAGGCGCAGCCCATCGCCTTTCGTGGAGCCCTGTCATGACAGCCTATTGGGAATGCCTGCGGGCAATCATCGGGCGAGAGTGGCTGCGCTTCGTTCAGCAGCGCTCGCGTTTTTTCAGCGCCCTGGTGCGCCCACTGCTGTGGTTGGTGGTGTTCGCCGCCGGTTTTCGCGCGGCGCTGGGGATCGCCATCATCGAACCCTACGAGACGTACATCACCTACGAGACCTACATCGTGCCGGGCCTGGCCTGCATGATCCTCCTGTTCAACGGCATGCAGGGTTCGTTGTCGATGGTGTACGACCGCGAGATGGGCAGCATGCGTGTGCTGCTGACAAGCCCGCTGCCGCGCAGTTTTCTGTTGGCGAGCAAACTGCTGGCCACCGCGCTGATCTCCTTGCTGCAGGTCTATGCGTTTCTGCTCATCGCCTGGTTCTACGGGGTGCAGCCGCCGCTGGCGGGCCTGCTGTCAGCGCTGCCGGCGCTGCTGTTGGTAGCGCTGCTACTCAGTGCGCTGGGGCTGTTGCTGTCCAACGGCATACGCCAGCTGGAAAATTTCGCCGGCGTGATGAATTTCGTCATCTTCCCGATGTTCTTCCTTTCCTCCGCGCTCTACCCGCTGTGGAAGATGCGCGAAGCCAACGAATGGCTGTTCTGGATCTGCTCGTTCAACCCCTTCACCTATTCCGTCGAGCTGGTGCGCTTCGCGCTATACGAAAGACTCGAACCGATGGCGCTGGCCGTCTGCCTTGGCCTGACACTTCTGTTCAGCCTGCTGGCGGTGCTCAGTTTCAACCCACAGCATGCCGCCCTGCGCCGGGCGACCTGAGCCGTTTTGATGGCCCAACGCAACCCATCGGGCCAAACGGATATTTGTGCTCGCGCTGTACGAGCGGCTCGATTCGACGTCATTGGCCAGCGGCGCTGCGGTTCAGCCAACCGGGGTGCTTAGCCTCAACCGCAGCGCTACGTTGCTCCGCCTGGTAAGGCTCTACTACTTTGGTACTGAATTTCTTGTCGATCGTAGGATTTAAAAAGCGCACACATTGCTCTGTAATGTGGCGGAACGAATACCGGACACCCCGCGCTGGCTGGCCAAACGCCGGCAAGTCTGCCCAGCCGATCCGCGTCGTTTCGCTCCTTGGTGCTTTATAAAATGCCTTACCGATCCACCCCAACATAATCAAAACAATGAGGTGACCGGCCGTGTACAAGATACTGATCGCTGATGACCATCCGCTGTTTCGCGAAGCCATACAGAACGTCATCCGCGACGGATTCCCCGGCAGCGAAATCCTGGAAACCGCCGACCTGGAAAGCGCCCTGTCGTTAACGCTCGAGCACGACGACCTCGACCTCGTCCTGCTCGACCTCAACATGCCCGGCATGCACGGCCTCAATGGGCTGATCAACCTGCGCAACGAGGCGCCGACCATTCCGGTGGTAATCGTCTCGGCCGAGCAGGACAAGCAGATCGTGCTTCAGGCCATCACCTACGGGGCCTGCGGGTTCATTACCAAGTCATCGCCACGCGCACAGATGACCGAAGCCATCGACCAGATTCTCAACGGCAACGTATACCTGCCGTCCGACATCATCCGCAGCCAGAAAGCCACGTCCCGACGCACCCAGAGCAACGAGCCGAGCATCCCTCCGGAACTGCTGCAGGCCCTGACCCGCAAGCAGCTGCTGGTGCTCGAGCGCATGACCAAGGGCGAATCGAACAAGCAGATCGCCTACAACCTGGACATCGCCGAAACCACCGTGAAGGCGCACGTATCAGCCATCCTGCGCAAGCTCAACGTGCACAACCGCGTGCAAGCCATCCTTTCGGCCGGCGATATCGATTTCACCTCCTACCTGCGCCGTTGAGCTAGCGCCTGAGCAGAAGCCGCGCCGCACGGCCGTGGTGGTGGGCACGTTTTGCTCATAAACGGTAAAGCAGGCAGTCGATAGGCTTGAGCGGCATCAAGCATGAAAAGCTCGTCGTCAAGCCCCCCGAATGACCGCACCTTCTGTGACAGGCCATAGCTATCGCGAACAGGTTCGCTCCCTTCGGCCGCACTTGTCGCTTTTCCTAGGACCGAGCCTGCTTGTGAATTGGGCAACCCATAGCTGCGGTTTAGCGAATCGAGCCATGCACCGACGCGCCTGGCCATTCGCCGATCAGGAGTGGCCGTGCTCCATCATGTGGCACATGGCGGTCTTGAGCTTCATCGGCCGCACCGGCTTGTGCATCAGCATGTGGCCCAGTTCCCTCACCTGCTGTTTCAGCTCGTTGCTGTAGTTGGCGGTGATCATCAGCGCGGGCAAGGGGCTGGCGCGCCGTGAGTTGACGGTGGTGACCACATCGACCCCGTTGCAGCCGTTGTCCAGGTGGTAGTCGGCGATGAGCAGATCGGCATCGGCGTGAAAGTTGTCCACTTGCCGGGCGAGGTCTTCTTCGGACAGCGCGGTGACCACACGGCAGCCCCAACCTTCGAGCAGGGTTCGCATGCCGGCGCAGATCGCGGTGTCGTTATCCAGCACCCAGACCCGAGCGCCCTTGAGTCGCTCCAGCAGCAGATCGGTGGTGCAGAGCTCGGGCTTCGCCTTTGGCGCAAGCTTGGACAACGGCACCTCAATCGCGAACATCGAACCGCGCCCCGGTTGGGAGCGCACCTGAATCCGGTGGCCCAGCATGCGAGCGATCTTGTCGACGATGGCCAGGCCGAGCCCGAGCCCGCGGTCCTGATTGGGTCGCACGCCCTCGCCACGCTTGAACTCGTGGAAGACCTCCTCCAGGCGATTCTCGGCGATGCCGATGCCGGTATCCCAGACCTCTATGGACAGGCTCTGGCGATGCCGCCGGCAACCGAGCAGCACGCGGCCTTGCGGGGTGTAGCGAATGGCGTTGGTCAGGAGGTTGCGCAGGATGCGCGCCAACAGCTGAATATCGCTGCGCACCAGCGCCGAGCAGGGAATGAAGTCGAGCTGCAGTTGTTCGCTGCTGGCGATCTGGCGGAACTCCACGGCCAGGTTTTCCAGCAGCTCGCTGACGGCGAACGGGGCGATATCCGGCTTGATCACGCCGGCGTCCAGCTTGGAAATATCCACCAGCGTGCCCAGCAGGTTTTCCACGTCCTCCAGCGAATTGCTGATGTTGCGGATCAGCCCACCGCTGGGCGCAGCGGGCTGTTCGAGCAACGCACTGGTGAACAGACGCGCCGCGTTCAGCGGCTGCAGCAGGTCGTGGCTGACGGCCGCGAGAAACTTGGTCTTCGACAGGTTGGCCAGTTCGGCCTCACGCTTGGCCTCGCGCAGGCGCGCTTCGGCGTGGGCGCGCTCGTCGATCTCGCAGAGCAATTGATCGTTCAGACTGGTGAGCTCGGCGGTACGCTCACGCACCCGCTGCTCGAGATTCTGATAGGCCTGGTGCAGGGCTTCAGCGGTACGGCGGCGATCGGTAATGTCCTGAATGAGCACGAAGATGCCCGCCACCTCACCGTTCGACTGCCGGTTCGGCACGTAGGACCGGAGCATGTAGCGCTGCTGTCCGGCGTGGTTGAGCTCGGCCATCTCGAAGCTGACGTTTTCGCCCGCCAACGCCCGCTCGATATAAGGCTCCAGTTGTTGCCAGTGCTCGCCACTGTGAATCTCGCGCAGGCATTGGCCGAGCATGCCGTCGCTGGGCCAGCGGTACCATTCCTCGTATACCTTGTTGGTGAATTCGTAGGTCAGGTCGGCCGATACGTAGGCGATCAGCGCGGGCACATGGTCGGTGATCAGGCGGATCCAGCGCTCGCTTTCACGCAACGCTTCGGCATGCCGGTAGCGCTCGGTGATGTCGGTAAAGGTGTTGACGAAGCCGCCGGTTGGCAGCGGATGGGTGCGGATTTCCAACGTGCGACCATCGAACAGATGCTGCTCCAGTTCCGCCAACGGCAGACCATTGGCGTCGCGCGTGGCGGGCGTCAGCAGTCTCAGCTCACTGTCGGCCATCACTTCTTCGAACGACCTATGCGCCTCGATCGGCGCCAGGCCGCAGAGTTCGAGGAAGCGGCCGTTCCAGAGCTCGAGGCTGCCGTCGGCACTGACCATCGCCACGCCCTGGGACAGGTTGTCCACGGCGCGCTGCAGCAACCGGGATTTCTGCGCCAGCGCCTGTTCGCGGCGCATGGTTTCGCTGATCTTCACCTCGGTGATGTCGGTGTAGAGCATCACCAGCCCGCCTTCGCGGGTCGGGCGCTCGCTAAGCTGCACCCAGCGCCCGTTCTGCAGACGATAGACGGTGGGCTCGTTGGCCTTGCCTCGATGTTCTTCTGCGATAAGCCCGCTGCTCTCGGCCAGGCGCTTGAGCTCGGCCAGACGCGTGCCGCTGTTGATACGCACACGGGTGCGGCTCCACAACGACTTGAATCGCTTGTTGAACAGGATGATGCGCTGCTCCTTGTCGAACAGCACGAAGGCATCGGAAATGCTCTCGATGGCGTCGACCAGATGCTGATGCGCGGTTTCGGCGCGCATGCGCGCATCGCTGAGCAGCCGGTTGCTGGCCTTGAGTTCGGCCATCGCCTGGTTCAGCGCATCGGTACGCTCGCGCACCTGTTCGGCCAGTTCCACCGAGTGCTGGAACGCCGCATAAGAGGCGTCGCGACCGGTGCCGCTGGATTCGATTCGCTCGATCAGCGCCGCGTTGATGCGCCTGAGCTTGTGGTTTTCCCGCTCCAGTTCGGCCAGCCGCTCATCGAGCACCGCGTTCTCCAGCGCGCGCTCCAGGCCGACCGATGGCGACGCCGGTGAAGGTCTGGTTGATGTGCATGCCATTGAACTGCTCTCCGTAGGTGTTGAAGCCGATCACCTGCTGGCGCTTGAGAAAGGCGGAGGTATCGTCCGTGCTGCCGTTGCCCTCGACCTCCAGCCGCCGCAGGAAACAGTCGCAGCCGATGGTCAGCAACGGCGAGCCGAGGCGCTGCTCCAGGCGGTCGAACAAGGCCTCCAAATTGGGCATCAGCGGGCCAGGCCGCATCGCGGTCAGGACGATCCCGTTCTCCACCGCGCAGTAGAAGGTCAGGCTCAGGTCGTCGTTGACCTTCTGAATCGCCCGGACGTAGTAGTGCTCGTTGATACGCACCGCCAGCGGGTGCGCGGCGAACAGCCGATGGTTCAGCGCATCGACCTTGACGCCGATGAGCCGGGCATATTCTTCGGCGGCGGGTTCGGCGTTGAGTTCGTAGACCCGTCGGGCATGGCTGTCGACCCGGGTGACCACCAGCTTTTCGCTGCGCGGCAGCATGTGGTGCGTGGTGAATACCTCGAAGTCCAGCCAGGTATTGATCAGCACGACGATGGCCGCTCCGCTGTGAAACGTGCCGTCGTAGTACACGTGGGTGTCGGTCAGGTGATTGTCGTCGCCGGCCGAGCCGCCGAAATGCGGGATGCTGCCGAAGGCCGCGCTGAGCGCCGAGAGTACGACTTCTTCGCGGCTGGAAAGGCCATCGAGCAGCGTCAGGGCAAAGCTGTGATCCTTGATTGGTGCGAGCTGATTGCTGCGACAGGCGCTGCCCAGCCGTTCGACCAGCTGCTGGGCGTCGATCAGGCTGAACCTGTCCATTTCCACGATCAGTTCGCTGGCAATCGAGAAACTGCGGTGGTCGAAGCCGACCGCCGTCACGCAGCTGCGGCCATAGCCGAGCGAAGTGATTTCGCCGGCGGACGTGCAACCCACGACCCGCACGCCGCCGAAGTACTGCGCGAGCGCATCGCCAAGCGCCGGCAGGTCGTATTCGGCCGAGCAGAAAAACAGGACGAAGCCAAGGTGTGGATGGATCAGCTGGCGTGCCAGGTCCTGAGCCACCGTTTCGGCGTCCCTGGCTTCGGACATGGCAGTGCGTACCACCGCCGCTTCTTGTTCGATCACACCCTTCCCCAACTGCTGTCGTCGTATGACCCCATTCTTGGTCAGGGCATAGGGTACGAAAATGCTACTTCAGTACCGGAGCCGCCCTGCCAAGGTAGCGATGCGACAAAAGAGCAAACAATCGCGCCCCGCGCCTGGCAAGGCTGCGAAGGTGAGGCAGCTGAAACAAAAAAGGCCGGCCCTCACGGGGACCGGCCTTTCCTGTTTCAGCAACCGCGGAGTTTGCAACCGCGCGCGACGCTGATGCCTTGTCACGTAATGGATGGAACGCCCTGCATCGCGCGTCCCCTGCTCCGCTCGCTTAGAAGCTCAGCGTGGCGCCAATTGCGTAGGTGCGCGTGTCCTCGTCGAGGGCGTCGGTGTCACGGCCTCTCAGCTCGAACTCGTTCACCTCGGCGACCAGTTTCAGGTTGTCGTTGATGGTGCGGAAGTAGGCCAGTCCGCGTGTTTCATAATCGGCAGCGGTGCCCAGACCATTGCCGTCATCCTTTGTCTTGCCGGTCGACAGCGCGATGCGGTTCTTGCCGAAGGTGTACGAGCCTTGCAGCAGGTATCCGTCGCTGTCCACGTCGCGAAGTTGGGCTTCACCGGCGTTGTTGGTATAGAACGGGTTGATGCCTTCGGCCTGGAAGCCCGATGCGGTGACGGAGAAGCCGGCCAGCTTCGCCTGGATACCGTAGCCGACGCCTTGGGAATCGACTTCATCGACCGCGTTGTCGGTGTTCTTGGACGTCTGCTGCATCCCGTTGATCCAGGAGTAGAACTGCGCCCCGCCTACCTCGAACTGATAGGTGATCTCGGTTTCGAGACGCGGGCTGTCCTGGTAGGCCTCGTCAAGTGCGCTGCTGGCGTCGTTCGTGGTATCGACCGGGTCCATGATGCCGACGGCAACCCGCAGGCCGCTCATGACAGGCGAGCGATAGGTGATCTGCGAGGTCGGGAAGGGATACGGATAACCGGTACCGATGTTGCCGAACGATACGCCGCCGAAATCCACCAGCCCGAGGGTGTCGCTGACCTGGCCATAACCGGCGAGCATCTCGTCGAGCAGGATGTTGGAGCGGGCGAACAGCCCGAAGTCCTTGCCGACCAGCACTTCACCCCACTCAGGGTTGGCCACGGTGCCGTAGAACTGCCGCACGTCGATGGCGGTGTCAGTGCCGTTGGTTTCACTGTCGTTGATGGTCACCCAGAACGACGCCCGTGCGCCGAGCTTCAAGTCTTCGACTTGCTTGCCCATGTTGAAACCCAGGTAGTTGGGCAAGAAGCCCATCTTCACCCGCGCCTGGCGGCGGTCGAACTGCTCGCCCTCGCGGTCGACGTCACTGTTGACGTAAAAGGCGTTGATGTAGCCGTCGGTGGAGAA
>Ga0209974_10000470_pt1 | contig 13400 bp, 12 predicted proteins | sample InoplaM3SPM_FD_187592 | JGI IMG/M metagenome (GOLD analysis project Ga0209974, IMG submission 187592) | Arabidopsis thaliana rhizosphere microbial communities from the Joint Genome Institute, USA, that affect carbon cycling - Inoculated... | ecosystem: Host-associated > Plants > Roots >...
CAGCACGGCGCGTCCGGTCTCGTGCTGCGTCTCGCGCATCATTTGCACGATATCGTCCAGCATCTGCTTGTGACTTCGAAGGAGCGCCTCCTGCGACGCCGCGGGCGCAGCCAACCCGGAACTCAGTCCCAGCGCGGCGAACCACGCGCATGCGCGGCGCCGCAACGGGCCAATGGAATAGAAAAAGGGCATGCCGCTTGGCGCCAGTATGCCCTTCCCCGCGCGCCCGCAGCAACCGGGCAGTGCAGCCTCAGCCTTTCAGGCACTCGCTCATGAACTTCTTGCGGTCGTCGCCCTTCAGTTTCTTGTCGCCGGCCTGCTTGTTGCACGCCTTCATCCGATCCTGCTGGGCGGTCTTCTTGTCCGCCGCAGCCGTCATGTCTTCGCCCTTGAGACAACGGCTCATGAACTTGTTGCGCTCCTCGCCTTTGCGGTCACCGGCCTGCCCCGCGCATTCCTTCATGCGCGCCTGCTGGGCCTTCTGCTTTTCCGTCGGTTCCTTCTTGGATTTTTCGGTCGCGGTGGCCGATTTCTTCTCCGCGTCTTTCGCCTTCTCCTGCGCGAACGCCATGGGGGAGGCCCCGAGCACCACGCAACACAGCAACCCGATCAGCTTTTTCATCATGCACTCCTCACTCTGGTTGATCACCCGCCCGGAAGGCGGACCGTCTGCCTTCATCGCGCATAACGCATCACGCCTCAGCCCGGCTGACAGAGTTCGAACGCCCCGGCGAGCAGCTCGTACGAGCGCAGGCGGCTGCCATAGTCTCCGGTTATGGTAATCGCCATCAGCTCGTCGGCGCCATATCCGGCTGCGAGCTCCAAAAGTCTTTCGCGCACCGATTCCGGGGTGCCGGCGACCACCCGCCGCCGGTGATAGGCGATGCGCCGCAGATCGGCTTCGGTATAGGGATAACTTGCAGCCTCTTCGTGATTGGGAACCGGGGCGTTCACACCGTAATCCATGTTGAGACGGCGCAGGCTGATACTCGCCGTGAGGCGTTCCGCCTCCTCCGCGGTTTGCGCGCAGATCACGAAGACGCACAGCAGCGCGTGTGGTTCCGGTTCCCGGCCGGATGGTCGGTAACGGCGCCGATAGTCGCGCATCACGGTGTCGCCGCCCTCCGCGCTGATGAAGTGCGCAAAAGCAAAGCGCAGTCCGAGTTCCGCAGCGAGCGCGCCGCTGTAATCGGACGAGCCGAGCAGCCAGACTTGCGGTGCGGTGGGCCCCGCCGGCATGGCGCGTACCGCCGCGAACGGGTGGTTCTGCGGCAAGCTTTCGTCCAGATAGGCAACCAGATACTGCACCTGCTCGGCGAATTTTTCAGCACCGGGATAACGCCCCTCCCCCATGGCGAGCGCCGTCATCTGATCGCCTCCCGGGGCGCGCCCGATGCCGAGGTCGATGCGGCCCGGGTAAAGCGCTTCGAGCATCCGGAACTGCTCGGCGACCTTGAACGGACTGTAGTACGGCAATAGCACGCCGCCGGTCCCCACGCGCAGCGTAGTCGTCGCGGCGGCAACACGCGTCGCCAGGATCTCCGGACAGGGATCCGCAAGCGCGGCGATGGAATGATGCTCCGCCAGCCAATAGCGGTGATAGCCCAGCCGCTCCGCAGCCTGCGCGAGCTTCAAAGTCTCGTGCACCGCCTGCGCCGGCGTATGGCCGCTGATGATGGGCGACTGGTCCAGTATGCCGAGCTTGATACCGGTCATATTTTGGGCCCTTGTTGTTCTTTTACCTGAGGCTTTTCTTCAGGCCTTCATCCCTATCGCTCCGAGCCACGCACGAACTCGTCCACCACTGCGCACCATGCCGCCGCGAGATTGCCGCGGTGATACCCGCCGCCGCCGAAGCCCATGATGCGCCCATCCGCGAACTCGTTGGCCAGCGCGCACAGGCTGCGCGCCGCGTGCGCGTGCGCCGCGGGCGTGTACTGAAGATGTGCGAGCGGGTCGCCCGCAAGGCTGTCCGCCCCGCACTGCATGACGATGAATTCCGGCCTGTGGCGCTTGAGATGGTCGACTACCCGTTCCCACGCGCCGAAAAACTCCTGATCGCCCCACCCCGGCTGCATCGGGATGTTGAGCTTCAGCCCTTGTGCCGCCCCTTTCCCGCGCTCGAACTCATGTCCGGTACCGGGATAAAGAAAGCGGCCGTCTTCGTGGATGTCCGCATAAATCAGCGTCCGGTCCTCTTCGTACGGGTAGTAAAGACCGTCGCCGTGGTGCACGTCGATATCGACGTAGGCGATGCGCTGGATGCCGTACTGCTCGCGCAGCGTGTCGATCACCACGCCGCAGTCGTTGAACACGCAGAATCCCGCAGCCGTGCCGCGGCGCGCGTGATGCAGTCCGCCGATCGGTTGAAACGTGCGGTAGCACGCGCCGTTCATCACGCGTTCGAGTCCCTCCAGCGCCGTGCCGACCACCGCCGCGGATGCGTCGAAGACGCCCGGATAAGCGGGCGTGTCCCCGTAATCGATCGACCCGTAACCGAGGCGGGACAATTGGTCCACGCGCGCCACGTGCTCCGGCGTATGAAACCGTGCGATCTCCTCCCGGGCGGCGGCGCGCGGCTCGCACACGGACGCTTTGTGATTCAGCCCCTGGCGGACCGCCTCTTTCCAGAACGCGTCCTGCCGGTCCGGTCCGAACGGATGGCCGTTGGGAAAACCGTACTTGCCGAGGGCCTCGCCTACGTAAAGGGAAACTTCGCTCTTCATCTCGACGCCTCACCGCTGCAACCGCCCGCGCCGTGCATTGTTGACGGCTGGCGCAAGCGCTTCAGAACAGATTCATCTGCCGCCCATCGCCCGGCGCGGCAAACTTCGTCGTGTCCAGTGTAACGTAGCGGCTGCCGTGATTGAAACCGAGCCGGTGGCAGGCAACGTCGAACCGGCGTTCGAGAAGTTCGGCGAGCTCGCCGGTGCCGCTCATCCGCGTGCCGAAGCGCGGATCGTTATCGCGCCCGCCGCGCATCTGATGGACGCGGCTCATCACGTGCTTCGCCTTGAGCGGATAGTGCCGCTCGAGCCAGTCCTTGAAAATGTCCTTGATCTCCCACGGCAGCCGCATGAGCACGTAGCCCGCCTGGCGCGCGCCGTGCGCCCACGCCGCTTCGAGCACCGCCTCGATCTGGTGATCCGTGAGAAACGGGATGACCGGCGCCACCAGCACGCCGACGGGCACGCCGGCGTCCGAGAGCCGGCGCATCGCCTCCAACCGGCGCGTCGGTGCTGAGCAGCGTGGCTCGAGGCGGCGTGCGAGTTCGTGATCAAGGTTATTGCATGAGATGTACACGTTCACGAGCTGCCGCTCGGCCATGCGCGAGAGGATGTCGAGATCGCGCTCGATCATGCCGTTCTTCGTGACGATCCCGACCGGGTGGTTGAATTCCGAGAGCACTTGCAGAATGCCGCGCGTGATCTCATAGCGGCGCTCGATCGGCTGGTAGGGGTCGGTGTTGGCGCCGAGCGAAATCACGTCGCACTTGTAGCCGGGTTTCGCGAGCTCCTCGCGCAGCGTCTCGGCGGCGTTGATCTTCGCGAACAGCCGCGTCTCGAAATCGATGCCGGGCGAAAGATTGCGATACGCGTGCGACGGCCGGGCGTAGCAATAAGTGCACCCATGCTCGCATCCCGCGTAGGGATTGATCGACTGGCTGAACGGAATATCGGGAGAGTCGTTGCGCGTGATAATGCTCTTTACCCGTTCTTCCGTGACGTGCGTCTTGAGCGCGGGAAGGTCGTCTTCTTCCGAGGAAACGCTCCAGCCGTCGTCGTACGCCTGCCGCTCTACCTTCTCGAAGCGGCCTTCCGGGTTGATGCCGGCGCCGCGCCCCTTGCGTGGATCGGAATGTTTGCCTGTCAACGTCTTGAGTGGCATTGCAGTCGGGAGGCCCGCGGACGGATGACTGTATATATTTACAGATCAGGGAACACAACGCAACACCTGTTACTCCGGACAGCGCTCAGGCAGAGCGATGTGCGTGCGTTGTAACTACCTCCAGCACGCGACGGTTGTTCTTTCCGGTGATCTGAGTGCGCACCACGGCGGTGAGCCGCCCATGGTGCAGGAGTTTCGATTTGGCTTTCAGCGTGCGACCCTCTCCCGGGCTGATGTACCAGGCCGACACACCGGTGAGCGCCCACGAAGCGGGCAGCGCCGCGCAAGCCGTATCCGCCGCCAGCCCCAGGAGAATGCCGCCCTGCACGTGCCCCACGCGGTTTGCGATGTGCGGCCCGTTCCTGACCCAGGACGATGCGCCGCCCGCGACTGCGTGCGGTTCGTAACCCCAGAAACGGCGGATGAAGGAACCGCCGTGCGCGGTGACGGATGCAATGGCCGATTCGGCAAGCTGCAAAATCTTCTTCTCCTCGCGCTGCAGTCCGCCAGCACGTGCCTCGATGCTGTCGCCGCGCCGGCGCTGCGGCATCGGATGCAGCGCCACGCCCTTAGGCGGCTTGAGCACCATGAAGGAACCGTTGCCGACGCACACCTGCTCGCCGTCCGCCGCGATCCGCACGCGACTCAATCCTTGCTGGCCTGCCGCGCCGGCAAAAAAACTTTCAAAAGCGCTCGCCGCCTCCAGACGGCCTGTCACCGGCGCGCCGGTGAAATGCAGGTTCATGCATACCGTCGCGAGCCGTGTCTCTGGCGATACGTTGGCGCGAACCGTCGCTGCCAGCGCCAGATCCGCGAACACAGCGAAGGCGCCCAGATTGATCTGCCCGCCCGCCTCCACGCAATGCGGTGCGCTGTCCATGGAAAGCCGCGAGTCGCGAACGGCGATATGGTCGAACGAGATGTCGAGAAAGTTGCCGACGAAGTGGTATCCCGGCTCGCGGTTGAGGCTGATGCCGCGCAGCACCTGGTCGCGTATTGCCTGCACGTCTCTCACTGGACTGTTTCACTGATCTTGTTGTTGTCATGCATTCTAGCGCGGCGCCGCGTCGGTTTGCGTCGCGCGCCCGGACGCGGCAGCCCGCAAGTGGATTGCGGGTATACTCGAATGGAAAATTCGGGCTACGGAAAATATGGAAGGAGCAGCAGCAATGGCACGAGCGGGCGTCATCGGCGCGGGCCTCATGGGCACCGCGTGCACCCGGCGTCTGCTGGCGGCGGGATTCGAAGTGCTCGCCTGCGATGTGGACGAGGCGAAGCGCAAGGCGATAGCGCAAGTGGGTGCCAAAGCCGTCGCAACGGCGGCGGAACTGGCGCGCGAGTGCAGGATCATGATCATCGCCGTATTCAGCACCGATCAGGTGGAACAGGTGATCGAAGGGCCCGATGGCGTGCTGCACGCCGCAGTCCACGCCGGACAGCAGCGCGTCGTCATTTGCGTGAGCACCTGCGACCCTGACCGCCTCGCCGCACTTGCGGGGCGCGTCGCCCCCCGTGGCGTTGAGTTTCTCGAAGTCCCGATTTCCGGCACGAGCGGTCAGGTCGCTGAGGGACAAGGCGTCGGGCTCGTCGGCGGATCGCGGCGCGTCATGGATGACGCGGCTGCCGTTCTGGACGCGATATGTCCACGACGACACTATCTGGGCACGGTGGGCAACGGTTCGCGCGCCAAGCTCGCCGTCAATCTGATTTTGGGACTCAACCGCGCGGCGCTCGCCGAGGGACTGGTTTTCGCCGAACGGCTCGGCCTCGACCGCTCGGCGTTACTCGAAGTCGCAAAAGGATCCGCGGCATACTCGCAGGTGATGGACATCAAGGGCCCGCTCATGGCGCGGCGGGAGTATCGCAATCCTGTGAGTCGCGTGGACCAGAGCCTGAAAGACTTCCGGCTGATGCTCGCGCAAGCGGAAGCACACGGCCAGGAATTGCCGTTCTCGCGTCTCTATGCGCGGATGCTGGAGGACTGCATGAAGCACGATGAAGCCGGCTGGGACAACGCCGCGATAGCGGAAGCGATCGCGCGGTGCAACCGGGCGTAGTGCAATGAAAGGCGACAAACGCACACCACCGGTTTGCTCAAGGGCAGTTTGACCGGGATGGCCTCGACGTGCGCGATCGTGACCGGTGCAGCGTGAAGACCGAGTGCGCTGCGGGCAACGGGATCGTTCATATGACTTCCTCCGTGTCAGGCAAAATTCTAAGAGCCTGGGTTCAGCGTGTCAGAATTTTTTCTATCGCTGCGAGTGCCTCAGCGTCTGCCTGGTTTTTTTCGCGTGCCAGACGCACGGCAACAATTCCGAGTTGCCGATATAGCGCAGCCAACGCCGGGGCCGATCCCTCCAGCGTCTCGAGCTGGCTTGTCACCAGCGCAGCGTCGCCGCGGGCGATCGGTCCGGTGAGCGCGCCGGCGGTACCGCGGCTCAAGACATTTTCCAGCGTCTCGCGCACCAAGGGAGTCATCAAGGGGACCGCGTCATCGCGCGCCATCCCCGCCCGCTCGTAGCACTGCAGTGCCGCCTCCAGCAGCGCAACCAGGTAATTGCTCGCCATCACGCTTCCCGCGTGATAGATGAGCTTGGCTGCTGCGTCAATGCGGATCACGCGGCCGCCAATCCGGCTGAAAGCCGGTTCGAGCACCGCAAGCGCCGCGGCATCACCCTCGGTTGCGCACCAGGTGCCGGCGAAGCTGGACACGGCCGTCTCCGATTCTGCAAAACTCTTGAGCGGATGCGCGCTCGCGACACAGGCACCGCATCGCGCAGCCGGCTCGAGTTCCGCGGACGACAGGGCGCCGCTGCAGTGGAAGACGATGTCGCCCTCGCGCAGGACGCCGCTGCCGGCCAACGCGCCGGCGCACGCCGCAATCGCGTCGTCCGGCGTCGAAATGATCCATACATCGGCGGCACGAGCCTCTACGATCTGAGTGCATGGCGCGCCCGCACCGATGTGCGCGACAGCGTTTCGGGCGCTCGCGTTCGTGGTCGCAATGACATCCTGAATGGCGAAGACCGCGGCGCGCTGCCACAGGACGCCCAGCGTGCGTCCGACCTTGCCGGGTCCAACGATATTGAGCAGCTTCATATCGGCATCGTCACGATATCGGTTGCGGCCAGTATAGATCAGGCGGTTTTACTGTTTTGTGCATCAACCGCCGTGAGGATGTCAGCGCATCGTCATAAAGCCGCGTTAAAGTTCCATCATGCGCCTGTCACGACGCACGTTCCTTTTAACCGCCTCGGGCCTGATCGCGCTCGGCGCGGTCCCGGCTGCCCGCGTGCTGGGGCAGCCGCGTTTCAGCGCGGATCCTTTCACCCTCGGTGTGGCGTCCGGTTACCCGCAACCCGATACCGTAGTACTGTGGACCCGGCTCGCGCCCGCCCCGCTGAACGGCGGCGGAATGCCGCCTCAATCGGTCCGCGTCGCCTGGGAAGTGGCGTCAGACGAGTCGTTCCGCACGGTCGTTACGCGGGGCACCGCGCTTGCCACGGCGCAATGGGCGCACTCGGTCCATGTCGAGGTACCGGGGCTGCAGCCCGGGCGCTGGTACTGGTACCGTTTCCACGCCGGGCAGGCCATGAGCCCGGTGGGGCGCACTCGCACCGCGCCGGCCACCGTTACGCCGGTCGAGCGCATGCGCTTTGCATTCGCCTCGTGCCAGCACTACGAGCAGGGCTATTTCGCAGCCTACCGGCACATGGCGGCCGATGACCTCGACCTGGTCGTGCATCTCGGCGACTACATTTACGAATCGTCGTGGGGACGCAAGCACGTGCGCAGGCACGACGCCGGCGAGCCGATCACGCTGGACGAGTATCGCAATCGCCATGCGCTCTACAAGGCGGATGGCGATCTGCAAACGGCGCACGCCGCCTTTCCATGGATTGTGACCTGGGACGATCACGAGGTGCAGAACGACTACGCCGGAGACCACTCGCAGGAGCGCGTACCCCCGGAGCTTTTCGCCAAACGCCGCCAAGCGGCCTACCAGGCTTATTACGAGCACATGCCGCTTCCCGCATCGGCGCGGCCGCAACCGCGCGAGATGCGCCTGTACTCGCGCAGCGACTTCGGGACACTCGCGCGTTTTCATGTGCTGGACGATCGCCAGTACCGTTCGCCGCAAGCCTGCCCGCGCCCGGGCCGCGGCGGAAGCAACGTGGTACAGGACTGCGCCGAGCGTCTCGACCCGCAACGCACGCTGCTCGGCGCGGCCCAGGAACGATGGCTGTTCGACGGTCTCGCGTCGTCCCCCGCGCGCTGGAACGTCATCGGGCAGCAGACGCTCGTCGCGCAGGTCGACCGCCTGCCGGGCGAAGGACAGATGTTCTGGACCGATGGCTGGGACGGCTACCCCGATGCGCGCACCCGGCTGCTCTCGCATTTACGGGACAGCAGAGCCTCGAATCCCGTATTCATCGGCGGCGACATGCACACGGCCATCGTCTCCGACGTGAGAGTCAACTTTGACGACCCGCGCGCCCCTGTCGTGGCGAGCGAGTTCGTGGCGACGTCGATCACGTCCGATGGTCCGGCGCGGGCGCGGATCGAGGCGTGGGCCGCAGACAATCCGCACATCCGGTACGCCGACCCAACCCGCCGCGGCTACACCGTGATGGAGCTTTCGGCCCGGCGCTGCATGGCGCGACTCCACACTTTGGACGATGTAAGGGATGCGGGCACACAGATCCGCAATCTGGTCTCCTTTGCCGTGGAGGACGGCCGTCCCGGCCCGCGGCGCGCTTAGTTTTCTGCGCGTCAAGGCTTGGATCGCGCGGCGCACGGATGTAACCTACAAGCTGCCGTGCCAACCTCATTCAACAAGGTCTTTCGTTCGATCGCCGAGCGGGGTCGCATGCTGCTCAGCCCGCGCCTGCGCGCGGTCAACGCGCGCCGCGACCGCGTTGCGCGGCTGACCGACCTGTGTCACGCGCTGCTTGCCGAACGCGGCGAGCCTTCGAGCGCCGCGCTCGCGATGGAAGCGCTCGCCGTCTATTCAACGCTCGACGAACCCGGCCGCGGGGAGTTTTTCGAGACCCTCGCGCGCGATTTCGGCCCCGACCAGGAGAGCTTGCTGCGCGCGATCGACGCTTACCGCGCGACCCCGACGCATCGTACGCTCTCCGCGCTGGAGCAGGCGATCGAACCCCCGCGCCAGGAACTGTTCCGCCGCCTCAACATGGCGCCCGGCGGAACTGCCGCGCTCGTGGAAATGCGCGGACGCATTCTCGCGATGATGGGAGAACGGACGCAGTTGCAGCCGGTCGAGTACGATCTCGCGCATCTGCTGCGCTCGTGGTTCAACCGCGGCTTCATCACACTGCAGCGGATCGACTGGCACACGCCGGCACACATCCTGGAGAAACTCATCCAGTACGAGGCGGTTCACGAGATCAACGGCTGGGACGATCTGCGCCGACGGCTCGCCGCGGATCGCCGCTGTTTCGGGTTCTTCCACCCGGCGCTGCCCGACGAACCGTTGATCTTTGTCGAAGTCGCGCTGGTAAGGGGCCTTGCTTCGGCGGTGCAGCCGCTGCTCGATCCGGCGAGCGAAATGGTAGACGCGGAACGCGCCGACACCGCGATCTTCTACTCGATCAGCGACTGCCAGCCCGGCCTGCGCGGGATCTCGTTCGGAAATTTCCTGATCAAGCAGGTTGCGGCAGAGCTACAGGCCGAACTTGGCAAGGTGAAGACATTCGCGACGCTTTCTCCCGTTCCGGGGTTGCGCGCGTGGCTCGACAAGAGCCTGGCCGATCTCACGCTGCTGCCGGGCGGCATGAAACTTGCCGCATGGCTGGAAAAAACACGCGGCTCCGCGTCGCGCCGCGCGGCACCGGTGCCCGAAGATCTGCGCGAACTGCTCACGTCTCTTTGCGCGCACTATCTCACGCGCGTCCAGCGCAACGACGGCCGGCCCGATGACGCCGTGGCGCGCTTTCACCTGCGTAACGGCGCGCGGCTGGAGCGCATCAACTGGTCGGCCGACACATCTGCTCGCGGGCTCGCGAGTTACGCGGGCCTCATGGTGAACTATCTCTACGAGCTCGACGAGGTCGAGCGCAATCACGAAGCGTACGTCAACGAGGGCAGAATCAGCGCTTCGCGGCGCGTGGAGGGACTCGCGCGCGCCCTGCGCTGGCCGGAGCGTGAGCCTTCCCCACCTCCGCTCGCGGGAGGCCCGCGCGAAATCGCGAACACCGGCTGAGCGCCGTATCAGCTCAGATCGACGGCGTACTTCTTAAGCTCGTCGAGGGAAACTATTTCGAGCGTCGCCTCGTGCGTCGCAGTGAGCACGACCCGCGGCGCCATCCCGGCATCCAGCGCTTCCTTCCACCGCGCGGCGCACAGGCACCACCGGTCTCCGGGGTTGAGTCCCGGAAAACCAAAATCGGGCACCGGTGTCGAAAGGTCGTTGCCGCGCGCGCGGCTGAATTCGAGAAACTCCGCCGTCATGAGCGCGCATACCGTGTGCACGCCAGGATCGTCCGGACCGGTATTGCAGCAGCCGTCCCGGTAGTACCCGGTGACCGGTGCTTCGCTGCAGCTCTGCAGCTTTTCGCCGAGGACGTTGCGGGCGTGCTCGCGCGGATCGAATCGTCTCATCGCGGTTCATCCGTCAAATGGCGCGCCTGACGCAGCCGGCGGCGTGCCGCTGCCGCGCGCGAGACAGTGAACGGCTTTTCCGCGAACGCAAGACGGCCCTTGGCGCCGCTCGCCTCGTAGTCGTGCTGCAATCGTGCGGTCGCGACCTCCGCGGCAACGCCTGCCTGGGTGACCGCAAATTCATGAACCAGCGCCACCAGCCGTTCGAGTGCGATCTCGTGCGTCTTGCCCGTGCGCGCGTAGAGCCAGTCCGTGAAGCGCAGGAACTGTGCGAACGCCGAACCCGTGCCCGGCTCGCCGACGAGCAACCTCAACGCGCTTCTGAAACGCCCGGAGTTGCCGACCATTTCCCAGTAGCGCGCGAATCGGCCGAGCCGCTGCATATCGGAAAAAGGAATGCAGTCCGTTGCAAGCACGTTATACGGCGGATCGGGGTTGTAACGCATGCCGTATGCCGCGGTATGGCGCGCAATCGCCGTGCCGCGCAGCCGTTTCAGTATGCCGACCTGGATTTCATGCGGCTGCAAAGCATAGAGGCGATCGAAGCCGCTTCCGAAGCTCTCCATGTCCTCGCCGGGGAGCCCGGCGATGAGATCGACGTGCACCAGCGCTCTGGAGTGCTCGCGCAGCCAGGCGAGGTTCGCCTCGGCGCGCGCGTTGTCCTGGCGCCGTGAAATGAGCGCCTGCACTCGCGGATTCCACGTCTGAATGCCGACCTCGAATTGGAGCGATCCGGCGGGAAAGCGCGCGATCGCCTCTTTGAGCTTGTCCGGAAGATGATCGGGAATGACCTCGAAGTGCAGGAACAACCGTTCGTCGAGCCGGTCGAGAAAAAACTCCAGAATGCGCACGCCGGCGCTCACCTTGAGGTTGAAGGTGCGATCGACGAAGCGGAAATGGCGCGCGCCCCGGTCGTAGAGCGCCGAAAGTTCACCGAGGAACGCGTCGAGATCAAACGCCCACGCTGTCTTGTCGAGCGCGGACAGGCAAAACTCGCATTTGTAGGGGCAGCCGCGCGAGGCCTCCACATACAGGAAGCGCCGCGCGACATCGTCGTCCGTGTAACGCGCATACGGCAAGACGATGTCTTTGAGCGCGGGCTGCAGGCCGGGGATCACTTTGTCGCCAGAAGCCGCGCCGCACAGAACGCTGCGGCAGAGCGCTGCGAACGAGAGGTCGCCCCATCCGGTGATCACGTAATCGGCAAGCGTGCAGATGCGCTGTGCTTCCACTTCGTGGCTCACCTCCGGGCCGCCCACGACGATCACGACCTCGGGTGCGACGCGTTTCAGCATCGCCACCATGCGTGTCGTCTCCTCGACGTTCCAGATGTAGACGCCGAAACCCAGGATGCGCGGACGATGGGAGAGCAAGGTCTCCGCCATGTCCGCCGGACGCGCGCCGAGCACGAATTCGACGACACGCGTTTCGTCGGCAAGCTCGCCCATGTTGGCCGCGAGGTAGCGCAGCCCGAGCGCAGCATGCACGTAACGCGCGTTGATGGTGGAAAGCACGATCGCCGCCATTGGGCGAGTGTATCGCAGACGTCCGTTGCGGCGTAGCGGCATGCCGAGCGCGACGGGCGGCTCGCTTGACGGCCCATGCGGGCCGGTCCATGCTTGAGCCACGTCTTCAAAAAATTTCCACGAGGCTTTATGTCCGCCGATCCCTCCCGTCCCGTAACCGACCGATACGGCAATCCGATCGATCCCATTGTGCGCTATGCGCGTGGCAGCATCCTGAAGAGCACGGATGAAGAGGTGCAGCGCATGCTGCGCGCCCGGCACATGGTGGGCGAGCGCGTGCGCACGCGCGGCCGGGAAAGCGTCTACGATCTTTCCGGCATGAACCGCGGCAGCGGGCTCGGCACAGGCGAAGTCCCCCATCTCACGAGTCATGTTCCGTTTTTCGAGCGTTTCGAGGGAAAAACGGAGCCGCTCGCGCTGAAACACATGGGCGCGGACCCGTCGCGGCACCGTGCGCTGATCCTCAACCGCGTTTCGGCGGCCAACTTCATCGCGCTCACCACGATACTCGCGGCCGGTGACCGGGTCTTCGGTTTCGCGCCGGCCGGTGGCGTGACCCACCCCTCGGTGGTGCGTCCCGTCAGCATGGCGGGCGGCAATTTCACCGAGTTCTTCACCTTCGCGGACCTCGAGCGTGCGTGGCGGGACGAAGGCGCGCCACGACTTCTGATCATCACGCCCATTACCGCCTCGAAGAAGCATCTCGATCTCGCGGATTTCAGGCGTGCGCTCGCGCTGCCGCGCGCGGCGCACACGCTGGTGTACGTGGACGACGCGCACATGGCTTCGCGCATCGGCTTCTTCGAAGAGCCGCGCACGTTCGAAGTCGGCGATGTGGACCTCGCGGTATGTTCCGCCGACAAGCACGTCGCCGGCCCGCGCGCCGGCGTCTTCGTCGGACGCCCGGATCTCGTCACGATGATCGGCTCGCGCGCCTACGAACTGGGGCTCGAAGCGCAGGCCGGCCAGTACGTGGGCGTTGCGAATGCCCTCCGGGACTTCGATCCGCAGGTAATCCGGCGCGCCGGCGAACTCGCGAAGCAGCTCGTCGAAGTGCTGGCGGCGCAGTACGGACCGAAACGCGCTTACCTCGGCGGACCCGGGGTGTCGATTTCAGGGGACGACGTGCTCGACATCGCGCGCGAGGAGCGCGGGACGAGCGACATGCCGGCGCTGGTCGCGGTGGAAGCAGCCGGGCTGGTCGCCATGGAAATGCTGGAGCAGGACGGCATCCTCACGATCGGCGCGGTCGCGATGCCGGGCAGCGCGCCGGCGCTGCGCCTGATGATGTATCCGGACGGACACAAGCTCGGCGTGGAGCGCATCGCCGCTTCGGTCGAGAACGGCATCGCCCGTCTTTCCGAA
>Ga0209974_10000472_pt1 | contig 13391 bp, 9 predicted proteins | sample InoplaM3SPM_FD_187592 | JGI IMG/M metagenome (GOLD analysis project Ga0209974, IMG submission 187592) | Arabidopsis thaliana rhizosphere microbial communities from the Joint Genome Institute, USA, that affect carbon cycling - Inoculated... | ecosystem: Host-associated > Plants > Roots >...
AGCAACAGGACCCCGCCGAGGATCAACGTGCCCCACCCCGCGCCTTTGAGCGAGCTACCCGGGGGCATCCGCTTCCACCAGCCGCTGCCGCCGAAGGTCCGCCAGCGCCGCCGGTTCCGGCGGGCGAGCATCGGCAGGATCACGAAGATGAAGAGGAAGAACAGGGGCACGGCGCAGCCCTGGAGCGGCAGCCCGGTGCGTCGGCGCGATCTCTCGTCCACGGTCGTTCCGGTCCCTTTGTACTCCCCTTTGGTGGAGGCGATCATCGCATCCACCCCGGCTTCGATCCCCCCGGGATAGTCGTTCGCCCGGAACCGCGGCACGATCTCGTCCTCGATGATCCGCTTGGCCGTGATGTCCGGCAGAACCCCTTCGAGCCCGTAGCCGACCTCGATCCGCAGCTTGCGGTCGTCGGAGAAGACGAAGAGCACCGCCCCGTTGTCCTTGTCGGCCTGGCCGACCTTCCACTTCTGGAAGGCACGGACGGTGAAGTCCTCGAGGACGAAGTTCTCGGGCACGCTCCGGTCGACCCACACGAGGATCTGGTTCGACGTGTCCCGCTCGAACTGCTCGAGCTTGCCGTTCAACGCTTCCGCGCGTTCCGCGGGCAGGATCCCCGCGCGGTCGGTGACATACCGGTCCGGCTTGGCGGGAAGCTGCTCCTCGATCGATCGCTGCGCGAGAAGCGGCAGAGCCGCCGCCGCGCCGAGAAGAACCACGGCGATTCGTGAGCCGATCCGGCTCATCGGACCCGTTTCCCGTTTTCCGTTTACCGTTTCCCGGGCGACTTCTTCACTGCGCCGGAGCCGGGGCCGGCGCCACGGGCGTCGCATTGCGGAAGTCGAACTGAACCTGTGGCGCGCGCTCCGCGCCCGGCGTGATGGCCTTGAAGTAGGCCTTCTCCTTGAACCCGAACATCGAGGCGAAGAGGTTCGTCGGGAAGCGAAGCCGCACCGTGTTGTACGCCTGCGCCACCTCGTTGTAGCGGTTGCGCTCGACGGCGATCCGGTTCTCCGTTCCCTCGAGCTGCGCCTGGAGGTCCCGGAAGTTCTGGTTTGCCTTCAGCTCGGGATACCGCTCGACGACGACGAGGAGCCTCTGAAGCGCCGCGCCGAGCTGGGCCTGGGCCGCCTCGAACTGGGCCATCTGCGCGGGGTCCGTGGGCGCCGTGGGCGCGCTCACCTGCGCCCGACCGACCGACGCGCGCGCCTGCGTGACGGCCTCCAGCGTGCTCTTCTCGAAGGCCGCGGCGCCCTGGACGGTCGCGACGAGGTTCGGAACGAGGTCGGCCCGTCGCTGATAGACGTTCTCGACCTGCCCCCACTGTTTGTCGACTTCCTGGCTCAGGCCGACGAGGCGGTTGTAGGTGCCGGCCATCGAGATTCCGACGATCACAGCGAGCACGACGATGAGAGCGACGCACCCGAGACCGAGCTTGCCCATGACTGCCTCCTCCTTTGCGAAACGGCGGCGATTGTAGCGTTAGAAGCTCGGAGGCCTGGAGCCCGGGCGGGAGCCGAGCTTCTCGAGGATCTCCGGCGGGAGCAGAGCTTCGAGAGTGCCGGCGCCGCCCGGTGCCCACGTGACGCGCGCGATCGCCGCTTTCCTCAGGGGAACCTCGTGGCGGCCGTCGCCGAACACGAGCAGACCCACCAGGGATCCGAGGAGCGGCTGGTGACCGACGACGAGCACCGAGCGCCAGCCGCCCCGTGCGAGCTCGGACGCGGCCTCGGCGGGATCGGTTCCCGGCATCAGGACCGGAAGCGGCCGCGGCAGCTCCAGCCGGAGAGCCCGGGCGCACGGCTCCGCGGTCTGGAGGGCGCGTCGAAACGGGGAGGCGAGCACGATCTCGATCGGAGGCAGCAGCGCCGCCAGCCCGCGCGCGACGGCCCGCGCCCGCGCGAGCCCCTCGGGCGTCAGCTCGCGTTCCTCGTCGCGCCCGGAAGGGGCGCCGCCCTGCGCTTCGGCGTGCCGGAGGAGCCAGACGTCCACGGTCCGAGTCTAGCGGGTTCATCCCCCGCCCTCCGAACCGTCCCTCTTGGTATTCTTTCGCCGACTTGGCGCTCAATACCGGCGATCTGCTCGGTCCCTACGAGATCGTTGCGCCTCTCGGCAAGGGCGGAATGGGAGAGGTCTACCGCGCACGCGACGTCCGCCTCGGCCGCGAGGTCGCGCTCAAGGTCCTCGTCGAGGCGGCGGCGAACGATTCGGAGAGTCTCGCGCGATTCCAGCGTGAGGCGCGCGCGGTCGCGGCGCTGAACCACCCGAACATCCTCTCGATCCACGACACCGGCGAGCACCGAGGCGTTCCGTACGCCGTGACCGAACTGCTCGAGGGCGAGAACCTCGGCGACCGGCTGCGGAGCGGGCCGCTCGCGCCGAAGCGGGCCACGGAGATCGCGTGCCAGGTCGCCGACGGGCTGGCCGCGGCGCACGCGCGCGGAGTCATTCACCGAGACATCAAGCCGGAGAACATCTTCCTGACGAACGACGGTCGCGCGAAGATCCTCGACTTCGGGATCGCGCGCATCGGCCCGAAGCCCGGCGACATCACGTCGGGAATCGCCGCCGCGCGGGGCGGGTCGAGCTCCCAGTTCATCATGGGGACCGCGGGCTACATGTCGCCCGAGCAGATCCGCGGAAAGCCGATCGACTTCCGGACCGACGTCTTCTCGCTCGGGGCGTGCTTCTACGAGATGCTGACGGGACGCCGCGCGTTCGACCGGCCGAGCGTGGTCGAGACGATGAGCGCGGTCTTGAAGGACGAGCCCTCGAAGGGTCCGGACGTCGAGAAGATCCCGGAGGCGATCCGGCCCTTCATCTTCCGGTGCCTCGAAAAAGATCCGGCGGACCGTTACCAGTCGGCGCGCGATCTGCTGCTCGACCTGCGCGCGTTCCAGGCGGAGGGCGTGCGGGAGGCGGCCGAGCGCGTGGGCCAGTTCCGCGCCGAGCCGCCCTGGAAGCATCGGAAAACGCGGGTAGCCCTGCGCGCCGTGGGCGCTGTGGTCATATTCCTCCTCGGGTTTTTCTCGGGATCCTGCTGGCAGAAAACCCGGGTGCCGGTCGCCGGCCCGGTCGGCTCCTCCGCCGCCTCCGCGCGCTGACCTAGGCCGACGCGACCGAGGAGTCGAAGGAGCTCGTCTCGATCGTGGGGAGCGCCGCCGGGCGCTCCCTTGGAGAGGGGATCGGCGCCGAGCAGCAGGCCTCCCGGCACGCGTCGTAGAGCGTCCGCCTCTGCACCGGCTCGTATCCCGCGTCGGAGATGAGCCGCCGCATCTCCGGCTGCGTCATCCGGTTTCGCGCGCCCGCAGCGTAGACGACGTTCTCCTCGATCATGATCGAGCCCAAGTCGTCGGCGCCGAACGCGAGCGACGTCTGGCCGATCTTCGGGCCCTGCGTCACCCAGGAACCCTGAACGTGACGGACGTTCTCGAGATACAGGCGGGACACCGCGAGCGTCTTCAGGTACTCGAAGCCTCCCGCCGTCTCGACCTTGCCGTCGAGCGCCGTGTTCTCCTCGACGAACGTCCACGGGATCCAGGCGGTGAAGCCGCCGGTCCGGTCCTGCAGGTCGCGGACCACCCGGAAGTGCTCGACCCTCTGCGCGTACGTCTCGCCGATCCCGAACATCATCGTCGCGGTCGTCCGCATCCCGAGCTGGTGCGCGGTCTCGTGGACGTCCACCCACTTCTCCGTGGGCGCCTTCGTCAGCGACCAGACGCGCTTTCGCACCGAGTCCTCGAGGATCTCGGCTCCTCCGCCCGGGATCGACTGCAGACCCGCGTCCCGCAGACGCGCGATCACGTCGCGCATCGGCCACTTCGTCACCTTCTTCAGGAAGTAAACCTCGGGCGCGGAGAGCGCGTGGAGGTGGACCGTCGGGAAGTTCGTCCGGATGAAGCGGAACATGTCCTCGTAGAACGAGAACGGCAGCTCGGCGTGCACGCCGCCCTGGAGAAGGACTCCCGTGCCGCCGAGGTCGACCGTCTCCTGGATCTTGCGGCCGATCTCGTCGAAGGAGAGGACGTAGGCCTCGGGGTGCTTCGAGTCCGGCCGGTAGAACGCGCAGAACTGGCACCGGTAGACGCAGACGTTCGTGTAGTTGATGTTGCGATCGACGATGTAGGTGGCGACACCCGGGTCGTTCTTCCGGTTGCGGACCTCGTTGGCCGCCGCGCCGAGCTCGAGGAGGCGGCCCTCTTCGAGAAGCGTCACGGCGTCGTCGCTCGAAAGGCGGTCTCCCCCGAGGGTCCGGGCGAGAATTTCGTCCGTGCGACTGCTCACGGTCCAGATTCTAGCCCGCCGGCACCCGGGAGAGACGCCTGCCGGATCCGCTCTCGATCACTCGTCGCGCGGCTCCTCGCGAATGAAGCGGCCGCTACGCAGGTCCCGGAGCGTCTGCTCGATCTCCGAACGGGTGTTCATCACGAACGGACCGTAGCGGGCGATCGGCTCGTGGAGCGGCCGGGCGGCGGCGAGGAGGAAGCTCCCTCCCTTCGTTCCGGCCGAGACCTCGATCAGGCCCCCGTCGCCGAAGATGACGAGAGCCGGCCCCGTCACTCGCTTTTTCTCGGGGCCGAACGTCAGCTCGCCGTGCTCGACGTAGGCGAAAGCCGTATGCCCGGGCTCGACTGGCTCCCGGAAGGACGAGCCGGGAGGAAGCGTCACGTCGATGAACTTCGGATTCACGGACAGTCCTTCGACCGGGCCGGCGAGACGGCCGCCGTCGGCCTCGCCCGCGACGACCCGGACTCTCGCACCGTCGCCGGTCTCGACCTCCTGCAGCCCTTCGGCCGACAGGTCGCGGTACTTGGGGCGCGTCATCTTTTCGCTCGCGGGGAGGTTCAACCAGAGCTGGAGTCCGGAAATCCCTTCGGGGCGCACCTGCGGCATCTCCTCGTGGAGGATGCCGCTGCCCGAGGTCATCCACTGGATGTCGCCGGCGCCGATCGCGCCCGCGTGACCGAGCGAGTCGCGGTGCTTGACTTCGCCTCTCCGGACGAAAGTCACGGTCTCGATTCCGCGGTGCGGGTGGTACGGAAACCCCGCCTCGTAGTCCGCCGGGTAGACCGACTCGAAGTTGTCGAGCAGGAGAAACGGGTCGAGATGATCGAGCTCGGGCGTGCCGATGCTGCGGATCAGGTGAACCCCCGCGCCCTCGACGACGGGGCGGGGCGGCACGACTCTCGCCACGGAACGCGAAACCGGACTGGACATGAGGAACCTCCTGGCGGCTACAAATACGCCCTGGGAATGGGCGTGGGTGCAGGAGCGCCCGACTACGCGAATTCGAGCGGGCGCGCCGGGGGGATGAGATGATCCTCCGCCGCCAGGCGGTAGTAGAGCTCCAGTCCTTCGAGGTCTCCGGCGTCGAGCTCGTAGTGGAGAGAGTGGCGAAGGTAGTCCTCGACGACGGCCTCCGAGAGGCCGCTCGCGGCAACCTCGCTGGCGACGAGCCGCGGGAAGCTCCGCTGCCCCGCGGCGTACGACTCGCGGACGATGCGCCCGACTTCGCCGGCATCCACGCCCGGCCGCACCGCCCAGAACGCGAAGACGAACGGATGCCCCGCGAACGCCCGCCACTCCGCGGCGAGGTCGAGGACGACCCGGCCGTTCAGGCGCGTCTTCAACGCCGGGTCACCGATCACGAGCGAGGCGTCGGCCGCGCCCCCGTCGCGGAACTCGGGATCGATGCCGTAACGGCGTTTCAACAGCAGCCGGGTGAGCACCGCAGAGGTTCGGGACGCCGGGTCGAGAGCGACCGACCGGATTTTCTCGCGCGACACGTCCGACACGAGCAGCACGGATCGGACCTCGGAGGCGGCCGCGATCCCCAGGCCGGCCACGACGCGCAGCCCCGGGATCCGCTGGTATTCGATCGACGGGATCAAGCCCACGTCCGCCGCGCCGCTGGCGAGCTTGTCGGCGCACGCCGAGGGCACGTCGCGGGAGACCTCGATCCCCGGCGGAGGATTCTCGAGGAGCCCCCAGATGAGGGGGCGGGCGTTCAGGAAATCGACGACGGAGAAGCGGAGCGTCAACCCTGCGACATCAGGTTCAGGAACTCGCTGTTCGTCTTGGTCTTCTCGAGCTTCTCGGTCAGGAGCTCCATCGCCTCGACCGTCGAGAGCGGGTTCAGGACCTTGCGGAGAACCCAGACGCGGTTCAGGTCCGCCTTGTCCATCAGCAGCTCTTCCTTCCGGGTGCCCGACTTGTTGATGTCGATCGCGGGGAACACGCGCTTGTCGACGAGCTTGCGGTCGAGGTGGGTCTCCATGTTGCCGGTGCCCTTGAACTCCTCGAAGATCACGTCGTCCATGCGCGAGCCGGTGTCGATGAGCGCGGTCGCGATGATCGTGAGCGAACCGCCCTCCTCGACGTTGCGCGCCGCGCCGAAGAATCTCTTCGGCCGCTGAAGGGCGTTCGAGTCGACGCCGCCGGAGAGGACCTTCCCGGAAGGCGGCACGATGGCGTTGTAGGCGCGCGCGAGGCGCGTGATCGAGTCGAGGAGGATCACGACGTCCCTCTTGTGCTCGACGAGCCGCTTGGCCTTCTCGATCACCATCTCCGCGACCTGGACGTGACGGGCGGCGGGCTCGTCGAAGGTCGAGGAGATGACCTCGCCCTTGACCGATCGCTGCATGTCGGTCACCTCTTCCGGGCGCTCGTCGATGAGCAGGACGATGAGCGTGACCTCCGGGTGGTTCGTCGACACGGAGTTCGCGATCGCCTGGAGGATCATCGTCTTGCCGGTGCGCGGCGCCGCCACGATGAGACCCCGCTGCCCCTTGCCGACCGGGGCGACGAGGTCGAGGACGCGCGCCGACATGTTCCCCGGGACCTCGAGCTTGATGCGGTCCTGCGGGTACAGGGGCGTGAGATTGTCGAAGAAGATCTTCTCCCGCGCGACGTCGGGGTGCTCGAAGTTGACCGCCTCGACCTTGATGAGGGCGAAGTAGCGCTCCCCCTCCTTCGGCGGACGGATCTGCCCGGAGACCGTGTCTCCGGTGCGCAGGTCGAACTTCCGGATCTGCGACGGCGAGACGTAGATGTCGTCGGGGCCCGGCAGGTAGTTGTACTCGGGCGCCCGGAGGAACCCGAACCCGTCGGGCAGGCACTCGAGCACGCCCTCCGAGAAGATGAGCCCCTTCTTTTCGGTCTGGGCCTGCAGGATCTTGAAGATCAGGTCCTGCTTGCGCATCCCGGTCGCGTTCTCGACCTCCAGGTCCTTCGCGATCTTCAGGAGCTGCGGGATCTTGATCTCGTGCAGCGCGCGGATGTCGAGCGTGTCGCCCGGCTCGACCGCGACTTCTTCGCCGGTCGTGTCCGGCAGTCCTTCGGTCGGCGGTTCGAGCGTCTCGACGTCCCCGCCGTTGTTGGTTCTCTTTCTGGCCATGGGCTTCTCCTCGGATTCGCTGTGAGACGGTGTTGGAAGCGGAACGATCCGCCGTTCGGTCACGGCGGGGGAAGCTTGACCGCATCCTCCCGCCGGCCGACCTATTTTGCAAGTGTTTCGAGTCGCGTCCCGGGTCTCACGACCCCATCAATGCGCGAGAGCTCCCCCTTCTGCCGGGCGGACCTCGGGCTCGAGGGTTGCGGCCGTGGGCGGGACTCCTTCCATGGCGACCTTGATCACCTCGTCCATGTTGGTCACGAGGTGAAACTCCATCTTGGAGCGGACCTCTTCCGGCAGGTCGTCCAGGTCCTTTTCGTTCTCGGTCGACAGGATGATCGTCAGGATCCCGGCGCGGTAGGCGGCGAGGACCTTGTCCTTGATTCCGCCGACGGGGAGCACCTTGCCGCGGAGCGTGATCTCTCCGGTCATCGCAACGTCTTTCAGCACCGGGATCTTCGTGACCGCCGAGAAGAGCGACGCCGCCATCGTGATCCCGGCGGAGGGGCCGTCCTTCGGAATGGCGCCCTCGGGGACGTGGATGTGGATGTCGTATTTCTCGTGGAAGTTCGGGTCCGCGTCGAACATCTCGGCCCGGCTGCGCACGTACGACACCGCCGCCCGCGCTGACTCCTGCATGACGTCGCCGAGCGACCCCGTCAGGATCAGGTTCCCCTTGCCCTTCAAGAGGCTCGTCTCGGTCGTCAGGATCTCGCCGCCCGCCTCGGTCCACGCGAGCCCGGTCGCGATGCCGATCTCCGAGACCTCGCCCTTGCGGCGGCTCCGGAACTTGTACTTGCCGAGGAAGTCCTTGATGTTCTCCTCCGTCACCAGGAGCGGAGTCTCGACCTTCTTCTGCACGATCTTGCGGGCGACCTTGCGGCACACGTTCGCGATCTCGCGCTCGAGATTGCGGACGCCCGCCTCACGGGTGTAGTTCGAGATGAGCGCCAGGATCGCCTCGTCGGAGACCTCGATCTGGTCGGCCTTCAGGCCGTTCGCCTCGCGCTGCTTGGGCACGAGGTACTTCTGGGCGATCGCGAGCTTCTCGTTCGGCGTGTAGCCGGAGAGTGGGATGAGCTCCATCCGATCCTTCAACGCCGGCGGGATCGGGTCGGCGACGTTCGCCGTCGCGATGAACATGACCTTCGACAGGTCGTACTCGACGTCGAGGTAGTGGTCCACGAAGGTGTGGTTCTGCTCGGGATCGAGGACCTCGAGCAGCGCCGACGCCGGGTCGCCCCGGAAGTCCGAAGAGGTCTTGTCGACCTCGTCGAGCAGGAAGACCGGGTTGACGGTTCCCGCCTTCTTCATCATCTGGATGATCTGTCCGGGGAACGCGCCGATGTACGTGCGCCGGTGGCCGCGAATCTCGGCCTCGTCGCGCACGCCGCCGAGCGACAGCCGCACGAACTTCCGGTTCAGCGCGCGGGCGATCGATTTGGCGAGCGACGTCTTGCCGACGCCCGGCGGACCGACGAAACAGATGATCGAGCCCCGCGTCTTCTGGACCAGCTGGCGCACCGCGAGGAACTCGAGGATTCGCTCCTTCACCTTCTCGAGCCCGTAGTGGTCCTCGTTCAGGATCTTCTCGGCTCGGGAGAGATCTTTCGACTCGCGGGACGCCTTCTTCCAGGGCACGCCGACCAGCCACTCGATGTAGTTCCGTGAGACCGTCGCCTCGGCCGACACCGGCGGCATGGCCTCCAGCCGGCGCAGCTCCTGTTCCGCCTTCTCGCGGACCTCCTTCGGCATCCCGGAGGTCGCGAGCTTCTTTTTCAGGTCGTCGACCTCGTCGGTGCGGTCGTCCTTGCGTCCGAGCTCCTGATGGATGGCCTTGATCTTCTCGTTGAGGTAGTACTCCTTCTGGGCCTTCTCCATCTGCTTCTTGACTTTGTTGTTGATGCGCCGGTCGATGTTGACCTTCTCGATCTCGACCTCGAGCAGGTCCTGGAGCTTCTGGAGGCGCTCGTGGGGCGAAACCGCTTCGAGGAGCGCCTGCTTTTCCGGCGTGGAGACGGCGATGTGCGCCGCCAGGGTGTCGGCGAAGCGGTCCGGGTCGTCGATCTTGAGCGACGCCGCGAGGCCCTCGAACGCCAGGTGGTGCGAGAGCTTCGCGTACTGCTCGAAGAGACCCAGGACCTTTCCCATGTACTCCTTGAGTTCCTCGACGTCCACGGGTCGCGACGCGACCGGTTCGACGGCGACCGCGAGGTAGCCCGCCCGTTCGTCGAAGCTGACGATCCGTCCGCGCCGGGCGCCCTCGACCATCACCTTGATGTGGCCGTTCGGGAGCTTCAGCGACTGCGCGACGGTGGCGACGACCCCCATGCCGTGGATGTCCTCGGGGCGAGGCTCGTCCAACTGCGGGTCCTTCTGGGCCGAGAGGAACAAGCGCTTGCCCGGAGTCGCCAGGGCGGCTTCGAGCGCGCGGATGGACGAATCCCGTCCCACGACGAAGGGCGCCATCATGTGCGGGAAGACCACCATGTCCCGAAGCGGGACGAGCGGCAGGGTCTCCCCCGACCGGGTGGTGCTGTCGGTTGACTTCATGGATTTACTGGTCCTTCCTGGCCCCGGAGGCGGAGGACCGCGCGGGGCGCGGACAGGCGGAGAGGAAGAGGTCTACCCCGCCTTGCGGAGAATCGTGATCGGGTTGGTGTGGTGCTTGACCACGTCTTTGGTGATGACGCATTCCTCGATGTCCTCGTCGGAGGGGATCTGGTACATCACGTCGAGCATCAGGTCCTCGATGATTATCTTCAAACCTCGTGCCCCGACGTTGCGAGCCAGAGCCTCTTCGGCGATGGCTTCGATGGCGTCATCGGTAAAACGAAGCTGGACGTTTTCGAATTCCAGCATGGTCTGGTACTGCTTGACGAGCGAGTTCTTGGGCTCCCGCAGGATCTCGACGAGAGCGCCCTGATCGAGCTCGGTCAGCGTGGCCACCACGGGCAGCCGGCCGACGAACTCGGGGATCATCCCGTACTTGATCAGGTCCTCGGGATGCACCTTCTCGAGGAGAACGCTCGAGCGCTTCTCCTTCTTGGTCGTGATCTTGGCCCCGAAGCCCATCGTCTTCTCGGTCATCCGCCGGCTGATGATGTCCTCCAGCCCGACGAAAGCCCCGCCGCACAGGAAGAGGATGTTGGTCGTGTCGATCTGGATGAACTCCTGGTGCGGGTGTTTGCGGCCCCCCTGGGGCGGCACGTTCGCCACCGTTCCCTCGAGGATCTTGAGCAGCGCCTGCTGGACCCCCTCACCCGAGACGTCCCGGGTGATCGACGGGTTCTCGCCCTTGCGAGCGATCTTGTCCACCTCGTCGATGTAGACGATCCCGCGCTCGGTCTTGTCCTTGTCGTTGCCCGCCGCCTGATAGAGCTTGAGGATGATGTTTTCGACGTCCTCGCCGACGTAGCCGGCCTCGGTCAGGGTGGTCGCGTCCACGATCGTGAACGGGACGGAGAGGAGCTTGGCGAGCGTCTGGGCGAGCAGGGTCTTGCCGGTCCCGGTCGGACCGATGAGCAGGATGTTCGACTTCTGGAGCTCGACGTCGAGCTTGCGGTTCTTCTCCAGGTAGTCGATCCGCTTGTAGTGGTTGTAGACGGCGACGGCGAGCTTCTTCTTCGCCTGCTCCTGGCCGATCACGTAGCTGTCCAGGAACTCTTTGATTTCTTTCGGCTTGGGGAGCTTGGTTTCGGGGGCCTGCGTCTCGAGGACGCGGTCCTCGGCGATGATGTCGAGGCAGATGTCGACGCACTCGTCGCAGATGTAGACCGTGGGACCGGCGATCAGCTTTTTGACGTCCCTCTGGCTCTTGTTGCAGAAGGAGCACCGCAGGACGTCGCCGTTACCGCCTTTCTTCGACATTCCGCCTCCGGGAAGGGCGAGAGAATTCTAGGCGCGCTTTCGCGGACGCGTCAACGAACTCTCCTGACCCTTTGGACTCCAATTTAGCACACCCCCGCGAAGATTAACGTCCCGGTTTTCCGCCTATTCCTTGGTCGTAGATCGCCGACATCAGCCGTGAGCGAAATCACTTCCCGGCCGCCCGCCTAAGACCACAGCACGTACCATTCCAGCGGCCGGACGTCGGCGCGATTGACCGGAACCCGGATCCGTTCCCGCCGCGCCGCCTCCGCCGCCACGCGCTCTCTTTCGGTCGCGGTCGAGCGTTCGAGCTCGGCCGCATAAGAGTCGCGCTCCGTGGTCCAGTCCGCGATCTTCTTCTCCGACTCCTTTATGTTCTCGGCCGAGCGTTGGATTCGCCCGTAGGCGCGGGCTCCCGCCCGACCCGCCGATCCGATCGAGCTCCGTCTCCCGCCGAGGACGGTCGTCAGGATGCTCGCACCGACGTCGATCGCGCTGTACGTCTTGGAGCGCGTCGACTCCGCGCGGTCCCGCTCGAGCTCCCGCGTCTCCGCCTCGATTTTTCGATCGAGCGCCTCGATCTTGCGCAAGAGCGGTCCTCCGACCTTCGACGTCCGCTTCTCGGTCTCCGACTCGATCGTTGCCTGGACGCGCGACTCGAACGCCTCGGCCGTCTCCTCCGGATTGCGGACGAGACCGAGCCCGGCGACGTTATCGAGGTCGAGGCCCTGCGCGGCCACGGCGTCCCGGGCGAGCCGCTCGAGCGCGGCCGTCGCGTTCGTCTTCGTCGCCCACGCCGGGAGCGAACCGTAAGAAGCGCCGGCCGGCACAGACGGAGAACCCGGCGCCTCCGCACCCGGCTCGTCGAGAACGGGAACGGGCGCGGCGCCCGACCCGAACCGGACGAGCGTCCGGCGCACACCCGACACCGGTGGCCTCTGGCGGTTCACGCGCGATTCCACGAGAACCGCAACCTCCCCGGAGAGCACACCGGCCGCCGCGCCGCCCACGTGAACGTGGCGGAACACGGGGTCGAGGGATGGCGGCACCGGAGCGCCGGCCACCGGGCTCGACGGGATCTCCGAGGCGGACGTCCCCGCCCGCGCCGACTTCTCGGAAGCGTCACTTCCCCCGGAGAGCGCGACGAGGTCCGGCAGCTCCCGCAGCGCGAGCGGTCCGCGCAGGTAGGCGCGCGCCCACCGCGTCTCGAACACGACAGGCCCGCCCGGCCGGTGGACGTCGTGCAACAGGAACTTCCTCTTCTCGAGCCCCGAGATCGTCCGGTCGGCTTCGGCGCGGGACATCCCGATCCCGGCCGACTCGAGCCCGTCGAGGAGGCGCTCCTTGTCGCGCTCCGCCTGGAGACGACCGACCATCCACGTTCCGGCGTTCGTGAGCGCCTTGTAGTCGAGATCCACCGGGTTCTGCGTGACGAGGAGCGACCCGACCCCGAATGCGCGCCCCTGCTTCAGGAGCGAGAGGAGGGGTCGCTTGGAAGGGGGCTCGGCGACGGGCGGCAGGAAACCCATCACCTCATCGAAGTACAGAAGGGCGCGAAGCTCGGTCGTGCCGGTCTGCGTGCGGGCCCAGCTCCAGAACCGGTCGAGGAAACGCGAGACGAAGAACATCCGCTCGCGGTCGTCGAGGTGCGCGAGGTAGAAGAGGTTGCACGCCGGCCGGCCCGAGGAATCGCGTGCGAGCCGGCCGGGATCGAGCGGCTCCCCTTCCCGCCACCCCTCGAAGTCGGGCGAGGCGAGCAGGTTGTTCAGCGCGAGCGCGAGCTGCCGGCGCTTCTCGCGCGGGAGGAACGCCTCGAGCTCCACGGCGCCGACGCGCGAGAAAGTCGGGCTCTCGACGAGCGCGACGAGCCCCGCGAGGTCGAGCGACCGCCCCGACTTCCACGACTCCTCGACCACGCGCGAGAGCAGGATCGGGCGCGGATCGGAAACCGGGTCCGCGTCGATGCCCGCGAGGCCGAGCAGGGCGAGGACGAGACCCCGGATCTCGTCGCGGAGCGCCTCCTCGTCCCGATCCCACGCGAGGCCCGGCGGCGCGTCGAGCGAGCCGAGCACGTTCACCGGCCGGGCCGAACGCGATCCGGGGCTGAAAACGCGCCAGGCCGTTTTCT
>Ga0209974_10000474_pt1 | contig 13380 bp, 15 predicted proteins | sample InoplaM3SPM_FD_187592 | JGI IMG/M metagenome (GOLD analysis project Ga0209974, IMG submission 187592) | Arabidopsis thaliana rhizosphere microbial communities from the Joint Genome Institute, USA, that affect carbon cycling - Inoculated... | ecosystem: Host-associated > Plants > Roots >...
GATGCTGATCTCCTCCTCGCACCACTTTCGGCAACCCACATCGCCTTGATCAACAAATCGAGTGCCGTAGAACACCATCTGCTGATCGCGACGAGGTCGTTCGAAGATCAGCGATGTCAACTCACGCAAAAGGACTGCGAGGCCCTCCTCATCGGCCTCACGGAAATCGACGCACTCTGCTTCTACAACGCGGGACACGAGGCTGGAGCCAACCAAACGCACAAACAGCTGCACTTGCTGCCGCTCGACGCGACGATCACTCCACTGCCCATCGAGCCACTCTTACGCTTCGCTCAGACAGACCGCATGATCGTACCTCGCCTGCCGTTCCGCCACGCCTACACCGCAATGGATCATGACTGGACCAATCCGGAAAAGGACAGTGGAGCTTCCCTGCATGCTTGCTACCGCAAGGTCCTTCACGCGGCCGGCCTCTCCGTTGACGCCACCTCGGGCAGTCATGGACTCACCGCTCCATACAACCTTCTCATGACTCGCAAGTGGATGTTGGTTGTGCCACGAGCGCATGCATGCTTCCAGAACATCTTGGTCGATGCCTTGGGGTTTGTCGGAATGTTCCTCGTGAAGGACAGACAGCAACTCGCTACGCTGCGGAGATTCGGTCCGATGACCGCCCTTCAGCATGTCACAGGTCACGCTTTGTCGTGAAAGCAGGCAGATCTTTTGCCTTCGCCCGTATGGCAGGCTGGTTCCACGACTGCATATGCGATACCCTAGTGTGAGATAACCTTCCGACCCTGCGTACACAGCGCATGAAAGAAAAGAAACACATGTCCACGACGATGAGACGTTTGCATGGAAGAGTCCGTTCGCTGCGCTCAAAGATGTCCCACTGCCGTCGAAGTCAACGAACTCAGCTGCTGTCGATTTAGCTGATAAGACCGCACCAAAAAGAAATCGTGGACGGGTAGACATCATTCGTTCGACCGCGCACCGGGGTGGAAAGATGGTGACGGTTGTCACAGGATTCGTTGGTATCAGTCAGGCAGAGAAAGAGCGGCTGGCGAAAGAAATGCAAAAGGCATGTAGCGCCGGAGGCACCGTGAAGGAAGGACGGATCGAGATTCAAGGAGATCACCGTGATACTGTCGCACGCATCTTGACCAACGCAGGCTTCCGTCCGGTCTTCGCCGGTGGCTGAGCCACTCTTCCTTCCCCCCGGGTCAGTTCGTGTAGGTTTTGCCTGTCAATTCTGACAGTATTTCTTGCTCCATTCCCCGGCATATACTTCCCCTCAAAACCGAACGAGAAGGAACCGCAAGGGTTTCATTCACGCTGCGATGACAACTTTGATTCGGCCTAAATCAAGGCAAGCATGGACATGAAGGGGAAAGTCGTCCTGATTACCGGCGGGGCCGGCGCACTGGGACAGACGGTCGTTCCGGCGTTCGTCTCCACGGGGGCCTCGGTCATCTTAGGAGATCGTACTCCTGTTCAGATGCCTGGAATCACTGCGCTCAAGGCCGACTTCACCGACCACACACAAGTCCGGAACCTCGTGGATGAAGTGATTCGAACCTCAGGCCGGCTCGATGCGCTGATCAATCTCGTCGGTGGCTTCGCGACAGGTCGCCTCGTCGAAACGGACGTGTCACTCTGGCAGAGGATGTTAACCATGAATCTGACCTCGGCCTTTCTGCTCTCACAGGCCGTGTTGCCTTTCATGCTGCAACACGGTCAGGGACGCATTGTGCACGTGGCCGCCCGAGCAGCACTTGAACCATTTACGGGAGCAGCAGCGTACATTGTCTCGAAGACAGGCCTGATTGGATTGATCCGCACACTGTCGTCAGAGCTGGAGGGTTCAGGCGTAACAGTGAATGCTGTCTTGCCGAGCACGATTGATACGCCTGCCAATAGACGAGCGATGCCCGCCGCCGATCCATCAAAATGGGCTCGGCCCGATTCCATCGCACACACGTTGACGTTCCTCGCTTCGGACGCCGCCAGCCAAATCAAGGGGGCGTTAATTCCAATCGGGTAACGGAAAAGAAAAAGGATCTGCGAATCTGCAATTCCCTATTTGATCAGATCGATTACGTGTAACCTCGATTGAGTGAAGAAAACCACCCGCCCAACACACGACCGGTACAGGGCTCAATTTGCCATTCAGGCCTGCTCCCTCACATTTGCCCTTCTCGGACTATCCATCCTCATCTCGGAACACAGCCTCGCAGGTGATGTGACTCTTTTGAACATCGGCCCACGCTACGGCTTCAGTCTGAATGAACCTCTTTTAGGGAAGCGACAAACAGAAACTTTTAATCTTGTCGACGTCGCTGCCACGCTCAGACTTCCTTGGTCATGGCCTCTGGGGCGAAGTCCGTGGAGTGTCGAGACAAGACTGATCACCAGCGCGGGAGCTCTCTCCGCTGCTGGGGAGACCGGCTTCATCGCAGCTGTCCAACCGGATGTGGCCTTGACCGGCTGGAACAATTTGGTTTCGATTGATGTGGGGGTAGGTCTAGCCTTGTTGGGGCGCCAGCAATACGGCATACAGGACTTCGGAGGGCCTGTCCAATTTGGACTCACGATGGCGCTTCAAATTCAGCCGTTCTCTCATGCGTTTGCCGGCTTTCGATTTCAGCACTTTTCAGACGCAGGCATGTATGGTTCGGATTCCCTCGGTATTGACTTATACCTCATTGAGGTCGGCTACAGATTCTGATACCGCCCCTGGCTCTTTCCTCTTGCCCCATGCAACAGGGCCGACGAGTGCCTGTGGCAATGGTGCTAACGCAGCCAAGACCAATCATCGGTATCTCGCCGCGGTCCCGGGGCGAATCCTGGGTCGCTCGGCGGATCTATTCGACAGTTCAATACTTCTTGGTCACCGGAATAGCCCCCATTCTTGGGATTGCCCCAGTGTTGATCCACTCATGGTCCGCAGTAGCATGCCGCATGGATCATAAACCGACTCGAAGCGTCGTCACTAACCGTTCCATCCGACAGGCAAGATGAGACCAGCAAGGAGAAAACTGTCATGACCCAATACGCCGCGACGCAGGGGGAGCCACGCATGTTCGTCAAAAGCGTCCACGGCATTCGCTATCAAGTGAAGGACGTCGCGCGTGCCATCGCGTTCTATACGAACCACCTCGGTTTTTCCCTTGAACGCCAGCAGCTGCCTGCCTTCGCAAATATCTCGCTCGGAGACACGCAGATGTTTCTCAGCGGCCCAGGTGCCTCCGGGTCACGGGCAATGCCGAATGGTGAGACACAGGGGCCGGGCGGGTGGAATCGGATCATCCTGACGGTGGCCGACTTGCCGGCGTGCATCACCGCTTTAAAACAGGCCGGGATCCAGTTCCGCAACGAGATCGAAACGGGACCAGGTGGCAAACAAATTCAAATCGAAGATCCCGATGGCAACCCGATCGAACTGTTCGAGCCAGCCCGGTAGCGTCCCTCCCTCTCTGACCGCGCACATGAGACAAATGGATCGACGCTCAGCAGCGTGGCTAGTTGTGAGTATAGGTATGATGGCAAGAGGGTCTTATCTTCGCCACCTGAATTAGCACTCTTCCATCTTGCAGTCCCCGACTGTATCGCTCCCGAAGAGCAGGCGTACCCTGGTACTCAGGGGTGCAATCTCGTTCAAGAAGGGCGTCTATAAGACCCTTTTGCTCCGAATACCACTCTTCGACTTCAAGAGTTGTGCGCGCCTCCATTGCCTGTCGGTGGCACCATCCAATGCGAGCAATGAGGCAGGCATTGACCTCCTCCGAAGGCGTGGAGACGCTGCTTGGACGAAATGAACGGGTTGTCGCTGCATCTATTTCATTGAGCAAGTTTGGCAGCATGGAATCCTCCGTAAATACGTACCGCGTGTCTATGTGATGCATGTTACAGAGCAAATGTTAAACCAATCTGTTTCGCCCAAGAGAAGACCGCAATATCGGGCTTTTTTAGCATCACCCATTGAGGAAACACTCATCGGCGCACAGGTGTGTTGTATTCTTGGGAAGCGAAACGGAGGTGTCCGGAACTAGGAAGGTCCCTAGTGGAATGCCCGCCCCCAGTTCCAGATTTTCCTTTACCGTATTCTCATAGGATTTTCATCACGACCCTCAAACTGGCACGTTCAAAATTACCCGACGCGTAACCCTCCGGTGAATGTCCAGACGTCCCTATCCGCCTTTTGAAAATCTTGGATGCATCCTTCCTCGGCTTTGCGCTAGACTCCGCACCGCAGTCCGCACTCTCAACTGGAGGCTCAGCATGCCAGCAACCCACACCGCGTCGCTTCCACCTCATGCACAACTGGTGCAGATGGGTACGGCGCATTGGATGTCGCATATCCTATACGTCGCCGCCAAATTGGACCTTGCCGATCATCTGGCCAAAGGGCGGACACACGTTGATGACCTGGCCGCCGCCACGAAGACCCATTCCCTGTCCCTCGGTCGCTTCCTCCGGACGCTCGGACATCTTGGACTCGTGACTGAAGACGGAGCAGGCCACTTCACCTTGACACCGCTGGGTGAAGCGCTGAAGACGGGCGCTCCAGGCTCGGCGCGGGCAGCGATCCTCACGTTGGCGAGCCCTTGGATGACGAATGGATGGACGCGCTTGCTTGAGTCGGTCCACACCGGAGAGCCAGGATTGGAACAGACCCTTGGCATGCCCATCTTCGACTGGCTGGCACAGCATCCTGAAGAAGCTTCGCTGTTCAGCGAGACCATGGTGAGTTTTCATGGAGCCGAACCGACGGCTGTGGCAGCGGCCTACGATTTCTCAACGATGAACACCGTCGTAGACATCGGCGGGGCGACGGGAAATCTTCTGGCTGCGATCCTTGGTCGATATCCTGGCTTGCGCGGCATTCTGTATGATCTCCCGCATGTTGTCCGTGATGCTCCTGAATTGCTACAGGCTCGTGGAGTGGCTGATCGCGTAACGGTCAAGCCCGGCAGTTTCTTTGACGGTGTGCCAAGCGGTGGGGACGCGTATCTCTTCTCACACATTATTCACGACTGGACTGAGGCGCAATGCCTGACAATCCTAGGCCACTGCCGACGCACCATGGCACCGGCCAGCCGCGTCCTGATCATCGAAATGGTTCTGCCGTCCGGCAATGCACCGCACCCAGGCAAGATGCTCGACATGATGATGCTCGTCGGCCCAGGAGGCCAGGAGCGGACCGAGCCGGAGTATCGAGCGCTCCTCACCAAAGCTGGACTTCGGTTGACGAAGGTCGTCCCCACGGATTCTGCCGTGAGCATCGTGGAAGCGATGATCGCCTAGCAGTAACCTAGGCGCGAACCAACATTCGACCATGGAGAAAGAGAAAGATGGAGAAGGCGACAGCAAGCAGTGCAAGCACTGTATTCGTGACAGCAAGGACGGGCTTGTTTTCGAACAGGTTCGTAAATCGCGTCTGCAAATCTAACCGCCGCAAAAACTTGGGATACCCATCACTCTTGTGCCAACCCCTATTCAATCCATACAGCACAAGGACCGATAGAATGGAGAAATTCGCGGCGTAAATGATATTTTGTAGGAGCTTCCCCAGCTCCTCTTGCGAGCTTGGAGGGGTATCCGGAAATTCGAGGAGGGCCTTCAAAGAATCGCCCGCAAAAGGCAGGCTAATGACGAGCCAGACAAGTCCGACGAATGCCCAGAAAAACCATGAGGCTTTCTTCATTTGTGAGTCACCATAGAACAAGCCGTCACGGAAATCAAAATTGTGCCGCCAAACGTTTCGTGGCACGTGGCGGGCAGCCGGCCAACCTAACGACGTAGAATATCCCACCTACTTCAAGAAAAGAAAATGAGGCTGATTTGCCCGTTGCAGAAGTCTGATGCTGTGCAGAATGGAGGACACATCCGAACATTTTGGAGCCTGCTGATCGGAGTGTTCGCTCTGACGTTGAGTGCGTGTGCGGAAGAGCACGGAAAAGGCTACTGGCTGCGTCACGCCACCGTGACGCTCGCGCAAGCCGCACAGATTGCTGAGACCAACGGACATGGACGTGCTGTGGGTGCCGAACTGAAGCAGTCGGGGACTCGCGTCTATTACGATATCGAGATCATCGATTCCACCAATAAGTTTCGACGCCTGCGCGTGGATGCGGAAACGGGCAAGATTCTCAAAGACCTGGCCCTGCCCTAGCCTCGGCCTTCATCTATTTCTTCATCGCTAGGCTGTTAGAACATCAGAACAGTCGTCTGGCCTCTGTTCTAGTTCCGGAGGAATTAGTCCGGGATCTCTGCTTCGACGAGCTTCCCGAGAAGGATGAGCGATTCTTGCCAGCCGAGATAGCTTGCCTTTTGGGCAGGCGGTATGGCTAGGATGATACTCATGACGAGTCCCTTACCAGATCATCAGCCTCAGACCTCCGACCTATCCGTCGACCTCGGCAGTCCAAGCTTATTTCTCAACCGCGAACTCAGTTGGCTCCAATTCAACTTGCGCGTATTAGAGGAAGCCGAAGACCCTAGACATCCATTGCTGGAACGGGTCAAGTTTCTGGCAATCTTTGCGACGAATCTCGACGAGTTCTTCATGGTGAGAGTCTCGGGCCTCCGCCGTCAAATTGCGGGAGGAGCCGGCGAAATCCCACCCGACGCCATGACGCCTGCCGATCAAATGTTGGCCATATGCCGTGAGCTGACCGTACATCTTGAGCGACATTACGCCTGCTGGAAGAACGAGCTCTTCCCGAGGCTGCGTGAGGCGGGCATTCATGTCCTCCACATGCATGAATTAGATCAGCGCGAGCGGGAAAGCCTCCGCCAATACTTTTCACGGGAAATTTTTCCGACGCTCACTCCGCTGGCCTTCGACCCGACCCACCCCTTTCCACATATCTCCAATCTCAGTTTCAATCTCGCAGTCGTCGTCAACGATCCGGATCGCGGGGAATGCTTCGCCCGCGTCAAGTTACCGGACGTGTTTCGACGTCTCGTTTCCGTTCCCGGGCACGATGAGGCTGCGCCGAAGAACAAAGAATTGGAGGGACGTCAAAAGCGCCACAGATTCGTCTGGCTGGAAGAGATTGTCGCGGATAATCTGGATCTGCTGTTTCCCGGTCTCGAAATCGTCGCCTCATACCCCTTTCGCGTCACCAGGGACGCTGAAGTGACCATTAAAGATGATGAGGCCCCCGATCTGATCACGGCGGTTGAGGAGCAGCTCGAACTACAAGATTTCAGCTCCGCCGTGCGATTGGAACTCGATGCGAGCACTCCACAACATATCGCCGAAATCCTCACCAAGAACCTTCAGTTGCCATCGTATCTGGTTTACACAGGAGATGATCCGATCGGCATGGCTGGAGTCATGGAACTGACCTCGCTCGACCGTCCCGACCTGAAAGATGCTCCTTTTCAGCCATCCATTCCTGCGTTCTTAAGCAAGGGGGGCATCCTCAACGCCATTCGACACGAAGACCTCCTGCTCTATCATCCCTTTGACAGTTTCATGCCAGTTGTAGACTTTATCCGCGAAGCGGCCAATGATCCCAACGTCCTCGCGATCAAACAGACACTCTACCGTGTCAATCCACGATCGCCCATTGTTGACGCGTTGATGGAAGCCCGCGTCAACGGAAAGCAGGTAGCCGTCCTTGTCGAACTGAAAGCCCGATTTGATGAAGAAAACAATATCGAGTGGGCTCGGAAGCTGGAAGACGAAGGCGTGCACGTCATCTATGGAGTGCGCGGGCTCAAGACCCATACGAAGGTCTGTTTGGTCATCAGACGGGATGCCGATGGTATCCGGCGCTATGTCCATCTCGGCACTGGAAACTATAACGTCGTGACGAGTCGCATCTATACCGACCTGAGCTATTTCACGTGTGATCCCGTGATCGGCTCCGATGTCTCAGACCTCTTCAATGCTCTGACAGGCTATTCCCGCAAGAATGCCTACGCGAGATTGCTGGTCGCCCCAACGACCTTGAGACGGGAAATGATTGCACGAATTGATCGTGAAATTCACCATCACCGCGAGCATGGAGGAGGATACCTGTCGTTCAAGATGAATGCGCTCGTCGACAAGCCATGCATCCAAGCCCTCTATCGCGCCTCGCAAGCCGGCGTGAAAATCGATTTACAGGTACGAGGCATTTGCTGCTTGCGGCCCGGCGTGCCAGGAGTGAGTGAGACCATCACGGTGCGCTCGGTCGTCGGTCGTTTCCTGGAACATGCCAGGATCTATTACTTTCACAATGCAGGACAACACGAAGTGCTCTTGGGTAGTGCGGATCTTATGCCCAGAAATCTCGATCGCAGGGTCGAGCTTCTCTTTCCCGTGCTTCATCCGCAGTGGCGAGACACCCTCATCAATGACATTCTTGCCGTCGGACTTCGGGATAATGTTCAGGCGAGACGATTGTTGCCCGATGGCCGTTACGAACGTCTTCATCCGCTGGATGGTGTCCAAGCGGTTGATTCTCAAGAATGGTTGCTCACTCGATGGAAGCCCGAATTGAAAAAAGATACCGCATCGATCAAGTGAACGGCTCAGCCATGAGGGCTTCTTCAAAAGTATCTTCTTCAAAAGTATCGCCATGGATTCGCGAGGCTCTTGAAAGGAGAATGGCCTCTCATGTTATGGCCATGACGTGCAGTCCATTCGGCAATGGAGAGCGTGGATGATGCGTTGGGTGACTCATGGGGTGATCCTTGCTGCGCTGATGTCCATCGTTGGATGCGTCTCATCTCCGACGGTCAATTGGGCCAGCGAGAAAATTGGTTTTACTCGGGCACCTCAGCTTGGCGGGACAGAGACGATTTGGATCATGAACGGCGATGGAACCGGCCAATCGCAGTTAAATTTGGGCACGGAGGGTCATCGCGCTCTGACGTGGTCGCCTGATGGCCACTCCATTGCGTTTGAATCCGTCCGAGATGACCACATCGAGCTCTACACCGCTCGGATGAACACCAACGACGATGACACGTATTCTGCTCAGGAGATTCGGCGAAGGACTACCCATTCTGGTTACCATTCATTTCCGGCATGGTCACCTGATTGCGCATGGCTTGCGTTTTCGTCCAACAGCGTTAACCCGAATGCCTACAACATTTATCAACTCCATCTGAACGACGACACCGTGACTCCCATTACGAGCGGACGCTCCCAAGATTTCACCCCTTCATGGTCGCCTGATGGATCCAAAATCGCGTTCACCCGTGACGTGAGTAATGCGTCACGAGAGATCTATGTTCACGTGATGAACTCAGGGCAGGATATTCGACTGACGAATAATAGTGTGAATGATTCTGATCCCTCATGGTCGCCATCCGGTCGTATTATATTTGCGAGGCATTCCGAGGATGGCAGTCGTGCGGCTCTCTTTGAAATGGATGCCGTCGACGCAAATGGAGATGGCAATGGAGACCATCTCACTTCAATCACGACCCCAAATCAACATGAATATGATCAGAAGCCGGAGTATGCTCGGAGTGGAAAAGCCATCGTCTTCTCTCGAAGTCAGCAGGCTGGCGGGGAAGGACCTGGGGATGTGTATAGACTTCTCATCCAGGACGGGACAGTCATGGAACCGCTTGTGAACCTCACCCACACCAATCCTCAGCACGAACATGGCGCAACTTGGAAGCGGAATGGAGTCTGTGTCAGAAAGGAGAAGTAGCAATACCTGCTACAGGAAAGGCACTTTCCGAACTTCGACCCACTGGCGGCAAGGATTCGCCATATCTCATTTCAAACCGACTGCAGTGGGGGTAACCCTTGAAGGAATCGGTGGCGAGGGGTATGCTGATTACCGTCGGCAAGTGAGCCGGACCCCAGCCTGCTGAAAGGGTGGAATAGTGGCAACACCGTTGTTGTTCAGCTTAATGATAATTCTGGGATTGGGGCCAGGGCTTGGCCTAGCGGCTGACCACGATCTGACGCCTCGCGAGATCTATGAACTCGACTCGCCAGCTGTTGTGATGATCATTGGATATTCCAACAGCGGCCAGCGCGGGAGCGGGGGCACCGGCTCCATCATTCAACAGGATGGACTCGTCTTGACGAACGCTCATGTCGTCATTGAGGACCAAACAGGTAAACCCTATCCCCGCCTGACCATTTATCTGAAGCCCGATCGCGTGAGCGGTGACCCGAAGGCCGATCTGTCGCGGAGCGGCAAGGGTCGTGTCGTCGCCTTCTCACAACCGTTGGACCTGGCATTGCTGAAGCTCGATGGGCCGCCTGGCCCCTTTCCCGTGCTTGAACTAGATGATTCCGACCGGATCGAGATCGGTGATCGCGTCGTGGCGATCGGGCATCCCGAACAGGGCGGACTTTGGACCCTGACGACCGGTACCATCAGCGCGCAGTTTGAGAACTTTAATGCCACGAAGGGCAAGTCTGTGTTTCAGACGGAAACGGGGCTCAACCGCGGCAACTCCGGTGGACCGCTGCTCGACACGGACGGCCGCATGGTCGGGATCAATACGGCAATCGCCCGCGTCTCATCGGATGGACTGCCGATCACGAGTATCAGCTTCTCGTTGAAATCCAACGTCGCCAAGAGCTGGTTGCGTGATCAAGGTGTGTCGTTTCAGGAGATGCCGGCATCGAACAGGTCGGCGTCGAACACATCGGCGAGTCGTTCCACTCCTCTACCCGGGGAGCCCACCGCACTGTCTGAGAATCCCTCTCCCGCCCCAAAGGTCGTTTCCCCATCTTCGCCGCTCTCCGCCTCCTCTCGGCCATACAATTTGGATCGCCTGATCAGTGAACGAAGCCGAGCAGAGGCCGATCTCGAGGATATGATCAAAGAAATGCGAGGCAAATTTAGCGGGCGGTGAAGTCCTTGCGTCGGCTGTCGGCACTCCTCACTTCGAATTCACATCCCGGTAGTCAACGATAAACCGTCCGACCGCATCAAAGATTCTGCTGCGAATATCGAGAACTCTCGAGTCGCTGAGTGAACTTAAATGGATGGGGCCTTCCCACGTGGTCGCAAAGAGCTCTGTGCTTGGATTCCGTGAGAGTTGAACGAGTTGTTTCAACGTGAGCGCGACAGCGTACGTGTTGACATTGATCGAGGGGCCGATGATCGGATAGACGGCAACATACAGGTACGGCGCTCCGGGTAAGTTCGCGACTTCGGAGATGGTCAAGACGTGCAGGCCGGCCTGTCGAAGACGCACTTCGATGTCGCGTTGGAGGTGTTCCCGGTTCAACCCTTCCCGTTCCACATCGTCCGGAAGATACTCCACGAGCACCGAGACCTCTTTGAGTCCTCGTAGCGTGTCACGCTTGTCAGCCGTAAAGCCGAAGCCAATCGTCGGCCAACACAAGGTCAGGCCCAACAGCATAAGCACCCTCAGGCGCATCGGCCACCTCCTCGTCGGTGGCTCGAACAATAGCCGCCCGCCCTACCTAAAGACAAGAATACGACTCGCAGGTGACAGTTTGGTGGATGGGGAATGAAGCCGAACCGAGGCCGGACCGTGTGTTGGTCGATTCGCCCTAGCCGCCTCCGCGACGCAGGTTACCGCACACGATGATGAGCACTGCGGCAACGCCATACCAGGGAATGATCGCCCACGGATTGCTGCTCTGAACGTAGCTGACGATCCAGTGTCCGGCAAAGACGATCCCCAGCACGATCAGGGCGGCAACTATCAGGGTTCCTTGGCCAGGTGATTGCTCAGGGGACATATGTCGGTAGTTTCCGCCCGCGATCCTAAGGGAAGATCATCGGATACGCAACCACACCACACAAATACAGTCACTTCTTACACCTGGGACTTTTCGATGCACCCGCGTTCATCCGTCCATCGCGTATGGGGATTGGCTTCACAGGTCGCCCGTTCAAGAGCAGTCGCAGCCAGCTCAGTGACTGCGGGATCGTAGACGAAGCTGGTCGAGCTTCCCCTCGCCGTCACGGTCCATTGAGTCGTCGCATCCACGACGTTAATGCTGCGTATCGTGACAGTTGGATCGAAGAGCGTTGTAACACGCGGATGCCCTTCTTTATACCCTGAATACAAGTTGTACAGCGGGTATGAACGGCGCTCGACTGTGGCGGCTAAGACTCTATTTGCTCCGGCCATGCGGCCAAGGTGTCGAAGCGACTGTTCTATTTCCCTGGCTTGTTGCTCCACGAGGTAGTCCCTGTTGATCGCATCTCCAACAATATCAGAATCGATCACCTGTCCACCTTGTCTCCGTACCCAGTCAACCAGGAGTGGCTCGATTTTTGGCTCGTTAGTCCAAATGAGCACGCGAGCGTCCTCCCAGGTGTCGAGACACTGAGAAACGCAGACTGCATCGGTGATGGGATGTGTTGAACAACCCACGAAAGTTAAGAGGTTCAGGAGAATGGCCGATGCTTTTTGCATTCCTGCCGAAGCTCCGAGGTATTGATTACTATACTCGCCGAACTGGTGCCAAAACAGCCTGACAAATCACGATCCGTGATGAACCTCTGTCATCACGAATTCTGACGCTGTGGTGTGATGATTTCGCCAGGTTAGTGCTAACCGTCCACTGCATCCCGAGCTGTGAGAGGAGAAGAAACGGGGCAATTCTGAAATTCGCGGCGCGTGGCGGAGCATCTTTCAATGGTTGGATGATTCGCTCATACTCTCCGTCATGGCGGACGACGAAATCGATGCCATCCGTGCACTCCTGCTGGCCAGACCCCGACCGGACGGGCTGAGCGAACGGCGCAAGCGCCTAGACGACCTAGGAGCGTTGTATAAGATCACCACTGACGTGCACATCGAGTCTGTCGAGGGGAACGGCGTCAGAGCGGAATGGTCCTCGACCCCACATGCAGACCCTGCATGCGCGATCCTATTTTTGCATGGTGGTGGTTACGTGTCTGGTTCGCTCGCGAGTCACCGGCCATTGGCGACGGAGATCGGTCGAGTGTGCGGTGCTCGCACGCTCGCCCTGGAATACCGGCTGGCACCTGAGTATCCATTCCCGGCGGCACTCGAGGACGCACTAGCCGGCTATCGCTTCCTTCTCTCGTGCGGCATCGAGCCGCGCCACATCGCGGTGGCGGGTGACAGTGCCGGAGGCGGACTGACCGTGGCACTGATGGTCTCCGCCCGAGATGCTGGCCTGCCGCAACCAGCTTGCGGCTGGTGTATCTCGCCGTGGGTAGATCTGGAATGTCTTGGCGAAAGCATGAACAGCAAATCCGAGGTTGACCCGTTGATCCAGAAACCCTATCTGAAAGAGCTGGCCGCAGCCTATCTCAACGGGGCTGATCCCCGCTCGGCGCTGGCCGCGCCAATATACGCAAATCTCAAGGGCTTGGCGCCTCTCCTGATTCAAGTGGGCTCTGCGGAGACACTCCTCGACGACGCCATTCGTCTCGCCAAGGTCGCTGGGACCGCTGACGTGGCGGTCACATTGGAGATATGGCCCGACATGATCCA
>Ga0209974_10000477_pt1 | contig 13337 bp, 11 predicted proteins | sample InoplaM3SPM_FD_187592 | JGI IMG/M metagenome (GOLD analysis project Ga0209974, IMG submission 187592) | Arabidopsis thaliana rhizosphere microbial communities from the Joint Genome Institute, USA, that affect carbon cycling - Inoculated... | ecosystem: Host-associated > Plants > Roots >...
GTTCGGGTTAAATGTCCTTGCGGGCGTAAGGGCTTTCATCACGCCTTACGTGGCGATCTTCACCGAGTACAAATACACCCATGGTACTCTGACCTTTGATGATGCCTTTGGGCCGGTAGGAGGATTCAGCGGCGATTATCAGGTTCAGAACGTCATGTTCGGCGTCTCTTACCATTTCTAAGCGAGGAAGGAACATGTCACCCGTGAAGCGCTTCGCGTTTTTCTGCCTGGTGGCTTGCGGGTCGCTTTGTATGACAACCGCCTGCTCGGGTCCTCAGGTGATCCCTTCCGAGCTGGAGCAACAAATCGATTCATCGGTCACTTTTCGTGACATCCAGGCGTCTCCGCAAAGTATGCAGGGGAAAACCGTATTGCTGGGTGGGGAAGTGTTAGCCGCCAGGCGCGTGCAAGACGGGACCGAGCTGGAGATTCTGCAACTCCCTGTGACCACGGATGACCCGCCCGCCGAACGACGAAGCGAATCCCAGGGGAGGTTTCTCGCACTTGACCGTTCTTTGACCGATCCTGCCTCTATTCCGCCCGGCACGCGACTCACGCTTGTTGGAGCCGTGACAGGCGAGGAGACCCGCCGGCTTGACGAGTCCACCTATCGATATCCTACCGTCGAGGCCAAGCACATGTATGTGTGGGAACCGGACGCCTATCGCGAACGATCACGCCGGCCGGTCGGACTATTTGGGGGGATGGGATTCGGCTTCGGAAGCGGCGGGAGAAGCGGCAGTTTTGGCGGAGTCGGGATCGGCACGGGTTTCTAATCGCTCTGCTCTTTGCAGCCCGTACCGATCGCGAGCGATCCGCGTGGTCAGCATGCCTGCAAGACTTTCGCGCCACTGAACGACGTCAAGTGAGCAGGAGCTGAGCGGGAACCTTTACCAGGAATGCGTCGATCCGGTTGCCTCCCATATTCGTCGTCCAGATAAAATACTGCCCGGTGATGTCTAGATTGCCCTTCGGCAATTTATAGTACTCGCTCCCCCCGCCGGACGCATTCAGATCGGTCATGACGGGCGCCACCACGAGCTCCCGCTCAGTCCCGTCGAGCAGGAAACACAAAATCTCGTTTTGTGCCGCCCCTCGATCGGCGCTGCTGCCGCAGGCGAACTGTTGATGCATCGGCAATCCCGGCTTGGCGTTTTGATGGGAGACGTGATTCACGCGGGGGGTATTGGAGCTCGCGCTATGGAAGACCGTGGGGCCCTTGACCAAGGAAGGGGCGAAGCTCCACGTGATGAAGGAGTTGGGCAGAGGACTGTACCCGTCGGCTCCGACCACATAGTTGTAGCCCATATCCGCATGCCCCACGCCGCCCTTCTCATCATAAATCACGGTCTGGACACCGGTTTGTAAATCCACGATGACGTTCTCCGAACCGTTGCGGCCGTCGGTGTTTTCCACAATCATGAGATAGTGGCCGCTTTTGTCGATATGGCACTCGTCGTAGGTGCCTTTCTTCGGAAAATATGAAAACTGCCCCGTGGCTTCGCTAAAGGCCAGACAGCCCAAAAAGGCGCCAGTCCCCTTGGCGCGCATGGTGGCGCTGTGGACGAGGTCGTCGTTGCTGGAGTGCATTTGCCAGACCTCGCGATCGCTTCCGAATTGCCCCGTGAGGTCGAAAACCGTTTCAAAGACCTGCGTGGTGACGTCGTAACGCAACAGCCTTGGTCCGTCGTTGATGTACAGTTGGTTGGCCCTGCTGGCGCTGAAGTACCACCCATCACCACTTCTGCCGGAAAACTTGCTGGTTGTGGGAAAGAGCGGCCCGACTTTTGTAATGGTGTCGGTGGTCTTGTCTAATCGGAACAGTGTCGGACCAGGGCCACCTTTCTGGCTATTGAGGCTCAGGAAAATCCACATGTCGTTGCTGCCTTCGTGCGCGTTGCTGTTCCGCCAGTAAGAATAGCCGACAGGCGTCACGCAGTCCGTGCCCCCGCAATCAGACGCGTCGGTGATGCGGATGGCCTCGGTATTGTAGGGAGGGGGAAAGAGAAATTTTCCCCGGGACGTCGGAAGGAACGTGCGTAACTCCGCTGCACTCCAGCGCGGTCGAAGGGCCCCAGGCACGTGCTCGATGAAACCACCTGCAGCCGCAAATGTTCCGAGCGACGAAGAGGAGCCCGCATCTTCGCCAGCGCAGGAAGTAAGGAGCGTCGTGGCATAAGTCGACAAGAGAATAAAAATGAAGAACCGGCTGAACAACCTCATGGGCAACCTCGTCAGGGATTGGCGATTGGATTGGCGTTCTCGAGTGTCGCGGCGCGACACGTACTGGCGGCGCAACCATATCGCGACCCTTTTCGGCGGTTGCAAAGAACCGGGGTGCGCTATGTAAAAAATCAGCGAAGAGAGTGTTCGTAGGGGGTAAAAAGATGGATTCTTGGTTAATATACCTAGGTGGACTCAACCACTATTCGTGCGACATATCGATCGGCAGGATCACCACGCGTAGTATGGAAGGCACTTCAAGGTGTGTTGGGTGGGGCTTCCCGCCCATCAGGTGATTTCGACCGTTGGGAGAGACAGGAGACACGAACTCACCTGGAGGAAACGCCAGCTTCATTCGCAGCCACCCATTGGTAAATTCAAGAGAGGGATGGTGTAATAAGAGGACAGCGCCATAAAGCCGGCTTATGAATCGCACACTACCAATCATTGCCCTGTCTGTCTGCATCGGGATGCTGGGTTCAAGCTGCGCAAAATCCGCCCATCAAACGGGAGAGGATCAATTGCAGCGGTTGATCCCGTCCGCCGTGTTGTCGCAAGTGGATGAGACGGTGTCGTTCTCCGATCTTCTCGCGGACCCCCGTAATTTTGTCGGACGTACGGTTATGTTCAGCGGGTTGGCCCTAAAATCCCGGCGGGCAAAAGACGGTACAGAGATCGAGGTTCTGCAATTGCCTACGGATCGGGGGATGTCGCCATCGGACCGAAAGGCAAGATCGGAGGGACGCTTCTTGGCGGTTCAGTCGGACGGATTTTTAGATCCTGCCGTCATTGAAAAGGACTCGCCGGTCACCGTGGTGGGAGAGGTCAAGGGGGCGACGACCAAACCGCTTGACGAAGGGGAGTATCAGTATCCGGTCCTCGATATCAAGCAACTGGTCGACTGGAATGAGGTGAGAACCCGGGAGCGAGACACCTACTATGACTCGCCGTACGCTGGGCGGTATGGCGGGTACTACGGACCCTGGTCCTCGTGGTATTACGGCTTCGGAAGTCCGTTCGCCGGTCCTTACGGCTTCTATCCCTATTCGTATTATGGACCCTATTACGGACCATATTATGGGTTTCCACGCGGCTATTCGGTTCCTGCCCCCACTCCTCCTCCGGCTTCGTCCATTCCACCCCAATTCAGAAAAGACTAGCGGGCATGAAGCGCGCGACGGTCGCCAGCCAGCTCCAACGCTATCGCCGCAAACGCAATTTCGTGAACACACCGGAACCCGCCGGGCATCCCAGTGTGAGCCGTCAGACCGCCGGCCCCTTGTATGTCGTGCAGAAACATGCCGCCACCCGTCTCCACTATGATTTTCGGCTGGAACTCGACGGGACACTGAAGAGTTGGGCTGTTCCCAAGGGCCCCAGCCTCGATCCTTCCCAGAAGCGGCTGGCGGTTCATGTCGAAGATCATCCGCTGGAATATGCCAAGTTCGAAGGCGTGATTCCGCCAAAACAATACGGTGCAGGGACGGTGCTGATCTGGGATCGGGGTACCTGGCAACCGCAGGGGAATCCGCGAGACGGCTATCGCCGGGGAGTGCTGAAGTTTCGATTGGACGGCCAGAAGCTACACGGCGCTTGGACACTCGTCCGCATGCACGGTCGACGGGATGACCGGCGCGACAATGACAAGGAGAACTGGCTGCTGATCAAAGAACAGGATGCGGACGCCAGGAAAGGCGCAGCCGGTGAAGTGGTGGACAGCTTAAGGAACAGTGTCGAGAGTGGGCGAGATCTGAAGGACATCGCCACGAAGAGTGCTCGCATCTGGCAGTCTAACCGAAGTGCACGTGCTTCCACCGCTCCAATGTCCGCTCACAGTTCTCGCGCGCCATCCTCTTCACGTCCGCTGCGGAGCGGTCAGGACTTTTCGTCAGTCTCCGGGGCCGTCAAGGCGCGCCAGCCGGATTGGATCGCACCGCAGTTAGCGACATTGGTTGACCGCATGCCGACGGACGAGGGGTGGTTGCATGAAATTAAATTCGACGGGTACCGCCTGCTCTGTCGGGTGAGAAACGGTGAGGCGCGCCTGTTCACCAGGAATGGCAATGATTGGACCGGCAAGCTGCAGAATCAGGCCGATGCCATCGTACGTTTGGGGATGAAGGAAGCCTGGCTCGACGGCGAGGCAGTCGTCTTTACCAGGGACGGAAGATCCAGCTTTCAGGCATTGCAGAATGCCTTCGATTCCCGATTCACCGGGACCATTGTGTACTGCGTGTTCGACCTGTTGTATGCGAACGGGTTTGACTTACGCCAGACTCCACTCATTGAACGGAAGCGTCTCCTGGCGTCGCTGTTGCACGATCGGCCGGCGGATCCCGTGCTCAGATACAGCGATCACATCGTTGGAGACAACCAGGCCTCGTTTGAGGAAGCGTGCCGGCAGGGGCTTGAAGGGTTGATCGTCAAACGGATGGATGCCACCTACAAGGCGGGTCGGGGCCGCAGCTGGATCAAAGTGAAGTGCGAACAGCGGCAGGAATTTGTGATTGGAGGGTTTACTGAGCCTGCGGGATCACGGGCCGGGTTCGGCGCGCTGCTGATCGGCTACTACGAAAACGGCCAATTATATTATGCCGGCAAAGTCGGCACCGGTTTTACGGAGAGCCTGCTGCAAAAGCTCTATCGCATGCTGAATGTGCTTGAACAGCCTCATCCACCCTTCGTCAATCCGCCGACCGGGTACGAGGCGAAAGGCGCGCACTGGGTGTCTCCGAAGCTGGTCGCTGAAGTCCGGTTCGCAGAATGGACTCAGGAGGGTATTCTGCGGCAGGCGAGTTTCCAGGGACTTAGGGCGGACAAGCCGGCCAAAGCCATCGGACGGGAACGCCCGCATCACTCGACGGGGGAGAGTACTACTGTGCCGGTCGACAAGGAGCACAAGACTCAGGAGACGAGCCGCAAGGAGTCCCTCAAGGGACTACGACTGACCCATCCGGATCGGGTGTTGTATCCGGACATCGGTCTCACCAAAGCAGGACTTGTCCGGTATTACGAACAGATCGGAGACTGGATGCTCCCTCACGTGAAGGGTCGCCCCCTGACGCTGGTTCGTTGCCCGGAGGGATACCAAAAATGTTTTTACCAAAAGCATATCAATGAAAAGATGCCTCCGGCCGTCGGCCGCATCGAGATCGAGGAGGAGAACGGCCGCGACACCTACATGCTGGCCGAGTCGCTGGAGGCGCTGTTGGGCCTGGTGCAAATGAGCGTCTTGGAGATCCATACTTGGGGGTCTCTCAAGGATAAAGTGGAACGTCCCGATCGCTTGATCTTCGATCTTGACCCCGACCCTTCGGTGCCTTGGAGACAGGTGATTGAAGCGGCCCAGTTGACCAAAGCACTGCTCGAAGAGCTCGGTTTCGTCACGTTCCTCAAGACGACAGGCGGCAAGGGCCTGCACATCGTCACTCCCATCCAGCGGACCGTGGAATGGGAGGAGGCGAAAGGCTTTGCCAAAATGGTAGCCGATCATCTGGTCTCGACGATTCCCCAGCGCTTCACCTCGAACATGTCGAAACGCGCCCGAAAAGAAAAGATATTTATTGATTATCTTCGCAATGCTCGGGGAGCGACGGCGATTGCCGCATTCTCGACGAGGGCGAAGCCGGGAGCACCGGTTTCCGTGCCCATTGCATGGGAAGAGCTTTCCGAGACGCTGCCGTCCGACCATTTTACGGTAGCCAACTTGCCGACCCGCCTCCAGCATCTTCGGCAAGATCCATGGAAAACGTACGCCCAATCGGCCCGTCGGGTGACGGCTGACATGAAAGCCCGGCTCAAATCTGGGCTCTGAGGCTGCTCCGCCTGTTTCGACTGAGTTTTCCAAAACTGCACGACCATTCAAGGGATCCTCCGCGAACGTTCGTGGATACTCAACCAAGTCAGGGAAGACGGTCATCCTCACGGAAGGAGTGGCTAGGGAGCCTCTGAGTGTACACCGCCGATTCCCAAAACCAGAATAACCACTTTAAATGGAGGAGATGATGTCACGCCTGTTACAGCTGCAAGGATGTGGTCAGAGCTATTGGCTGGATAATCTGACGCGCGGGATGATCCGCGGTGGCGACTTGAAGCGCCGAATTGGCGAAGAAGGCTTGCGAGGCGTCACGGCCAATCCGTCCACGTTTGCCCTTGCTCTACGAAGCGGCGATTACGATGCCGACATCCAGAGTCTGGCCCGACAAGGCCGTAACACCGAGCAGATTTATGAGCAACTCCTCGTCCGCGACGTTCAGGAAGCCTGTGATCTTTTCCTGGGCAGCTATCACGCGTCCGGTCGCCTCGATGGGTATGTGAGTCTCGAAGTCTCACCGCATCTTGCCCACGATGCAACCGGCACCATGCGCGAAGCTCGCCGATTCCGCGAGTTGGTCGATCGTCCAAACGTGCTCGTCAAAGTTCCGGGGACGAAGGCCGGGTTCCTGGCGATTGAGCAGCTGCTCTATGAGGGCATTTCCATCAATGTGACGTTGCTGTTTTCGTTGCCGGCGTACGAAGCGGTGATCGAAGCGTACCTCTCCGCATTGGAACGGCGATCGGCGGAAAAACGATCGTTGAAAGACGTCATGTCAGTGGCGAGCTTCTTTCTCAGCCGCATCGACCGGCTCGTTGATCAGTTGCTTCTGCAATTGGACCGTCCGAGCGAAGGGCGGCCCATGTCTACGGCGCTGCGAGGAAAGGCGGCCGTGGCCTCTGCCAAGCTGGCTTACCGGTCATTCCAACGGGCGTTCAGTGGCGAACGATGGGATCGGTTGGCGGTGAAGGGAGCAACGCTGCAACGACCTCTCTGGGCCAGTACGGGGACCAAAGACCCCTCGTATGATGACGTCATGTACGTGGAGCCCCTGGTGGGTGCCGACACCGTAAACACGATGCCCGAGCAAACCATTCGAGCCTTTGCAGATCATGGACAGGTGAAGCCGGATCAAATTGAGCAAGGGGTTGAAGGGGCGGCTCGGACGATTCAGGACCTCTCGGAAGCGGGCATCGATCTGCGCTGTGTGGCATGGCAACTCGAGCATGAGGGGATCCGTCAATTTACGGAGGCATTCGATGGGGCGCACCGCGAAGTAGAGGAGAAAAGGCGCCTGGCTGTGAGCCGACCGGCTGCGGCCTGATCCACGATCTGCCAGATCCAAGACGTATCATGACACCGTCTACGGCCGGTATGCGACGCAGCCAAATGGTGAGGCAGCCAGTCAGCATGGCCCAAGTCGTTCCTGTCGAGCCTGCACTCACCCGCTGACCACTGAATAGTCCAGGAGTGCTGAGTCTCTCGAAAGAGACTCAGCACTCAGCGGTTAAGCCACGTCCGGTTGGTGGGCCAATGTGTGGACGGCCCCGACACGCGCGTGGCTCGCGGGGCGCGCCATGAGCTGGGGCCGAAGAGGAGCAGCCACCATCGATTCATAGAGATCGAGATAGTCCTTCGCCATTCGCTCGACGGTAAACCGCTTTTCGAAAACTTCGCGGCACCGTTTTCGGTCAATGAGCGGAAGTCCTGCAACCGCTTGAGCCATCTCACCGATGTTGTCGCAGATATAGCCGGTCACGCCATGATCGATAATCTCAGGAATCGACCCCTGCCGATAAGCTAATACGGGCGTGCCACAGGCCATCGCTTCGATCAACACGAGCCCGAACGGTTCAGGCCAGTCGTAGGGGCACAAGAGAGCGGCTGCTTCGCCCAGAAAATCGTTTTTTTCGGCATCGTTGATCTCGCCGACGTATTCAACCAAGGGATGGTCGAGCAACCGCTCGATCTTCTGCTTGAAATAGGCATGGTCTGCTGCATCGACTTTTGCGGCGATGCGCAGGGGCATGCCCACAAGCTTTGCCACCTCAATCGCATGATCGGGGCATTTCTCCGGGGAAATCCGACCGAGAAAGGCCAGATATGAACCAGGTCGGTCATGTAATGAGTACAAGTCCTTGGGAATCCCGTGATAGACGGTCCCTGCCCAGTTTGCGCCTGGCAAGGGTTTTCGCTGAGCATTGGAAATGGAGACCACCGGCAGTTCCGAATACTCGTTGAAGATCGGCTGCAACTCCGGCAGGTCTAAGCGACCATGCATCGTCGTTACGACGGGCGCATGAGCCCGGCGGCTCATCGGGAATGAGATGAAATCCAAATGCGAATGCACCACGTCAAAGCGTCCTGACTCAGCGCCGAGCGCCCATTCCTGCATGAGAATATTGGGCGCGTCGCGATTGATCAACCCGTTATCGTGGAGACGCAACGCTCGATCGCAACAGGCTTTGAGGTGTGCTGCAGTTTTCGAGTCCCCGCTCGCAAAGAGCGTCACCTCGTGACCCTGACGGACGAGTTCTTCCGTCAGGTAGGAGACGATTCGTTCGGTCCCGCCATAGAGTTGAGGGGGGACGCTTTCCCAGAGCGGAGACAACTGAGCGATCTTCATGGCGGTCCTTTCTGTGTAAAAAGAGGTCCGAGCGAAACGCAAATGGTGAGTTGCTTTACTATGGCGAAGAGCAGGCGCCACTCGAACTAGGGAAACTCCTAGAGAGAAGCACCCCGCCGCCCCCAGGGGTGAGACTAGGAGGCCCCTTGATGTCGCCTCCACAATAGACCCTATACGCCCTCAGGTATTCTCCCCAGCACTTTCAGTGACATCACGGATAGTCCGCACCTCTTGTATTCGCTACGGTGTCCACAACAGGGGGATATAAACCGGCGGGTCTAGGAACCTGGCGAGCGTATCCACCGGAGCGCAGTCGACCGGATCACGTGCTTAAGGATTCGTTGGCTGCGGGAAGAAGGCAATGGAGGTTCGGGATGGGGAACCATGGCCAAACCGAAGGGGGCGGAGCCTCTTCACTTCTCTCGACCCGCGACGAAAATGGAATTGTGGACACGATCGAGACCGAACTGCCACGGTGGTATGCCCTGTGGACCCACAGTCATTGCGAACAGTTGGTGAGAGGACAGCTCGATGGGAAGGGTTTCGAAGTGTTTCTCCCTACCATCGGCGTATGGTCCTTGCGTGCTGGAGTCAAACGCAGGATCCGCCGACCCTTGTTTCCCGGGTATCTCTTCGTGAGGGACAAGCTGAGCGGTGCCCGCTACGTCGAGCTGCTCAAGGCGAGGGGACTGGTCGGCGTGCTGGGCGGACAAGACGGAGGGCCGGGAGAGATTCCCGAGTCCGAGATCAAGGCGATCCGCGCCCTTGTGAACTCCGAGCTGCCGGCGTCACCCTATCCGTACCTTCAGACCGGCCAGCGGGTGCGTATCACCGACGGGCCGCTCACAGGGGTGGAAGGTGTGTTGGTGGACCGGCGAGCCGGACAAAGCCTCCTGGTGTTGTCCGTGCATCTCTTCCGCCGAAGCATCGCCGTCGAGGTCGACTGTGCATTAGCAATGCCGGTATGACCATCCGGATTCGATGCGGCGCGCGAGGCCGTAGGGGCGATGCAATGCGTGTACTGCAATGGGCGTGTTGTGTGTTGACGATGACCATGCTTGCTGATCCAGCGACGGTGAGGGCCCAATTGCTACAAGGGATTCCGCGTTCCCCCATCGACACCATGAGCGGTTCCACTGAGCGAATGCCCGAGGGAGTGTACCTCATGCCCTGGTTGGCGACCGGGGTCGTTTATGACGACAACGTGTTTTTTTCGACGAGGGAACGACGACAGGAAGATGTGTTCCTCCGTGTCACGCCGGGTCTGCAGGGCAGCTACCAGTCGACGCGCCTGACCGTCATCGCCAATTACCGGTTTGACTCAGAAGTCTACAACAAGTTCAGCGAGCTTTCGACGGTCCAGCAGCGGCAATTTGGCACTTTGGAACTGCGGGGACGTCCGTCGAACAATCTCAACCTCAATGGCATCGTAGGTTATGCGCAAACCCGCACGCCATACGAATTGAACTTTCTCACCTCGGCTCAGACAGCCCGTTTCAAGACAGAACGATTCTTCATCAATCCGAGCGCCGAATACCGCATCGATTCGTTGACCAAATTTCGTGGCGAATACGCCTTTTCCAAGGACATCTTCGCTGACGAGGTGAACATCAATTCGCATATTTTTAATCTCGGTTTGGAGCGGAAAGTGGGCGCGCATGATTGGATCGGGCCGGCTTATGTCGGGCGCCACTTCACATTTGGCGGGAACCTCGACAGTCCGATCGCAGGGTTCATAGGAGGGAACGCCGAGGACGTAACGTCACACGCTTTCCTGCTGAGCTGGGCCCATGATTTTACGACGGACACGCGCCTTGACGTCCGCGCAGGACCCCGCTTTACGAATGGGTCGCTGGATGATCGGCCGGAAGCGTATGTGGGCCTACGGCGTCGCATCCCGAACGGCGAACTGACTCTCGGTTATACGAGTGCGCTCACCACGATCATCGGCACCGTTGGAGCCACGCGTACGGACAGCGTGGGAGTGCGAGTCGTCTATGAACCGGTCAAGCATTTCACTCTCACCGCGGCACCGAGTGCGGCATGGGTGAAAAGCAGTTCATTCCAGGGAACCATTTACACCGCTTATGTCGAGGCCGCCTATCAATTCAACAAATATGTGACGGCCAAAGGGTCGGCCTATTTCAGTTATCAGGAAAGCGACTTCTTCACCGACGGGATCGTGACGGCTGAGAATGTCGTCATCCCTCGCAATGTGTATTGGTTGCGGCTCGAATTCACGTATCCGTCACGGTGGCAGTAACTGTCCATAAAGAGTGGACCGGAGGTTTATATGAAGACGTTACGATTTGTCATCATCGGTGGTGTGGTTGCGCTATTGAGCACGGCGCCTTGTTTTGCAGCCGACACGCCGTCTTCCGCAAAGGACGCGAGCGTATCCAATAATAGTCTCTCGGAGCAGGATCACGCCTTAGCGCAAGCACAGGAAGTCGGCGAATATAGGATTGGACCGGAGGATGTACTGGACATCTCTGTCTGGAACAACAGCGCAATCAGCCGGACCGTACCCGTCCGTCCGGACGGCAAGATATCGCTGCCGCTGGTCAACGATGTCCAGGCAGCCGGACTCACCCCCAACCAGCTAAGGAGCGTGCTTCTGAAAAAGCTGACGGAATATGTTCCCTCGCCTGAGGTCTCCGTCATTGTCAGAGAAGTGCACAGCTTTAAGGTTTCGGTGATCGGTGAGGTGAAAAAAACCGGAAGGCATGAATTGAAGGGCCGGGCGACGGTGCTGGACATCCTCGCGATGGCCGAGGGGTTCGGTGAATTCGCCGGACGAGGGCGCATTGTCGTCCTCCGGCCTGAAGGCAAGACGATGCGACAAATTCCATTCAACTACAACAAAGTCATGTCCAACAACGGAGCGCTGGAAAATTTCTTCCTTCAACCGGGTGACATCATCGTCGTCCCGTAACCGTGTGGAGCGATCATGCAAGACCACGATAGACGATCGATCGGTGTCGCGATAGCCGAAGCATGGCGTCGCAGAAAATGGCTAGGGCTTGTCTGCTTCTCGCTCCCTGCCGCCGCCTTGCTGAGCATCGCGATGAATCTCCCCAATCTCTACAGTTCAACGGCCACGGTGCTGGTCGAGCAGCAGCAGATTCCGGAAGGGTTCGTGAAATCTTCCGTCACCGGAGAAGCCGACGCGCGCCTCAATCTGATCCGTGAAAAATTGCTGAACCGCTCCGGGTTGATGGCGCTGATCAATCGATTCAATCTCTATTCGGAATTGCGCAAGGAGGCTCCCGAAGAAGCTGTCGTCGAACGCATGCGCAAAGACGTCGTGCTTGAGTTGAAGGAACTGCAGCGACAGGTCTACGGGCGGGACAATACCTTCGGCTTCAAAGTCAGTTACCGGGGCCGTAATCCGGAGACCGTCGCGACCGTCGCCAATACTTTGGCCACTCAATACGTTGAAGAAAATCTGAGCATGCGCACCAGTCAGGCGACGGAAACCACCACCCTGCTGAAAAAGCAGCTCAACGATATCAAGCAACGGCATGAAGAGGACGAGCGGAAGATCGCAGCCTTCAAGCAGCGCCACATGGGGGAATTGCCAGAGCAGGTCGAAGTCAACCTCTCCACGCTTGGACGGCTGAATCAAGAGCTGACATCGAACAGTGAACACCAAATGCGTGTGCTGGAGCGAAGGGAACGGCTGGGGAAGCAACTGCTCGACTTGAATGCGGGGGTCCCGGCCACCACAGTCGTTAACCCTGATTCCATGACGCATCACCTGGAAAAGCTCCGCACGGAACTCACCGAATTACGCACGAGAGCCAGCGCCAAGCATCCAGATGTGATTCGAGTCCAGGGCGAGATCGCGGCGATCGAAAGGGCCCTGGCCGAGACGGCTAAAGATGCGAAGTTGGACCCCGCTCAATCCGCAGCGCTGTTGTCCACTCCCGAGGATATCAAGCATGCCTTGCGCGAACTTGATCATGAACTGAAAAATCTGAAAGCGGACGAGCAGCGGTTGCGGACGGAAGCCGCCTCGATTCAGCGGCGGGTCGAACGGTCTCCACAGCACGCGCAGGAGTTCCAGCAATTGGAGCGCGATTACAAGATGACGAAGGATCTCTATTTCTCCGTGCTCCAGCGCTACGAAGACGCGCAGCTTGCCGAATCGATGGAACAGGCCAAGCATGTCGGGCAGATGCGCATTGTCGATCCTGCCATGCCTTCGAAAGCGCCGGTGGCGCCCAATCGGCTCAAATTGATTCTCGGAGCGCTGACGCTGTCGTTGGGTTTCGCGGCGGGGTGCATGATCCTGGCCGAACAGCGGGATCGCTCCTTCCATGATGTGGAAAGCTTGCGTGAGTTTACAAAAGTCCCCATTCTCGTGCGCATTCCGGAAATCGTCACGAAGGCCGATCGGATCAGAGCCTATCGGCGATTCACATTCAAGGCGGCGGCCTCGATGATCGGTTTAGTGCTGATCGTCGGCGTGTTCTCGTACATCGCCTGGGACAATGATCAATTGGTCTGGATGCTCAGCGAAAATAAACCCACACCGCAAAACCGGTAAGGACAATCGTTCATAGTTGAAGGATTGACGACATGAAAGAACACACGAATCCCGTCTTACGGACGTCGCCTTTGGAGTCTCACCCTTTGTCCAAATCCGGACGGACCGACCCACGGGGGGAA
>Ga0209974_10000478_pt1 | contig 13329 bp, 14 predicted proteins | sample InoplaM3SPM_FD_187592 | JGI IMG/M metagenome (GOLD analysis project Ga0209974, IMG submission 187592) | Arabidopsis thaliana rhizosphere microbial communities from the Joint Genome Institute, USA, that affect carbon cycling - Inoculated... | ecosystem: Host-associated > Plants > Roots >...
GCGTGTCGCCCTCAGGCATGGCGTCGTCCGGACCCAGAACCTCCGGCTCGAGGATTTCTTCTTGCTGTTTCTTCGCCTGACGTTTGGCCATACGAATCGCAAACTATAGCAGAACGTTCTGCCCCGACAAAGCTGCCGGTGTCCCTAATGGTTCCTTGCAGGGATGAAATTCGTCCCCTATGATGCGGGGCTCTGTCGGAGCGCCGGCCCGGATGCCCCGAACGTCAGCAGGGCCGGGTGCCACTCAACCAGCCGGGGAATTGAGCCATGCACCCCTTGACCATTCTGAAGAGCGGACATTGGCCCTCCCTCCTTGGTGCGTGGCTGCATCTGACCACCAGTTTCATGGTCTGGCTGTTGATCGGCGCGATGAGCATTTCCATCGCCGGCGATCTTCAGTTGAGTAACTCGCAGATTTCCTGGCTCGTCGCGCTGCCGTTGCTGGGCGGCGCTGTGTTCAGAATCGTCGCGGGTTGGAGCGCGGATCGGGTCGGCGCACGCGGCACTGCGGTTGTCATCATGCTCGCGGAATGCGCTGTGCTGCTGTGGGGGTGGCTCGGCGTGACGGCGTACATCGAGGCGCTGGCCTTCGCACTATGCCTGGGGATGGCTGGGGCAAGCTTTGCCGTCTCCTTGCCGCTCGCAAGCAAAGCCTATCCTCCGGCCGCCCAGGGACTGGTTCTCGGGCTGGCGGCATCCGGGAATATCGGCACCGTGTTCATCTTATTCTGGGCGCCCCGCTGGGCCGCACAACTGGGTTGGCACGCTGTCTGTCTCGTCATGGCCGGTGTGGTGGCGATGGCGCTACTGCTCTTCAGTATTGTGGTGCCTGCGCATCCAGACCGACCAGTACAACAGAACGCGCAATGGTGGCACAGCGCGGGCTCGATGATCCGGCGCCGGGCCGCCTACTGGTTGTGTTTCCTGTATGCGACGACATTCGGCGGGTTTGTTGGTCTCTGCAGTCTGTTGCCTCTCGTCCTTCACGACGTGTACCGCTTCGAGGCCATCACTGCGGGAGTTCTCGCTGCGCTGTGCGGGCTGGGGGGAAGCCTCCTCCGTCCGGTCGGCGGGTATGTTGCGGATCGCCTGGGCGGCCTCCGCACGCTGCACTACGTCTTGCCCATTGCGGCCGGAGCTGTCGTCGCCATTATCAGCCCGTCCCGTTCTCTGGCTGTGACGATGATGATCCTCACAACCGGCGCACTGGGATTTGGCAACGGCGTCGTGTTTCAACTCGTCGCCGAGTGGTTTCCGAAGGACATCGGACTGGCATCCGGAGTGGTCGGGGCGGCGGGAGGGCTCGGCGGGTTCGTCTTGCCGGTTGCCGCAGGCCTTCTGAAGGAAACTGCCGGGAGCTACGAATACGGTCTCTGGCTCTTCGCCGGCTTTGTCATGTGTGCGTGGGGCACCGTGATCGCTGCACTACGCAAACGCGATGAGGGGGTCACTGGCTCTTCGTCCTAGACGCGTGGACTCGAGACAAGCGGCTTAAAAAAACCATGTTAATGAGTCAGGTTCAATGATAAATTGATCGTCCCTAACGACCGGAAACGCCAGGCCTGGCAGTTGAAGTATGCAAACCCCTTTTGACGACATCGAAGACGCAATCCGGGACATCAAGAAGGGCAAGTTCGTCATCTTGGTTGACGATGAAGACCGGGAGAACGAAGGCGATCTTGTCATTGCGGCAGAGAAAGTCACGCCTCAGGCCATTAATTTTATGGCCAGGCATGCACGCGGCCTCATCTGCCTCGCACTAACTCCCGAGCGCGTCGAAGAATTGCAGTTGCCACAGCAAGCTGTTGAAAATACCGCCGCATTCGGGACGGCCTTCACCGTCTCGATCGATGCTCGCAAGGACATCACGACCGGTATTTCTGCCGCAGACCGTGCCACGACCATTCATGTGGCAATCGATCCCAAGTCGAAGCCCAGCGACCTCGCCCGACCCGGCCATATTTTTCCATTAAAGGCCCAACGGGGCGGTGTGCTGCGACGGGCAGGGCAAACTGAAGGGTCCGTCGATCTCGCGCGGTTGGCCGGGCTCCTGCCCGCCGGCGTCATCTGCGAGATCATGAACGAGGACGGGACAATGGCGCGGGTGCCCGAGCTGACCAAGTTCGCCAAAGCACACAAGCTCAAGATGGTCACGGTCAAGGCACTGATCGAATACCGGATGCGCAGGGAAACCTTTATCAAGCGTATGGCGAGCGCCAGACTGCCAACGATCTTCGGGGAATTCGACGCCGTCGCCTTTGAAAATGAGATTGATCACATCACGCACATTGCGCTGGTCAAAGGGCGGGTGGATGGAGCGCCGACGCTGGTCCGGGTGCACTCCGGCTGTCTCACCGCCGACGCTCTAGGATCTTTGCGCTGCGATTGCCGGGACCAACTGCATGCGGCCATGGAAACCATCCAGAAGGAAGGCCGCGGTGTGCTCCTCTACCTGAACCAGGAGGGACGGGGAATCGGGCTGCTGAACAAAATTAGAGCATACGGACTTCAGGATAAGGGGAGCGACACGGTTGAAGCCAACCTCAAGCTGGGATTCAAGGCGGATCTTCGCGACTACGGGGTCGGCGCGCAGATCCTCGCCAATCTCGGCCTGCACCAAATCAAATTGATTACCAACAACCCGCGCAAGATTGTCGGGATTGAGGGGTACGGCTTGAAAGTCGTTGAGCGTGTCCCGATTGAAATTCAACCGCATGCGGGCAACGTCAAATATCTCAAGACGAAAAAGAAGAAGTTGGGGCACCTCTTAAAAAAGGTTTGAAGTCGGTCGCTTGGGTCGTCGTGCCCGCCGATCGTCGCACGCAGGATAATGTGTATGGAGGGTGTTGGTCCCCCTTGCTCGCCCAACGCGCGGACCAGAATGGGAAATCGAATTTGGATGGCTTCCCAAAAGTACAGGCTGTATGAAACTTCGCAAAGGCTCACATAATGCCACAGGGCTGAAATTCGGGATCGTCGTCGCGAAATTCAATAAATTCGTCACCAGCAAGCTGCTGAGCAGTTGTATTGACGGGCTGACCAAACACGGCGTGGTGCCAGAAGATATCGAAGTCGTGCGTGTGCCGGGCGCGTTTGAAATCCCGCTTGTCGCGAGGACTCTGGCGGGAACCAAACGGTTCGACGCCGTGATCTGCCTCGGCGCCGTCATTCGAGGCGATACGCCTCATTTCGACTATATCAGTGCAGAGGCCAGCCGCGGGATCGGCCAGGCAGCCCTTGACGCGGACATCCCGATTATTTTTGGTGTGCTGACGACCGACACGGTGGCCCAGGCGATCGTGCGAGCCGAACCGACCAAGTTCAATCGGGGCGGCGAGGCGGCGAAGTCGGCGATCGAGATGGCGACCGTCATGCGGATGATTCGGGGTGGTGAGGGAACATCTCCGCCAAAGCAGACCGCCGGTACAAACGGGGCAGCCAGGCGTCCGGCACGAAAGCTCAAGACCTGATTATGGGATCTCGCCATCAGTCGCGCGAGCGCGCGTTGCAAATCTTGTTTCAATACGACATCCACGGCAAACCGGGCGTCTGGCTGGATGAGTTTTGGAATCAGTGTCAGGCGACGGAAGACGTCAGATCGTTCGCCGAACAGCTTGTCAGCGGCGTGCTTGGACACAAGCACGATCTCGATGCCCTCATCGGCAAATACGCGACGAATTGGAAGGTCAGCCGCATGCAGATCGTCGACCGCAACATCCTTCGCCTCGGCGCCTATGAACTGTTGTGGCTGGACGAAGTGCCGGCGAAAGTCACCGTCAATGAAGCGATCGAGCTAGCGAAGGATTTTGGCGATGAGGAAGCCGCGAAATTCGTGAACGGCATTTTGGACAAGGTGCTGACTACGGAAGCGAAGTTGGCACTCAAGAGACAAGAGGCTGTTCGTCAGCCTCAGGGTGGTCGTAAGGAGTGAGCGCTCGGACATCCAATGATTGACCGCTACACGCGTCCGCAGATGAAAGCCATCTGGGATCTCAAGCACAAGTATGCGATCTGGCTGGAGGTCGAACTGCAAGCCTGTGCAGCATTCGAAAAGGCCGGGCAGGCGCCCCGCGGTACGGCTGCAAAAATCAGGAAAAAGGCCCAGATCAATGTGTCCCGGATTGCCGAGATCGAGAAAGTCACGAAACACGACGTGATCGCGTTCCTCGAATCGCTGGCGGACACTGTAGGACCGGAGCATCGGTTCTTGCACATGGGATTGACCTCATCCGATATCGTGGATACGTCACTGGCCATCCAGATGACCGAGGCTCTTGATCTCATTTTGGAAGGTGTGGAGGGTTTGCTGGCGGTGTTGAAGCGGCAGGCTTTTCGCTACAAGAGCCAGGTGATGGTGGGGCGTTCACATGGTATCCATGGGGAACCCATCTCGTTCGGGTTCAAGCTGGCCATTTGGCACGAAGAAGTCGGCCGACACTTGGCACGGCTGTATCAGGTGCGCCGTGAGATCGCCGTCGGCAAGCTGTCCGGCGCGATGGGGACGTTTGCGCATCAGGGCCCGGACATCGAAGCCTACGTGTGCGCCAAGCTCGGCCTCACCGTGGACCCGGTCTCCAACCAAGTCGTGCAACGGGACCGTCATGCTGCCTATGCGACAGCTCTGGCCCTGCTTGCGGCCACAATCGAAAAGATCGCGACTGAGATCCGGCATCTCCAACGGACTGAGGTGCTCGAGGCCGAAGAATATTTTTCAGCAGGACAAAAGGGCTCGTCAGCCATGCCGCACAAGCGCAACCCGATCGTGTCGGAGAATCTCTGCGGATTGGCGCGGCTCGTGCGGGCCAATAGTCTTGCGGCCATGGAAAACGTGGCCTTGTGGCATGAACGGGACATCAGCCATTCCTCGGTCGAGCGCGTCATCATGCCGGACAGTACCATCCTCATTGACTACATGCTGGCGAAGGTCACCGACCTCATGAAGCATCTGGTCGTCTATCCGGCCAACATGAAGCGCAATCTCGAGCTGACCGGGGGATTGGTCTACTCACAACGCCTACTGCTGGCGCTCATTGACAAGGGTGCGCAGCGAAAAGAATCGTATGAAGCCGTGCAGCGCAACGCCATGGCCTCATGGAATGGATCGGGGAACTTGCAGGAGCTGGTCACCAAGGACCCGTTCATCGCCCAACATCTTAAGAAAAGCGAAATCGCCGCCTGCTTCAATCCGAAGTATTATCTGCGACATGTCGATGAGATCTTCAAGAGAGTGTTCCGCAGCGTGGGGCACGCCTCTCAGAAAGGAAGGACATGACAGCGTACCGCGCCGGCTTCGTGGGTCTGATTACGATGAGTGTGTCACTATGGGCCGTACTCTGTTGTGCGGCAGCCGATCCGGAAAAGTTGTTGACCGAGCCGGGCGTATACGGCACCTTTGCCGCGTACAGTTTCGATGAAGAATGGGCGAAGGAGGACGAGGCGACGCGCATCGCGCACCTGACCGTGTTCAAGGGTGTCGTCGAGCAGCATCGGGAAAAGATTGCCATCGATTTGTATCTCATGGAGGGGCTATCCGATCATGCCGATCTCCTGTTTAGGACGCACGCAACCGACCTTCGCGACACGCAGAAATTTCTCGTTGATCTACAGGGCAGCGTGTTCGGTAAACACTTGAAGCCTGCCGGCGTGATGCATGGCCTGACCAAAAAGGCCAATTACGTGCCGGGCTTCCCAGACCAAATGAAAACGGACCTCAAGGTCACGAGTGATCCAGGACCCAAGCCCTATGCGATCGTGATTCCGATTCGAAAGAGCGCCGACTGGTGGGCGCTGGATCAGGACAAACGGGCAGCGATGATGAAGGAGCACACCGAGGCCTCATTGCCCTATCATAAGACCGTCAAACGGAAGCTCTACCATTCGACGGGTCTCGACGACGTGGACTTCATCACCTATTTTGAGACATCCAAGCTCGAAGACTTTCACAGCTTGATTCTATCGTTGGAAAAAGTGAAAGAGTTTCAATACACCAGGCGCTTTGGTCATCCGACCTGGCTGGGGACGGCCAAGGGTCTGGATGAAATCATCGAAATCCTGGCGCAGTAAGAGTCGGGGAGAACCATGACAACAGGCACTCTCATTTACGAGGGCAAGGCAAAAAAAATCTTCACAACCGGACATCCGGATGAAGTCCTGCAGTATTTCAAGGACGACGCGACGGCGTTCAATGCGCAGAAACGCGGAACCATCACCGAAAAGGGCATCATCAACAATAAGGTCTCGGAGCGATTGTTCCGGCTCCTGGAACAGAACGGAATCGCCACTCATTTCGTTGAGCGGACGAGCGACCGCGAAATGCTCACGAAAAGAGTGACGATCGTGCCGGTCGAAGTGGTGGTGCGAAACGTGATCGCAGGCAGTCTGGCCAAGCGGTTGGGACTGAAAGAAGGCGAGGAGATTCGGCCGCCCCTCGTCGAGTGGTACTACAAGAACGACGCCTTGGGGGATCCGTTGATCGCCGATGAACACGTCCGCCTGCTCAAGCTCGCGACGCCGGAACAGATGGCAGAGATTAAGCGGCTCGCGTTAAAAATAAATAGCGTGCTGCAGCCGTTCTTTGCCGAACGCCGGATGGTCCTTGTCGATTTCAAGCTCGAGTTTGGCGTTCATAGTGGCCGGCTCATTTTGGCCGATGAGATTTCCCCAGACACCTGCCGGTTTTGGGATCAGGCGACGAGAGAATCGATGGATAAAGACCGGTTTCGGAAGGACTTGGGCAAGATAGAAGAGGCGTATCAGGAGGTACTGAAGCGGGTATGCGGTAGCGGAGACTGAGCCTTGCCCGCTCACACACGATAACTCGACCGCACTACGTTTCGCATCGCTCGCCCCGCGAAACTTGTTCCGTTCAAAGCTACGCTCGAACGGAACTTCGAACATCGCGAGCCGTCCGCATGGCGGACCGCTCCCGCTCAACGAATGCGGTGACCCGAGTTTCGTGATATCGCGGAACAAGGCTCAGAACTCCGCCCGCTTTTGAGGAGAAGGGAGACAAAGAAGTAGGCAATGCTGAAGGCGTTTTTGAATTATGGCTTGGTGGCGGCGGTGCTGGTCTGGGCGGGGGTCGTGGCGATGATGGCATATCGGTTGAACGATTCACCCTGGCGCTGGGCTTTTGCGGCGCTTGCCGTTGGGGGAATTGCCACAGTCGCAGTGATCTTCAAGATTCGACGATATGTTGACGGTTTGACAAAGGACACTGAGCAACAGGACAAGCTTGAGCGTTAAAAGGACTTAGGCAATGGATCTCAAGACTGTCCTTGTGGTCGCCCTGCCAGCCCCGCATAAGGGTGCGACGGTGCGACCGGATCTGTTCTAATATCCGCTGTGGAGGAGTCGGTGAAGGCGAAGATTCATGTGACATTAAAGCCAGGCATTCTGGATCCGCAAGGCAAGGCGATCGAGCATGCGCTCGATTCTCTTGGCTTCACAAATGCCGCGAACGTTCGGGTCGGTAAGTATATGGAAGTGGATGTGAATGAATCGGACAAAACGAAGGCAGAAGCTCAGGTGAAATCCATGTGTGAAAAGCTTCTGGCCAACACCATCATCGAAGAATACCGGTACGAATTGGTCTAGTCATGAATATCGGCGTGATCGTTTTCCCAGGCTCGAATTGTGATCACGATTGCGAACATGTCTTCACGGACGTGCTGGGCCAGAAAGTGACGATGGTCTGGCATAAGGAAACGTCCTTGGCCGGTCTAGACGGCGTCATTTTGCCGGGAGGGTTTTCGTATGGAGATTATCTCCGCACGGGGGCCATTGCCCGGTTCTCACCGGTCATGCCTGCACTCAAAGAGTTCGCCAGAAGCGGTGGCTTGGTCATCGGCATCTGCAACGGGTTCCAGATTCTCCTCGAAGCCGGACTGTTGCCCGGGGCCATGTTGAGGAACCGGTCGCTCCATTTCGTGTGCAAGGACGTGCATGTGCGTGTAGAAAACGCGGCAACGCCCTTCACGGGCGCGTGCAAGCCCCGTCAAATACTCAAGATTCCGATTGCCCATGCGGAGGGGAACTATTACACGGACCCCGTGACACTGGCCGGATTACAGGCCAACGCTCAAATCGTGTTCCGCTATTGCAGGCCTGATGGGCAGGTGACGGCAGAAGCCAACCCCAACGGGTCTCTCGACAATATCGCCGGGATTCGCAGCGCCGAGGGAAACGTACTTGGCATGATGCCCCATCCCGAGCGCGCTGCAGAGGCGGTGTTGGGCAATGAGGACGGACGGCTGATCTTCACGTCGATGCTGGAGTCGATGAAGAAACGGCCCCTGAAAATGGTGGGTGTATAGAGCATCTCGAAAATGAATGACGGGCGAGCTGCATGGCCTTACTGTTCGTAGACATTTAGATGGCTCCCGTGTGGGCACTGTAATGTATAGGAACTATGCACACGAATACCGCTGAGATTAAAGACCTTCTTGCGCAGCACAATCTGACTGAGGACGAGTTCAAAAAGATCGTCAACATTTTGGGACGCGAGCCCAATCTGACTGAACTGGGTATGTTCTCGGTTATGTGGTCCGAGCATTGCTCGTATAAAAGTTCCAGGGTGCATCTGAAGAAGCTGCCCACCACAGGACCGCGTGTCGTGCAGGGGCCTGGCGAAAATGCGGGCGCGGTCGATATCGGTGACGGCTTGTGCGTGGTGTTCAAAATGGAGTCCCACAACCACCCGTCTTTCATTGAGCCGTATCAGGGTGCCGCCACAGGTGTCGGTGGAATCCTTCGTGACGTGTTCACGATGGGTGCGAGGCCGATTGCGCTTCTCGACTCCCTCCGTTTCGGTAGCCTCGACAGCGCCAAGAACCGCCATCTCATGAGGGGGGTCGTGGCGGGCATTGCCGGTTATGGGAATTGCATGGGAGTGCCAACTGTCGGCGGCGAAGTGCGCTTCGATGACATCTACTCGCTGAACCCGCTCGTGAACGCCTTCTGCCTCGGTATTGCACACAAGGATAAAATATTTCGCGGCACCGCTGTAGGGGTCGGGAACCCGGTCATTTATTTCGGATCCAAGACAGGTCGGGACGGCATTCACGGGGCAACGATGGCATCAGACGCCTTCGACGATGATTCCGACCAGAAACGGCCGACGGTGCAAGTGGGTGATCCCTTTCAGGAAAAGTTACTTCTGGAAGCCTGTCTGGAACTGATGGCGAATGATCTACTTGTGGGGATCCAGGATATGGGAGCGGCCGGTCTGACGAGCTCGTCCTGTGAAATGGCATCGCGCGCCGGCAACGGTATGGAATTGGATCTCACGCATGTGCCGCGGCGTGAACCGGGCATGACTCCCTATGAATTGATGCTGTCCGAATCGCAAGAGCGCATGTTGATGGTTGCACAAGCCGGAAAAGAGGAAGAGTGCATCAGGATTTGCCGAAAGTGGGACCTCGATGTGGCGGTCGTCGGTAAAGTGACCAGCGATGGTCTCTTGAGGGTCATCGATCAGGGAAAGGTAGTGGCGGAGATCCCGGCTAAATCGTTGGCGGACGACGGGCCGAGATATGAGCGGCCGTATTCTCCGCCGGCCTACCAGGACATGCTGACCAACCTGAACTACGATTCGATACCTGACCTGAAGGACGCGAACGCGGCGTTGTTGACTGTATTGGCATCTCCGACGATCGCGAGTAAGCGGTGGGTGTATGAGCAGTATGACCACATGGTGCGGACGAATACCCTGGTCCGACCCGGTTCCGACGCCGCGGTCGTCCGCATCAAGGGAACGAACAAAGCGGTGGCCATGACGGTGGACTGTAATGGCAGGTATTGTCTGTTGCATCCGTACGAAGGCACCCGCCTGGCAGTGGCCGAGGCGGCGCGTAATCTGGTCTGTTCCGGCGCTGAGCCGATCGGGCTGACGGATTGTCTCAATTTCGGGAATCCTGAGCGGCCGGACATCATGTGGCAGTTCGTGCTGGCGATCGAAGGGTTAAAGGACGCGTGTGAGCATTTTCACATTCCCATCGTGAGCGGGAACGTGAGTTTTTATAACGAGACGAACGGCCTCTCAATTTATCCCACGCCCATGCTCGGCATGGTCGGGTTGATCGAGAATGCCGAGCAGGCCGTGACTCAATGGTTCCGCAATGATGAAGATGTCATTATTCTCCTCGGTAACACGAGGGATGACCTCGGCGGCAGTGAATACCTTAAGGTCATGCAGCATCGGGAACAGGGCTCTCCTCCCTTTCTGAGCCTCGAAACCGAAAAGGCATTGCAGGATTTTGTCTTAAAAGCAATTCGTGAAGGACTCGTCGAGTCCGCGCACGATTGCTCGGACGGGGGGCTTGCTATTGCGTTGGCGGAAAGCTGCGTGTCGGGTCCGGACGTCAGGCGGGGGGCTGTGGTAAAATTAGAGCTCGGTTCGTTGCGGCGGGACGCCCTGTTGTTCGGTGAGAGTCCGTCTCGCGTCATCCTCTCTACCAGGCCGGATACCGTGGATGCCCTATTGGGTCGTGCTGCAGATGCGGGCGTACCGGCCGGGCGCATCGGCACCGTCGGCGGAGATCGATTCCTCATTGACGTGCCGAAGGGACGATTGAGCGAAGGCTGTCGCATCGATCTTCCGATCGACCAGGTTCGAGACCGTTGGGCCAATGCGCTCGAAGAACAGTTAACCCATGAATAGCAGTGTCTATGCGTAAAGAACTTCCTATTGTCGGGTCCGATAAGTTCCACGACGAGTGCGCCGTGTTCGGCATTTACGGGCACAAGGAAGCGGCGAATTTGACGTATCTTGGTCTCTACGCTCTGCAACACCGCGGGCAGGAGGCCTCCGGCATCGTGTCCGCAGACGGCGACCACTTCCACGTGCACAAGGGCATGGGCCTCGTGGCCGACATCTACAACACCCAGACCCTCAAAAATCTCACCGGTTCGATGGCGATTGGCCATAATCGATATTCCACGGCCGGCGGCCAGGACCTCAAGAACGTTCAGCCGCTTACCGTGAATTTCGCTTTCGGCAATCTCGCCCTGGCGCACAACGGCAATCTGATCAATGCCCAGGTGCTTCGCAACGAACTCGAAGCCTACGGCGCGATCTTCCAATCCACGTCGGACAGCGAAGTCATCATTCACCTCATCGCCCATTCGCGAGCCGACACGTTGTTGGCCCGCGTCATCGACGCCCTGAGCCAGGTCCGCGGAGCATTCTCCGTTGTACTGCTGACAGACGACGGGATCATCGCCGTGCGGGATCCGCATGGCTTCAGGCCACTCTCGCTTGGGCGACTGCGGGACACGTACCTGGTCGCCTCGGAGACCTGCGCGTTCGATTTGTTGGATGCGGAGATCGTCCGGGAAATCGAACCGGGTGAACTGGTCGTCCTTAATGAAAATGGTGTGACGAGTTACAGACCGTTTTCGGCGGTGCAGCCGGCAATGTGCATCTTCGAGTACGTCTATTTCGCCAGGCCTGACAGCAAAATATTCGGTGCCAATGCGGTGTATGCGACTCGAAAGGCATTGGGACGTCAACTGGCTCAGGAGTCATGGGTGCCGGCCGATCTCGTAATACCGGTACCGGACTCCGGCGTGCCGGCCGCGTTAGGTTATAGCGAAGGGGCGGGAATTCCATTTGAGACCGGATTGATCCGAAACCATTACGTCGGGCGCACGTTCATCGAGCCGGAGCAGTCGATCAGGCATTTCGGTGTCAAGGTCAAGCTGAATGCGGTACCGGAGGTGCTCCACGGCAAGCGGGTCGTTGTGGTTGACGATTCTCTGGTGCGAGGGACCACCAGCCGCAAGATTGTGAAGATGATCCGCCAGGCCGGCGCGAAGGAAGTGCATATGCGGATCAGTTCTCCACCCATCATTTCACCATGCTTCTACGGGATTGACACGCCGACGAAAAAAGAACTCATCGCCTCCAGTCATTCAGCCGAGGAAATACGCAAGTACATCACAGCGGACAGCTTAGCCTATCTCAGTCTCGACGGGATGCTTAAATCCGCCCCTGGTGCCCCCGATCATTACTGCAATGCGTGCTTCACCGAGCAGTACCCCATCTCCTTTACCCGGGCTGAAGAATTTCAACTCGGCCTTTTCGAGCGCTCCTCGTAAGAGAGCGTCAGCCTCATTCTTCGTTTCAGCACATTGGCCTCTACCAAAGTAGGGGATCGCGCCCAGCTTTTAGGGAGCTGTGAACATAGCCTGTAGGGGAATAGTCTGGGATTTCGAAGCCGTCGGAGAGATTCAGTATGTGGTGCAGGCCCAGGCCCATGTCGACGCCCCTGCTGTTGCCATTCATGGAAGGAGAAGGCCTCCAAAACGGCACATCAGATCTCTTGCGAGATGGAGATCCCACGCCGGATTGGAGTCGAATCATGCACCTCGCGCCGGCGAAAAATCCGAATGTCCGGGGCGCGGTCCTGGGGGGTGAGACTGTGCTGTTAGATCTGGTAACAGGCCAATCCTTCAGGCTCAACGCCGTCGGAACGGCCGTGTGGGAGCGCTGTACGGGGTCAAATACTCTCGAGCAGATCCAGCATGCGGTCTCTGCAGAATTGCATGTTGGGGACCTGCGTGAACAGCTGATCGCTTATGTCGTGCAATGGAGCCATGACGGACTCCTTCTTCAATCAGATGGGGCATGTTGATAGTGTCTTAGGTAAGGAGGCGACGTGTCGCAGCTGGTGATGGGTGTCGGGGCCGAGAGTACGACCACCGTCGATACACGGGAATACCGGTTCTCATTTCATGGCATCCCGTTCCGCTTCTGCAGTTCCTCGGCGTCCTTGTCGTCTTCAATCGCCGCATGGATTCGCACGGTCCACAGTGGGGACGTGAAAGGGGACGTCTCATTGACCGCCCACTTTGAGCAAGTAAGCAGTCGCGAAGCCGTTCCCGTCTCTCTTTCGGGCGGCGCCAGGCGAGTGTTCTCCGGTACCATGCCAGCGCTGGGCAATTCCCTGCGCGCGCTTTGGCAATGCGATCTGTATCGCGACGGGGAGCGTCTGATAGTGGATGTCCGGGAGCACGGCGTACTGCTGATTGACCGACACCGCAGCTCGGCATCGGGCTATTTTTATGGTCCCGCGCCTATGGCGCCCGGCCGCATGGATCCGTTTTTCCATTACACAATGATCGAGTTGCTGAAGGAGAAAAATACCTTCCCACTGTCTGCGGCGGCGCTAGAGATGAAGGGCAAAGGGGTGCTGCTTCACGGTCCCAATGGATGCGGAAAGACGACCGCCATGCTGTCTTTGATCCGTTCCGGATACCGCTACCTGGGAGACGATATTGCGCTGTTGCAAGATGACGGTCCCATACACCTATTGCTGGGGGCTTCTC
>Ga0209974_10000479_pt1 | contig 13297 bp, 8 predicted proteins | sample InoplaM3SPM_FD_187592 | JGI IMG/M metagenome (GOLD analysis project Ga0209974, IMG submission 187592) | Arabidopsis thaliana rhizosphere microbial communities from the Joint Genome Institute, USA, that affect carbon cycling - Inoculated... | ecosystem: Host-associated > Plants > Roots >...
GACATCCGGTTGCCACCTTCGAACGACTCGGCCGCTGGAAGCTGCGTTCCGCCGGCCTGAAGCGTCACGAGTTGCCGGGCGAAAAGGGACGGCTGGTCTGGTGGAGCGGCGGCTCGGGTCCCGTCCTGATGCTGCTCCACGGCGCCAACGATTCCGCGGCCGGCTGGGCGCGGGTGGCCGAGCCGCTCGCGCGCGGGCGCCGCCTCGTGGTTCCGGACCTGCCGGGCCACGGCCAGAGCGGGCCGGGCGAAGGGCCTCTGCCGATCGGCGACATGCTCGCCGGGATCGATCGCGTCGCGAAGGAGGAGTCGCCTTCGCAGCCCTTGACTCTCGTGGGTAACTCGATGGGCGGCTGGCTCGGTCTGCTGTACGCCCGGGAGCATCCGGATCGGGTCGCGCGGGTCGTCATCGAGAACGGGGCGCCGGTCGCCGCGGGGATCGGCAAAGTCAACATGCTCCCGAAGAACAGCGTCGAGATGCGCGCGACGCTCGAGGCGCTCACCGGACCCGACGCCCCTTCGTTCCCCGAATTCGTGGTCGAAGATCTCGTGCGCCGGACTCCGAGCAGCTCTTTCGCGCGCGTGGCTCGAACCGATCTCCGACCCTATGTCCTGGACGGCCGCCTCGGCGAGATCCGTGTTCCGGTCACCCTGGTCTGGGGCGACTCCGACGACCTCCTGCCCATCTCGTATGCGGAGTCCCTCCGATCGCAGCTGCCCGACGCCCGCCTCGAAGTCCTGCCGCGGTGCGGCCACGTGTCGCACCGGGAGTGCCCCGACAAGTTCGTCGCGGCAATCGAAAAAGCGGTCGCGCGTTGACGGTGTCTCTCCACGGCGACGTCCTGGGCGAGCGCGCACGCCTGACTCCCGACCGGACCGCGCTCATCCTCGACGAAACCGGGGAGCGGGTCTCCTACGGTGAGCTCGACCGGCGGGCAGCGGCGGCCGCGAGCGCGCTCCGCCGGGAGCTCCGTCTCGAGAAGGGGGACCGCTACGCCGTGCTCTCGGGGAATCGCGTCGAGATGGTCGAGGCCTTCTTCGCCGCGGGCAAGTCCGGCGCGATCTTCGTCCCGCTCTCGACCCGGGCCACACCGCACGAGCTGGCGCGCATCCTGGCGGATGCGGCGCCGCGGGCACTGCTCTACGGTCCGGAGGGGCGCCAGACCGTCGAAGACCTGAGGGCGGCGTCCAGCCTCTCCGCGTTCGTCGCCTTCGGCGAGAAGGCGCGGCCGGAGGATATTTCCTGGACCGAGCTCCTCGCGCAGCACCCGGATCCGCCGCAGAGAATCGAAGCGTGCGGCGCCGAGGACCCTTACTGCCTGCTCTACACGAGCGGCACCACCGGCCGCCCGAAGGGCGCCATCGTGCCGCATCGCATGATCGCGTGGAACGCGATCAACACGGCGCTGTCGTGGCAGCTCCGCGCCGACGACGTTGCGCCCGTGTTCACGCCGCTCTACCACGCCGGCGGGCTCACCGTCTTCATCACGCCGCTCACGGCGGTCGGCGGCACGGTCGTCCTGATGGCGGGCTTCGAGCCGTCCGCCGTCTGGCGCGCCATCGAGCGGCACGGCTGCACGATCGTGCTCGGCGTCCCGACGATCTGGCGGATGCTTCGCGACGCGCCCGAATTCGCCGCGGCCGATCTCTCGCGGGTGCGATGGCTCATCTCCGGCGGCGCGCCGCTGCCCGTCTCCCTCGTGGAGGATTACCGCCGGCGCGGGGCGGTCCTGAAGCAGGGCTTCGGCATGACGGAGGTCGGCGTCAACTGCTTCGCGATGACCTCGGCGGAGGCGTTTGCGAAAGCCGGTTCGGTCGGCAAGCCGCTGCTCTGGACGGAGGCGCGGGTCGCGGCGGAGGACGGAGGCGAGCTCGCCCCTGGAGAGGTCGGTGAGCTCTGGCTGCGCGGTCCCCACGTCTGCTCGGGGTACTGGAACGATCCGGCCGAGACGCGGGCGGCCTTCGGCCCCGACGGCTGGTTCAAAACGGGCGACCTGGCGCGGCGCGACGAGGACGGCTTCTATTTCATCGCCGGACGGCGGAAGGACATCTTCATCAGCGGCGGAGTGAACGTCTCGCCCCTCGAGGTCGAGGCCGAGCTGCTGCAGCATCCCTCGGTCGCCGATGCCGCGGTGGTCGGGGTCCCCGACCCGCTCTGGGGAGAGGTGGGGGCGGCCTTCGTGGTCGCGCGCCACGGGGTTCTGGTCACGAGCGAGGAGCTCGCCGAGTTCCTGGCCGGTCGCCTCGCCCGGTTGAAGGTGCCGAAGCGATTCGAGCTCGTCCCCGATCTGCCGCGCACCCCTTACGGAAAGGTCGTCAAGTCGGAACTGGTGAAGAGGCTCAAATCGTGACGTCCGCCGCCGGGGGGCGCGAAGTCTCGCGCTACTCCTGGTACGTCCTCGGAGTCCTCGCGCTCGTCTACGTCTTCAACTTCCTCGACCGGACTCTCATCTACATCCTCTTCGCGCCGATCAAGAAGGAGATGGCGCTCTCGGACCTCCAGCTCGCGGTGCTCGGCACGACGTCGTTCGTCATCTTCTACACGCTTCTCGGGATTCCTTTCGGCCGCCTCGCCGATCGGAGGAATCGCCGGAACCTGATCGCGGCGGGACTCGCGGTCTGGAGCCTCTTCTCGGGCCTGACCGGATTCGCGAACGGGTTCTGGTCGATCTTTTTCTGCCGCGTGATGGTCGGCGTCGGGGAGGCGACGCTCGGGCCGGCCGCCTTGTCGCTCATTGCCGATTACTTTCCGGTCCGCATGCGCGCGACGGTGCAGGCGATCTTTTCCGCCGGCATCCCGCTGGGCGCCGGACTGGCGTTCTTTCTCGGAGGGGCGATCGGCCAGGAGCTCGGCTGGCGCTGGGCGTTCTGGCTTCTCGGATTCCCCGGGATCCTGGTTGCGATCCTGGTGTACGCGACCGTCCGCGAGCCGGAGCGTGGAGTGACCGAGGCGCCTCGGACGTCGGCGCCCCCGGAGGGTTGGAAGAAGCTCCTCTCGAGCGTTCCCCTGCGCCTCCACCACATCGGCTACGGCCTCTTCGCGGGCGCGGGATACAGCCTCTCGGTCTGGCTCCCCCTCTTCCTGAACCGCGTCCACGGAATGACACTGGCCGGGATCGGTGTGTTCGCCGGGGTGACGTCGATCATCGGAGGGGTCCCGGGCACCGCGCTCGGCGGGTGGGCGGCCGACCGTTTCCGCCGAAGGGGGCCGGGCGGCCGCATGCTGTTCGGCGCGATCGCGGCGCTCGTGTGCGTCCCGCTGTGGCTGGTGCTCATCTTCAGCCCGACACTCGCTCCGATCCTCGTCGCGAACTTCATCCTGCTGGCGTTCGCGCTCGCGTGGCTCGGGCCCGCCGCCGCGGACGTTCACGAGATTGCCGGACCGCGCCTGCGGGGGCTCGCCGTCGGGATCTACTTCTTCACGGTCAACCTGCTCGGCAACGGACTCGTTCCTCCGGTGATCGGGCGCGTCAACGACGCCCTCGGCGTCACCGCGAATCCCGCCGCGATGCGGATTTCGCTCCTCCTCTGCCCGGCTCTCTGCGCCGCGGCGGCGATTCTCCTCTACCTCGGCAGCCGCCGGCTCGAGAAAGAGGCCGCCCCGTGACCGCACCCGCCGCCGCCCGAGGTACTCGACGCCGCGTTGCGGCGCCCACGCCCCGGCGCCGCAACCAGGAGGAGCGGAGCGGGAAGAGCCGCGCGCGGATCCTCGAGGCGGCCCTCTCTCTTTTTTCCCGGCAGGGCTATCGCGGGACGAGCATGCGGGAAGTCGCGGAAGCCGCAGGTGTCTCGACCGGAAACGTCTACCACCACTTCCCGGACAAGGAGCAGATCTTCAAGACGCTGCTCGAGCAGTACTGGGCGGAGATTGCGAACCCGGACATCCCCTTCAACCAGGTGCTCGCGTCGGGCGCCTTTCCCGACAACATCGAAGCGATCGGGCACGCCTCGCGCGAGTTCGTCGCGGCGCATCGCCCATACATCGCGCTCATCTACGTGGACGTCATCGAGTTCGAGGGAAGCCACATCCGGAAGTTCTACGGCGAGATGGCGAGCCGCTTCGAGAAGTTCCTGACCCGGCAGGCAGAAGCAAAGGCGATCCGTTCGCGGCTGCGCCCCGGGGTGTCGACGCTGTCGGCCGTGATGATGGCGAGCCGCTTCTACCTGAACTTCTTCACGGTCGAAATCCTGTTCGGGGTGCCGAACCACTTCGGCAAACCCACGGAAGAGGTCGTGCGCGAGACCGCCGAAATCCTGAGACATGGCATCCTGAGGCGGGAGAAGGGGACAGACCACGGTTTTCGGGAGCGTCCACCGGCGAGAGAGCGCCGGTGAAAACCGTGGTCTGTCCCCGATTTCCGGACGGCTTTCTCTGGGGAGCCTCGACGTCGGCCTACCAGGTCGAGGGCTCGCCTCTCGCCGACGGCGCCGGGCCGAGCAACTGGCACCGGTTCGCGCACTCCCCCGGCCTCGTCGCCAACGGCGACACGGGCGACGTCGCCTGCGATCACTACCGGCGCTTCCGGCAGGACGTCGCGCTCATGGCGCAACTCGGATTGAACGCGTACCGGTTCAGCATTTCGTGGAGTCGCATCCTTCCTTCCGGACGGGGCGAGGTCAACCTCCGCGGACTCGCGTTCTACGAACGGCTCGTGGACGCGCTCCTCGCCCGCGGGATCCAGCCGTTCGTCACGCTCTACCACTGGGACCTGCCGGCGGCGCTCGACGACCGCGGCGGCTGGACGAACCCGGACGTCGCCGGCTGGTTCGCGGACTATGCCGCGGTCGTCTTCCGCGCATTGGACGACCGCGTCCGCTTCTGGGCCACGTTGAACGAGCCGTGGGTCGTGACCGACGGCGGGTATCTCCACGGCGAGCTCGCGCCGGGCCACCGGAGCCCTTTCGAGGCCGCCCTCGCTTCGCACAACCTCCTCCGGGCCCACGGTGCCGCGGTCGCCGAGTACCGGTCGCGCGGACGGAACGCGATCGGCCTCGTCGTCAACCTCGAGCCGAAGCACGCCGCGTCACGGTCCGCGCGGGACGTGGCCGCCACCGCGCGGGCCGACGCGTACATGAACCGCCAGTACCTCGATCCGGTCTTCCGGGGCCGCTATCCGAGAGAGCTGCCCGCGATGTTCGGACAGGCGTGGCCGCGGCCGGCCCCGGACCTTCGTGAGGTCTCGCGTCCCCTCGACTTCCTGGGCGTCAACTACTACACGCGCGGCGTCATGCGCGACGCTCCCGACGTGCCGATCCTCCGCGCCCGGAAGGTGCGACAGCGCCGGCGGGTGCACACCGAGACGGGCTGGGAGGTCTATCCCGAGGGATTGACCGAGGCGCTCCTGTGGGTTCGGCGGCGCTACGGCGACGTCCCGATGTACGTGACCGAGAACGGCGCCGCGTTCGCCGACGCGGCGGCCGCGGCCGACCTCGTTCCCGACGTCGCGCGCGTGCGTTACCTCCGCGAGCACCTGCGCGCCGCGGGACGCGCGATCGAAGCGGGGGTCGATCTGCGCGGGTACTTCGCCTGGTCGCTGCTCGACAACTTCGAGTGGAGCCACGGCTACTCGAAGCGGTTCGGGATCGTCCACGTGGACTATGCGACGCAGAGACGCACCCCGAAGGCGAGCGCGTGGTTCTACTCGGAGGTGATCCGGACGAACGGGAGTGCCCTCGACGCCCGCGCTCCGCTCAGCGCGCGAAAAGGATCTCGGCCGGAACGGTCCGCACGACGAGCTCCGCCCCGGAAAAAGAGACGGCCTTCCCGCCGACCGTGACGCGGCGCGGCCGCGCGGCGAGCGGCGGGCGTACGGCGAAGCCTCCCGGAGGCGTCCGCACGGAGCCCCCGATCGAGACGCGCACCCCTCGCGCGTTCTCGCTCATCGCGAGGTCGAGACGCCCCCACCGCGTCCGAAGCCCGCGCAGGGAGACACCGCGCTCCGAGCGGAGCCACTCGGCGGGTACTCCCGCGCCGAGCACGAGAACGTGGTCTTCCGGCCGCTCGTACGCGAACAGGTCGAGGAGCGACCGGATGTAGTCCGAGCCGACCCAGCCGTGCGGCATGTCGCCGATGAACTTCGGCGTTCTCGGGTCGCGCCACACGACCTCGGCCCACTGGTTCCACGCGGTGGGCCGGCGGTCGGCGAAAAGGTAGTCCGCGAGTTCTTTCGCCCGATCCCTCCGGCCCAGGCGCACGAACGCGCCCACCGTCCTCCACTCGTAGGGCGTGTACGCCTCCTGCCGGTCCGAACCGGAGCGGCGAGCGCGCAAGCTCTCCCAGTACTTCTCGAACGTGCGCGCGAGCTCGCGCGGCGGCAGAAGCGACTGCTCCTCTCCCGGCGAGAGTGCGATCGTCGTGGACGTCGCGTCGAGATCCGCGAGGTCCGCCGAGCCCGGAATGAAATCGATCGCGCGGGACGCGATCACGCGTCGGATGGACCCGTGCACGTCGGCCCGGAGCTCGTCGCGCGACGAGGCGAACCGGCGCGCCTCGTCCGGCCGGTCGAGCGCCCGGGCGAGCTCGGCGGCGTCGGAGAGGCCCCGGATCGCCCAGAAGTCGTCCCAGTACGAGTGGACCGGGTTCGACGAGTACCCCTCGTGGCTGATCGATTCGGGGAGGAGCCCGAAGAAAACGCGCTTCGCGTCGGCGGCGTACTCGGGGGTGCGCCGCTGCCGCCGGAGAACGTCGATGTAGGCGGCGGCGCGGGAGAGGTGCGGCCACACCTTCTCGATGGTGCGCCGGTCACCCGTGAAACGCCAGTACTCGCCGGCGAGGAAGAGCAGCTCGCCATGGCTGTCGTTCTCGGGGACGGGATCCGCTCCGCGGCGGTCCACGCAGCACGGGACCTTGCCGTCGTCGAACTGGAACGGCGCGAACCACTCGAGGAAGTCGCGCGCGACGGATTCGTGGCCGAGGCGCAGCAGCGCCGCCGACGTCAGCGCGCCGTCGCGGATCCAGGAGCGCGAGTAGGCCCGCGAGCCCGGCTGGATCGCGGGGCCGTCCCGGTTGACCAGTATCCAGGCGATGTTCGAGCGCATCGTCCTCGCGAACTCCGCCGCCTCGCCGGGGAGCTCGAGAGCGACGCGGCCGATTTTCGTCTCCCAGATCCGTGACGCCTCGGCCAGGCGTGATTCGAAGTCGTCCGCGAAGCCGGCGCCCGCCGCGGTCAAGGGCACGGCCACCACGACGTCCCGCGCCTGGCCCGGCGGAAGCTCCAGGTCCCACGCGAGCACGGCCGACGCGAAGCCGTCCGCGTCGCCCGCCGATTGCTCCGGCGGAATCTCTCCCCGCGAGAGCCAGGTCGAGATGTCCCCTGCGTCGAAGCCCGTGGCGCCGAACCCCGAAGGCCGGGCGAGAACGGCCCGATCGTCGAAGCGGAAGCTTTCCGGCCCCCCCCGCGAGATGCTCGCGATCGGCGCGAAGCCGCCCGGCACGTTCAGGAACTGCCACGGAGGATTGACCTGGATCGGCCGCGCGGCGAGGAAAAGTTTCGCCGAAACCGTGGTCTGTCCCCGGTTTCGGGCGCGGTAGCGGGCGCGCAGAGTCGAGCCCTCGGACGGGCCGTCCGCGAACGCCGTGACCTCGAGCTCGAGACCTCCGGCGTGACGGCGCGTGACGGTCGGAATCGGAAGGTCGCCGCGCGCCAGAGAATGCGACGTCTCCGCCTGCCTCCACCCCAGAAGATTCCCGTCCGTCCAGAGGAACGGCTCGAGCGAAAAGCGTCCTCGCCCGACCTCCAGGGCGCCGTCCTCGGAGAGGAGCCCCTCGTCGCGCCCCGCGTCCACTCCGACGAGAGCCCATTCGAGCTGCTCGCCGGCGAACGAGCGGGGCCACGTTCCGCTCGGAGCGTCGCGGGCCACGTTCTGCAGGAACGCCGTCGGCGTCTCGCTGAACTCCGGCGGCAGGACGGCCGCCTCGTGGAGCGCGTATCCGCGGCCGCGCGCGCTCTCCACGAGCACCAGCCGAACGAAGCGAGGTTCCGAGTCGGGCAGATAGAGGTACGACCGTCCCCCCCGCCCGCTCGTGACCTCCTTGCGGACGGCCCAGTTCTTTCCGTCGTTCGAGAGCTGGACGGTGTAGCGGCTTGGAAAGTCGACGGAGTCCCAATCGAGCGCGAGGCCGCCGAGCTCCCGCCGGCGGCCGAGGTCGAGGGTCAGCTGCTGCCCATGACTCGCTTGCGGAGCACGCCACGCGGTCTCCCGATCGGCGTCGACCGCGCGCTCCGGCTCGGCTCCACCTTCCGCCGACGACGCGCTCGCGACCGGGACGGGCGGCTTTTCGGTCGGGGGCGGCAGCTCCTCGAGCGCGAGCTCGTCCAGCCACACCGTTCCCTTCCCGCCGGTCGCCGCGGTGACCGTGATCTCGAGGAAACCGACGTCGCGGAGCTCTCCCCCTCCGGCGGGCCCCCAGGCGAAGGAGAGCTGTCGCTTCCGGATCCGGAGCGTCGTCCACTCCTCCGGAAATTCGTACGGGCGGCGGACCGACCACCAGACGTTCTTTCCGGAGCGATCGAGCAGCTTGAACTCCAGCGTCTGCGGCGGGGTCTTGCCCTTGAGCCGGAGGTCGATCGCCCAGTTCTCGGGCAGCCGGATCGGGAACGGCTTGCGCACGGCGGCCCAGCCCGCGCGGCCCCCGAAGTCGAATTCCATGCGAACGGACTTCCCGGTCGCGCCGGCGTCGGAGTGGAGCGACAGTCGGACGCCGTCGGAAGGAGCCGCCGTCCAGCCCGTCGGGTCGTCGAAGCCGTCGAGGACCCGCCTCGCGGAATCGGTCGGGGATGCGGCAAGGAGAAGCGCGGCCGCGAGAAAGGCGGGCGCGAGGCGCTTCACTCCTTGACGCCTCCGAGCGTGATCCCCTCGATGTACTGCTTCTGGAGGCCGAGGAAGAGGAGAAGGACCGGCATCACGGTCAGGACCGACCCGGCCATCATCAGCTCCGTGTCCTGGACGTGCTCGCCGACGAGGCTCGCGAGCGCGACCGGGAGGGTGTAGCGGCGCTCGTCGGTCAGCACGATCAACGGCCAGATGAAGTCGTTCCAGGTCGCCAGGAACGTCACGACGCCGAGCGTGGTCAAAACGGGTCGCAGCAGCGGCAGGACGATCTTCCGGTAGATCTGGAGCTCGCCGGCGCCCTCGAGCCGCGCCGCGTCGATGAAGTCGTCCGGGATGCCCCGCGCGAACTGGCGGATGAGGAACACCCCGAGGATCGTGGCGGCCGCGGGCAGGACGACGCCGGCGTAGCTGTTGACGAGGCCGAGCGACCGCAGCAGCAGGAAGAGCGGCAGCATGGCGATGGGGGCCGGAATCACCATCGCCGCGAGGAGGCCGCCGAAGAGCCGGTCGCGCCCCGGAAAGCGCAGCTTCGCGAAAGCGTAGCCGGCCATCGAGTTGAAGAGGAGCGAAACGAGAGTCGTCGCCGTCGCCACGATGAAACTGCTCGCGAAGGCGCGCCCGAGATTGAGTCGCGTGAAGAGCTCGCGGTAATGCAACAGCGTCGCGCGCGAAGGGAAGAACCGCGGGGGGAACGAGTTCGCCTCCCCCGTGGGCATGAGCGAGGCCGACACCATCCACACGAGGGGCGCGAGCGCGGCGGCCGCGCCCACCAGCAGCACGAGGTGGAGGAGGAAGGTCGCCGCCGGACGCCTCACGCGTTCCGCCTCCTTTCGATCCGGAACTGGAGCGCGCTGAACGCGAAGATCACCAGGCCGAGCACCACGGCGATGGTCGCCGCGTACCCCATGTTCCACCACCGGAAGCCCTGCTTGTACATGAGCAGCCCCGTCGAGAGGGTCGCGTTCAGCGGACCGCCCCCGCCCGTCATGACGTACGGCTCCGCGAAGAACTGGAAGTAGCCGATGGTCGTCATGATCCCGAGAAAGAGGAGCGTGGGAGCGAGCATCGGCAGCGTGATCTTCCGGAAAACCTGCAGGCTGCCGGCGCCGTCCAGCCGCGCTGCCTCGTACAGCGACTCCGGGATCGCCTGCAGCCCGGCGATGAAGAGGATCATCGCGTAGCCGAAGTTCTTCCAGACCGCGAGCAGGATGATCGCCGGCATCGCCCACCGCGGGTCGCCCAGCCAGTCGATCGGAGAGATGCCGAGGAAGTCGAGCACGCGGTTCAAGCCCCCGAAGCGGGGGTGGTAGAGGTAGCGGAACACGATCGCGACCGCGACGAGCGTCGTGACGTAGGGCGCGAAGAAGATCGTCCGGAACAGGCCCTTCCACCGAGCGAGCCTCGACGTGAGGAGAAGGGCGGCGCCGAGCGCCACGCCGAGGGTCAGCGGGCCTCCGACGAACACGAAGTAGAACGTGTTGCGCATCGAGATCCAGAAGAGCGGGTCCTGCACGAGCCGCGTGAAGTTGCGGAGCCCGACGAGCCGGACGTTGCCGGAGTCGCCCAGCGCATAGATGTCGAAGTCGGTGAGCGACAGGAGGACCGAGGCGCCGATCGGCAGGAGGAAGAAGAGGCCGATGACGAGGAGCCCGGGGGCGAGAAAGATCGCCGCCGCGCGTACCTCGCTCGGGATGGGCGCCCGGTCAGCGGCCACTCTTCTCCCCCGGCCGGCGCGAGAGCATCCAGCGCCGCTTCTCGAGCATCCGACCGACGTCCCGATCGATGGCGGCGAGCGTCTCGGGCAGGCTCTCGCGCCCCCGGATCGCGGGCTCGAGGCGCTCGGCCATGTGCTGCGCGATCTGCTCCCACTCCGGAACCCGCGGCATCGCCGCCACGCTCTCGACCTGCGTCCGGAAGGCGCGCGCCTTGGGGTCGCCCGCGAGAGACGGGTCGTCCCAGGCCGCGCGGGACGCGGGAAGGTCGCCGGTCAAGGCGTAGAAGCGCGCCTGGACTGCCGGCTTCGACAGGAACTCGATCACCTTCCACGCTTCCGTCTTGTGTTTCGAGCCGCGGAAGACGGCGAGGCTCGATCCGCCCGAGAACGAGACTCCCGGCCAGGGAGAGCCGTCCGGAGCCGGGAGCGGCGCCGTCATCCAGAGAGCCTGCTCCGCGGCGGAGAGCCGGCGCCGGAACTCGCCGAGGTTCCAGGGACCCGTCATCCACATGGCGATGTTGCCGCGCGCGAATTCCTGGTAGGCGTTGCCGAGCTGCGAGTAGCTGACGATCGGCGCGAGTCCTTCCCGGAAGACTCCGACGTAGAACTCGGCGGCGGCCCGGAACTCCGGGCCGGAGAACGCGCCGCGGGTGCCGTCCTCCGCGAGCAGCGGCGAGCCCCTCTGGAGACCCAGGATCGCGGGCTGCTCCCATTCGTTGGTGGGGAGCAGGATCGGATGCCCGAACGACGGCTGGAGGCGCTTGACCTTGCGCATGGCGTCGAGCCACCCGCTCCACGTCCGGGGCGCTTCGGGAAACCCGGCGCGGGCGAGGAGATCCGGACGGTAGAAGAGCACGCGGGTGTCGACGTACCAGGGGACGCCGTAGACCGCGCCGTCGTAAAGGCTCGTCTCCCACACTCCGCGAAAGAAGCCGCGCGAGGAAACGGACGCGGACCGGGAGAGGATTTCGTCGAGCGGCTCGAGCGCGCCGATCCCGGCGAACTCCGGGATCCACGTGTTGCCGAGCTGGGCGAGGTCCGGCGTCGCGCGCCCCACGAACGCGGTCAGGAGCTTCTCGTGCGCCGACGTCCACGGGATCTGCTGGACGACGAGATGGACGCCGGGGTTCTCGCGTTCGAACTCGGGGACGAGGTCCCGGACGACCTCTCCTTCGCGGCCGAGCCCCCAGAGCCGGACGGTCACGCGGTCCTCCCGGGCGTCCGCGCACGCGAGCGCCAGCAGCAGGCCTGCCGCGGCGGCTAGTTGCGCGCCGAGTCGAGCCATCCGCCCGTGAACCCCGCTCGCGTGAGCCCCCGGACGACGTGCGGGTTTCGGCGCATCGTCTTCCAGACGAGCTCAGTCCGGTAGTTCTCGATCATCGCCACGATCGGCCCCTGGTCGATCCCGAGATAGTCGCCGTCGAACCAGCCGACTCCCGGAACGACCCGGCCGTGCTGAAGCTTGACGACTTCGAGGCGCAGCGTCGGGTTGAACGCGTCGAGAAACCCGTACTTCGTGAAGAGGTTCTCCCCGTAGCGGCGCTGCATCTCCTCGATCGCGGGCAGCGAGATCTCCGGCGCGAAGGCGATCGACGAAGCCGCGGCCGTCGGGGCGATTGTTCCGTCGTCGGTCGTCTCACTCGGGGAGCAGCCGCGGGCCGTGTAGGTGTGGAAGGTCCGCGGTCGCCCGTCGATGGTGACCGTGACGTCCGCCGGTCCGTCGCACGCCGTCAGACCCCAGATGTTCTCTCCGTAATCCCGCCATCCGCCGGGGTTGGCGATCGCGTACGCCCGCTGGGCGTAGGTCGCACGCCGTGAATTCTCGAAGTAGTCGATGCCGCGGGCGCGCGTGAAAGCGTCCTGGATTCCCCGGAAGTCGATCCACACGTGCGGGTACTGATACCCGAAGAGCGCTTGGAACGGAACGTACTCCTGACCGTAGAACCGCGCCCACTCGAAGCTCGCAGTCATCCGGTTCCACGCTTCGGGTGGGATCGGATGGGTCGGCGAGCCGAGCGCCAGCACGTAGAGGATCATGGACTCGTCGTAGCCGCCGCCGCCCCAGTCGTGCGGGAGGAAACCGATCTCGGGCTTCCAGCCGTGGTTGACGAGCGGAGGGTGCGGTTGCGCCCAGTCCCACTCGACGCGCCGGTAGAGCGACTCGGCGAGCGAGCGGATCTCGGTTTCCTCCGCGTTGCCGCCGTCGAAGTAGGACTGGCACATGAGGACGCCGGCGAGCAAGAGCGTCGTGTCGATCGTCGAGAGCTCGACGGCCTCGAAACGCTCCCCGGTCTTCATGTCGAGGAAGTGGTAGAAGAAACCCTTGTAGCCCGTGACGCCGCGCGAAGAAGGCCCCTGCGGCGCCGACGAGAGGAAGGAGAGCGTCGCCAGCACTCTTTTCCGCGCGTCCTCGCGGGTGACGTATCCGCGCTCCACCCCGATCGGATAGGCCGTCAGGCCGAAACCGACCGCCGCGACGCTCGAGAACGACGGCGTGGGCCAGCGGTCCGGTACCAGGCCGTTCTCCGGATTGGCAAGATCCCAGAAGAAGTCGAACGTGCGCCGCTCGACGACGTCGAGAAGGCGCTCGTAGCGTACGTCCGCCCGGGGCGGCGCGGCGGGAGCGGGAGCCGGCGCCGCGACCGGACGGCACGCGGAGAGGAGAAGGACCGCGAGAGAGAAGGATCCGGCCGCGTTCCGCCACCGAAGGAACGGGGGGGCGGGACCCTTCCCGCCCCCCCTCTCGTTCATC
>Ga0209974_10000484_pt1 | contig 13266 bp, 11 predicted proteins | sample InoplaM3SPM_FD_187592 | JGI IMG/M metagenome (GOLD analysis project Ga0209974, IMG submission 187592) | Arabidopsis thaliana rhizosphere microbial communities from the Joint Genome Institute, USA, that affect carbon cycling - Inoculated... | ecosystem: Host-associated > Plants > Roots >...
CGGCCGCCTCGGCCGGCGCGACGCCCTTCCCGGTGCCGACAACCAGCAGCCGGTGCGGATTGTCGCCGTCGACAATATGCTCGACGACTGAATTGGCATCGCCGTCGAAACGCTGCCGCTTGATCGCCGCCTCGACCGCCTGGCTTGCAGGGCCGAGCGAGGCCAGGCCAGGCCGCTCGCCGCCGGCGGAAGGAATAACGAGCGCATAATCACCGGCCGGGCGCGTCGCGGCGAAGCTGATCTTCATGGGCTGGGGAAATCCTTGGAATTGATCGAGACTTGGACGCGCCCTTTAAGCCGCACGGCCCACGATGCAAAGTGCGTCATCCCCGACGAGGCGGATTGCCGCTGGTTAGCCAAGGTGCAATAGCATCCTGCCAAGGATCGAACGGGGTGTGCTCTAGCGTGAAAGCGACAGGTCTTAGCTGGACGGCACTCCCGCTTTTGCTCGCGCTTTCGGCGGCGGCCGCCGGGCAGGAAGCCGCTGTGCCCGCCGCCGATCCGGCACTGGCGCCCATTGGCGAACAGGTCATCGAGTTCAGCGCCGATACCGTCACCTACGACAGCCGCGACGAGGTGATCACCGCCATCGGCCGGGTGAGGATGCAGCGGGAGGGCAATTACCTGGCCGCCGACCAGGTCACCTGGACGCGCCAGACAGGCGAGGTCAAAGCCGCCGGAAATGTCGTCGTCGTCACCCCCGAAGGCGACAAGCTGGTCAGCGACAGCGTCGTCCTCACCGATTCGCTGCGCGACGGGACGATCGAGAATCTGCTCGTCGTGCTGGAAAGCGGCGGCCGCATCGCCGCGACGCGGGCGACGCGGACCAACGGCCAAACCGTGCTTGAGAACGCCGTCTATTCCCCCTGCCCGGTCCTGACCGCAAGCGGATGCCCGAAGAACCCCAGCTGGAAGATCGTCGCCGCCCGCGTCGTCCAGGACCCGGTCACCGAGCGAATCAGATTCCAGGGCGGCCGCATTCAGCTGTTCGGCGTGACGCTGCCGCTATTGCCTGTCTTCAGCATCGGGGGAGATGGCGACGGCATGACCGGCGCGCTCGTCCCCGACATCGCCATTTCCAGCACGAACGGGTTTGAAATCGCCCTGCCCTATTACTGGCGGTTCGCGCCCAATCGCGACTTCACCCTGACCCCTCATGTCTACACCAAGTCGCTGCCGGCCATCGAAGGGCGCTATCGTGCCCTGACCAGCCTCGGCGCCTTCCAGGTCGGTGGATTCCTGACCTACAGCGAGGCGGCCGATCCCGACCCGCAGGCCCTCGATCCGGACAGCGACAACCGCATCCGCGGCTATTTCGAGGCCAATGGCAAATTCCAGCTCGATCCATACTGGAGCGTCACCAGCTCGCTCCGCGCCGCCACCGACAAGACCGTGACGCGCCGCTACGACATCACCCGCGACGCCGAGCTGCGCAATTTCATCGAAGCGGAGCGGATTAGCCCGAACAGCTACATTTCGATCAGCGGCTGGGCGTTCCAGGGCCTCCGCGTCGACGACGACCAGGAAGAAATTCCGATCGCTTTGCCGGCCGTCGACGCGCGCTTCCTGCTCGACGACCACGTCCTTGGCGGACAAGTCGAGCTGCAGGCCAACAGCCTGGCGATCCTGAGGATCGACGGGCAGGACACCCAGCGCGCCTTCGCCAGCGCCCGCTGGGATTTGCGCACCCTGACGCGCATGGGCCAGGAGCTGACGCTCACGGCGTTCGCACGCGGCGACGCCTACCACAGCGACGAGAACGACGAGACGCCGCTCGCCATCTATCGCGGCGAGGAGGGCTGGCAGTTTCGCGGCATCGGCGCCCTCGCTGCGGATTTCAGGTGGCCGTTCATCGGACCGGCGTTCGGTGGCACCCAGCGGCTCGTGCCGCGAGTCCAGCTGGTCCTTACCCCGCCGACCCCCAACCTCGAAATTCCCAACGAGGATGCGCGGTCCGTCGACCTCGAGGACAGCAACCTGTTCGCGCTCAACCGATTCCCCGGCTACGACCGGTGGGAAGACGGCTCGCGCGTCACCTATGGCGTCGAATGGTCGATCGACCGTCCGAACGTCGCCATCCATTCGGTCATCGGCCAGAGCTACCGGTTGACGCGCAACCCGGGAATCTTCCCGGATGGCACCGGGCTCACCGACCGCTGGTCGGACATCGTCGGCCGGACCCGGGTTCGCTTCGGCCGGTTCATCGACGTCACCCACCGTTTCCGCGTCGACAAGGACAATCTGGCCCCGCGCCGCAACGAGATCGACCTGACGGTCGGCAACGACGAAACCTATGCCCAGATCGGCTATTTGCGCCTCAACCGGAATATCAGCGCGTCCGTCGAGGATTTGCGCGACAAGGAGGAGCTGCGCCTCGCTGGCCGCCTCAAGTTCGCCCGCTACTGGTCGGTGTTCGGCGCCACGGTCCTCGACCTCACCGGCAAGGAAGAAGACCCGCTGTCGCTGGCCGATGGCTACGAGCCTGTCCGCCACCGGCTGGGGATCAGCTACGAGGACGAATGCCTGGAGCTTGGAGTCTCCTGGAAGCGCGACTATGAGCGCATCGGCGAGTTCAAGAAGGGCAGTACCTTCGCGCTGAGATTCGCGCTGAAGGGCATCGGCCGCTAATCCTGCGTTCAGCGGCCCGGACCTAACGGCACAATCCGTCAATCGATTGACCAACAAAGGGAATTTTGAGGGGTGGCAGTGATTAGCAAGATGACCAAGGCGGGGCCGCTGACAGCGCTGGTAGCGCTCGGCGTTGCGGCCGCGAGTGCCGCTGCGGCGCAGGACCAGACAACCGGCGGCGTGCTCAACCTTCCGAGCAATCCGACGATCTTCGGATCGACACTGCCGTCGGTCGTGAAGGCGACCGCCATCGTCAATGGCGAGGTCATCACCCAGACCGATGTCGACCAGCGCGTCGCGTTGATGGCGATCGCCAATGGCGGCAGCATCCCCGCCGATGAGCTCGACCGCCTGCGCCAGCAGGTGCTGCGCAACCTGATCGACGAAACCCTGCAGATCCAGGCCGCGAAGGCCGCCGAAATCCAGGTCACCGACGCCGATGTCGACAAGACCGTTGCCCGCGTTGCCGGCAATGTGAACCAGACGCCCGAGCAAATGGCCGAGTATCTCAAGGCCAATGGCTCCTCGATACGGTCCATCCGCCGGCAGATTCTCGGCGAGATCAGCTGGCGCCGCCTGCAGAGCGCCAAGATCGAAAGCGGCATCAGTGTCGGCGACGAAGAGGTCAAGGCCGTGATCGCCCGCCTCGAAGCCTCCAAGGGCACCGAAGAATTTCGCGTCGGCGAGATCTTCCTGGCGAGCACGCCGGCCAATTCAGAACAGGTGATGGCCAACGCCCGGCGCATCCTTGGGCAGCTGCAACAGGGCGCCTCGTTCGTCGGCTATGCCCGCCAGTTTTCGGAGGCTTCGACGGCCGCGGTCGGCGGCGACCTCGGATGGGTTCGCCCTGAACAATTGCCCGAACAGCTCAGCAGCGCCGTTCGCAACCTCAACCCCGGGCAAGTGGCGATCGTCGGCGTGCCTGGCGGCGTGTCCATCGTCGCCGTGCAGGACAAGCGCAAGGTGCTGACCGCAGATCCGCGCAGCGCCGAGCTGAACCTAAAGCAGGTGTCCGTGACATTCCCGGCGGGCACGTCCCGCCAGGTTGCGGAGCCGATTGTCGCCCGCTTCGCCGAGGCCGCGCAGAATGTCGGCGGCTGCGGCGGCGCCGAGAAGATGGCAGCGGACTTCAATGGCGAAGTGGTGCAGTCGGACGGCGTCAAGATGCGCGAATTGCCGCCGGCGCTTCAGGAGATGATGCTGCCGATGCAGGTTGGACAGGCGACGCGCCCGTTCGGCTCTCTCGAGGAAGGCGTGCGCGTGCTGGTTATCTGCGGCCGCGACGAAATCGACCCAAGCATGCCGACCTATGACCAGGTCCTCGCGCAAATGAACGAGGAACGGGTCAATCTGCGCGCCCGGCGGTACCTGCGCGACCTGCGCCGCGACGCAATTATCGACTTCCGGTAATCGGGCGCGCTAAGGGGCTGGAATGCCTCCGGCCCCCATTGCCCCTCTCGCCGTCTCGCTCGGCGACCCGGCCGGAATCGGACCGGAAGTGGTCGCCAAATGCTGGGACCACCGGTCGGCATTCAACCTTCCGGCTTTCCTCGCCGTCGGAGACGGACGCTCGCTGAGCGCCGTGTGGGACGGCCCGATCGTCACCATCGACGACCCGCGGGATGCTGACGCGGCTTTCGATGTCGGTCTTCCCGTCATCCACATTGCCGCGGCCGACGCCGACATTCCCGGGCGCCCGAGCGTCGCCGGGGCCCATTGCTCGCTCGATTCGCTGGAAATCGCCGTCGGCCTTGCAAGGTCCGGATCCGCGTCGGCGGTCGTCACCGGGCCGGTCAGCAAGCAGCAGCTCTACGCCATCGGCTTTGCCCATCCGGGCCAGACGGAATTCGTCGCCGAACGCTGCGGCGTCGCGTCCGAGAACGTGGCGATGATGCTGGCGGGCCCGACGCTGCGCACCGTGCCGGTCACCACGCACCTGCCGTTTGCCGAGGTACCGGGCCACTTGAACCCGTCGCTGGTCGAATCGCGCGGAAGGGCGACGCTCCGCGGGCTGCAACGCAATTTCGGCATTGCCGATCCGCGCCTCGCCGTCGCCGCGCTCAACCCCCATGCCGGGGAGGGTGGCGCACTCGGCAGCGAGGAGCAGGACATCATCAGGCCGGCTGTCGAAGCGCTTCTCGCGGAAGGCTGGCAAGTCGTCGGCCCGCTTCCGGCCGACACCATGTTCCACGAAGGCGCGCGATCGCAATATGACGCCGCGCTCTGCATGTATCATGACCAGGCGCTGATCCCGCTGAAGGCGCTGCATTTCGAAGAGGGCGTCAACATCACGCTTGGTCTGCCAATTGTCCGTACCGCGCCCGATCATGGCACCGCGTTCGACATTGCCGGCGAGGATCGCGCCGACCCACGGGCGATGGCGGCGGCAATTCGCATGGCGGCCAACTGCGCGGCGATCCGGGCTGCACAGTGACGACGGCGGAATCGGCCGAGCCGCTGCGCGAGGTCATTGCCCGCCACGGGCTGCAGGCGACCAAGGCGCTCGGCCAGAACTTCATCCTCGACCGCCAACTCCTGGCGCGGATCGCCGCCATCCCCGGCCCGCTGGCCGGCGCGACGGTCTATGAGGTCGGCCCCGGCCCGGGCGGCTTGACCCGCGCATTGCTCGATGCGGGTGCCAGCGTGGTCGCCGTCGAGCGGGACGGGCGCTGCCTTCCTGCCCTGGCCGAGCTGGAAGCCGCTTTCCCGGGCCGCCTGCAAATCATCTACGGTGACGCCATGGGCGTGGATGAGCGCGGGAAGGTCGGAGACGGCGCGCATGTCGTCGCCAACCTGCCCTATAATGTCGGCACGGCCCTGCTGCTGCGCTGGCTCGGCGGTGAAACCTGGCCGCCCTGGTGGCGCTCTCTCACCTTGATGTTCCAGCGAGAGGTGGCCGAACGCATCGTCGCTGCACCTGGAAGCGAGCATTACGGGCGGCTGTCCGTCGCCGCCCAATGGCGCAGCACTCCGCGCATGGCCATGGCCGTCCATCGCTCCGCTTTCGTCCCCCCTCCCAAGGTCGCGTCGGCGGTGGTCCACATCCTCCCTTCCGCCATGCCGGAAGGGATCGGCCCGGCGGCCATGGAACGGGTCACGGCAGCCGCGTTCGGTCAGCGCCGCAAAATGCTGAGGCAAAGTCTGAAGGGGCTGCCCGGCGCGCTCGACGCCCTGGAAGAGCTGGGCATCGACCCGCAGCGGCGGGCCGAGACTCTGAGCGTGACCGATTACGTGGCCTTGGCGCGGAAGCTTAGTTCGACTTCGGGGTAGCCGGCGGCTTGGCCTGGGCAAGCGTCGGGCCGCGGGCGATGACCGCGCTCAATTCCGCGACCTCGGAGCAGCCCTGGGTGCAGACTTTCTGCAGCTTGGCGAGCACTTCCTGGGCGCGGGCCGTGGCGCCGAGCTCGACCATCGCCGCTCCCTGCAGCGCGAGGGCGTCGCGGTCGGTTGGCTCCAGCGCCAGCGCCTTGTTGGTCATGCGGATCGTCTGGCCGAACAATTTCTGCTTCATCGCCACCTTGGCCATGGCGACGAAGGCGGCGCGGTTCCGCGGATCGACCGCCAGCGCGGTCTCGAGGGCGTCGTCCGCCTCCAGTAGCTTGCCGGCCGCAAGCGCCGCTTCGCCCTGCTTCAGCAGTTCGACGGACTTGGGCGCGATCTGGTCGTCGGGCTTCTGGCCAGCGACAGGCACCGCAAGCGAGGAGGCGGCAAGGCCAAGAGCGAGGACCAGGGGCGACAGGCGCATCAACATCTCCAACACTTTGTGCCGCATGCTTAGCATGAGCGCCTAAGCCTTGCGACGAAAAACCCGTCCGTGCCGTCATGACCGGGCGTGAGCAGCCGCCCCGCGCCGTCCTTTCGGCCATACGAGCCGAGCGCATCCTGCACCGACCAAGATGAATGGCGCCCTAAGAAGGCGGCAATCTGGCCCGCGCCTTCGCGCTCGAGAAGCGAACAGACCGCATAGACCAGGGTTCCGCCGGGCGCGACCAGCCGCACCGCGATGTCGAGCAATCGCGACTGGAGCGCAATGACCCGGCCCAGCCGGTCCGGCGTCAGCCGCCAGCGTCCCTCGGGATTGCGCCGCCAGGTCCCGCTTCCGGAGCAGGGGGCATCGACCAGGACGATATCCGCCTTCGCCTCCCAGTCGGCCAGTTGCTCGGTCTCGCGGCCCCCGTCGAGCAGCCGGGTCTCGATGCTGGCCCCGGCCCGCTCGGCCCGCGGCGGCAACTTGGCAAGCCTGGCGCGGTTGGTATCGCAGGCGAGGATGCCCGCGTCGGGTACGGCTGAGGCGAGCGCCAGGGACTTACCACCAGCCCCGGCACAGAGATCGACGATCTTCATCCGCGCATCGGGCTCGCAGGCAAGCGCGATCAACTGCGAGCCTTCATCCTGGACCTCGACCAGTCCTTGCAGGAAAGCCGGATGCTGGTCGATGCGGCTGTCGGCCGGAAGGCGAAGGCCCCACGGACTGAGGCTAGTCGGTTCCGCGCCCTCGAAAGCCGGTAGCAGGTCGTCTCGACTGGCACGGGCGATGTTGGCGCGCAGGTCGAGGGGCGCTCGCTCAAGCAGCGCCGGCCATTCCGAATGCGTCACCAGCGGCGACAGCTCGCCCTCCATCCATTTCGGCATAAGCAGTCGAAACGCCGCCTCTTCATCGCCGATGGCCTGCGGTCCGTGCGGAGAATCGTCGAACAGCATGGCAAGGTCCGGCTCGTCGCTCACGAGACCGACCATCGCCGCGCGCCCGCTCGCTGGCCGTTCACCCGACCGGCGGATGGCGCGGAAAACCAGGTCGCGCACTGCGCGCCGGTCCTTTGAACCGGCGTAGCGGCGCGTCTTGAAATAGCGGGTGACAATGGCGTCGGCCGGTGGGCCGTCGTCGCGCGCCGCAGCGATGACCTCGTCGAGCACTTCGATTGCCGCCTGGACGCGCGCGGAGGGCGTCACGGCGCCTTACCGCGTCGGGTAGTTGGGTGCTTCCCGGGTGATGGCGACGTCATGGACATGGCTCTCGCTAAGACCTGCGTTGGTGATGCGCACGAACCGCGCCTTTTGCTGCAACTCGCGGATCGTCGCCGACCCGGTATAGCCCATCGCCGCCTTCACCCCGCCTACCAATTGGTGGACGATATCGCGCACCGGCCCCTTGTAGGGCACCCGGCCCTCGATGCCTTCAGGCACCAGCTTCAAATGGTCGCGTATGTCCTGCTGGAAATAGCGGTCGGCGGAACCCCGCGCCATCGCGCCCACCGAACCCATGCCGCGGTAGCTCTTGTAGGCGCGGCCCTGGTAGAGAAATGTCTCCCCCGGCGCCTCGTCGGTGCCGGCAAGCAGCGAACCGACCATCACGCTCGATGCGCCCGCCGCCAGCGCCTTGGCGATGTCGCCGCTGGTGCGGATGCCGCCATCGGCGATCACCGGCATGCCGTTCGCCGCCGAGGCCGCAGCCATGATCGCGGTCAGCTGCGGAACGCCGACCCCGGCGACGATGCGCGTGGTGCAGATGGAGCCCGGGCCGATGCCAACCTTGACGGCATCGGCGCCAGCGCCGGCCAATGCCCTGGTCGCCTCGGCAGTTGCGACGTTGCCGGCGACGATCTGGACGCTGTTGGAGAGGCCCTTCACGCGCTCGACAGCCTTGGCGACGTCTTGGTTATGGCCGTGCGCCGTGTCGATGACGATGCAGTCGCAGCCAGCCTCGATCAGCGCCGCGGAACGCTCGAACCCGGCGTCGCCGACGGTCGTCGCCGCCGCCACCCGCAGCCGGCCTTCCGCGTCCTTGGTCGCCAGCGGCGATGCGACGGACTTCTCGATGTCCTTGACGGTGATCAGGCCGACGCAATGGTCGTCCGCGTCGACGACCAGCAGTTTCTCGATTCGGCGCTGGTGAAGGATGCGCTGCGCGTCCTCCTGGCTCGTGCCCGCCGCGACCTTGGCGAGATTCTCCCTCGTCATCAGCTCGCTGACCGGCTGCTTCGGGTTTTCCGCAAAGCGGACGTCGCGATTGGTGAGGATGCCGGCGAGCTTGCCGGATGCCTCGACGACCGGGATGCCGCTGATCTTGTTCGCCGCCATGAGCTCCAGCGCCTCGGCCAGCGTCTGTTCCGGGCGCATGGTGATCGGGTTGACGACCATGCCCGATTCGAAGCGTTTGACGGCGCGCACCGCCGCCACCTGGGCCGCGACGTCCATGTTGCGGTGAAGCACGCCGATGCCGCCGAGATGCGCCATTGCGATCGCCATGTCTGCATCGGTGACGGTGTCCATTGCCGACGACAGGATCGGGATGTTGAGCGGGATTTCGCGCGTCAGCAGGCTGCGCGTATCGGCCTGGCTGGGGAGCACGCTCGACTCGCACGGCTGCAGCAGCACGTCGTCGAAGGTGAGTCCGAGGGGAATGTCAGGAGCGTCGATCGGGTGGGCCATATCGGCCCATGCCAAGGATCGGCCGATTCGCCAAGTGCCTGGCGCTAATGTCCGCTGATCTGGGGAACGCCGGCGAAGGACGGCAGGATGGTGCGCGACGCGGCCCGGCGCACCAGCTCGACGTGCAGGTTGGCATCGTCGACGGCCCCGCCGAGGTCGGTGCCCGGCCGAAGCTCGTCCGAAGGGGCATGATAGGCCGCCGCGAGAAACGCCTTGAGTAGATTCAGGTCGCTGAAGCTGCCGCCGGCCATGATCATCGGCACGCCGCGCTCGGCCAGCGCCCAGCCGTCCTGCCGCTTCAGGAAGGTGGCGGCGGCTTCATCGTCTCCGTCCCACGGGCGGCCAAGGGCGGTTGCCGCATCGCGCACCAGCGACTCCAGCCCGGATCCCTTGGCGGCGACCATCGCCACCGGCGCGCCCTTTCCGACGATCGCAATGGTATCGAGGTTGAAGCCGGCGATGATGGTGTTCAGTGGAACCGGGGGATCGTCGGCAAAGGCCTTGGCGCCGAGCAGGCCCCATTCCTCGGCGCTGGTGGCGACGAACCAGATATCGCGGTCCAGCTTCATCTTCGCCGCCCGCTCGGCGACCGCGATCAGCGCTGCCGTGCCGCTGGCATTGTCGACCGCGCCGTTGCACAGCCGGTCAATCGCCCCCTCCGGCATGCAGAGGCCGAGATGGTCGTAGTGGGCCATGACGACCACGGCGCGGCCGTCGGGCGCGCGTCCCCGGACCCGGCCGACGACATTGTAGGCGGTGAACGCGCCGCGCCTGTTCATCTCGGCGATGAAATGGCGCTGGGCCGCGGGCAGCTTGACCTCTTCGCCCGGCATCGGCGTCGGTTTGCGGTCGACCTTGAAACCCTGGAGGAACCCGCCGCCGACCGGCTCCAGCCCGGCGGCTCGAAACCGTTCCGCGACGTAGGCGGCGGCTTTTTGCTCGCCAGCGGTGCCCGCCATCCGGCCCTCGAAGGCATCGCTGGCGAGCATGCCGATGGTGACGCGCATTTCGGCGTCGGTCACCGCCGGCGTCGGCGCTGGCCGTGGCGTGGCGCAGGCGCTGAGCAGCAGGAAGAGCGGCAGGAGGCGTTTCAACGCCGCTCCAGCAGGCGTCTGGCGGCCTCGACATGCATCCGCTCGATCATCGCTCCTTCGAAGCGTTCGGCACCGCCGGTCGCCGCTGCGACCAGCCGCTCGGCGCGGGCGACTTCCTCCGTGCTCGGCGCGTAAGCCGCGTGGCAGAGGGCGATCTGGCGCGGATGGATGAGCGACTTGCCGTCGAAACCGTGATCCCGGCCATCCCTGGCTTCGGCCTTGAAGCCTTCGTCGTCGTCAAGCGCGTTGAAGACGCCGTCGAAGGCCGCGATTCCGGCCGCGCGGGCGGCGAGGATGATGATCTGCAGCGCCATGTGCAGCGGCCGCCTTCCGGCGCCCGGCGGCAGGCGAAGGTCGGCGGCAAGATCGTTCGTCCCGGCGATCAGGCCGGACGCGTCGCGCGCCGCCTCGTGAATGGCGACCAGCCCCTTGGCGGTCTCGATCATCGCCAGCACCGGCTTGCCGGTCTGGTTGCGGACGAACGCGATCTCTTCCCTGCCGACCGCCCTCGGCACGACGATGACGTCCGGCTTGCAGGCCATGACCGCGCTGATGTCCTCGCCATACCAGTCGCTCCTGGCCGAGTTGATCCGGATCGCCACCGGCATCGGCCAGCCCTCGCCGACGGCCTCGACCGCCGCCTCGCGCGCCGCCCCCTTTTCTTCCGGCTTCACCGCGTCCTCGAGGTCGAGGATGACGAGGTCCGCCTCGCTCTCGCGCGCGTGCCCGATCGCCCGCCGATTGCTGGCGGGAAGGAACAGCAGCGAGCGCATTCCGGACAGGTCCAGCGGCGTTTCCTGGTTCATCGTGCCGATTTCCCTTCCCTCAAGCCTCCAGCCTTTGCATCATGCCGCCAGATTTAGGGGAAGAACATGGCGGAATATTTCCTGATCGCTTTTGCCGTCCTCGTCGTGATTGTCATCATGATGAGCGTCAAGATCGTCAGCCAGGGCTATCGGTATACGATCGAACGCTTCGGACGCTTCGTCCGCGTCGCTGAGCCCGGCCTCAACCTGGTTACGCCCTTCGTCTACCGCGTCGGTCACAAGATCAACATGATGGAGCAGGTGGTCGACATCCCCGGCCAGGAGATCATCACCAAGGACAATGCCATGGTCGCGGTCGACGGCGTCGTCTTCTTCCAGGTCATGGACGCCGCCAAGGCGGCCTATGAGGTCAGCGACCTGTATCAGGCGCTGATGGCGCTTTCGACAACCAACTTGCGGACGGTGATGGGATCGATGGACCTCGACGAGACCCTGTCCAAGCGCGACGAGATCAACGCACGGCTGCTCGCGGTGGTCGACCACGCGACCGAACCATGGGGAGTCAAGATCACGCGCGTCGAGCTGAAGGACATCCGGCCACCGCAGGACATCGTCAACGCCATGACCCGGCAGATGAAGGCGGAGCGCGAAAAGCGCGCCGCAATCCTCGAATCGGAAGGCATGAGGCAATCCGAAATCCTTCGCGCCGAAGGTGAGAAAGCCGCAAGGATCCTGCAGGCCGAGGGCATGAAGGAAGCCGCCTTTCGCGATGCGGAGGCCCGCGAGCGGTCGGCGCAGGCCGAGGCCAACGCCACCACGTCGGTCAGCGACGCCATCGCCGGCGGAAGTTCGCAGGCGATCAACTATTTCATCGCCCAGAAATATGTCGAGGCGATCGGCAAATTCGCTACCTCGCCCAACGCCAAGACTATCCTGTTCCCGGTCGAAGCGACTCAATTGATGGGCACGCTCGGAGGAATCGGCGAGCTGGCAAAGGAGGTCCTCGGCGGAGAAACCCGGCCTAAGGCGCAGCCGCGGGTAAGGGCGGACACCACGGCCGGCCGTGGTGCGCCGCCCGGCGTACCGGGCACGCCCAGGATTGAAGGCTGATGCTCGGCGACCTCGATACCGGCTGGCTGTGGGCAATTGCCGGCGTGGTGCTGCTCATCGCCGAGGTTGTCGCTCCCGGCTTCTTCCTGGTCTTCATCGGCGCCGCCGCTCTCGCCACCGGCCTGTTCACCGTCCTGTTCGACCTCGGCCTCGCCCCGCAGCTGGGACTGTTCGTCGTCTATTCGGCGGTGTTCGTGATGGTCTTCAAGCGCTGGTACGGGCAGCCTGACGGGCCAGCGGCCGGGATGATTAATGAACCGGGCGCAAGGATGATCGGCCGCAGCGTCACCGTCGTCGAGGCGGTCGATCACCATGGCGGCCGCGTCCGCGTCGGCGACAGCGAATGGAGCGCTCGCGGCGGCCCCGCCTCGCCGGGCGATCACGTCCGGGTAACGTCGATCGAGGGCAATTGCCTGATCGTCGAAAGGACGGCTAGTCTGCCGGCTTCCTGAGGCTTGAAAGTAACCGCGTGACCGACATTGCCCTTTCCCGCCGCGAGGCCTTCACCGCGCTCGGCGCAAGCGGTGCGTTCATTGCCCTTCCCGCCTGCACGCGCGGCATCACCGCCACTATCGGCCCCGCGACCGAAGCCGAGGCAAGCGCGCTGCTCGACTCGATCGCCGAAAACCTGCTTTGGCTGTCCCCGGAAAGCGCGACCTCGCTCGGCATCGACAAGGACGCGCGCGCGCCGCTGCGCTCGCGCCTCGCCGACCGCAGCCAGGCCGGACAGGACAAGATCGAGACGACGCTGCGCGCCGACCTCGCCCGCGCCGAGGCGATCGACATCTCGAACCTGGCCCATTCCACCCGCACCAGCGTCGAAGTCGTCCGCAGCGCCTATCGCACCGCGCTCGAAGGTTTTGCTTTGCCCTATGGCGATGTCGCCGTCGGTGGCTGGCGCAACACTCCCTACGTCGTCATCCAGAATGTCGGCGCCTATCTCGACGTGCCGCGCTTCCTCGATAGCGATCATCAGATCCGGAACGCCGCCGATGCCGAAGCCTATATCGCGCGCCTCGATTCCTATCCCGCGCAGCTCGACGGCGAGCTTGGCCGCATCCAGGATGCCCGCGGCAGGGGCCTCGTCCCGCCCGCCTTCCTGATCGACAAGGCGATCACCCAGATGGAAGCCAGCCTCAAGGGCGCGCGCCAGGGCGGCGGGCTGGTCGAATCGATTGAGCGGCGCACCGCCGAGGCGGATATTGCCGGAGATTGGGCCGCCCGCGCCCGCGCCATCA
>Ga0209974_10000485_pt1 | contig 13257 bp, 12 predicted proteins | sample InoplaM3SPM_FD_187592 | JGI IMG/M metagenome (GOLD analysis project Ga0209974, IMG submission 187592) | Arabidopsis thaliana rhizosphere microbial communities from the Joint Genome Institute, USA, that affect carbon cycling - Inoculated... | ecosystem: Host-associated > Plants > Roots >...
ACCTGGAATACTCTAGGCGGGTTTCAAGTTGAGCCAGTGTTTGCGCTGCAGGGCATGTTGGACAAATTGACGGTCTGGCAGATGCTATCTAGCTCCACCACTGTGTGCACTCGCCTCTGCTGACGGTTTCGTTACAGAAGTCAATGAGGGCACTGAGTCCAAGCTCAAATCTCAGACTATTTCCATCTGCAAATGCCCCGTCCAGGACAGTGAGGCAGTCCTGAAAAATAGGCTGCTTTTCCACCAGTGGGGGAACACCATCAATTATGGTCATGGCTAAATCCCATCCGCGTTCCCACTCATGGGCAGTGGATCGAGGACGCCGTTTCACGATAATGCGCCTTTTCCTCATGTGGGGCTCCTAGGGTGGCTAGCTTCAGTCTCAGGCGTAGTCTATACGTGGAGTCCTCTCTGACAAACTGTTTTTGCCATTTTTGACTTATGCTATGCGGAATAGCGCAGCTGTCTCGGCTTCGTACGGGGTCCAAGAGGGGGTGATCTGTAGTCGGGTTGCGACAAGAGTTCCAGTGTCACCATTTGGGTCGGAGGTGCGGATGAGACGAGCATGGGTGGTTGCTCTTAAAAGGACAGAACGGTCCTATCAGCTTTTCATCAAAGGATAACGGAGTCGAAAAAAGATCTGACGGCAAGGGAATAACAACGGATATTTCATAGAGGTTGGCTTGGCAAACTCGCATGTCTCGTTCTGCGCACGGCCTTCTCAACTCTAGTTAACCGCTTTGAGGATCGCCGCGTAAAGACGATCGACGGCCGCTTCTTTCGACACAAAGGCCTTGGCGCCAGCCCGGAGGATGGCATTTCCGTGTTCTATGCCATTCACCGACAGCCCAATGATCGGAAGATGAGGCGCTTGGCCATGAATACGAGTTGTGGCTTCGATCCCATTCATCTTTGGCATGTTAATGTCCATAACTACAACCGAGGGATCGAGCCGTGTGGCCAGAATCACGGCTTCTTCTCCATCGGCTGCCTCGCCAACGACTTCGACATTTCCATAATTTTGGAGAAGGTTTCTCAGGCCTTGACGCAGCATCGCATGGTCATCGACAAGCAAGACGCGAATAGCCTGCGATTCGTTGGAAGGTTTGTGGTGTAATTCCATAGCTTCGACAGCGTGGCTGTGAGGTCCTATTCACGGACTATACCCGCTTGCGATCTTGTCCTACACGCTCAAAAGCCCCATCAACGCCTGGGTTTGCCGCCCCCTAGAGAACCTCCTAGTGATGACAGCCTTCACTTTGATTGGTCTAAAAAAACACAAATGTACAAAGATAGAGACGTCTCCAGGGGAAACTGCTGCATAGCCGCAACAATGCGGGTGTTTTCGCCGACGGATTAGGGTGGCTCAAAGCTTGCTTCGGTTTATCGCTAACATGCCAGCTCAACAACATCATCGGTACACGGCCAGCCCATCTCAGACGGATCCACCTCGTTAAACATTTACGGATCTTGCTCGATTTAACCTGCGATTCTGATTTAACTGCAAGACTTATTGTGAGGATACATCATGACCACCATGCTAGCTAATTTGGTACATGAAGAAGATGCCGTTTTAGGTCACAGTGATGGGGCAAGCCTCGGTACGACCGCCAGCGGGGATATCAATGCCTGCCTCATCGCTCGTATCGGATGGTGTCATAGGCAGGCCGTAAAGGCGCTCACCATTGCGGAAGCTGAAGAGTGGCGGGCGGAGGAACAGGGGCTGATAGATGCTTTCCTTGGGCGGGATTCCAGGTATGAGTACCAGGATAAACCCATTTTCCAGGAGCGATATATGATGGGGCTGGAAGACGGACGCGTGTTAATTCTTACGGCGAGGGTACGACCCACGTGTGGTCATAGATATCCCAGCCATGTTGGACAGTCATAATGGGCCAAACCTCGTCGGAAAAAAAGATGTCTCTGGACAGACAGACCGTGAGAGTGATGCTGGTCGATGACCATCCCCTCGTCCTCGAAAGTCTTACGAAACTGCTGGACCCGCATTTCACTATCGTCGCCACCGTGCAACACTCCAGCGACATTGTCAGTAGCGCGCTCGAGCATCGTCCCGACGTGATCCTGTTGGATGCCTGCATGCCTGGCTTAAGCGGTTTTGAGGCGACCAGAGAACTAAAAAAGCTCCTTCCCAAGCTAAAAGTGATCCTCGTGACAATGTTGACTGAAGCCATTTCCGTCAGCGAGGCCTTTCGGGCAGGAGCGAACGGCTACGTATTAAAGCAATCGGCTTCGGATGAACTGCGTATGGCAATTGACACGGTGCTTGCCCAGAAACGGTTCCTGTCGAACACTATCGAGCCCCAGGTGCGTGAGGCGGTGGAACACGAGTGGTTCAGGCCCGAAGGTTATTCTGGCGACCTCACCGGCCGGCAACGAGAGGTGCTAGCCCTGCTGTCCGAAGGGAGGACGACGAGGAACATCGCACAAGAGCTCAATATTTCGAGGAAGACTGTGGAATTTCACAAAGCTAACATCACGCACAAACTTGGAGTCCATACGACCTCCGACCTCATCAAGTTTGCTCTGGCCCAAGGGATTACCACCCTCTGATCCTGCTCAATACGGAGGATGGTTCCCCCCCTACTGCTCGAGCGAAAGGAGATCTGCATGAAGGTCATGAAAGGCATTCTGCTTTCGCTTTGTTCACTGGCCATTCTCAGCTGTAGTGGAGTCAAGGAAAGAAAGATTGAATTCATCTACATGGCGCTTGGAGCCAGTGATGCCACCGGCGTGGGGGCGATCCCCTTAACGGAGGGCTACGTCTATCTTATCAATCGCGGCCTCGAACAACGCATTCCGGGAACGTTCTTAATCAATCTCGGAGTCCCTGGTGCGCGTATCGATTTAATCAAGGAACAGGTCCGTGTGGCGAAGCAGTTAGGCACGAAAGCGGACTTAGTGACTGTGTGGACCGGGACCAATGATCTGGTCCAAGGAGACGATCCTCGTAAGTTTCAAGAAGACCTGCGATTTCTCCTGCGGACCGTCCATGATTCAGTTAGTAAAACCATTGTTATCGCTAATATTCCCGATCTCACGCAGCTTCCTCGTTTCCGTGCCACGCCTAGTCCTGCCGTTACACGGGAGCGCATCAAGGCTTACAATAGCGCCATAGAGTCTGAAGCCGCAGCGGTGGATGCCGCTCTGCTCAATCTGTTCGCTCAACCTGTTCGTGAGAACCTGGTGTTTGACCTTGATGGCTTTCATCCCAATGAGGCGGGACATCGCGAACTGGCAAGACTGTTCCTGGATCTCATTTTTCCGCTAGTCAAAGCGCGATGAGTGTAGGCCGGGCTCACGGATCGGCCAGAGTTGGCAATTGAACTTTCTGTGAGTTTGCCAACCATCCTGAGAAATTCGCTGGCTATCCCTCCGTTCGTCCCCATGGTTCAAAACTGATCGGTTCGCCCTCACCAATCACCTAGGAAGTTCTCCGTGTTGGCAAATGAATGGTCATGTGGTTACATCAACCAAGCTATTCGGTTCAAAAGGAAAGGGGACAGCCAGCAGATGCCTGTGTGTAATCAGCCTATACCGTCACAGATTGGTGCGAAACATGTGGATACCGAAGGGGAGCTTACTCAAGGTCAGGTGTGCCTTGGATTGTTGGGAGCGACAGCCATGATTGTCGCCGGAGTAAGAGTACGAGGTATGGTTTCCCGCACGCGACGAAATATAGCCCGTCGTAGACGATTGTTACCGCAAGAACGCAGCCTGATACGCTTCCTCGTGAGTCATGGAGAAAAGAGGAGATGGGATTTTTCTTACGATGAGGAGTTTCTTTTCAAATTTGTGCCTGTGCTCAAGCACATGGCCCGATTGACAAGATAATCCCTCGGCCATTCCCCAACCTTCTTACGTTTGACTCCTACAGACTGCACTGATCGCTTGGTCTTCAGGACACCTCTGTCTCTGTTCAATTCAAGCCATTCTGTATGCATCAGGCTTCGGTTTCATTTCGCATAAGAAATCGTGAGCATCCGCAGGCGCATGTGCGTTGCTATATGCGCTTTCCTTCATCGACGCGGGTGGGGACTGTTCAAATACATTGTTCACGTGACATTGTCATGCATTCTTGGAATTATGTTTGGCATTAACCTTGCTGGTAAATTGTATTATGAAAGTCGTCTGCGCATGGTGTGAAAAAGAGGGCAGGGAAACGCTGATTGGCGAGATTGGACTCTATGACTGGGAAGTGACCTCCCACGGCATTTGTCTTGATCATGAACAAGTCGTGTTAAGACAAATTCGGGAGATGAAAATAAAACAGAAACCACGGCTTCGTAGGCAAAGGTATTCTCGCGTCAAATCTGAGCCCCCGCGTCAGGTCTCAAGTCAACCGATGAGTTGCACAATACCCTGGCGCCGTCGCGGGCATGAACGTCGCATTTCTGCGGCGCAATTAAGCCTTCCTTTTTCTAGTACCGATGAGGCGTAAAGGTCGGCTCCTTACGTAAACACTGTTATGCTGGCCCCCAGGGATTTCACTAGGTTCAAAGAGATATAGCAAAGATTTACGATATCTCTTCTCACCGAATGCAGGTCCGTCAATGACTGTTATCACCCCTCCAGATAAGGCCGGATTTTACTGGTTCCGCTATGACAATCTATCATCAAAGGTCCATTACAAAGTTCTGCTCGAAGTCGTTCAGATGCAACCACAGCCGACAGAGATCGGTGGAAAATTTGTTGTCAGGTGGATGAATCAGCTCGTGCCTTTAGAGCAGATGCCGGAAGGTCTTTGGCGTGGGCCGATCGCGGATTTAAGATGAAAGTAGAAGGGGAGAGTCGTGCCGCATGGCATACGCTCCATCAGAAAGGTGCAGACTAGAACTCTATGGGTCCCCGAAGTGATCCCCGAAAGACCTTCCCCGCCTAATTAAGTCTCAAACGATCTAAACAACAACCGCAGACGTCTGAACGCGCCCAATGCTTCGCCTTCCGCGGGACGAACATGATGTCCGAATTCGCGGCGCGCTAACTTGCGACGAAGCGAGACTGGATAGTGCGGATAATTTGCCTGGATCGTCAGGCGACGCGAATGCGAATCATCGAGCCGTCGATTGCCGTTCTCAACAGTTGAGCAGTGTTTGACACCCTCATCTTTTTCATCATATTGGACCGGTGAGCCTCGACAGTCTTCACGCTGATCTTTAGGCGTTGTCCTATCTCCTTGTTCTTGAAACCCGCCCAGATCAGTTCCAGAATTTCCTGCTCTCGCGTTGTGAGTGACTCCGGCCGTTTTGCCCTTGGTGGCGGTTGAATGTCGGCCAAAGACATGCGACGCATAGACTTCCGCTTTGATCGAACCATATAGCCTCCGGCGTGTTAGCTTCGAGAGCTTCTCAATCTGCTAGAGCCTAGTGACACTCTTAGCTTATAGATACTAGGTATCTCCCTAAGCCAGGCGGTTACGTTAAACTATTTGCACGCGCACGAAGCCGCCTGACTAGTAGTCGCCCCCACCTTGCAATGATAAGGCCAATTGAGCGGAGAAGTTGGTCGCTCGGGCAAGCATTTCGAACGGTTTCCTTTTCATTAGCACGACGAAGCTAAGAAGTGGACTTTAAGTGGACCTTCGTGCGCGTCAGCCGAAATGTCTCTTGAATCTCCAAGAGGATGCATGGTTCGTAGATGTTAATGTCAATCTCAGGCGCGTAGGTAACGGCTCACAGTTCCTGTGATCTTGCTCGATTACCTATATGACGGGCTTGCGCATCTCCCTCTTTCGAGGTAACTCTTTCTGGTCTTCCCTCGCCCTCCCTCATCATCTAGATTCATTTAAGCAGCTCTAACAGTCATAAAGACGGAGGCGCCATGAGGAACAAACAGCTAGGTAAGATAGGAACTATCCGCCGAGAACTCGTCGGAAAAGCCTGTAGCGCTTGCGGCGGTCGGACCTATCAATTGACTCTCCATGCAGGGGCACCACGGATTGATGGCCTTGCAGCCACATGTACACACTGCCAAAAGGCCAGACGTCTCGGCGAGGACTTAGGCAGAGTCTTGTGGGTGTGACCTTCATTCCATCAACGTCTCATCTTTGCCTATGCAGTCCGGGATGGCAATCGATGGAACAAATCATCGAAAGCGCCGGGACGGCAGACGGCGTCTAGTATGCTGGTTGGTTCAAACTCGGAGGCCCCCCAGTGCGGGTATCTATATTTGGGGCATCGCTGTCTGAGCATTCTATTGTTTGGGACATCTAAATAAGCCCTCAAATCAATAATTTTTGCCAAGAGCCGGAATAAGTGGGGCGGCGATGCCCCATTTTTCGAATTTCACGGCCGCATTTTTCTGCATTTGCCCAGAGAAATAGCCCCCCACAATTAAGGAACGGTAATTGCGTTTGTATTTTGCGCTCGAATTAGAGGTTCGGTCTGTCTGGTGGAGAGCGGGAAATAAGGACTGGCCTCCTGACAGTTCCCAAGTTTAGTCAGTACTCCACCAGACTCCATCGTCGCCGGTTGAAAAACCGATCAGGGATCTGTTGTTGGGCCACGTGGTTTCTTACTTCATTGCGAACAGTATTGTCCGGCCGACAAATGACTTTGTATTCTGCACCGCAAAACGTCTCGTGTTGTTTTACTACTTTGATTTAGAAGGAGCAGAGATATGAATATGACACAGCGTGCGTCATGGGTTGATAGCCCGGTGTACCTGATGCCTCTTGTCGTGTGCTTTATCGCCGCGATGATATTTCCGGCGGTAGGGTTCAGCGCCACAGGACACGACCATCAAGCGATCGACGGCCAAGCGCTCCCTGGTTGGGCTGAGCAGTTGAAAGGGCAGACCATTGTTGAAAATACGATGGAGGGTGCTCCAGAGCGGACGGCAATGATGGAGCGGCAGCATCATCGCGTCATGGAGCAGATGCAGCGCGATGCCGACAGCCAGCGCACAGATGGCTTCTATAACAACGTCAATATGCTCCACCAATACGGCGCCGGCAATCAGGACATCCTGCTGATGTCCAATACGGCAGCAGAGCCTGTCTCAGCGGCGGGTGGGCGCTGCCCTGCGACGGCCCCCGTCAGACAGTACGATGTCTCTGCGATCAACGTTGAGATCACTCTGAACCAGTGGCTCGATTTCTATCCGGGCTACATGTACGTGCTGACGGACAATATCGAGAAAGTCCGCGACGAGGAGACGAGAAACCGGGACGCGCGTGAAAAGGACGGGTACGATCCCGGTGCGGTGAAAAATGGTTTACAAAGTCAGTGGATTCAACCCTTGGTGATCCGGGGAAACCAAGGCGATTGCATCAAGATGACTCTGCGCAATCAACTGGAGGGCGGCGAGGAAGTCAGCCTCAACATACACGGCTCCAGCATGGTCGTGGCATCCACCGGACAGCCTGCGACCACGACGAATTCCGACAGCATCGCGCCGCAAGGAAAAACGGTGGAGTTGGAATGGTACATTCCGCCGACGCAGCAAGAGGGCGGACGGCAGTTCCATTCTTACAGCCACGATCGCGAGCTAACGGTGATGGGTCTCTTCGGTACCTTTGTGATCGAGCCAAAAGGGTCAGAATATTTGGACCCGATCGGCACGGGCGAGCCAAAGCCAATGACCAGCGGATGGCAGGCGATCATCAAGAACGGCGCAGGTCCGGACTTTCGCGAGTTTGTCATCATTTACCATGAAGTCGGGGATGAGGCATTCCGTCCCCTTAATAAGAAAGGCGATTTCATTCCTCAACGCGATCCCCTGACCGACGTCTACCGGCCTGTGGGACGGGCGCTGAACTACCGCAGCGAGCCATTCGGCGTCGACAATATGCAAACGCAGCACGAATACTTTGCGTTTGAAGACGAATCGATGGCGTACAGCGCGTATACGTTTGGAGACCCGGCGACCACAGTGCCGCGAAGCTACCTGGGCGATCCCGCCAAGTTCCGTCTCGTCCATGGCGGGTCAGAGGTGTTTCATTCCCACCATCCTCACGGCGGGTCCATTCGTTGGCCTCGGAGCCCACGCGCCATCGATGAAATGCCACTATGGCATGCCGCGAAGAACGGTCCTGTCAAATATCCTGTCATCCGGATGAAGTCTGACCGTGTCGATGTGGAAGTCATCGGTCCGTCAGAAACCATGGATCTCGAGACCGAGTGCGGGTCCGGCTTGTGCCAACAGCTTGCGGGTGATTTCCTATTTCATTGTCACGTCGCGCATCACTATATCGCGGGCATGTGGGGGTACTGGCGGGTGTACAACACGCTACAGCAGGGTGAGTACCACAACGACGTCATGCCGGATCTCCGCGAATTGCCCGACCGCGCCGGCCGGATCAAGAACGGAGTGACCTCGGATCAGCTGATCGGCAAGACCGTGGACTGGTTCGGCAAGCAGTTCCGCATCATTGACAAGGGGAAGTCGGATTGGAAAGCCGATCCGGCAGTGGTGAACATCAGGGATTGGGTGGAAATGCAGCTGCCTCCGCAGGGAAAACCCGGACACACGGACAATGAAATGAATCAGACCCGCGCCTATGATGCCACGGTCCTGAATTGGGCGTGGGAGGGTCATCGCGCCATGACCGAGCCGGAGAATACCGTTCCCAATCCCCGATATCAGTCCGCGAACCCTGGCAAGCGACTACCGATCGTCTTCGAAAGCGCCACCGGCAAAATTGCCTGGCCGCATTTAAAGCCGCATTTTGGACGGCGAGTGCCGTTTTCACAGAACCACAATCCGTCTCCCTGGCTGGACATGATCCATTTGGATGAGGACGGTCAGCCCAGTTCTTATCCCGCCAAACCAGGGGAAAACGGCCGGTGGAGCATGTGTCCGGAAAATGCCGGCTCGAAGAAGTACAACGTGCATTTCATCCAAACTCCAATGACGTTGACTGACAAGCAAGGGCAGACGCCGGCCATTGTGGATAAGAGCGGCCTTATCTATGTCCTGCACGAAGAAGAAGAGCAGGTGCGGAAAAGCGACATCAAGTATCCGCTGGTAGTCCGGGCCAATATTTACGATTGCATCGACTGGATGCTGACCAGCGAATGGGAGGATGACGACCATATCAATTTCCAATCGTCGAAGATCAACACGCACTGGCATTTCCTGCAGTTCGACAATCAGTCGTCGGATGGCGTAATCACCGGCTTCTCCTATGAGCAATCCGTGCGCCCCTTCACCATGCTGGAAAAGAAAGTGAAAAAAGGGCTGCCATTGCCGATGAATACCACGTTCACCAAGGCGGCCAAAAAAGGCGAGCGGGTCATTACCGTAAAAAATGCCGCGCAATACCATCCGAACGTGGAACTCCTCATCGGCGCCGATAATGTCAAAGGCAACGAAATCGGCCGAGTCAAATCCATCAAGGGCAATGAACTCACGCTCTACCGCCCGCTGAAGAATGATCACCCCGTGAAAGACATCGTGACGGTGGAATTCGTTCGTCAACGGTTCTGGGTAGACTCAGATGTCGGGACGGTGTTCTGGCACGATCATGCGCTTGGACGTGTGACATGGCCGCACGGTGGCTTCGGTACGATCGTGATCGAGCCTGTCGGATCGACGTACCACGATCCCAAAACCGGCAAGCAAGTCAGGAGCGGGCCACTCGTTGACATCCGGACTGCGGAGCCGGTCGGATTTGGCGTGAACGGAAGTTTCCGCGAGTTGGTTGTGCAGCTCAACGATACTGTGCCGCACACCGTGAACATTGTCACGGAAGGGAACCCGCCCGGACAGCCGATTGAAGTTGCGCTCGAGGCGGGTAAGACGGTGTCGTTCCCCATGCCGGAAAAGATTCCGATGTCGCCGATGGCCTTCTTGAACGGAGGGACCCATACGACCGGAGGCGGGTTGAATTTTAAGGTCGAGCCGATTTCCAGCCGTCTGGCGGTCAACCCCGATACGTCCAAGTTGTTCAGCAGCGAGGTGCACGGCGATCCCTACACGCCGATGGTGCGCGCCTACTTGGGCGACACCGTCGTGTTCCGTCTGCTCCAGACCATGGCCAACGAGACGATGGTCTGGACGCTGTCAGGCCACACTTACCTCACCGAGCGGTATGCCGGCGATGCCAATCGGAAGAATTCCATCCACATCGGCATTGCCGAACGGTACGACCTCGTCGTGCCGCAGGCAGGAGGCCCCCGGCTGCAACCTGGCGATTACATCCATTTGAACGGTCGGGTGTCGAAATTCTCCGAGGGTGCTTGGGGCATCATGCGTGTGTTGGACAAGGAGGTGACGGACCTACAGAAGTTGCCGGCCGGCTATAGCCGTCGAAATGAAATTCCGAAACCGCTTGGGGTCTGCCCCGCGGATGCGCCGGTGAAGGCCTTTAACGTCGTCGCGATGGATTATCCGGGGATGAAATTGAATCCAAACGCCCCGGATGTCATTGAAGTGGACTTCGAACGAACCATCAAGATGGTGAATCCCGAGGCGAAAATCTACGCCTTGGAGGAGGAGGCTGCCAAGGTGGCAAGCGGAATTCAACCGATGCCGCTCACGCTGCGTGCGAACGTCGGTGATTGCATTAAGGTCAAGCTGACGAACCGCATGAAAGAGGGCCGGGCTTCGTTCTCTGCCATCGGCCTAGCCTTCGACCCCAAAGATTCGCTGGGGGCGAATGTCGGCAACAATCCTGGCGATCAGACTGTTGCCCCTGGGGAGAATAGGACCTACACCTATTACGCAGACCCGTTCATTGGCGAGACGGCTTCACTCGTCTGGGATTGGGGCAATATTGTGGTGAATCCGAGGAACGGCCTCTATGGAGCGCTGGTCATCGGCCCCAAGGGTGCCAAATATCGTGACCCGAAGACGGGCGCCGATATTTCCATGAAGAACTCGTGGGTGGCTGACGTCATCGTGGATCGTACAATTCAGGGGTACGAGCACCGAACCAACTACCGCGACGTTGCTCTGTTCTTCCAGGACGAGGACAACATCATCGGGACGAGTTTCATGCCCTATGTGCAAAATACCGCTGGCCTGACAGCGGTGAATTATCGGGCGGAGCCGTACAAGTTCCGGGAGGAAAAGGGTTGTACCCTCGGCAAGGTATTCCAACCCTGCGTCGTGGACAAACCCGAAGATCCGGCCACGCCCCTTATTGAGGTGCACGCTGGTGATCCGGTCCGCATTCACGTCTTCGGCGCAAGCAACGAGCAAAACGGGATGTTCAGCGTCGAACGCCATGAATGGCCGATCGAGCCGTTCATGCGGGGAGCGGACATGATCAGCGTGGTGGAGTTCTCGGGATCCGAAACCCTGGACGCGTTCATTCCCACTGCGGGCGGCCCATTCCGCATGCCTGGCGACTATGTGTGGTCGAACCAGCGCCTGCCCTATGCCCAGTCGGGGCAATGGGGGTATCTGCGAGTCTTGCCTCCGGGCGACAACCGCATCAAGGGGCTGTCAGATACACGTTCCGGCAGCCAGCAGGCCGGCGTTCAACAGGATAGTCATGGAGATGTCATTCCAGTCTCAGTAAAATAGTCTTGATGAGGCGAGGGAGGTCGCACTGCGACTTCCCTCGCCCCTCAGATCATCACGTCCCATCCCACTGTCCGTTCTCGCTCACTGTCCTCTCTTGCGCCCAGTGGAAACCCTAGATGGCAGCAATCGTACACGGGTGTAAGCTGAAGCTGATAGACAACCGGTAGGACTATCTCTATTCTCTAACCTTTATGGCTCAGGAAGAACATACCAACCGCCTTGAACGTTGCCAGAAATGCCAAGGCAGCCTTCGGGCAGAGACGGGTATTGACCTCGTAACAGGGACCACCATTCTTCAGTATGTCTGCTTCAACTGTGGCCGAAGGTGGCATACGGAAGAGCCAAAACCGTTGGCGGCTTGAAGGCGCAAATTGAAACCTGCACCGGCAGTGACCGGCGCCTTACCTGATCCTGGCTTCCGCGGTTCACCTGACATTATCATCCCGTTTGAAAAAAGCGATCTGTAGGTCATCGCTGATAGACAAATACGCGCTATTTTGCGCATAGTCGGCCCATTTGCCTGTCATCAACCATGCAACATGACAGGATACCGTGGCCACGTTTGGCCATGTAGTGTCCAGGAACCCGTTGTTGAAACAGGAGATCCATTGAGCCTGGGAGAGTATCTATCTACCGGGAACTGTCCCTTGGTCGTTCAACTCCCGTTGGCCTTGTCGCGGTTCGCCTCAAGAAAACGGGCACCCCATGCGTGATCAACATGCGCTCGTGGTGGATGATCATCCGATCATTCGAGATGGCATTAAGCAGTTGCTTGTGCGAGCGTTTCCAGCGCTGCACATTCGCGATTCTTCTGGAACTGACCGGGTCTTGGAAGAGATCTGTAGCTACCCGTGGGCGTTTGTCACGCTGGATATCAATCTCCCTGGTCAAAATGGTCTGCATATCATCAGAGAGATACAAGGCTGTTGCCAGAAGGTCCCCATTATTGTCTTCAGCCTATTTTCAGAAGACCAATACGGCCCCCGCGCCTTACGGGCAGGGGCCGCCGCATACCTATCGAAGGAGCGCTCACCGTTGGAGTTAGTAGAGGTCGTTCGGTCCGTCCTGCGGGGAGAAAAAAAGGGTCGCAGTCAGCCCGCTTCCCCAGTGTTGTCCGGCCGCGAAACCGAGGTTCTTACACTTTTGGGCAAAGGCATGAATCGACAGCAAATCGCTCATGAACTTGGAATCAATGAGAAAACCGTGAGTACGTACAGGGCCAGACTGTTGCACAAGCTTAACGCTCGCACGACGGTCAATCTCCTTCGGTTTGCGGCTGACGAAGGGCTGCTTGGCGCCGACCAGGTGCCGACATGTTGAGCCGGCCTGATTCGTCACTGCTCGGACCGTTATCGGGCCTGGCAAACCCTAATCGGCACAAGCGTACAACAAATCTGTCGAATTGAGGCCCGATGGAATCCCCGGAACTGAGAAAGTTTTACCTCGCCATTCAGAACCTTCGTGAAGCGATGACACACGACCTCTCGCTTGATGAATTTGACCAAATCTGCCTCGAAAACTACATCGCTCTACTCCAGATCACATACATGGAGTGGAAACGGCGCAACATCCAACAGCCTTCCAACCGACGCGCAGCGTAAAGCTGACGGCCTTTCGCGCTTCTACCGTTCGTACGCCTGACTTACCCTATTGCTGAAGTGTCGGACGCTTAACTCCATCGTGATCGTCCGGATACTTAGTGCTATACGCGGCCATCAAGGAAGTGAGTGGCGACTTCGTCTTTTCACATTCCATCCGCGTAAAAAA
>Ga0209974_10000488_pt1 | contig 13238 bp, 9 predicted proteins | sample InoplaM3SPM_FD_187592 | JGI IMG/M metagenome (GOLD analysis project Ga0209974, IMG submission 187592) | Arabidopsis thaliana rhizosphere microbial communities from the Joint Genome Institute, USA, that affect carbon cycling - Inoculated... | ecosystem: Host-associated > Plants > Roots >...
TCACGACCGGCGTCACCGGGAAGTTCTCGGTCGGCGGCGGGGACGGGGTGTCCCACTCGAGCCCGGTCGAGCCCCACGGGTTCGCCGCCGCCGGCTTGCCGTAGCGCATGGACCAGAAGAGATAGATGAGCGGGATGACGTAGCCGACTCCCAGGATCGAGGCTCCTGCCGACGACATCACGTTCAACACCTGGAACTCGTCGGGGTACGCGTGGTACCTCCGCGGCATTCCGAGGTACCCGAGGATGAACTGCGGGAAGAAGGTGAGGTTGAAGCCGACGAAGATCACCAGGGCCGAAAAGCGCGCCCACCCTTCCGGATAGAGCTTGCCGCTGATCTTCGGCCACCAGTAGTGGATGCCGCCCATGTATCCCATGATCGTGCCGCCGACCATGATGTAGTGGAAGTGCGCGACGATGAAGTACGTGTCGTGCACGTGGACGTCGAGCCCGAGCGACGCCAGGAACAGGCCCGTCAAGCCCCCGATCGTGAAGAGGCCGATGAAGCCGAACGCGTAGAGCATCGGCGTCCGGTACGAGATCGACCCCTTGTACATCGTTGCCGTCCAGTTGAAGACCTTCACCGCCGAAGGAATGGCCACGAGGAACGAGAGGATCGAGAAGATCATCCCGGCGTAGACCGACTGGCCCGAGACGAACATGTGGTGGCCCCACACGAGGAACCCGAGCACCGCGATCGCGACGGAGGCGAACGCGACGAACTTGTAGCCGAAGATGTTCTTCCGCGAGAACGTCGTCACGAGCTCCGAGACGACGCCCATCGCCGGCAGCACCATGATGTAGACGGCGGGGTGCGAATAGAACCAGAAGAGGTGCTGGAAGAGGATCGGGTCTCCGCCGAGCTTCGGGTCGAAGATCCCGAGGTGGAAGAGCCGCTCGACCCCCACCATGAGGATCGTCACGGCGACGACGGGCGTGCCGAGGACCATGATGAGGCTCGTCGCGTAGTGGGACCACACGAAGAGCGGCAGCCGGTACCACGTCATCCCGGGCGCGCGCATCGTGTGCACGGTCACGATGAAGTTCAGGCCCGTGAGGATGGAGGAGAAGCCGGTGATGAAGATCCCGACGGCCGTCATGATCACGTAGCCGTTCGAGTAGGTGGTGCTGTAGGGCGTGTAGAACGTCCAGCCCGTGTCCACGCCGCCGTGGACCACCGCCCAGAGCGTGAACAGGCCGCCGACGACGTAGATGTACCAGGAGAGAAGGTTGATCCGCGGAAAGGCCAGGTCCTTCGCGCCGATCATCATGGGGATCAGGAAGTTCCCGAGCACCGCCGGGATCGCGGGTATCAGGAAGAAGAACACCATGATGACGCCGTGCATCGTGAAGAGCTTGTTGTAGGTCTCCGACTGAACGAGGTCGCCGGCGGGGGTCAGGAGCTCGAGCCGGATCAGGACGGCGAACAATCCTCCCAGGAAGAAAAAGACCGTGACGGACCCGAGATAGAGGAGTGCGATCCGCTTGTGGTCCCGCGTCAGCAGCCAGGACTTCAGGCCGTAGGTCGCGTTCAGGTAGTTCACGCGCGGCGGGGCGGGGGTTTCGGGCTCGGGCGGGCGGGTCACGGCACTCATTCCTTGACCGCCGAAGGTTGCACCCTCTCCCTCTGGGAGGGGGGGCCGGGGGTGAGGGCGTTGACTGCGCCGAGGTCGGACCTCACTGGCGGCTGAACCGGCGCCGTCTTGGACAACGACTTCACGTACGCGACGAGCTGCAGGAGTCCCTCCTCGCTGATCAGGCCCTGGAAGGTGGGCATGATCGGTTGAAATCCGGCGACGACCTTCGTATTGGGCATCACGATCGACTCGCGGATGTAGGTCTCGTCGGCGACGACGGTGCGGCCGTCCTGGAGCGTCACCTTGGTGCCGAACAACCCTTCCAGGTTGGGGCCGCGGGCGAGGGAATCCGGCCGGTGACACGTGTTGCAGGCGTGCTGTGCGAAGAGCTTCGCCCCGGCCGACGCGAGGGATTCGCTTCCGGTCCCGCCCGCCAGCCAGGCCTGGAAATCCACCGGATCCATGACCTCGAGCCACCCGATCATCCCGGAGTGTTTCGTGCCGCAGTACTCGGCGCAGAAGAGGTGATACCGCCCCTTCCGGGTCGCCTCGAACCACATCGTTGCGACCCGTCCGGGCAGCACGTCGCGCTTGATGCGGAACGCCGGCACGAAGAAGCTGTGGATGACGTCCTCCGACGCCATCGTGAGCCGCACCGGACGTCCGATGGGGACGTGGAGCTCGTTGATCTCGCGCTGCCCGTCGGAGTGCTGGAACTTCCACATCCACTGCTTGCCGACGACCGAGATCTCGATCGCGTCGTCCGGCGGCCGGTTGATTGCGAAGAAGATGCTCGCTCCCCAGAAGAAAAACGACAGAGCGATCAGGAGCGGAATGACCGACCACGCGATCTCGAGCTTCAGCGATCCCTCGACTCCGCGCGGCAGCTCGGACTCGGAGCGACGGCGGTACTTGATCGCGAAATAAAGGATCGAGAAGGCGATCAGGAGCGTGAAGAACACGCTGACCGCGATCAGGTAGAAGTAGAGGCCGTCGACGCGTCCCGCGAGCGTCGACGCCTGGTGGGGAAAGAGCGGAAAAGTTTCTTTCACCGCGCCTCCGCCGGACGTCGCGCCTCGCGCCGCTTTTCGCGACGCCACATGACGAACAGGAAGGTGGACAGGATCAGCACGAACACGACCCCCGCGACCCGCAGCATGTTCATGACAACCGCGCCGTAGCGGCCGGCGGCCGGGTCGTAGTGATAGCAGTAGAGGAGGAGCTGGTCGACGGGCGTCCCGATCTTTCCCTTCGACGCTTCGACGAGCGCGAGCCGCAGGTCGCGCGGCGCGTACTCGATCCCGTAGAAATAGCGCGAGAGTCGGCCGTCCGGCGTCGCGACGTAGATGGCGCTCGCGTGCGCGAACTGTTCGAGCCGCTCGTCCCACGCGTACCGGAAACCGACGGCCTCCGTCAGCGCAGCGATCGCTTTGGGCTCGCCGGTCAGGAAGTGCCACCCGGCCTCCGCGCCGGGCCGGCCGTAGCGCGCGACGTAAGGCACTTTCTTCGCGCGCGCGTCGGAGGCGTCGTCCCGGGGGTCGAAGCTGACGGTCACGACCTCGTACTCGCGGCCCGCGTCGAAGGACAGGACCCGCATCGCCGACACGAGCCCGTTCAACACCTGGGTGCAGAGCATCGGGCAGTCGTAGTACGCCAGGACCAGGACGACCGGGCGCTTGCCGAAGTAGTCCCGCAGGTGGACGGTGCGGCCCGACTCGTCCTGGAACTCGAGGTCGAGCGGAAGGGGAGAGTCGAGACGCTGCTCGATCGAGACGTTGCGGAGGATGGGAGGCCGACCGTCCGGCGTCGCCTGCGCGAGAAGCGACGTCGCGAACGCGGTCAGGGCGACGGCGAGGGCGATCCGCCTCATCGGTTCACGACCTCGGGGTGAGGGGCGGGCTTCCGGTTCACGGCGCCCGGCGTGACCACCGGCGTGGCCGGCGCCATCGGCTTCGCCGCGGGAAGCCCCCTCTGGGCCAGGAGCTCCATCGCGCGGTCGATCGGGATCCTCGCGACACCGGCGTTGCGGTCCACCCAGCCCCAGGACGTGAGCACGGCGTCTTCGTGCGCGCGTGCGGCGAGGCGCGGCGCGAGCGGGTCCGGCTCGAGGCGCGGCTCCCGCGGCGTGCGCTTCAGGTTCGCGGCGACCATGGGCGCGACGGGCTCCTGCCGGCGGTCCTGGTTCGTTTCGAACCAGCGGAAGAGTCCCCACATGGCCACCGAGACGAGGGCGGTCGCGATCGCCAGCCCGACACCGAACTTGACGATCGGGCCGATCGAGACGTCCTGCGTCTCGTGCCCGGCGACGGGCTCAGGCTGATCGCCTCGGGGGGCGACGGCCGGATCGCGCGGCTTGTCAGTGCGATCCATGGACCACTGCCTCCTGCATCTCGGGATCGTTCATGGGCAGGAGCGGCCGCTTGCCGAGCTGCCAGAGGAACGCGGCGAGCCACAGTCCCCCCATCCCCACGGGCGCCAGGATGTCCATCCAGTGCAGCCGGAACCGCGAGCCCGCGAACGCCGGCTGAGTCAGCCAGAAGACGTCCACCGCGCGCATCAAGACCACGATCGCCGCGACCGTCCCGAGAATGCGCGGGTTGCGATTCGCCGACGCCGGGAGAAGCAGGAGAAACGGGAGCACGAAGTGCAGCACGACGAGCGCGGCGCCGACCCAGCCCCAGCCCCCCTGCAGGCGGCGCAGGTACCAGGGAATCTCCTCGGGCAGGTTGCCCGACCAGATGATCAGGTACTGGGAGAAGGAGACGTAGGCCCAGAACATGACGAAGGCGAGCATCAGCTTGCCGAGGTCGTGGTAGTGCCTCTGCGTGACGAAGCCGGCGAGCGGCGGGGTGCCCGCCAGCAGCACGAGCAGCGCCACGATGAACGCGAAGGCGGAGAGTCCCTGCCCCGCGATGAAGAGAACCCCGTACATGGTCGAGAACCAGTGGGGCTCGAGCGACATCGCCCAGTCGATCGAAGCGAACGTCACCGTCAGGCCGTAGGCGACGAGTCCCGCGGACGACAGCAGCTGGAGGCGCCTCGCGATCGGGCGATCTCCCGTCCGGTCCTGGTCCGCCGACCAGCGGTTCAGGAAGTAGGCGAGCGCGAGCCACGCCGCGAAATAGAGGGCCGCGCGGCCGATGAAGAACGGCAGGTTCAGGTAGAGGCTTTTGTGGCGAAGGATCGGGTCGTGGGCGACCGCGGCCGGATCCGCCCACTCGTAGATCTTCCCGGCGCCCACGACGATCGGGAGGAAGAAGAGGAGCATGAGGGGCAGCGTCCGGGTCCCCGACTCGAGCGGCCGCCGGATCGGCAGCCCCCACGCGCCGCCCGTGACGTGGTGGAGCATGACGACCGCCAGGCACCCGAGCGCGATCCCCATCCAGAAGAGGAACGCCGAGAGATACGAGCGGAAGAACTGCGCCGGAGCGAAGAAGGCGCCGACGACGCAGATCGCGAGCGCCGCCGCCCCGACGAGCAGGGCAGGACGCTGGAATCGTTCCAAGCCGTGACGCTCGACCATCAGTGCCCCGGCTCTGGGGACAGACCACGGTTTTCTCGAAGCTCTCCCGCGGGCGGCGGTGTCGCCGAAAACCGTGGTCTGTCCCCGGTTTCGACCCCCGTTTCCCGGCGACCCGTTTCCACCCGCGTCCGGTCTTCGGGCGGCAACTCGGCAATGGTCGCGCGCTGCGACAGCTGCAGCGCCTTCACGTACGCCGCGATCGCCCACCGGTCTTCCGGCGGGATCTGCTGCGCGTAGTCCGGCATCGCCCCGAGGCCCCGCGTCATCACGTCGTAGAAATGTCCGACCGGAGCATCCCGCAGGCGATCGATGTGGTACGAGGGGGGCTGTCGGTAGCCCCGCCGAACCACCATTCCCCGGCCCGACCCGGTCCGATCGTGGCATGGGGTGCAGAAGATCTCGAACCGCTCGCGGCCCCGCGCGAGCAGCTCCCGCGTCAGCGGCATGGGCAGGGTGGTCGCCAGCACGGCGGGCGGAGCCGACCCTCCGGGAGGAGGCGGCGCGACCGGGCCGTCCAGGGCCCCGCGCGGCACGGTCCCCTCGACGTACGGCCGCGAAGCGCGGGCGTCCGCGTAGAAACCGCTCTTCTCGAGGGGCTCGTACCTGGGCTGGTCGTACATTTCCTGCCGGCAGCCGCAGGCGATCATCAGCGCCGCCGCTCCGGTGAGGGCGCTCGTCCGTCGGAAAGTCATTCCTCGACCACCACGACTTCGCGGGCGCCGAGCCGGCTCAGGAACGCCCGCGTCGTTTCGAGATCGAAACCGGGATCCCTCGCTTCGATGCAGAGGAAGAACCGATCCCGCGACGCGAACGCGAACCGCGGGGCGTTGAACACGGGGTGGTAGGGCATCGGGAGCCCGTTCATCCCGAGCATCCCGAAGACCGCGGTGAGCGCCGCGAACAGAACCGTCGCCTCGAACGTGATCGGGACGAACATCGGCCAGCTCGCGAACGGCTTCCCGGCGACGTTCAGGGGGTAGTGGATGGTGGTGGAAAACCACATGGCCGCGAGCGCCGTCAGGCCGCCCACGAGCCCGCCCGCCAGCACGAGGAGGGGAAGCTTCGTGGGACGGAAGCCCATGGCGTCGGAGAGGCCGTGGATCGGAAACGGCGTGTACGCGTCCATGCGGCGATACCCCTCGTCGCGAGCGTTGCGCGCGGCATGGAGGAGCTCGTCGGGCGTCTCGAACTCCGCGAGCAGCCCCCAGATCCGGGGTGCGCCAACGGCGGTCACGGCGCTCATCCCGTCTCACCTGCGACCGACTCTTCCGGCACGGCTTCCTTGCCGTACGGCTTCGCCTCCGGAACGAGCGTGCGCATCTCGAAGATGGAGATCATCGGAAGGAAGCGGATGAAGAGGAACATGAGCGCGAGGAAGAGGCCGATCGTCCCGAGGAACGTCGTCCAGTCCCAGATCGTGGGGGAGTACATGCCCCACGACGACGGGAGAAAGTCGCGGTGGAGGCTCACGACGATGATCACGAACCTCTCGAGCCACATTCCGATCGAAACGACCAGCGCGATGGCCCACAGGGCCGGAGGGCTCGAGCGCACGCGCTTCAACCAGAGAAACTGCGGCGCGACGATGTTGCAGAGCATGAGCGCCCAGTACGCCGGCGCGTAGGGGCCGCGCATGCGGTTCGACATCATGTACGTCTCGTAGGGGTTCGCGCTGTACCAGGCCATGAACGCCTCGATCACGTACCCGTAGCCGACGACGAGCCCCGTCGCGAGCATCACCTTGGCCATGTTCTGCAGGTGGCGCATGGTGATGAAGTCCTCGAGGCCGTAGACCTTGCGCAGCGGAATCGACAGGAGCAGCACCATCGCGAAACCCGCGTAGATGGCGCCCGCCACGAAGTAGGGCGGGAAGATCGTCGAGTGCCACCCGGGAACGATCCCGACGGCGAAGTCGAACGACACGATCGTGTGAACCGAGATGACGAGCGGCGTCGCGAGACCCGCCAGCAGCAGATACGCCATCTCGTAGCGGTGCCAGTGAAGCGCGGATCCCCGCCACCCCATCGCGAGCATCCCGTAGAGGACCTGGAAACCCTTTCGCCTCGCGCGGTCGCGCAGCGTCGCGAGGTCCGGGATCAGGCCGACGAACCAGAAGAGGAGGGAAACGGTCGCGTACGTCGAGATCGCGAACACGTCCCAGACGAGCGGACTGCGCCACTGCGGCCACAGAGCCATCGTGTTGGGGTAGGGGAGGAGCCAGTACGCGAGCCACGGGCGCCCCAGGTGGATGATCGGGAAGAGGCCCGCGCACGCCACCGCGAACAGCGTCATCGCTTCGGCGAACCGGTTGATGGACGTCCGCCACTCCTGGCGCAGGAGCAGCAGGATCGCGGAGATGAGCGTGCCGGCGTGTCCGATCCCGATCCACCAGACGAAGTTGATGATGTCGAACGCCCACTCGACCGGCTGGTTGATGCCCCAGATCCCGAGGCCCTTCGCGAAGAGGTAGGAGAGGGCGGTGAGAAGGCCCATCGCGAGCAGGAACGAAAGGAAGAACCCGACGACCCAGAAGACCGGGGTTCGCCGCGCGAGGACGATCGAGCTGATCTTGTCGGTGACGGAAGCGTAGGTGTGGCCGGGTCCGATGACCGGCGGCCCGCTGCTCCGCTGACCGCCGCCGCGCGGGACGTCACTCATGCGCGCCTCTGCGCGACCGTCATGCGCGCCTCTGCGCGACACTCATGCGCGCCCCGATTCGACGAGCTCGGCGTTGCGGCTCTCGACCCGGGCGAGATAGGTGGTCCTCGGCCGCGTGCCGAGCTCCGCGAGGAGGCCGTAGGACAGGGGCGAGCGCCGGCGCTGCGACACCCGGCTCTGCGGGTCGGCGAGGTCGCCGAAGACGATCGCTTCGGCCGGGCACGCCTGCTGGCACGCCGTGACGATCTCGCCGTCGCGCACGCGCCGGTTCTCGAGCTCCGCCTTGATCTTCCCCTCGTTGATGCGCTGAACGCAGTACGTGCACTTCTCCATGACGCCACGCCACCGCACGGTGACGTCCGGGTTGGCGAGCATTCGCATGCTCGGAGCGCGAAACTGCGTGGACCAGTGGAAGAAGTTGAACCGCCGCACCTTGTAGGGACAGTTGTTCGAGCAGTACTTCGTTCCGACGCACCGGTTGTAGACCATGTCGTTCAGCCCCTCGGCGCTGTGCACCGTGGCCGCGACGGGGCAGACGAGCTCGCACGGCGCCGTCTCGCAGTGCATGCACGGGACCGGCTGGAAGGAGTGACTCGGGTTCTCCGCGCTCCCGTCGGCGTAGTGATCGACGCGGAGCCAGTGCATCTCGCGCCCGACGAGGACCTGCTCCTTTCCGACCACCGGCACGTTGTTTTCGGCGGTGCACGCGATCACGCACGCGTTGCAGCCCACGCAGCTTCCGAGGTCGATCGCCATGCCCCACGCATAGTCGCGGGAGGGATGCCCCGGGTAGAGCGTCAGGCCGGGGGGCGGGGACTCGCCCATCTCCTGGACGGCGTTGGGATTGCGGCGGAGCTCGTCGGCGGCGACCGAGCGCGCGAGGTGGCGCCCCTCCATGGAGTGATGCGCCTGCGTCACCGCCACGCGCCATTTCTCGCCGGTCTTCGCGACGTCGAGCCGGTTGGAGATCCACAGCGCTCCGGACGAGCGGATCGCGTACGCGTCGAAGCCGGCGTTCGATCCGAGACGCCCCGCGCTCTTCCGCCCGTACCCGAGCGTCACCCCGACCGACTCGTCGGGGTGCCCCGGCACGATCCACACGGGCGCTCGCACGCGCCTTCCCGAGACCGAAAGCTCCAGCACGTCCTCGTTCACGACCCCGAGGCGTCCGGCGGTCGCGGGCGACATCGCCGCGACGTTGTCCCACGTGACGGTCGTGACCGGCTTCGGCAGCTCCTGCAGCCAGCCGTTGTTCGCGAAGCGGCCGTCGTGGATCGTGGGATCGGGGCGGAAGGTGATCTCGAGCCCCGACGCGTTGCGGAACTCCGCGGGCGGAAGCGCCGAGGACGAGAGCGCCTTCGCGAGGAACGTGGTGCCGGCCACGATGCCGTCGTGCAGGGCGCGCCGCCACGCCCCCTCGAAGTCGGCCGAGAGGTGGCCGCTCCACGTCTCGCGGACGAGCTCGTACGCCGACTTCTCCGGCTGGTTCGAGAGCGCCGCGAGGACCTCGTGGGCGGACCTGCCTCCGTAGAGCGGCGCGATGAGAGGCTGGACGATCGAGGCGGTGCCGTCGAAGGCCCGGGCGTCGCTCCACGCCTCGAGGAAGTGTGCCTCCGGGACGTGCCACTGGCACTCGAGCGACGTCTCGTCGGTCTCGAGCGAAAGGTGGACGCGGCGGGTCACCTTGCGCATGGCCTCACGGAACCCGAGGTCCGCCGGCGCGGTGAACACCGGGTTTCCGCCGAGGACGAGGAGCGTCGAGACCGCTCCGCTCTGCATGTCGGAGACGAGCGCCCGGAGTGACTCGAGCTGATCTTCCGGATTCGCCTCGATGGGGTCGGTGTAGAAGACGGTCCGGCCGGCGTTCGCGAGCATCCCGTTCATGGCGTGTGCGATCGCGTGGACCGCGGCCGGCTGGGCGTCCCCGGCGATGACCGCACTGCGCCCCCGGTGGCGGAGGAGGTCGCTCGCGACGGCGCGGCTGATCGCGTCGGCGGCGAAGTGCCCGCCGGACTCCGCGGTGCCGGACGGCGCACCGACGCCGAGCTTCGTCGCGACCGAGCGCGCGAACGCTTCGATCTCTCCGGCCTTCAGCGGCTTGCGGTGGTCGGCGCGCGCCCCCGTGGCGGTCATCGCGCTCTCGACGACGTAGAGCCGGTTCATCGCGCCGCCCGACGATCCCTCGCGCCGCCGGGCCGCGAACTCGCGCGCGAGCCGCGACTGCGCCGGGCCGCACGCGAGGAAGTCCGCGTCGAGGGAGAGGATCACGTCGGCGTCGGCCAGCCGGTAGATCGCGTTCGCCGGCGACCCGAACGCCATGCGCGCGCCGTTCCGGGCGTTGTCGCGCGACACGGGCTCCCACTGGTGCCACCGCGCCGCCGGAAGCGCCGCCAGCAGTTCCGCGAGCTGCCGCGCGAGCGTCGGCGAGGAGACGGTCTCCGTCAGGATCCGCAGCCCGGCGCCGCGGCGCGCGCGCTCCTCCTCGAGGACGAGGCGCATCTCCCCGAGGAACGCGGACCAGGGACGGATCTCGCCCAGCTGGAGGATCGTCTGCGACCGGTCCGGGTCGTAGAGCGAGTAGACGGCGGCCTGCGCGAACGCGTCGGTCCCGCCGAGGCTCGCGGGGTGGAGCGGGTTGCCCTCGACCTTCGTGGGCCGGCCCATGTGGCTCTCGACCAGGAGTCCGGTCGCGAAGCCGCCGACCGTCATGGCCGTCGCGTAGAAGAGCGGCTTTCCCGGGATGATCTCCTCGGGCTGGCGGACGTACGGGACGATCTTCTCCGTCGGCTGCCGCGTGCAGGCGCTCGCTCCGGCGAGCGCGAGCGAGGCACCGACGTACTTGAAGAGGTCGCGGCGGTCGAGCCCCGACCCTTCACCCCGACCCTCTCCCCGATCGCGGGGAGAGGGAGTCGTCGGCGTGAACGCGTGCCCCGCCGGATGAACGGGCAGACGGCTCATCGGTGACACGTCGAGCAGCTCTCGAGCACGGCCCGGCTGCGGATGTGGTACTCGCGCTTCAAGCGCTCGCCCAGGACTTCCTGCTCGACCGGCGGCTGCCAGCCCATGGTGAAGACTTCCTCCTTCGGACGCAGGAACTTCTCGGGGTTGCGATGGCAGTCGAGGCACCACCGCATCTGGAGCGACTCCGCCTGGTACATGAGCGGCATCTGGTCCACCCGGCCGTGGCAGGTCTCGCAGCCCACCCCCTTGTTCACGTGGATCGAGTGGTCGAAGTAGACGAAGTCCGGCAGGTCGTTCACGCGGGTCCACTCCAGGGACCGGTCGTCCCGGAAGCTCGCGCGCACCAGTTCGAGGTAGGGGCTCTGCGCCCAGATCTGGGAGTGGCAGTTCATGCAGGTCTTGGTGGGCGGGATCCCGGCGAAGGCCGCCTTCTCGACCGTCGTGTGGCAGTACCGGCAGTCGATGCCGATCGCGCCGACGTGGTGGGCGTGGGAGAACTGGACCGGCTGTTCCCGTGCGGTCGTCTGCTGGGTCGTGTAGGGCGAGGCCGAGAGGTCGTAGAAGAGCCAGAGGATGAGGACAATGAAGAAGAATGCCCCGAAGATCGAGACGCGCGAGAGGAAGTTCGTGCTCCGATGGAAGATCTGCATCGAGCGCCGGTAGTCTATATGCGACCAAAGCCGGAAAACGGGAAACGAAAAACGGAAAACGAGCTTCGGGTCAGCCGGCGGGTTCTTCCATTCCGCGGCGGATCAGCTCGGCCAGGTGGAGGGCCCGGCGGCCGGTTCCGTGCGCGATCTGCTCGCGGCAGCTGAAGCCGTCGGCCAGGACGAACGTCTCCCGGTCCGCCCGGCGGATTTCGGGCAGGAGGACGCGCTCGCCGATCGCCATCGAGATCTCGTAGTTGCTCCTCTGGAAACCGAACGCTCCGGCCATGCCGCAGCAGCCGGAGTCGGGCACGTCGAGCGCGAGACCCATCCGCTCGAGGAGACGCCGGTCCGCGTCGGTTCCGAAGAGCGCGCGCTGGTGACAGTGGAACTGCGCGAGCGACCGGCGCGGCATCTTCGGAACGGACCACTGCCCGGCGTTCGACTCCAGGAAACCGGCGAGGAGGGACGTCCGATCGGCCAGCCGCCGCGCGCGCGGGTCGCCGGGGAAGAGCTCCGGCAGCTCGTCTTTGAAGACGGCCGCGCAGCTCGGCTCGAGCACGACGAGGGGGACGCCGCGCTCGATCGCCGGCGACAGGACGTCGAGAGCGGTGGCGAGCAGCCGGCGCGCCTCGTCCAGCATCCCCCAGTCGAAGAGCGGCCGGCCGCAGCAGACGCGCCGCTCCGGGATCGAGACGTCGAAGCCCGCGTCCTCCAGGACGTCGGCCGCGGCGCGTCCGATGCCCGGGGAGAAGTGGTTCGTGAACGTGTCGGGGAAGAGGAGGACCGGGCGCGCCCCCGCACGGGTCGGTCGCCGGCGCCTCCCGAACCACGACCGGAACGTCTCCGACGCGAACCGCGGCAGGCGCCGCTCCCGCGCGATGCCGCCGGCCGCCTTGGCGACGCCGGACAGACCCGGCGTCTGCATGAGGAAGTTCGCGAACCCGGGGGCCGCCGACGCGACGCGCGCCCACCGGTGCACGAGCCCCATCGAGTACGCCGCCGCGGGCCGCAGCCGGCCGCGGTAATAGCGCGAGAGGAACTCCGCTTTCCACGCGGCAATGTCGACACCCGCGGGGCAGTCGGACTTGCATCCCTTGCACGCGAGACAGAGGTCGAGCGCTTCGCGGACGGCGTCCTCCTTCCACCCGCCGGTCAGGACCTCGCCCCGGACCATCTCGTCGAGCAGCCGGGCGCGCCCGCGGGTCGTGTGCTTCTCCTCGCGCGTGACGAGGAAGCTCGGGCACATGACGCCGCCCATCGTGCGGCGGCACTCGCCGACCCCGACGCACCGCTGGAGCGCGCGCGCGAAGCTGCCGCCGTCGCTCGCGTACGCGAACGCGGTCTCGGGCGGCAGGTGGCGCCGCATCCCTCCGTGCCGGAGGTTCTCGTCGGCGCGATACGGATTCACGATCTTTCCGGGGTTCATGAGGCCGTCGGGGTCCCAGGTCGCCTTGAACTCGCGGAACGCTTCGACGAGCTCGGGCCCGAACATCTTCGGGAGGAGCTCCGCGCGGGACTGCCCGTCGCCGTGCTCTCCGGAGATCGAGCCGCCGTGCGCGATTACGAGGTCCGCCGCGTCGAAGATGAATGCGCGGAACTTCGCGATCCCATCGGGCGTGACGAGGTCGAAGTCCGTCCGGGTGTGCACGCACCCCTGGCCGAAGTGGCCGTAGAGGTCGCCCCCGTAGCCGTACCGGTCGAGCAGCGCGCGCAGCCCGCGCAGGTACGACCCCAGCTTCTCGGGCGCGACCGCGGCGTCCTCCCACCCCTCCCACGTGAGCGCGGAGCCGGTGCGCGCGACGCGCGTCGGCAGGACGCAGTCGAACATGTCGATCCCGGCCTCGATCACGCCGAGGATCCCCTCCGGGTC
>Ga0209974_10000492_pt1 | contig 13155 bp, 10 predicted proteins | sample InoplaM3SPM_FD_187592 | JGI IMG/M metagenome (GOLD analysis project Ga0209974, IMG submission 187592) | Arabidopsis thaliana rhizosphere microbial communities from the Joint Genome Institute, USA, that affect carbon cycling - Inoculated... | ecosystem: Host-associated > Plants > Roots >...
GTAGCGCGCGTCGCCGCCCGCCTTGTCCACCTCGTCGAGCACCACGACAGGGTTGGCGTAATCGCCCTCGATCAGCGTCTGCGCGACCTTGCCAGGCCGCGCGTTGTGCCATTGCGCCGAGGCGCCGGTCAATACCCAGCCTGCGGTGAGCGAGCTCATCGACACGAACTCGTAGCCGGTCGCCAGGGCCTGTGCGAGGCGCTTCGCGAAATAGGTCTTGCCGAGGCCGGGCTCGCCGAGTAGCAGCATCGGCAGAAACTGCACCGCCTCATGGCCGGCAACGGCGAGCGCAAGGTGTTTGCGCAGATCGTCGATCACTGCATGGAAATTCGGTGACGTTGCATAGAGATCGTCGAGCGCAGCGGACGTCGACGGCTTGATGATGTAGCGCGAGCCGCCGAGTTCACGCATCCGGTCGTACCAGCTCCTGAGGCCCTCGTTGCGTTTCGCCGCGCCATCCTCGAGCGCGCGATCGACCTCCGCCACCGAATAGATCGGCTGCAGACCCGCAAGCGGAATCACCGTGTCCATGACGCTCTCGCACCTCCGTCAGTCGCGCACGCACCCACGATGCCATAGACTTTCGAGGATCGGCAACCGGCGGCGCCGGGCGGTGGTCGGTGCGTGGACCCCTTTCGTCGCGGCGGCGCGACAGCAGCGCGTGATCCGCGTGGCTTGCACGGCCGATCGTTCGGGTCGTGGCGCGTTTGCGACCGGCGCCGTGCCGTGCTAGCGTTCACCGATTCAGCGGGAGGGTTCGCGATGCCGTCGTTCGATATCGTCTCGGACGTCAATCAGGTCGAGGTTCGCAACGCGATCGATCAGGCGAACAAGGAGCTCGGCACGCGTTTCGACTTCAAGGGCTCCGACGCCCGCGTCGAATACGACGGCAAGGCGCTGACGCTGTTCGCCGACGACGATTTCAAGCTGAAGCAGGTCACCGACATCCTCGTCGCGAAACTCACGAAGCGACAAGTCGACGTGCGCTCGCTCAAGTATGGCGACACGGAAAAGGTCTCCGGCAACAAGGTGAAGCAGTCGATCACCGTTCGCACGGGCGTCGAGCAGGAGCTGGCGAAGAAGATCGTGAAGCTCCTGAAAGACAGCAAGCTCAAGGTGCAGGGATCGATCCAGGGCGATGCGGTGCGCGTGTCGGGCGCCAAGAAGGACGCGTTGCAGGACGCGATCGCGCTGATGCGCAAATCGATCACCGACTACCCGCTTCAGTACCAGAACTTCCGCGACTGACAGCGGGCGCGCCGCCCGTCGCTAGGCGAAATCCGCCTTGAGCGCGTCGCGCACGGGCTCCGCGAGCGCGACTTCGGCCCGGTACGCCGGGTGGTCGACGCCGACGACCACCGATTGCCCCGCCTTGAACGCCCCGATCATCGGCGCGTCGAGCTCGAAGCGCAGGAAATGCACGGACGATGTCTTCTGCTCGTTCGAGCGGTCGAGGTCCTCGTCGGCGATCGCGCGCACGGGAGGAAACTCGGCAACACGCAACCAGACGGCGTCCTCGATGCCGCGCAGGCGCGCGAGCGCCACCCGGCGTTCGTCGACGTCCTCGTATTCGACGAGCATCGTCGCCTTGAGGTTGCCGCCGTCGGGGACGAGCGGGTTGTAGACGTCGAGCTCGTCCTGGATGCCGGCTTCCTCGAACGTCTTTTCGATCCGCAGCATCTCCTGGATCTGATAGCGAACCGTCAGCTCGTCTTCGAACAGCAACGTCACATGCTCGCCCAGATGGACGGTGCGATCGCGCTTGTGCATGAGAACGCGCGCGCGGAAGTCCTTGCGCTGCTTCGCGTACGCCTCGAGCGTCAGCAGGCTGTCGCGCGTGATCGTCGCCATCGCGAGTCGCCTCCTTCGCGCTTCAGTCGAGTCCGTACGCGATGCACAGCAACGTCAGCGGATGCGCCTTGCGCGTCTTCCGTTCGCCGTGCGTCCGGGTGATGCCCTGCTCGATGCGACGCCCGGCAATCGGGCAGTCCGAGCTGATGAAATCGGGTTCCGGATCCGCCATGCGCGTAAAGACCGGCTTGCCGATTTTCATCGAATCGGCGAAGAACTCGCGCTTCACGCCCCACGTGCCGTCGTGACCCGCGCAGCGTTCGACGGTGTTGACGCTCGTGTCCGGAATCCACTCGAGCGTTTCGCGCGTCTTCTGTCCGATGTTCTGCACGCGCGAATGACAGGGGATGTGATAGCTGACGGTGCCGAGCCCCCGCCGGAACGACTTGTCGAGCAGCCCGTCGCGTTCGCGAAGCACGAAGTACTCGAACGGATCGAACATCGCGTCGGACACGGCCTGCACGTCGCCGTCCTCGGGGAACAAGAGCGGCAGTTCCTGCTTGAACATCAGCGTGCAGGACGGAACGGGCGTCAGGATCGCGTAACCCGCGCGAGCGAGCGGTGCGAGGATGGGGATGTTTGCGTTCTTCAGCGTCTCGACGCTGCGGAGGTCGCCGATTTCGAGCTTCGGCATGCCGCAGCACACTTCGCTCGCCACCAGCGTGTAAGGCACGTGCAGGTGCGTCAGCAGCTTGACGAGGTCGTGACCGATGCCCGGTTCGTTGTAATTGACATAGCAGGTCGAGAAGATCGCGACCTTGCCGGGCGATCGCGCGCCATGACGCACCGGCCATTGCAACGACGGCGGCACCGACGACCTGAAGCGTTCTTCCGCGTAAGGCGGCAGCCACGCTTCCTCGGCCACACCCAGCACGCCCTGCATCACCTTGCGCAAGGCCGGCGACGCGTTCGCCTTGTTCACTGCCTTGACGACGACGGGAATCGTCGCGAGCTTGCCGACCGCATCGGTGCTCGTCAGCAACCGATCGCGCGCGGGAACCGGCCGGCTCCTGAACCGGTACGCCTTTGCCCGGAGCATCAGGTGCGGAAAGTCGACATTCCACGGGTGCGGCGGCACGTACGGGCATTTCGTCATGTAACAGACGTCGCACAGGTAACACTGGTCGACGACCTTCCAGTAGTCCGCCTTCGCAACGCCGTCGATTTCCATCGTCGCGCTTTCGTCGACGAGATCGAACAGCGTCGGAAATGCACCGCAGAGCGAAACGCAGCGCCGACAGCCGTGGCAGATGTCGAAGATGCGCTCCTGTTCCCTGTACAGCGCCTGTTCGTCGTAGAAGTCGGGACTGCGCCAGTCGAGCGCGTGACGGGTCGGCGCCTGCAGGTTTCCTTCGCGAAGCGTCATCGATCGGGATGACGCGGCCCGCACCGCGTCATGCGCGTCGTTGTCGGAGCATCGATCACGCCGGCTGCTGGCGCGACGGCGTCAGTCCTGCAGCGCGTCGAGCGCCTTCTGGAAACGATTGGCGTGCGAGCGCTCCGCCTTGGCAAGCGTCTCGAACCAGTCGGCGATTTCCTCGAAGCCCTCGCCGCGCGCTGCCTTTGCCATGCCGGGATACATGTCCGTGTATTCGTGCGTTTCACCGGCAACCGCGGCCTTCAGGTTGTCGCGGCTCGCGCCGATCGGCAGGTCGGTCGCGGGATCGCCGACGCTCGACAGGTAATCGAGATGTCCGTGCGCGTGACCCGTCTCGCCCTCGGCGGTGGAACGGAACAGAGCGGCGACGTCGTTCTGTCCTTCGACGTCCGCCTTGTTCGCGAAATACAGGTAGCGGCGATTCGCCTGCGACTCGCCGGCGAACGCGGCCTTCAGGTTGTCGTGCGTCTTCGTGCCTTGCAGGGGTTTCATGACGGACTCCTTGGTGACGTGTTGCGGATGCCGCTCACGCGGCCGACGAAGCGTTTGGGACCCGTGTTCTTGCAGCGCGCGCCGGCCACCACGTGATTGTGGCGGTCGCGCGAATGGGTGTCCAATCAACTAAGACAATTCACGCGATAGAAGTTGCTTATCGGCGCCCGCGATCGAGCGTTCGCGCTCCGGGACATCAATCGACGAGCTCGTACGCGGGGAGCGTCAGGAACTCGACGAACGTGTCGTTGTTGACGAGGTCGGCGAAAATCTTCGCCGCGTCGTCGTACCGGCCCTCGCCATACGCCGTGCCCAGCAATTCACGAATGCGCGCGAGCTCCTCCGGCAGCATCGTCGCCACGAGCGCCTTGGTGACCTTGCGGCCGTCGTCGAGCGTTCCCTTCGGCGAGCGCATCCACTGCCACACCTGCGAGCGCGAGATCTCGGCGGTCGCCGCGTCTTCCATCAGGTTGAAGATCGGAACCGCACCCTGCCCGGCGAGCCAGGCGCCGATGTACTGGATTGCGACGTTGATGTTGAGGCGCAGGCCCCGTTCGGTGATCGGCTTCTCCGGTTCGAAGCGCAGCAGGTCGGCGGCGCCGACGTTCACGTCCGTGCGCCGCTTACTTTCGATCTGGTTGGCCGTCGGCATCAGCCGGTCGAACGCCTCCTTCGCGACGGGCACGAGTCCCGGGTGTGCGACCCAGGTGCCGTCGTGGCCGTAGGTCGCTTCGCGCTCCTTGTCGGCCTTCACTTTCGCGAATGCCTCGCTGTTCGCCGCCTCGTCGTTCTTGACCGGGATTTGCGCGGCCATGCCGCCCATCGCGTGGATGTTCCGCCGATGGCAGGTCTTGATCAGGAGCTCCGCGTAGCTCCGCATGAAATGCGTCGTCATCGTGACCAGCGCGCGGTCGGCGAGGCAGAAATCGTGGTTGCTGCGGAATTTCTTGATGCAACTGAAGATGTAGTCCCAGCGGCCGGCGTTCAGCCCGGCCGAATGGTGCCGCAGCTCGTACAGGATCTCGTCCATTTCGAACGCCGCGAGGATCGTCTCGATCAGCACCGTCGCCTTGATCGTTCCGCGCGGAATTCCGAGATCGTCCTGCGCCATCACGAAGATGTCGTTCCACAGTCGCGCCTCGAGGTGGCTCTCGAGCTTCGGCAGGTAGAAATACGGTCCGCTGCCGCGCGCGACCAGTTCCTTCGCGTTGTGAAAGAAGTACAGCGCGAAATCGAAGATGCCGCCTGAAATCGGCTCGCCGTCCACCAGGACATGCTTCTCGGGCAGGTGCCAGCCGCGGGGCCGCACGAACAGCGTGGCCGTTCTTTCGTTCAGCCGGTATGCCTTGCCTTCCGGCGAAACGTAGTCGATGCGCCGGCGAATCGCATCGCGCAGGTTGAGCTGGCCCTGGATGTTGTTGTCCCAGCGCGGCGTGTTCGCGTCCTCGAAGTCCGCCATGAACACGTTCGCGCCGCAGTTCAGCGCGTTGATGATCATCTTGCGGTCGACCGGGCCGGTAATTTCCACGCGACGATCGCGGATGTCCGCGGGAACCGGATCGCACGTCCACTCACCGTCGCGGACCGCGCGCGTTTCGGGCAGGAAATCGGGCAGCTCGCCCGCGTCGAAGCGGACCTGGCGTGCGACGCGACGGGCGAGCAATTCGGTGCGGCGGGGCCCGAAAGCGCGCTGCAGCCGGGCTGCGAACGCGACGGCGTCGCCGGTCAGGATCTGCGCGTAATCCGGGTTGACGTCCCCGGTGATCTCGATTCCGGGGGCGTAGCGCGGAGCGTTCATGCAGGCCTCGAAGCGTCGGGGGTGGGCCGGGCCGGAAGGCAGCCGGCCACGGCGATTCAAGCCCCGGACCCGAGGCTTGTTGCAGCGCAGTATTCTACCGCGCAGGCCCTGTAGACCGAAAACCAGCGTCGAATTCGACGTTCCGCGACCGCGCGACGGCGTACGCGTGCGAACGGAAAGTCTCGCCTGACCCTGCCTTGCTATGCCGCCAGCTGCGGGTTCAGGCGCTCCACGCCGTCGTGCAGCCGATTGAGCGCGTTGATGTACGCCTTCGCCGACGCGACGATGATGTCGGTGTCGGCGCCGAGCCCGTTGACGATGCGGCCGTCCCGCTCGAGTCGCACCGTCACTTCGCCCTGCGCATCGGTGCCGCCGGTGATCGCATTGACCGAATACAGCTGCAGCCGCGCGTGCGACCCCGCCATCCGCTCGATCGCCTTGAACACGGCGTCGACCGGCCCGTCGCCGTTCACCTCGGCGACCACTTCCGACTCGCCCACGGTCATCACGACGCGCGCATGCGGCACCGTTCCCGTCTCGGACGTCACCTTGAGCGCCGCGAGCTTGTAATGCTCGTGGGCCGGCACGATGCCTTCTTCGGAAACGAGTGCGTGCAGATCCTCGTCGAACACCTCGCCTTTTTTGTCGGCGAGCTCCTTGAAGCGTGCGAACGCCGTGTTGATCGCCTCGTCGTCCGGCAGGTCGATGCCGAGTTCGGCGAGGCGCGTCTTGAATGCGTTGCGCCCGGACAGCTTGCCGAGCACCAGCTTGTTCGCGTTCCAGCCCACGTCTTCCGCGCGCATGATTTCGTACGTCTCGCGGTGCTTCAGCACGCCGTCCTGGTGGATGCCCGACTCGTGCGCGAACGCATTCGCGCCAACGATCGCCTTGTTCGGCTGCACCGGGAAACCGGTGATGCCGGAGACAAGCTTCGATGCCGCGACGATCTGCGTCGTGTCGATGCGCGTCGAACAGGGGAAGACATCCTTGCGCGTGCGCACCGCCATCACGATTTCCTCGAGCGACGCATTGCCCGCGCGCTCGCCGAGCCCGTTCACCGTGCACTCGACCTGACGCGCGCCATGCATGACGGCCGACAACGAATTCGCCACCGCGAGGCCGAGATCGTTGTGGCAATGCACTGACCAGACCGCGCGGTCGGCGTTCGGAATGCGTTCGCGCAAAGACGCGATCAGCGCGCCGAACTGCCACGGCATCGTGTAGCCGACGGTGTCCGGGATGTTCACCGTGTTCGCACCCGCCGCGATCGCCGCCTCGAGCAACCGGCACAGGAAGTCGGGCTCCGAGCGCCCGGCGTCTTCGGGTGAGAATTCGACGTTGTCCGTGTATTCGCGCGCCCAGCCGATCGCCTTCACCGCCTGCGCGAGCACCTGGTCGGGTGTCATCCGCAGTTTCATCTGCATGTGGATCGGCGAACTCGCGATGAACGTGTGGATGCGCATCGACCTTGCAGGGCGCAGCGCTTCACCGGCCCGCCGGACGTCGTTCTCGTTGGCGCGGGCAAGGCCGCACACCGTGCTGTCGCGAATCGCTTTCGCGATGTCCCGGACCGCCTCGAAATCGCCGTTCGACGACGCCGGAAAGCCCGCCTCGATGACGTCGACGCGAAGCCGCTCGAGCTGGCGGGCAATCCGCGTCTTCTCTTCGCGGGTCATCGACGCGCCGGGGCTCTGTTCGCCGTCCCGAAGCGTCGTATCGAAAATGATCAGCGGGTCGGACATGGGTCCTCCTCGTCAGGCAGCAGCACCGATCGACACGCCGAGCGCGATGGAGCCCTGGGCCAAGGCGCGATTCAGCGCCGACACGACCGCCTTGAGCGTTGCGGTGACGATGTTCGGATCGACGCCGACGCCGTAGACGGTACGCGCCCCCGCGCGCAGCTGCACGTAGGCAACCGCCATCGCGTCCTCGCCGCTGCCGATGCCGTGCTCATGGTACGCCAGCACGTGAACGTCGGCGCCCACACCGTGCCGCAGCGCATGGACGAATGCGTCGACCGGACCGTTGCCAGCGCCAGTCAGCAGCATTTCAGCGCCGTCGACCGTCACGCGCGCCGTCAACTGCTCCGCGCCGGCTCCCCCGGCATGGCCGGTGCGGTGATCGATGTACGCGAGCGGTGCGGCGCGATCGATGTATTCACGCGCAAACGCCGCGTGAATATCCGCTGACGACAGTTCGTTGCCCGTGTCGTCGGCGATCGCCTGCACGACCTGGCTGAATTCGATCTGCAGAAGCCGCGGCAATGCGAGGCCATGATCGCGTTCGAGCAGGAAGGCGATGCCACCCTTCCCCGATTGACTGTTCACGCGTATGACCGCTTCGTATGTGCGGCCGACGTCGGCGGGATCTATCGGCAGGTACGGCACGTCCCAGTGGGCGTTGCCCTTCGCTTCCTCCGCGCGTTGCGCGGCAAACCCTTTCTTGATCGCATCCTGATGCGAGCCGGAAAACGCGGTGAACACGAGCTCGCCGGCGTACGGATGCCGCGGATGCACGGGCAGCGCCGTACAGTATTCCGCCGTGCGAATCACTGCACCGATGTCGCTGAAATCGAGCTTCGGATCGATGCCCTGCGAATGCAGGTTCAGCGCGAGCGTCACGAGGCACACGTTGCCGGTGCGCTCGCCGTTGCCGAACAGGCAACCTTCGATGCGGTCGGCGCCGGCCATCAACGCGAGCTCGGCTGCGGCGACGCCGGTGCCGCGATCGTTGTGCGGATGCACCGACACGACGACGCGATCGCGGCGGCTCAGCTGGCGATTCATCCACTCGACCTGGTCGGCGAACACGTTCGGCGTGGCCACTTCGACGGTCGCCGGCAAATTCAGGATGACCGGATGCGCTGTCGCGTCCTGCCACACATCGACGACGCGCTCGCAGATCTCGAGCGCGAAGTCGAGCTCGGTCATCGTGAACGTTTCGGGCGAATATTCGAAGCGCCAGTGGGTCCCGGGCTGCGCGGCCGCGCATTCGGCAAACAGCCGCGCGCCGTTGGTTGCGATCGCGACGATGCCCGCGCGGTCCTTGCCGTAGACGACGCGTCGGAACAGCGGTGCCGTCGGATTGTAGAGATGCACGATCGCACGGCGCGCGCCACGGAGCGCGTCGAACGTGCGCCGGATGAGTTCGTCACGGGATTGCGTCAGCACCTGGATCGTGACGTCGTCCGGGATCAGGTCGTCCTCGATCAGCCTGCGCACGAAATCGAAATCGGTCTGCGACGCGGACGGAAACGCGACCTCGATCTCCTTGAAGCCGATGTCGACCAGCTGGCGGAACATCCGCAGCTTGCGCGCGCCATCCATCGGTTCGATCAGCGCCTGGTTGCCATCGCGAAGGTCGGTCGATAGCCAGATCGGCGGCGCGGTGATCGTGCGTGCGGGCCAGGTGCGGTCGGGAAGGTCGATCGGCTGGAAAGGCCGGTACTTCTGCGAAGGCGAGGCGTGCATGAGGGAGTCCGTGAACGATGGCATCGACCGCCCGGCTTTCCGGGCGGCGTGGGTACGACTCGAAACGAAGGGGGAGGTCGTTATCTGCGCGCGGGGCGCAGCAGGAGCAGCAGGCCAGCGAGGCGCGACGCCGGTGCGGACGCGGTCCGGGCGCCGTCGAATTCGGGGCTGGCGAGGGAGGTGAAGCCGCTCATCCTTCGAAATCTAGCTCAAATCGTGCTGCGCCGCAAGGTGGCGCGACCCGTGCAAGGTGATGCAGCCGGCATCGGTCTCGACGTGAAGAGCCTTCGGGTCAGAGCAACCAGTCGCGCGGCAAAGCACGCTGTGTTCGGAACGGTCATCGCGCGACTCGTTGCTCTGACCCCGAAGTTACGGTGGGATAATCGCGCGCCCATGGATCGTCCCGTCGCGCGCTCCCGGTACGTCGACGTGCTCGTGCTCGCGGCCTGCGTGATCGCCGCGTTCGTCGCCGCGCTGACTCGCCTGCAGGATGCCAACTGGGATCTGCAGAACTATCACTTCTACGACCCGTGGGCGTGGCTTGCTCGCCGCAGCCTCGACTGGGACATCGCGGCTGCGCAGTTGCAGACGTTTCACAATCCGCTGGCCGACGTGCCGTTTTACGCGCTGGTCGCAGCGGGCGCGAGTCCGCGTCTCATCACCTTCTGGCTTGCGTTGCCGACGGCGATCGCCGCGTATTTCACCGTGGGCGTGGCGTGGCGATTGTTCCGCGATCTCGGCCTGGTCGAACGCCTCGGCGCGACGGCCGCAGCGCTTGCGATCGGGTTCACCGGGGCGATGGGTGTGGGGCAGCTCGGCAGCACGACGAATGAATGGCTCGTCACCGCGTTCACGATGGCAGCGCTGTGGTTGCTGCTTCGCGAAGCGCCTGCAGAATCCTCGCGGCGTTCGCGCATCGTCCTCGTGCTGGCGGGACTGCTGATGGGCGCCGCGAGCGGCCTGAAACTCACGGCGGCCACGTACGCGGTCGGGCTTGCGGTCGCGTCACTAACCCGACGTGTGCCGCTTCGCAGCAACATCCACGCGGCAGCCTGGTACTCGGCAGGCGTCGGCCTCGGTCTCCTGATCGCGCACGGGCCGTGGTCGTATGCGCTGTGGACGCATTTCGACAATCCGCTCTTTCCCTATGGCAATCGCTGGTTTCGCTCGGCCTGGTGGGACCTGGATTCCGTGTTGCCGAGCCGATTCGGTCCGCATTCGCTGCGCGACTGGGTTCTGTTTCCCTTCAGACTGGCGGCGCCACCGCCGGGCTTCGTCAGTGAAGTGTCGTACGTGGATGGACGCCTGCCGCTGCTCTATGCACTGGCGCTGATCGTCGCCGCCGGGCACGTCGTCGCACGCCTCCGCCAACCGCTCGCACTGCCCGCGTCGTTTCGCACGTCGTCACGGGACTGGCGGTTCACGGCGACGTTCGTCGCGGCGTCGTTCGTCGTATGGGCGCTGCTGCACTCGATTCTGCGGTACACGATTCCGATCGAATTGGGGTCGGGTGTCCTTATCGTCGGCGCGCTCGGTTATCTGCTGCGGCCGCCGCACGCGACGGTCGCCATCGCGTGCACGCTGATCACACTGTGGACGACGACCGTCTGGTCGGAATGGGGACGCGTGCCATTCGGCTACACGTGGTTCGACGTTCGCGTGCCGCCCGTCGAGTCGAACGCACTGGTGCTGCTGACCGTCGATGCGCCGATGTCGTACGTGCTGCCGTTCTTCCCATCGGACGCACGCCACGTCGGGATTCGAAGCAACGTCAATGGGCCGGAGCGGCGCAATGCGCTCGCCGCAAAGGTCGCCGCCGTCATCCGCGACCACCGGGGACCGATTTACGCGCTGTCGTTTCCCCGCGGCCAGGGGGACGCCGATCTCCTTGCGCATCGCCTGCGCCGTGCGCCGGGGAGCTGCGCGGACGTCGTCACCAACATGCCGGCGAGCCCTATCGAACTGTGTCGAGTCGAGCGGATTGACGCGCCGCCGGTGTAGCCATTCCCGCCGCTGCAGCCGTAGCGAGCGACGCATTCGCGCTCGCCGCAAGATACGCAAGCCGCTTCATCTCGCGCTGCCCGCGCGCGACGTTGTGCAGGATGAGTCCGCAGGCGAGCGCAAGGAACGACAGGAGCATCAGCCCCGTCGCCAGGATCGCGGTCGGAAACCGCGGCACGAGGCGCGTTTCCATGTATTCGATGACGACGCCGCCGCCCAGTATCAGGCCGACGACGCCGAACGCGAGTGCGAACGCCCCGAAGAACGACAGCGGCCGCTCGTCGCGGTACAGCCTCACGGTCATCCACAGGATGCGCAAGCCATCGCGGTATGTCGACAGCTTGCTCTGCGATCCCACCGGGCGCTCGAAGTACGGCGTGTGCACTTCGGCGGTCGGCAACCGCTGCTCCAGCGCGTGCACGGTGAGCTCGGTCTCGATCTCGAAGCCGCGCGACGCCGCGGGAAAGGACTTGGCGAACCGCCGCGACAGCACGCGGTATCCGGACAGCATGTCGCCCGGTTGCGAGCCGAACAGCGCGCCGAGCAGCGCGTTGAACGCGCGGTTGCCGAAGCGGTGTCCGCGTCGATACGCAGCGCCCTCGCCACGTTCGTGGCGAATCGCCGTCACCATGTCGAGGTCGTTCGCGATCAGCTCGTCGACCATGCGCGGCGCGCTGGCCGCGTCGTACGTCGCGTCGCCGTCGACGATCACGTAGACGTCGGCGTCGATCTCGCCCAGCATCCGACGCACGACACCGCCCTTGCCCGGACGCCGCTCGGTGCGCACGACGGCTCCTGCCCGCCGTGCAAGCGCGCCGGTTCCGTCGGTGGAACCGTTGTCGTAGACATAGACTACGCATTGCGGCAGCGCGGCACGAAAGTCGGCGACGACCTTCGTGACCGTCGCCGCTTCGTCGCGGCACGGCACGAGCACCGCGATGCGTGGCGTCGTCAATGCGTTTCGGCGGCGCGCACGCGCCGCTCGCGCAGCATCATCCACGCCGACACGACGAATCCCGACAGGCCGTACGCGACAAAGGCGGCGAACAGCACGAGCGGCGGCTGGTACGACAGCAGCGCGAGGAACAGCACGATCAGGAAGATGGCGACGAACGGGACGCTCTTCTTGAGGTTGATCGCCTTGAAGCTGTAGTACTTGAGATTGCTGACCATCGTCAGCCCGGCGAACAGGGTGATGAACCACGCGAGCCAACGCAACGCTTCCGGGTCGTAGCCGAGATCGTCGATGATCCACACGAAGCCGGCGACGAGCGCGGCTGCCGACGGGCTCGGCAGTCCCTGGAACCAGCGCTTGTCGGCAACCTCCAGCAGCGTGTTGAAGCGCGCGAGGCGCAACGCGGCGCCCGCGACGTACACGAACGCGGCGATCCATCCCAGTTTCCCGAGGTCACGCAGCACCCATTCGTACATGACGAGTGCGGGTGCCGCGCCGAAGCTCACCATGTCGGCGAGGCTGTCGAACTCGGCGCCGAACGCGCTCTGCGTGCGCGTGAGCCGCGCGACGCGGCCGTCCAGGCTGTCGAGCACCATCGCGATGTAGATCGCGATCGCCGCCGCGTCGAAGCGCTGGTTCATCGCCTGCACGATCGCGTAGAACCCCGCGAACAGCGCCGCCGTCGTGAACAGGTTGGGCAGGATGTAGATGCCGCGCCGGCGGACGCGGTTCTTGGCCATCGCGCGCTGCTTGTCGAAGTCGACCATCTGGCGCCCCCGGGATCAGCGGAACTCGGCGAGGATCGACTCGGTCGCGTAGACGACGTCGCCGACGGCGGCGCGCGGGTGCGCGTCGGTGGGGAGGTACACGTCCACGCGCGAGCCGAAGCGGATGAAGCCGTAGCGCTGGCCGCGCGCGAGCCGGTCGCCCCGCTTGACGTAGCACAGGATGCGCCGCGCGATCAGCCCGGCCACCTGCACGCAGGTGACGTCGCGTCCGTCTTGCGTGCGCAGGTGGAGGGCGTTGCGCTCGTTGTCGGTCGCCGCCTTGTCGAGCGCGGCGTTGACGAACGCGCCGCGGTGGTACCAGATGTCGCGCACCTCGCCGTCCACCGGGCTGCGGTTGCTGTGCACGTTGAACACGTTCATGAACACGCTGATGCGCAGCGCGTCGCGCTTGAGCCAGGGATCGTGCGCGACGCCGACGCTCA
>Ga0209974_10000493_pt1 | contig 13154 bp, 14 predicted proteins | sample InoplaM3SPM_FD_187592 | JGI IMG/M metagenome (GOLD analysis project Ga0209974, IMG submission 187592) | Arabidopsis thaliana rhizosphere microbial communities from the Joint Genome Institute, USA, that affect carbon cycling - Inoculated... | ecosystem: Host-associated > Plants > Roots >...
GGCATCTCCCCCGCGGTCGATCCGCTCGACTCGACGAGCCGGATCCTCGACCCCAACTACATCGGCGAGGAGCACTACCAGGTCGCCCGCCTCGTCCAGCGGATCCTCCAGCGGTACAAGGACCTCCAGGACATCATCGCGATCCTGGGGATGGACGAGCTGTCGGAAGAGGACAAGGAGCTGGTCGCGCGCGCGCGCCGGATCCAGCGCTTCCTGTCGCAGCCGTTCCACGTGGCGGAGCAGTTCACCGGCATGGCCGGCAAGTACGTCAAGCTCGAGGAGACGATCCGCTCCTTCCGCGAGGTGGCCGAGGGGAAGTGGGACCACCTGCCCGAGCAGGCGTTCTACATGGTCGGGACGATCGAGGAAGCGGCCGAGAAGGCCAAGCGGATCTCGGGCGAGGAGTAGCGATGGCGAGCCCCACCCGTACCGGCGACAGGCAGCTCGAGGTCCGGATCATCACGCCCGAGCGGATCGCCTTCCAGCAGAAGGTCGACGCCGTCGTCGCCACCGCCTACGACGGCGAGATCGGCATCCTGCCGGGCCACGCGCCGATGATGGTCGTCCTCGGGATCGGGGAGCTCCGCGTGCGGGTCGGCGACCGCTTCGAGTGGTTCGCGATCGGCGAGGGGTTCCTGCACGTGGCCGACGACGTCGTCACCGTGCTGACGCCGTTCGCGGAGGCCGCCCGCGAGGTCGACGTCGAGGCCGCCCGCCGGCTCGAGCTCACCGCCGCCGAGAACCCCCTCCTCCAGGGGACGATCCTGGGCGAGGAGCAGCGGAAGCGCCTGGCGAAGCTCCGGGAGCGGGTGGCCGCCAAGGCTCGCTGAAGACCGCCCCCGCAACACCGCCCCCCGCCCTCCTCCACCGCCGTCCACATTCTTCCCACAACGAGCCCCGCCTCTCGACCGGTGCCGCGTTTCGGGCATCTGCGTCCGGGTTCCGGAGCGCGGATCCCGGGATGTGGACAACTGTGGACAAATCCCGTGGCGTTCTCTTCGATATTATATAACGTATTGCAGTAGAACGACTTGCGTCTCATGGCCTCCGAAAGCACGCGCAAACGGCCATGCACATTTTCGCGCGCGGCGTCAGCCCTGCTTCGCGAGGGACCGCACCATCGCGTCGTCGTTCCGATCCGCGGCCACCGCACCCGGCTCGACACGGAGCAACGCCTCGTCCGCCTCCGTCAGCTCCATCCGGCACTGCCCCTGGAACCACACCCCCGGCTCGATCACGAACGAGCGGGTGAGGACGTCGCCGTCCATCCGGGCCCCCTTCTGGAGCTCGACCCGCTCGGTCCCGATCAGCTCGCCCTCGAACTTGCCGATGACGACCACCTGCCGGCCGCGGGCGCGGCCGGTGAACGAGCCGCTCTGCCCGATGATCAGCGTATCCCCCACCTCGAGCGTCCCCTGGAACGCGCCGTCGAGGCGGAGCGTCCCCTCCACGCGCGCGGTTCCCTGACAGTCGACCCCCGCACCGAGCAGGGAGTCCAGTCCGTTCGAATGTCCTTCCCTTCGGGCCATCCGGTCTCCAGGCTGAGGTTCATCGCAGATAGGGCGCCGGGTCGATCGCCCGGCCGTCCCTGCGGATCTCGTAGTGGAGGTGGGGAGCGGTCGACCGGCCGCTGTTGCCGCTGTAGGCGATCGGCTGGCCTCTCGTCACCCGCTCCCCCCTCTCCACCAGCAGCACGGCGTTGTGGCCGTACATCGTCTCGATCCCGTCCCCGTGCGCGACGACCACGTAGTGGCCGTAGACGGGATCGCTGTCGGCAGCCGTCACGGTCCCCCGGGCGGTCGCCAGGACGGGGGTGTGGACGGGGACCGCGATGTCCACGCCCGGGTGCCCCTCCCCTCCCTCGAATCCGGCGGTCTGGAACCCCTTGAGGGAGAGCGGCCAGCCGGACGGAACGCTGTCCGGGGCTTCGGCGGCCGTCGTGGGGGCCGGCTCCCCGAGGGCCGAGGGGCCCGCATCCACGGGACCGAACTCTTCCCCGACGCCCGCGGGGGGGAGTCCCGCCATGTCGCGGATCTGGGCGTAGGCCCGCTCGGTCCGCTCCAGGTTCTCGGCGATCTCGTCGACCTTGGCGTTCTCGACCTCCAGGCGGGCGTTCTCCCGCTCGAGGAGCGCGGCCCGGGTGGCCCGCGAGGCGACCCGCCCGTAGCTGAGGAGCGCCAGCGCGACCACCACGAAGAGCACGCCCCCCAGCGTGATCCCGACCTTGATCCAGCGGTACGAGAGCCGCAGCCGCCGGACGTTTCGCTCGTCGTGGGGGACGACCAGGACCGTGAGGAACTTGTCCGTCACCGCCGCGCGGCCAGCAGCCGCTCGACCAGACCCTCGAAGTCCTCGAGGGAGCTGTACGAGATCTCGATCCGACCCTTGCCGCGCGCCGCCGGCCGGACCGCCACGCGGGTGCCGAGCGCCCGCTGGAGATCCTCCTCGATCCGCCGGCGCTCGAGCTCCGCACTGCGGGAGCCCTCCGCCGGCTTCCGCGGTCCGCGGTTCTCGCGCTTGACCTTCCGCTCCAGCTGCCGGACCGACAGCCCGCGGTCCGCCGCCTCGCGCGCGAGCTCGTGCATCCGGCGGCGGTTCTCCAGACCGAGGAGCGCCCGGCCGTGACCGGCCGTCAGGCGTGCCTGGCGCAGCATCGACTGGACCTGGTCGGGGAGGTCGAGGAGGCGGAGCGCGTTCGTCACCGCGGGGCGGCTCCGGCCGAGGTGCTGGGCGAGCTCGGCCTGGGTTGCGCCGAACTCGTCGATCAGCCGCCGGTACCCGGTGGCCTCCTCGATGGCGTCCAGGTCCTCGCGCTGGAGGTTCTCGATCAACGCGATCTCGAGGAGATCCCGCTCGTCCACTTCGCGGACGACCACGGGCACCGTCGCGAGGCCGGCCTGCTGGGCCGCCCGCCAGCGGCGCTCGCCGCTGACCAGCTCCCACCGGCCGTCCCGCGCCGGCGTCACGATGAGGGGCTGGAGCACCCCCTTCTGGGAGATCGAGGCCGCCAGGTCGGCGATCGCCTCGGGCTCGAAGGTGTGGCGGGGCTGGAACCGGTTCGGCGAGATCCGGGCGACCGGCACCTCGGTCACCCCGGAGCCCGTTCCGGACGCGACGGCCTGCTCGCCGAGCAGGGCGCCGAGACCTTTGCCTAGCCGCTTTCTGGGGGTCGGCATCGTTCGATCAGCTCCTCTGCGAGCTTCATGTAACTGACCGCGCCGGCGGACAGGATGTCGTACAGGATGACGGGCTGGCCGAAACTCGGCGCTTCCGAGAGACGCACGTTCCGTGGGATGACCGTACTGTACACTTTTTCCCCGAAGTACTCAACCGCCTCCTCCTCCACCTGTCGGGCGAGATTCAGGCGCTGGTCGTACATCGTCAGGACCACGCCTTCGATCGCCAAGGCGGGGTTTAGGCTCTTCTGGACGATCCGGATCGTCCCGAGGAGCTGGGAAAGCCCCTCGAGCGCATAGTACTCGCACTGGATCGGGATCAGGACCGAACCCACGGCCGTCAGCGCGTTGACGGTCAGGAGGCCCAGGCTCGGCGGGCAATCGACGAGAACGAACTCGTACTCCTCGGTCTGCCCCTCGAGGGCGGAGGCGAGCCGGTGCTCCCTCCCGATCGCGCTGACGAGCTCGATCTCGGCTCCGAAGAGGTCCACCGTGGCGGGCAGGATGTCGAGGTACGGGACCGCCGTGGCGACCACGGCCGAGCGCAGGGGTTCCCCCCCGACGAGGACGTCGTACACGTTGCCGTCGAGGGCGCTCTTGTCGACGCCCAGCCCGCTCGTCGCGTTGCCCTGGGGATCGAGGTCGATGAGGAGCGTCCGGCGCTCGGCGACGGCGAGGCAGGCGGCGAGGTTGACCGCGGTCGTCGTCTTTCCGACGCCCCCCTTCTGATTGACGATTCCGATCACGCGCGTCCGGCGCTCGGCGGCGGGCCGGGCCGAATCTGCGGAATCGGCGCCCGCGCGGGGGCGCTTCTTCCGCTTCTTCTTGCCCCGGCGGACCGTCTCGGCGGCCTCCGATGTTTCACGTGAAACGTCCGATGGATCCGGGGAGACGGGGCGCTCGATGTCCTGCAGGGAGACGGGGGGATCCTGGGCGAAGGCCCGCGAAAGCTCGCGCTCGAGCCTCTCGCGCGCCGCCCGCACGTCGCCGGGTGCCGGAGATTCGGCGTCGATCATCGCTGTGGTGGGATCAAAGGCGAGGCCCTGGAAACCGTTCGAATTCGTACTGTTTCTGCGGTGCCGCTCCAATGTTGTCGCTCCCGGGGCCGGCGGCAAGCGTGAGCCGTCGGGAGCGTCAGGTCTCCGCGGTCTGCGCAACGGCGGGTCCATCCATCCCCCGCCGCAGCATCCACTGCTGCACGAACGTCAGCACGTTCGAGACCGTGTAGTAGAGGACGAGGCCCGCCGCCAGGTTGAGGAACACGAACGTCAGTACGACCGGCATCACGTACGTCATCGCCGCCATCTTGGGGTCGGTCTGGGTCATCTTCGAGGAGACGAACATCGTCAGCCCCATGAGGATCGGCAGGATGTACCAGGGATCGGGCTGCGAGAGATCCGGCAGCCACAGGAAGGGCTGGCCGCGGAACTCGATCGTCCCCTGGAAGACGAAGAACAGCGCGAACAGGATCGGCATCGGGATCACGTTCGGCAGGCATCCACCGAGCGGATTGACCTTCTTCTCCCGGTAGAGCCGCATCGTCTCCTGCTGCATCCGCTGGGGGTCGCTCTTGTACCGCTCGCGAAGGCGCTGGATCTCCGGCTGGATCTTCTGCATCGCCTGGATCGACCGGAACGACTTGGTCGTCAGCGGCCACATGGCGAGCCTGACCAGCACGCCGAACACGATCAGCACGAGGCCGTAGTTCGGCACGAACTGGTGGAGCCAGAGCATCGCCACGACGATCGCCTTGGCGAACGGCGTGATCATCCAGCGGAGCCAGGACCAGCCGTACTGGTTGACGCCGTCCAGCCCGTCGTTCAGCGCGGCCAGCCTCCGGTACTCCTGGGGGCCCAGGTACAGGCGGTAGGCGCTCGAGCCGGAGCGCAACGGGCTCCTCACCGAGACGTCCAGGCGCGGAAGGCTGTCGTCCGTGGCCCCTTCCACCTCCACCGCGCTCAGCATCCCCTCCCGGGGAGCCAGGAGCACGGCGAGGAAGTACTTGTTCTTGAGCCCCGCCCAATCGACCTCGCCGCCTCGCGCGATCCGCTCTTCGTCGACATCGCCCGCGACGAAGGACACGACCTGCTCGTCGATGCGGGCCACGGCGCGCAGCTGTCCGTAGTCGTCACGGGGATTCTTCTCGTTCGTCCGGAGGCGGGGACCCACGGCCGTGACGAGCACGCCGTCGCCCGCGCCGCCGAGGTCCAGCCGGTAGTCGACGACGTATTCGGCGGGATCGAAGCGGTAGCTCTGGGTGATCCGCCTGCCCGACGACACGTGCACGAAGGCGATCTCGCGCGGCGCGTCGCCCGTCCCGAGGACGAGCGCGCTGTCGCCGGGCTGGAACGTCAGGGAATCGAGCGGGATCCGACGGTCCCCGATCTCGGCCGTGCGACCGAGAAAGGCGGTCCCCTCGGGGACGAGGCGCACGGCTCCCTCGCCCTGGTAGGACTGGTAGCGGAGGAGCTCGACCTGCGCGACCGTGGCCCCGCGGGGGTCGAGCGTCATCCGATAGAGCGGGGTCTCGACGGTCACGGGGGAGGGGGCTCGGCCTCCGGCCAGGAGCTCGTTCGCGTAGGCGTCCCCCGGCTCTGCGGTGTCGGCCGGGGCTGCGCTGTCGGCGGCGGCCGGCGGGGTCGGGACGGCGCTCCTGCAGCTCCTCGCGCTCGCCGGGGCGAAGACGATCGCGCTCGTCGGCTCCGAGAAGAAGTTCGCGATCTGCCGGGAGCTCGGAGCGTCGGACGTCGCGCTCTACGCGGCGGCCGGCCGGATCACGGCGATCGCGGAGTCGCGGGTCGACGTGACGATCGACGCGATCGGAGGCGAAACGTTCCGCGCGCTCTGGCCGAGGCTCACGCGGGGAGGCCGGTACGTCCTCTACGGGTTCGCCGCTGCCGCCGGGAAGAAGGGCGTGGCGCGGATGCGGGCGGCGCGGGAGTTCATCTCCATGGGGTTTCTGGCGCCGTATGCCTTCGTCCAGTCCTGTCGGAGCCTGATCGGTTTCAACCTCTCCCTCCTGCCGAACCGCCTGGCGGAGCTGCGCGCCGCCGCCGACGAAGTGTTCCGGCAACGACAGGCCGGGCTCGTGCGGCCGATCATAGGACCGCGTTTCGGGTTCGCGGAGCTGCCCGACGCGCATCGTGCGCTCGCGAGCCGGAAAACCCAGGGCAAGGTGGTTGTGACGGTGGGGTCAGGTCTCCACTTGCCACATTGAGGGTCAGGTCTCCACCTGCCACATGGCCTACTTCTCGGTGATCCGGAGCCTCCCGTTGTGAGTCGAAAGCTCGAGCAGCGGGCCGCCGCCTTTGATTTTCTGCTCGTAGATACGCTCCCGCCGGCTGACCTGCGTCTCGTCCAGTGTGAACGGCGTCTCGAGAAGGCCGCGCCGCTCGACCCGCGCGTCGAGGTCGAAGCCCGTGGCCCTCGGCACGGCCACCTCGATGTCCCCCTTGTACGTCTCGAGCCGGCTCTCGGCCAGCCGCGCGAACTCGACGTGGGCGTCCCCCTTGTGAGTCCGGAAATCGAGCCCGCCGTCGTGCTCTTTCACGAAGACCGAGCCCTTGTGCGACGCGATCCTCGCGTCGGCCTGCAGGCCGGCGACGGTGATCTTCGACTTGTGGTCCGCGATGTCGAGCCGCGCGGTCCGCGGGATCCGCAGCCGGTAGAGGACGAACGGATGCGCGTTGCACTCCATGTTCATACCCCGGATCTCCATGGGAATCCGATCGAGGCCCTTCAGGGCGTCGTAGTTCGAGCGGATCGAGAGCCGCGTCGGTGTCGAGTCGACGTCGACCTTCGTCAGCCGCACGCGCTCCATCTGCTGGGCGTTGTTTCCGCAGCCCGTGTCGGGCTCGATTCGGGCCGAGATCTCGGCGCGTGGCTCGTCCCAGGTCTGGACGTCGATGGCCCCCTTGAACGTCTCGATCGAGACCGCGCCGCGCGCGTCGAGCGCCACCGTGCGCTGGATCTCGGGGCCCTCGGCCCCTACGGCGGAGGCGGAAATCACCCACAAAAGCAGGGATAGACCGGCGAAGGCTCTCGGCATGACGACTTCCCTCCGAACAGGTAGACGGAGGAGAGGGAGGGAGGTTACTGGCCGGTGGCGCTCGGGGGATAAACCCGGCAGCAGTCCCGGGGCTCCGTGAGCATCCCGTCGGAGAGGACCTCGGTCGACTGGATGTGCACGAAGAGCCGGTCCGGCTCCTCGTGGGGGACCCCGCTTCGCCCGCAGCGGGGACAGGCGCAGACCCTCCCTTCGAGCGGGACGTCGGACCCGACGGCGAGTCGCGTGAAGTCCTCGACGGTGACCATGCAACCGGTCACTGCAAGGGGCGTTCCGCCGCTAAGATCCGCCCGTGCCGAGTGGCCGAGCGGATTCCGACCTCCTCTTCGACGGCTCCGAGGACGCTCCCGTCACCGTCGTCCTCGCGCACGGGGCCGGCGCCCCGATGAATACGCCGTTCATGAACTCCGTCGCCCGGGGTCTTTCGGCCGGCGGAGGCGTGCGGGTCGCGCGCTTCGAGTTCCCCTACATGCGCGCGCGGCGCGAGACCGGGCGGCGCGGAGGTGCTCCGGATCGGGAGCCGGTTCTCCGGAACTCGTGGAAAGAGGTCGTGGAAAGGCTCGGCGGCGGCCGGAAGGTCGTGATCGGCGGGAAATCCATGGGCGGACGGATCGCCAGCATGGTCGCCGACGAGATCGGTGCGCGCGGGCTCGTGTGCCTGGGATACCCCTTCCACCCGCCGGGACGTCCCGACAAGCTCCGGACGAAGCACCTCGAGACGCTCGCGACGCCGGCGCTCATCGTCCAGGGGACGCGGGACGCGTTCGGCAGCCCGGAAGACGTCGCGGGTTACGCGCTCTCGGACGCCATCCGCGTCGTGTGGCTCGAGGACGGAGACCACTCCTGGAAGCCGCGGGCGGCCTCGGGTCGCACCGAGGCGCAGAACATGGCCGACGGCGTCGCGGCGATCCGCGAGTTCCTGCAGGCGCTGGATCCGTGACGGCAAGAGTTCTTTACATGTGGCAAGTGGAGACCTGACCCCGATCTGGCTCGATAGAATCGCGGTCATGGACAAGTTGAAAAAAACCGACGAGGAGTGGCGCCGCGAGCTGACGCCCGAGGAGTACCGCGTGCTCCGCGAGAAGGGGACCGAGCGCCCTTTCACGGGGAAGTACGAGAACACGAAGGAGCCGGGGACGTACGTCTGCGCGGCGTGCGGCAACCCGCTCTTCAGCTCGGAGACGAAGTACGAATCGGGCAGCGGGTGGCCCAGCTTCTACCGGCCCCTTTCGGAGGAAAGCGTGGCGACCGAGTCGGACAACAGTCACTTCATGGAGCGGACCGAGGTCCTCTGCAGCCGGTGCGGCGGACACCTCGGCCACGTGTTCGACGACGGGCCGCAGCCCACGGGTCAGCGCTACTGCATGAACTCCGTTTCTCTGAAGCTTCAGAAGGAAGGGGAGGGGAAGAAGTGACCAAAGCGTTCTGGGCGGCCGCCGGTTTCGTGCTCATCGGTTCCGCCGGCCTGTTCGCGCACGAGGCGACCGCGGACGTCGAGGCGGCGAAGCGGGCAATCAAGCTCGCGGATCTCGAGCTCGCGAAGGCCGTCGCCGATCGAAGCCTCGAGAGCTTCGTCGCGCTCGTGGACGACGATGCCGTGTTCTTCGGCCGGGACATCTCGCGCGGAAGGGACGCGGTGTCGAAGGCCTGGCTTCCGTTCTTCACCGACCGGAACCTGTTTCTCAAGTGGCACCCGAACGAGGTTCACGTCTCGTCCTCCGCGGACCTCGGATACTCGATCGGCGAGTACGAGCGGATCGGGAAGGACAACTCCGGGAATCCCGAGAAAGCAGTCGGAACCTACGTCTCGATCTGGCGCAGGCAGCCGGACGGTAAATGGAAGGTCGTGCTCGACATCGGGACGCCTGGCACCCCGGCGGTCAAGAAGCCGTGAACTCTCGTCCCCTCTCCCCGCCGCGCGGGGAGAGGGTCAGGGTGAGGGGCGCCCCCGTCTCGTGAAAATCGCCACCTGGAACGTCAACGGGATCCGCGCCCGCGAGACGCAGTTCCTGGAGCTCGTCGACCGCGAGCATCCGGACGTCGTCTGCCTTCAGGAGATCAAGGCCGCGACCGCGCAGGTCCCGACCGCGCTCTGCGAGATGCAGGGCTACTGGTGCTACTGGCACGGCGAGCGCGCTTACTCGGGCGTCGGGCTCCATGTTCGGCGCGACGCGTTCCCGGTCGAGTCCGACGCTCCGAGGTTCGGCCATCCCCCGTTCGACCACGAGAACCGCATCGTGGCGGCGGAAATCGGGAACCGGATCGTGGCGTCGATCTACGTGCCGAACGGCGGCAAGGATTTCCCCGCCAAGATGCGCTTCCTCGAGGCGATGGATGGATGGGTGGCCGACGCGCACGCGCGGGGGAAACAGCTCGTGCTGTGCGGGGATCTGAACGTCGCGCGGACCGAGCGCGACGTGCACCCGAAAGAGCGAAAGCCCAACCTCATCGGCCAGCTGCCGGAGGAGCGCGAGCTGATCGAGCGGATCCTGTCCCGCGGTCTCGTCGACGTCGGCCGGGCCCTCGATCCCGACAACGAGGGGCTGTTCACGTGGTGGGCGCCCTGGCGGAACATGAGGCAGCGCAACATCGGGTGGCGCCTGGACTACGTGCTCGCGAGCGAGCCGCTTTTCGCAAGCGGGGCGTCGTGCCGGGTCCTGGCGGAGTTCGGCACGAGCGATCACGCTCCGGTCGTGGCGACGTTCGGGGAGGAAGTCGCGCCATGAACTACGCGTTCCTCATCGACAACCGGAAGTGCATCGGCTGTCACGCCTGCTCGACCGCCTGCAAGTCGGAGAACGAGATCCCGCTCGGCGTCAACCGAACCTGGGTCAAGTACGTCGAGAAGGGGGAGTTCCCCGAAACGCGCCGCTACTTCCAGGTGACGCGCTGCAATCATTGCGCGAAGCCGCCGTGCGTGCCCATCTGTCCGACGAAGGCCATGTACCGGCGCGACGACGGGATCGTGGAGTTCGACTCGAAGCTCTGCATCGGCTGCAAGGCCTGCATGCAGGCGTGCCCCTACGACGCGATCTACATCGATCCGGACTCCGGCACGGCGGCCAAGTGCCACTTCTGCGCTCACCGCACCGACGTGGGGCTCGAGCCGGCGTGCGTCGTCGTCTGCCCGGTCCACGCCATCGTCGCCGGCGACATGAGCGACCGAAACTCCGAGATTTCGCGCCTGCTCTCGGCCCACGAGGTCAGCGTGCGGAAGCCCGACCAGAACACGCGCCCCAAGCTCTTCTACATCGAGGCAGAGGAGTCGGCGATCCTTCCGATGGCCGCTTCGCAGGATTCCGGAATGCTGTGGGCGCAGTGGCCGGGTGAGGGAAACGGGAACGGCAACGGCGCGACCGACTGGCGTGGCCCGATCCAGATCGCGCCGGGAAAGATGGCGGGCGCACTGCTTCGTTCCGGCGCGCGAGAAACGTACAACGTCCCGCACCGCGTCCCGTGGCACTGGCCGGTGCCCGCGTATCTCGTCACCAAGGCGATCGGCGCGGGGGCGTTCCTGGTCGCCGCCGCCGGGGTCGCTCTCGGGCTCCTTCCCTCGACTCCGCTCTTCACGACGGTCGCGTCCTCCCTGGCGCTCCTCTTCATCGGCGTGACCACGGGCCTGCTCGTCGGGGACCTCGATCGCCCCGAGCGGTTCTGGACGATCCTCACCCGCCCGCAGTGGCGCTCGTGGCTGACGCGCGGCGCGGTCGTCCTGATGGCCTTTGCCGCGGCAGCCGGGACGTTCGGAATCGCGCACGCGCTCGGCCGTCCGGACCTCGCCCGATACCTCGCCTGGCCCGGCGTCGTCCTCGCGATCCTCTCCGCGGTCTACACGGCGTTTCTTTTCGCGCAAGCCGAGGGGCGCGACCTCTGGCAGAGCCGGCTGCTGTCCCTGCACCTCTTCGTGCAGGCTGTGATGGCGGGTGCAGCGACGCTCGCGATCGGCGGTCTCCTCGCCGGCATCCCCGCGGAAGCAACTCGCGTTCTCTCCTGGACTCTTGGCGCGAGCCTGCTCGCCGATCTCGTCCTCACGGCCGGAGAGTTTGTTTTTCCCCACGCGAGCGGCGTCGCCGCCGCGGCCGCGCGTCTGATCACCAACGGGCGTTACGCGCCGCACTTCTGGGGGGGCGTGATCGGCGGCGTCGTTCTCCCTCTCCTCCTGATCGCCTTGGCCGGCGGATCGCTTCCCGTCGTCGCCCTGGCGGGCGCGCTCTCTCTTGCCGGACTGTTCCTCTACGAGTGGGCGTTCGTCATGGCGCCGCAACAGATCCCGAACAACTGAGCGGACCGTGACCGACCCGACCCGTCCCACGCGCCTCCCCCCGCAAGCGACCGACGCCGGAGAGCGGATGCAGCAGTACCCGCCCCCCGAAACCTGGGACGACTGGGTCGAGTGGGATCAGCGGGAGTGGCCCCGGAAGGTGCCGCGGCGCTACATGCTCGTTCCGACGGTCTGCTTCAACTGCGAGTCGGCGTGCGGGCTGCTCGGCTGGGTGGACAAGGAGACGATGCAGGTGCGCAAGTTCGAGGGCAACCCCGCGCACCCCGGGAGCCGCGGGCGCAACTGCGCGAAGGGTCCGGCCACCATCAACCAGGTCAACGACCCGGACCGGATCCTCTATCCGATGAAGCGCGCCGGCGCCCGCGGGGAAGGGCGTTGGGTGCGGGTCTCCTGGGAGGAAGCCCTCAAAGACATCGGCGGGCGGATCCGGCGCGCGCTCGTCGAGGGGCGCCACGACGAGGTCATGTACCACGTCGGCCGCCCCGGCCACGACGGCTTGATGGAGTGGATCCTGCCGGCGTGGGGTCTCGACGGGCACAACTCCCACACCAACATCTGCTCCGCCGGCGCGCGCGCGGGCTACGCGTTCTGGATGGGCTTCGACCGCCCGAGCCCCGATCACGCCAACGCCAACGTCATCCTCCTGATCAGCAGCCACCTGGAAACGGGCCACTACTTCAACCCCCACGCCCAGCGGATCGTGGAAGGGCAGATGGCGGGGGCGAAGCTCATCGTCTTCGACACGCGCCTCTCCAACACGGCGTCGCGGGCCGACACCTGGATCTCGCCCTGGCCCGGCTCCGAGGCCGCGATCCTCCTCGCGATCGCCAACCACCTGATCTCGACGAACCGCTTCGACCGCGAATTCGTCCGGAAGTGGGTGAACTGGGAGGAGTACCTGCGCGCCGTCCACCCGGCGTCGCCGCTGACGTTCGAGGCGTTCGTGACGGTGCTGAAGACGCTCTACGCGAAATATACGTTCGAGCTCGCGGCCCGCGAGTCGGGAGTCGACGCAAGGATCCTCGAAGGCATCGCCGACGACGTCGCAGGCTGCGGCGGGAAGCTCGCCGCGCACAACTGGCGGAGCGCGGCCGCCGGAAACCTCGGCGGCTGGCAGGTCGCCCGCTGTCTCTGGTTCCTCTCCGTGCTGACCGGCTCGATCGGCGTCGAGGGAGGAACCTCGGCGAACGCGTGGGACAAGTGGGTGCCCCGGCCGCACAAGCTCGCCCCGCACGTGAAGCGCTGGAACGGGCTCACGTGGCCGGCCGAGTACCCGCTGTCGTATTTCGAAATGAGCTTTCTCCTCCCGCACTTCCTGAAAGAGGGGCGCGGGAAGCTCGACGTCTACTTCACGCGCGTCTACAACCCGATGTGGACGAACCCGGACGGGTTCACGTGGCTCGAGGTCCTGCGCGACGAATCGAAGATCGGTCTCCACGTCGCCCTGACTCCGACCTGGAGCGAGACCGCGTGGTGGGCGGACTACGTTCTGCCGATGGGACACGCCTCCGAGCGGCACGACCTGATGAGCCAGGAGACGCACGCCGGGCAGTGGATCGCTTTCCGCCAGCCGGTCCGGCGCGTCGCTCTCGAGCGCATGGGTCGGAAGGTCGATCGCACGTACGAGGCC
>Ga0209974_10000495_pt1 | contig 13134 bp, 12 predicted proteins | sample InoplaM3SPM_FD_187592 | JGI IMG/M metagenome (GOLD analysis project Ga0209974, IMG submission 187592) | Arabidopsis thaliana rhizosphere microbial communities from the Joint Genome Institute, USA, that affect carbon cycling - Inoculated... | ecosystem: Host-associated > Plants > Roots >...
CGGCGACATGTGCCAGGTACGAGTCAAACAGCCGCTTCCACGCTTCGGCATGCAAGCGAGCCGTTTTGGTAATGACCCCATCCAAGTCGCTTAACACGGCTTCATGTTCTGCAAGGTTCAGGGGGCCGATGGCTTTCGAGACGGGCGATCCGGGATGCGATGGCGGGCCGTTCATGCTTCCATCAAACGGAATCGAACACTCAAAAACACCTAGCAAAGTCCCGAGCGACATGGGACAACTCGAAAGGCCTACAGAGTGGAGTGACATTCCGACGCGACTGCGGCGAGCAGGTGTGCTCTTCCATGGATGCTGGCCCAGGCCTCTTCGAGCACCGATCTCGAGCAGAATATGCTTGACCGTTACCGTGAAGGACGGTATGCCCTGGTCATGACGAGAGGTTCTCTGGCAATCGGATACGCGGCGATCGTCGTTGCCGCGGTGTTGTGGGGCGGGTCGATTGTCGCGCAGAAGCTGGCGTTGAGCGGCTTTTCGGCCGTCGAAGCCTCGGTGCTGCGGGATATGGGCGGACTCGTGATCCTGATCATCACTTGGTGCTGGCAGGGCGGCTCGCTGGCTCCCTTGACGTCGCGGGACTATCGAACACTCGCACTCTTGGGCCTGGGAGTACTCGGAAATCATCTGTTGATCCTGATCGGTCTCAAGTACGTGAGCGGGGCGGTGGCAGGTGTCATCATCGGCTCTCTACCGGTCGTCACTGCCTTGTTGTCGGCGCTCTTCATCCAGGATGTCCCGCTACGAGCTGTGTGGGCGGGAAGCCTGCTATCGTTCTTCGGAGTGGGATTGGTGTCCGTGGCTGGTTTCAGTGCCGCAGGAGAAGAGCCTCTCTTGGGCGGGACGCTCGTGTTTCTCGGCGTCGCGAGTTGGGCGGTGTATACGATCGGCAGCCGGGCCATCATGGACCGCGTCCCGGCTCTCACCGTGAACTGGACGACACTCCTGGCCGCGACGCTACTACAGGTCCCGCTCCTTTGGACGGACCAAAAGGTGCTGCGCGCCGGCGTTGCCTCTGTTGCGCTATCCGACTGGCTTGCACTGGCCTATCTCGTCGTGTTTGCCACGGCCATCGCCCAACAAGCCTGGCTGTTTGGGGTCAAAGGCATCGGCCCGTCGCGCGCGTCGGTGTTCGGTAATCTCACGCCGGTCGCGGCGGTGTCGCTCTCCGCCCTCATCTTGAACGAAACGGTCGGGGTGATCGAGATCATCGGTGTTGTCTTCATCCTCTGCGGTGTGTGGGTCGTGCATCTCCAAACGTCGAGGCTCGCCGCATCGTAGGCTTGCCCACTCATCTCTCGCTCTCCAGCCGTTGATTCCAGTATGATAGCGCGCTTGATCGAGGAGGGTTCTCCGAGAATGAAGCCGAATGAGCCTGAAGGGAGCGGTGTGCTCGAACGACGGATTCAAGAAGTCACGCAGGCCAACCGGAAGTTCTACGAAGCGTTCGAAAGTCTCGACATCGCGAAGATGGACGAAGTCTGGGCGCATCTCGATTATGTCACTTGCGTGCACCCGGGCTGGTCACTCCGCTCGGAGTGGCCCGCGGTGCGCGATTCCTGGGTCTTGATCTTCAACAACACATTTTCGATGTCGTTTGAACTGACAGAGTCCATGATTCAGGTCGCGGGGGACATGGCCTGGGTGATCTGTATGGAAAATATTACCAGCCAGCAAGCCGATGAGCCGCAGCAAACTCGGGTGCTGGCCACCAATCTCTTCGAGCGCATTGGGGACGAGTGGTTGATGATCCATCACCACGGCAGCCCGATCATGGGGTGAACGACGCAATGGATAACGAGCGTTAGGTGTTCACGCCGCCGGGATTGGAGGCAAGGCAAGTGTGATCCGAGAGATGGTGTGGACGCCGGTCTTAGGACTTTGATGCTGGCCCGGTTGGCGCTTCGATGATGGACACGGTCTTGGACCATTCGGAGGCGATAGGGTCACGTTGCTCCATGGTGAGGCCGGCATAGTGGATAAACATCTGCTGGCCCTTGCGGCGACGCCAGGTGAGGAAGCTCAGGAAATGCTCTTTGCACACATGCTGAGTGCCGGCGGGCGAATAGACCCTCGCCTGACAGCCTTCGATCATACAGGTCAAATCGTTCATGATGGCGACTCCTACTAGGAGCCAGTATGCAGGACCTGCGACGCGATTTTCAACCTTGAGAGAGGCGTCGACGATCTTCGTCGCGATCGTCGCAATCTGCGTGGTGTTCCTTGCCTTCTCGAGCTGCGTCTCGTCTTCGCGGGAAGGGTTGCCGCCCGACAGTCCGTTCACCGATCAGGTTGAATTGGAGAAGCCCAGTTTGCCCGACGGAACAGCGGTAGGTGACATTACGAGTCATTCCGCCGAGCTGTGGCTCAAAACCCAGGGGCCGAAACGCATTCAAGTTGAATGGGCGTCCGTTGAAGCGTGGAAACGGATCTCCGCGATGGCCTCCGTCCAATCGCCCGCGGCTCGAACGCCGCCGGTGCTCACAGGCCCTGAGACCGATTTCACGCTGACAGTGTCCTTTGAACACCTCTCGCCGGGCATTCGATACCGCTACTCCGTCCTCGCGGAGGATCCGGATCAACGGGAGCGGGCATCCCGACCGCATGTTGCCTCGCAGGGCGAATTCACGACCCTGCCGGATCCTGACACTTCTGCGCCGGTCACGTTCGCTTGGAGCGGGGATTTAGGCGGGCAGGAACGCTGCCGTCAAGGTGAGGCGGGCTACCCGATTTTCGACACCATTCGCGGACAGAGGCCTGATTTCTTCATTTTTCTCGGCGATACCATCTATGCCGACGGCGTTTGCCTGTCGCCGCCGAATGAGCCTGGGTCGAATGCTATCGCCACTACGTTGCCGGAGTATCGCGCCAAGCATGATTACCAGCGGGGAGCTCCCGCGTTGCGACGGTTCTTGGAATCGGTGCCGGTCTATGTCACGTGGGACGATCACGAAGTGAAGAATAACTTTGCTGGACCGTTCGAGACGCAAATGGCTGCCGGCCGGCAAGCCTTTCGCGAGTACTGGCCCATCCATACCAACGTTTCAGATCCGCACCGATTGTACCGAACGATTCGGTACGGAGCGGATCTGGAAATGTTCCTGCTTGATACCCGGCAGTACCGCAGCCGCAATGCCGACCCTGATGGACCGGCCAAGACGATGCTGGGTGCCGCACAACTGCAGTGGTTGCTCGAGGGTTTGGCGGCGTCCACGGCGACATGGAAGGTTGTCGTCACAAGCGTCCCCTTGTCCGTTCCAAAGGGAGGCGGGTCCGCCGTGCCTGGCTATGACGGCTGGGCGGGCGGGTCGGATGGCACCGGGTTTGAGCGGGAACGGCAGGTGATTGTCGAGGCCATTCTCGAAAAACGGCTCTCCAATGTCGTTTTTCTGGGCGGGGACATCCATTGGGTTCAAGCCAACGTCTATGATCCCAATCGGGACGGCACGCCGGATTTTTACGAGTTCATTAGCGGGCCCCTGTCGGCGAAACCAGGCCGTTTGACGGCGCCAAGCCCTACGTTGCATCCAACGACGTTGATCAATGAAGAAGGGTATGACAACTTTGGGCTCGTGCGCGTGACCAACCAAGAGTTCGCCGTGTCGATCATCGACGGAGCCGGCAAGACACGATTCTTCAATCGGATCCTTGCACGGAAGGGATAGCGGGCATCGTCGCCTCTTGCATTCTTGGTTGCCCACCGGGTACCGTACCTCCTTCCCAGGCTGCTAAACAGCCCACTCGGCGTCGTTCGCATCGCCGCAACGCATGTGAAACAGAGATGAGAATCCGGCGTCGCCACAAAGGCGGGGAGGGACGGTGACATCAGTCTGTTTCAGAAGGGATCCGCATGTTGTTACAAGTGATGTCCATCGTCGGGGCCTTGATGGTTCTTGCCGCGTATGGACTCAATCAAGGAGGAATCTGGCGGGAACTTCATGCCGGATACTTGACCCTGAACATTCTCGGTTCGCTGATGCTGGGCGTGGTTGCCATTGTCGACCAACGGGCAGGGTTTATTTTGTTGGAGTTCGCGTGGGCCGGCTTGGGATTGATCGGGGTGGCACGCGCCATTCGATCGAAACAATAGCACTAGACACACTCAATGAAGGAGTACCGTCATGGCAGGGTTGATGTCGGCAGAAGAAATCTTTGAGAAGGCACAAACCGCAGCAGTCGCGGCGACGAGTCCGGACGAAAAGGCTCTGCAGATCGATTATCCGGCGTTGCGGGAAAAGATCCGCGCCGCCCTGGCCGATCGCAAGGTGGCCCTATGCCACGTCAATACATTCCTACCGGAGGGCTATGAAGAGCAGGGCCGGTTCAACATGCTGCTGCTGACGGCCGGCAACGTGCTCTTCGACATGGTGATCGGCGACTCGTATTTCCGGTACGACATCGTCTCGGTCGGTCAGCTCGACAAGGTGCAGGTGATCGACGCCATGTGGGACAACAAGGAAAAGCGGAGAGAAGAGCCCTTTCTCAGTTTACGCCTCATGCACGGTGAAGAGGTGCATCTGCTGCTGGCGCTCGATGACCAGGAACGCGCGAGCCTGCTCAATTTTGCTCGAGCTGTGTCTGCAGCACGCAATCCGGAACGCGCCTAGCGGTCGACTACGAGGAGACTGTCTGGCGGAAGGGAAGGGGCTGAACGGTGGCCTCGTAATGGGCTCCGTCCGCTTCGATGGTTAAAGTCGTCCCGGCCGCGCTGAAATCCCGCAAGGGAAATCCAAATGCAATCGGCGCCTTGAGCGCCGGCGACAGGGTCGCGCTGCTCACCCATCCGACTTCTCGAGTCCCTGTGAACAGCTTTGCGCCTTTTGGCGGCACGACCGACCCTTTCACGACCAGGCCGACGAGGTGCCGGCGCACCGAGCCGTAGGTATCCATGCGCGCGACCACCTCCTGCCCAGGATAACAGCCCTTGCTCAAACTGAAGGCCTTCTCTTGGAGATTGGCCTCCGGCGGCACGATCTCTTCATTTAAGTCGGGTCCGGCCTTGGCGATGCCGGCTTCTATGCGAAGGGCTTCACACGCCTGACTTCCCACCGGCGTGATCCCATGCGGCGCGCCGGCCTCCAGGAGTCGCTCCCACGCCGGGATCAGGCCGTCGGAGGGAATCAAGATTTCATAATCACGCTCGCCGGTTTCTTCGGTGCGAATGACCAGGGCGGTATGACCGCCGATACCGGCAGAGATGAAGGTTACCGGCTTCAGCTCACCCACGTCCGTGCCGAACGCCACCTTCATGGCCGCCGTGGCTTTGGGGCCGCTGACCAGCAACAGTCCCCAGCTCTCCCGGCAGTTCTCCATTTTGGCTTTGGTGCCGTAGAGCAGAAATTTCCTCAGCGCGGTATGGGTTTGATCGCCGATCTCACCCACGTCCTCCAGCATAATGGCATCGGGCTGCATGTAGCAGCGGAAGTAGGTCAACATTTTCCCTTTATGGGTCAATAAACTCGAGTACCGCCCCTGGCCGGGCTGCAGGGAAAGGAGATCGTTGCTGATCACGCTTTGGAGCCACTTCACCCGATCATCGCCGGTCACGCGAAGTTTGCCCCGATGTGAGAGGTCGGCGATGCCGACGGCTTCGCGGACGGCGCGATATTCCGCGAGCATATCTCCATAGTGCAGCGGGACCTGCCAGTCGGTGACCACTTCGAACGTGGCCTGTAACTTCACGTGGTAATCATGGAGGCGGGATTGTTTCATAGTCATTTCTTGATCGAGTCGCCCAGCGCTCACGATGCTGGGCGGGACATGATCCCCTCGACCAGATCCTTCGTTCGCATCGAAAACTCATTCCTGGAAACGATTTTTGTGACGCCCATGGATTTGGCTCGATTCCAGGTGTCGACCTCTTCGTGGTTGGCGAAGGCCAGGATCGGCAGGTCCTGAAATTGCGGGTTGGCTCGAAGGGTCTCCAGGGCCTGGAACGCGTTCAAGGTTTCATCGTTCATATTGAGGATGACGGCAGCAGGATGTGCGGCGGACGCTTTGAGGGCGATCTCGTCCTGAGATCGAGCCCGCTCGAGTGTGTAGCCGTTCGGCAGCAGCGCATCCCGAACCTTCGTATAGAAAAAGATGTCGGTCACGGCCACGAGCACGGTCTTTGGGCCTGCACCCTTTAGATGGTTTTGCTCTGAATCCGTGGTCATGGGTGAATAGCACTCATCTGATTTCAATTCAGCATGCTGACGAGTCGGCCAAGCGACCGCTTTGCCAGCACGTAGTCAGGATTCAACGCCAGGGCCTGCTTATACGAGGCAATGGCTTCCGTCCAATCTCCCTTTTTCTCGTACACCCTGCCAAGATTCAGATGAGGAAATGCCGGGCTCTCGTATCGCTTGGCGTGCATGGCCTTTTGGAACCAGGGGATCGCCTCGTCGAGTTCGCCTTTCTCGATCAAATAGGCGCCGATGTCGTTGTAGGGATTGCCGAATTCAGGGTCGCGCGCAATGGCGCGATGGCATTCCTCGATCGCGTCGTTGAGGCGGCCCATGAAACTATAGGTCCAACCCAGAAAGGTATGAGCTTCCGCGGTCGGATGGGCGGCGAGTGACTGTCTGTAGAGAGAAACAGCCTCCTCCAATTCGCCTTTCATTTGCTGTTGATAGGCCTGTTGGAAGAGCTCCCACGCCTCGCGCTTGTCTTCTTCGCGGCCCTCGCCTTGGACTAGAAAATCTTGGACATCCATAAAAACGGCTTCTGAAAAAGCTTCCCGTCTCACTGCCAGAGATTATAGCTTATTCGTTCTTGAGCTTTTTCTTGATCAGGTCGGCGCCATACCGGCCGGACAAGAGCATGGACCCGAAGGCGGGCCCCATACGCGGCGTCCCATGCACAGCGGCAACGGCCAAGCCGATCACGAAACAATTGGGATACACCTCGCCGGTGTGATCCATGACATCTGCTTCGGAGCGGGAGACCCACATGGCGCCGTTGCCCGGTACCTCGGTGTACAGGTTCCGCCGGTGTAGCAGGTTCACGACGACCGCGTCGTGCCCCGTCGCATCGACCACGATCTTGCTCTCAAGCCCAATCGGATCCACGTGAATGATATCGTGGCCGGCCATCTCGGCGGTGGTATTGTTGACAACGACGCCTTCGAGGACTCCTTCACGGCGGAGGATCAGATCGACAACCCGTGTCAAATTGAGCACTCTCGCCCCGGCCGCGTAGGCGGCGGCGATGAGCGCACCGGTGGCGTGCGGCGGATCGACGATGTACATGCCCTCGCAGTCTTTGACTTTCTTGCAAGGCACGCTGATTTCCTCGAGAATTTTATGAGCCGGTGCGCAAATGGTGGCCTTATTCATGAGATAGCCGCCATGCCAGAAGCCCCCGCCGAGCGCGAGGCTTTGCTCAACGATCACGGTGCGGAAGCCCATGTCGGCCAAGTCGCGGGCGCAAATGAGACCTGAGGGGCCGGCGCCTACGATGATCACATCGCTTTCGATCAGCTGATCGAATTCCTTGTAGTATTCGCGCGCAATTTGCCTGGTGATATCGCGCTCGCGCAAGGGGGCAGGTTTTGGTTTTCCCATGGGAATCACTCCTCAGCGAATGCTCGAACACGCGCTTCCGCATCCGCCTGACCGGCTAACGATAGATTTCTGAGCCTGTGCGTTTGAACTCTTCCGCCTTTTCCTTCATGCCGATTTGGATCGCCTGCTGCTCGCTCACCTGTTTGCTGGCGGCATATTCGCGCACGTCCTGCGTAATTTTCATGGAGCAAAAGTGCGGTCCGCACATGCTGCAGAAGTGCGAAACCTTGGCCGCATTGTCGGGCAGCGTTTCGTCGTGAAAATCTTTGGCTGTGTCAGGGTCGAGCGAGAGGTTGAACTGGTCCTCCCAGCGGAATTCGAACCGCGCTTTGGAAAGCGCATTGTCTCTGATCTGCGCGCCCGGGTGACCCTTAGCGAGGTCCGCGGCATGCGCGGCAATTTTATACGTGATTACACCCGCCTTCACGTCTTCACGGTCCGGCAGACCAAGATGCTCTTTGGGCGTGACGTAACAGAGCATGGCGCACCCGTACCAGCCGATCATCGCCGCCCCAATCCCTGAGGTGATGTGATCGTACCCTGGAGCAATATCGGTCGTGAGCGGCCCTAGGGTGTAGAACGGCGCTTCATGGCATTCCTTGAGCTGTTTCTCCATGTTGACCTGAATCATATGCATCGGCACATGGCCGGGCCCCTCGATCATGACCTGGACGTCGTGCGCCCAGGCACGCTTGGTCAGCTCACCCAGGGTTTCGAGCTCGGCAAACTGGGCTTCGTCGTTCGCGTCTGCGATCGAGCCGGGCCGCAGGCCGTCGCCCAAGCTGAACGACACGTCGTAGGCTTTCATGATCTCGCAAATCTCTTCGAAGTGCGTATAAGCGAAGTTCTCCTGGTGGTGCGCGAGGCACCACTTGGCATGGATCGATCCGCCGCGAGAGACGATCCCAGTCATGCGGTTGGCCGTCATCGGCACATAGGCCAGGCGGACGCCCGCATGGATCGTGAAGTAATCGACGCCCTGCTCGGCCTGTTCGATCAACGTGTCCTGATAGATCTCCCAGGTGAGTTCCTCGGCCTTGCCGCCGACTTTTTCGAGCGCCTGATAGATCGGCACCGTGCCGATGGGCACCGGCGAGTTGCGGATGATCCATTCCCGGGTTTCATGAATATTCTTCCCGGTCGAGAGGTCCATGACCGTGTCGGCGCCCCAGCGCGTCGACCAGATCATCTTTTCGACTTCCTCTTCAATTGAGGAGCTGACGGCCGAGTTTCCGATGTTCGAATTGATCTTCACCAGGAAATTGCGGCCGATGATCATCGGCTCGGTTTCCGGATGGTTGATGTTGGCAGGGATGATCGCGCGGCCTCGCGCGACCTCGTCTCTCACAAACTCCGGCGTAATGGATGCCGGGATGTTCGCGCCCCAGGCCTGTCCAGGGTGCTGTGCGACGCCTCCGCCATGACCGTTGCGTGAGGCCAGCTCGCGGGCAACTTCACGCGATTGATTCTCACGGATGGCAATGAATTCCATCTCTGGCGTCACCATCCCCCGGCGCGCGTAGTGCAGTTGGCTGACGTTGCGGCCGGGCTGTGCGCGTAGCGGTTTGCGGATATGTTGAAAGCGCAGATCGCTGAGCTTCGGATCTGCGGCGCGCAGACGTCCATATACCGAAGTCACATCGTGCAGTTGCTCCACGTCGCCCCGTGAGAGGATCCAGTCTCGCCTGAGCGCCGAGAGTCCCGTGCGCAGGTCGATCTTCACGGAAGGGTCCGTATAGGGTCCCGACGTGTCGTAGACGACAATCGGCTCATTGGGAACGGGGGCGCCGCCATTCATCGATTTCGTCGGCGTCAGGGTAATTTCCCGCATCGGCACCCGCACGGCGGGATCCCTGCCTTCGACGAAGATTTTTCGCGAAGCGGGAAACGGTTGGGTGGTGATGCCGGGAGCGGTGGCTTGGCCGTTGGTCGTCATGGGAGATCCTTTCATCGGATCGTGAACGATTACGGTGCGCGCAATAAAAAAAGCCGCACCTCGCAGGGCGAGAGCGCGGCTGAGTCCGGTGTCAACGGTTAATCCGCTTCCCTACGCTGGTATTACCCAGGTCAGGTTCCAAGGGTCATCCGATTGCTCGGATTCTCAGCCTTGTGGCGCCCCTAGCTCTGGAGTTCGATGGTATCGCCCGCTTCCCATGAAGTCAACGGGTTAATAGGCCTAGGGCCGCATGGCACCGAATGGTCCAAGGCAAGAGGCCTTCTGCGCGGGCGCCGTTTCATTGATTGGTCAAGGACGCGTGTCGTACAATGCAGCTCTACAGAGTAAACCTGAGGCGCCTTGTGAACAGCGTTTCGACACTGCCAAGACCCATCACCGACTATCAACCGATGCCTCCTGAGCAGCTGTTCCGCCGCATTGCCGATGCCAAACGGGCCCTGGGCGAGCAGGTGATGGTGCTCGGGCATAACTATCAACGGGATGAAGTCATCGAGCATGCGGACTTCCGCGGCGATTCGCTGCTGCTTTCAAAGCTCGCGGCCGAACGGTCCGAGCGGCCCTATGTCATGTTCTGCGGAGTTCACTTCATGGCCGAAACTGCCGATATCCTGAGCCGAAGCCACCAGACGGTCATTCTGCCCGACATGGCGGCCGGCTGCTCGATGGCCGACATGGCGGCGATCGAGCAAGTCGACCAGTGTTGGGACACGCTCGGCCGCATGATACCGGTCGAAGAGACGGTGATGCCGGCGGTCTACGTGAATTCGGCCGCCGTGCTCAAGGCGTTCTGTGGCGAGCATGGAGGCATTACCTGTACGTCGTCCAACGCCAAAGCCGTCATCGAGTGGTGCTGGGCCCGGCGCGAAAAAATTCTGTTTTTCCCCGACGAACACCTTGGCCGCAATACCGCCAATAAGATGGGCCTTCCGCGTGAACAGATGATCGTCTGGGATCCGTTTCAGCCGAACGGCGGCAATACCCGGGAAGCGATCCTGCGAGCGAAACTCATTCTGTGGAAAGGGCATTGCAGCGTCCATCAAATGTTTCAGGCAGCCCATGTCGATCATTTCCGCAAGCAGTATCCAGCCGGCAAGGTCATTGTGCATCCGGAATGTCATGAAGATGTCGTAAACCGGGCGGATCTGGCGGGGTCTACGGAATTCATCATCAAGACCGTCACGGCGGCGCCGGCCGGCTCCGTATGGGCGGTGGGCACCGAGCTCAATCTGGTCAATCGATTGAAGCGCGAGCTGACGGACAAAAAAGTGTTCTTCCTCTCGTCGACGGTGTGCCAGTGCGCAACCATGTTTCGAATCGACGCCGCGCACCTCTGCTGGGCGATGGAGAATCTCGCGGACGGTCATGTGGTGAACCACATCGTCGTGCCGGATGATGACAAGCACTGGGCGAAGATCGCCTTGGATCGAATGATGTCGGTGAGCTGAGCCGACCGCATCACGCCCTTACTCTTCCGCAAAAGGACTGGTGCGTTTCACCTCCGTTCCGGTATATTCCTGTCCTATTGCTCTAGAAGCCTCCACTTCAACTCTCCGAGCCGCGTTGATCGCTGAAGGCTGACCGGTGGGTCCCCGTGGAATCATGGACTATAAGTCGACGCTGAATCTTCCCAAAACCGATTTCCCGATGAAGGCCAATCTGCCGCAGCGGGAGCCAGAGCTGCTCGCCTGGTGGGACCAGGTACGCCTCTATGCGCGAATTCAAGAGGCCGGCAAGGGGCGGCCGCGCTACCTGCTGCACGATGGCCCGCCCTATGCCAACGGGCGCATCCACATTGGCCATGCCCTCAATAAGATCCTGAAAGACATCATTGTGAAGTCGAAAACCATGGCCGGGTTTCACGCCCCCTACGTGCCGGGGTGGGACTGTCATGGGCTGCCGATCGAGCATCAGGTGTTGAAAGATTTGGGCGAGAAGAAGCATGCCCTTGATGCCATGGCCATTCGAAAACTCTGTCGCCAATACGCCGATAAGTTCCAGAACATCCAGCGTGAGGAGTTTCAGCGATTGGGCGTGCTCGGCGACTGGGAGAATCCGTACCTGACGATGCATCCCGCCTATGAGGCGACGATCGTGCGTGAGTTTGGTAAATTCGTCGAACGCGGCGGAGTCTACAAAGGGTTGAAACCGGTCCTGTGGTGCACCCAGGACCAGACAGCACTGGCGGAGGCGGAAGTCGAGTACGAGGACCACGTCTCGCCGTCGATCTATGTGAAATTCCCTGTGGCGGGCGGTTCGACAGCGGTCGCGGCGAAATTTCCGACGGTGAAACTTCCTCCCGACGTCACATCAGTGTCGGTTGTCATCTGGACGACCACGCCGTGGACGTTGCCCGCCAACCAGGCGGTCTGCCTTCATCAGGATATCGACTATGCCTTCGTGCAGGTCGGATCGGAAATCTTGATTCTCGCGGAGAAACTTCTCGATGCCGTGGCGAAGGCCTGTAAGCTCGAAGCGTACGGTGTCGTCGCCGTAAAAAAGGGCGGCGAAGGATTCGAAGGATTGGAGACCCAGCGGCCGCTGACTACCGGTCTGTCGCCAGTGCTTCTCGGGGATTTCGTCACGCTGGAGCAAGGTACAGGCTGCGTCCATATCGCACCGGGGCATGGCATGGAAGACTACCTGCTCGCCTTGGACCACAACGCAAGAGCGTCATCGGGGGAACGACTTGAAATTCTGGCGCCTGTCGATGATGCGGGCCGGTTTACGGATGCGGTTCCTGATTTTGCGGGGCAGCATGTGTTCAAAGCCAACCCGGCGATCGTCGACGTGCTCCGATCGAAAAGCCGACTGCTGGGCCATGGATCTTTGGCCCATTCCTATCCCCACTGCTGGCGCTGCAAGACTGCCGTAATCTTCCGGGCGACCGAGCAGTGGTTCGTCTCGATGGAGATCAACGATCTGCGCAAGCAGGCCTTGGCGGAAATCAATCGGGTCAGATGGATTCCGCCCTGGGGGAAGGACCGAATCAACGGGATGATCGCCAATCGTCCCGACTGGTGTCTCTCGCGGCAACGGGTCTGGGGCGTGCCGATCCCCGGTTTTACGTGCTGCTCTTGCCGCCGGGTGCTGGCTGATCCGGTGGTGATCGAGCATGTTGCCTCGATCATGGATGAGCAGGGGGCCGATGCCTGGTTCACACAGCCGGCAGCGGCGTTGTTGCCGGCGGGAACCTCCTGTGCCCAGTGCGGCGGCACCGACTTCGAAAAAGAAGGGGACATCTTGGACGTCTGGTTCGAATCAGGCGTCAGTTACGCGGCGGTGCTCAAGCCCTGCAAATGGTGGCCGGCCGATCTCTACCTCGAAGGCTCGGATCAACATCGGGGATGGTTTCACAGCGCCTTGTTATCAGGAGTCGTCACTGATCGCCGGGCTCCTTACGAGTCGGTGCTGACCCACGGCTTTGTGTTGGATGGGCAGGGTAAGAAAATGTCGAAGTCGGCCGGCAACGTGGTGGCCCCGCAAGACGTCATCAAGCAATCAGGCGCAGAGATTCTTCGTCTCTGGGTCTCGGCGCAGGATTACCGGGATGACGTGCGCATTTCCCCAGAGATCCTCAACCATCTCATCGAAGCCTACCGAAAAATCCGCAACACCTG
>Ga0209974_10000498_pt1 | contig 13115 bp, 14 predicted proteins | sample InoplaM3SPM_FD_187592 | JGI IMG/M metagenome (GOLD analysis project Ga0209974, IMG submission 187592) | Arabidopsis thaliana rhizosphere microbial communities from the Joint Genome Institute, USA, that affect carbon cycling - Inoculated... | ecosystem: Host-associated > Plants > Roots >...
GTGGCGTGATCCCGATCATCTTCGCAATCTCGATCATCCAGCTCCCGAGCTACCTCGCGACGCTCGTTGGAGCCGACTGGACCCGCAAGGTGGCGTCGTCGCTCGGACAGGGGCAGCCGCTCTACGTTCTCCTCTACGCCCTCGGCATCCTCTTCTTCTGCTACTTCTACACGTCGATCGTCTTCAACCCGGTCGACACCGCCGACAACATGCGCAAGTACGGCGGCTTCATTCCCGGGATCCGTCCCGGCAAGAAGACCGCGGACTACATCGACACCGTGCTTTCGCGCCTGACGATCATCGGCGCCCTCTATCTGACGTTCGTCGCGCTCCTGCCCGACTTCCTTTCGAGCGGGTTCCGCTTCGCGAGCCTTCCCTGGATCGGGGCGAGGCTCGAGACGGTTCTCCCGCGGTTCTTCAGCGAGGGGTTCGGGTTCAACTTCTACTTCGGCGGGACGTCGCTCCTGATCGTCGTCGGCGTCGCGATGGACACCGTGCAGCAGGTCGAGTCGAAGCTGGTCGAACACCACTACACCGGCTTCCTGAAGAAGAGCCGCGTGCGCGGCCGTCGTTCCTAGCGGTCGAGAAGAATGCGAATCGTCTTTCTCGGCCCGCCGGGCAGCGGCAAGGGCACCCAGGCGAAGCTCCTGGGGCAGCGTACCGGTGTTCCGGCGATTTCGACGGGCGACATGCTGCGGGAGGCCGTTCGCCTCGGGACCCCTCTCGGCGTCCGCGCGCGGGGGATCATGGAGGCCGGCGAGCTCGTCGGCGACGACGTCGTCATCGGGCTGATCCGCGAGCGGATTTCGGCTCCGGACGCGCGAAACGGCTTCCTCCTGGACGGCTTCCCCCGCACGATCGAGCAGGCGCGCGCTCTCGACCGGCTCCTCGAAGGAAATGGAGAGGGCCTGGACGGCGTTATCAATCTTCTTGTGCCGGAAAAGACATTGACCGAGCGGATGCTCGGCCGCGCCACCGAAGAAGGGCGGTCGGACGACCGGCCACAGACGGTGACCGAGCGGCTCCGGGTGTACCGGGAGAAGACGGCCCCGCTGGTGGAGTACTACCGCAAGCGCGGCCTCCTGTCGGACGTGGACGGCGCGGGCGAGATCCGCGAGATCGCCACCCGGATCGACCGGGCGCTCTCCGGGCGGGCCGGAACGCGTCGGGAAGCGCGGGCATGATCACCATCCGCAGCCAGGAGGAGCTCGACTTTCTCGAGAGGGCCTCGCGTGTGGTCCTGGAGACACTGGACGTGCTCGAGGGAGCGGTCGAGCCGGGAATCACGACGGACGACCTCGATCGAATCGCGGCCGAGGAGATCCGGCGCCGCGGGGCCCGGGCGGCCTTCCTGAACTATCGCGGGTTTCCGAAGACGATCTGCACGTCGGTCAACGACGAGGTCGTCCACGGCATCCCGGGGAAGCGGTCTTTGAAAGACGGGGACATCGTCGGAATCGACTGCGGAGCGGTCGTCGAGGGCTATTACGGCGACGCGGCGCGCACGCTGGCGGTGGGGCGCATCGAGGGGGCGCGTGCGCGGCTCCTTGAGGTGACCCGGGAGGCGCTCCAGGCCGGGATCGCGGTCGCGAGACCGGGAGCTCGGGTGTCCGACATCGGCGCGGCGGTCGAGGCCGTCGCCATCGCCCACGGCTATGGCGTGGTCCGCGAGTTCGTTGGCCACGGGGTCGGGACGGCGCTCCACGAGGAGCCGCAGATCCCGAACTACGGGCCGGCCGGCCGGGGGAGCACGCTCAAACCCGGCATGGTGATCGCGATCGAGCCGATGTTCAACCTCGGCACCGGGGAGGTCTCGGTCGACCGGGACGGCTGGACCGTGAGAACCCGGGATCGCTCGGCGTCGGCGCATTTCGAGAACACGATCGCGATCGCACCCGACGGCCCGGTGATCCTGGGCCTCGGCCGCCTCCGCGCGATGGAACCGGCGGCGGTCACGGCATGACGAAGGAAGACGCGATCGAGGTGATGGCGACGGTCGTCGAGCCGCTGCCGAATGCGATGTTCAAGGTGGAGCTGGAGAACAAACATCAGGTGCTCGCGCACATTTCCGGGAAGATGCGGAAGAATTTCATCCGGATCCTCCCGGGCGACAAGGTCCTCGTGGAGCTTTCTCCCTACGACCTGACGCGCGGGCGGATCATTTATCGATATAAGTAAGGCGCGGGGACAGGTCCTACCTGCACCCGCCACAGAACTAGGGAGACGGTCGTGAAAGTCCGGGCATCGGTCAAGAGAATTTGCGTCAAGTGCAAGATCGTGCGGAGAAACGGCGTAGTCCGGGTCATCTGCTCGATCCCGAAGCACAAGCAGAGACAGGGGTAGCACATGGCACGAATTGCCGGCGTCGATTTGCCGCTCAATAAGCGGGTCGAGATCGGGCTGACGTACATCTACGGCATCGGGCGATCGAGGGCGAAGTTCGTCCTCGAGAAGGCCGACGTCCGGCCGGACACCCGGGTCAAGGATCTCTCGGAGGACGAGGTGGTCCGGATCCGCAAGGTAGTCACGGACGACGTCAAGGTCGAAGGGGACCTGCGCCGCGACATCTCGGTGGACATCAAGCGGCTGATGGACATCGGCTGTTACCGCGGGATGCGGCACCGCCGCAACCTGCCTGTCCGGGGGCAGCGCACCCACACGAATGCCAGGACCCGGAAGGGCCCCCGGCGCCAGACGATCGCCGGCAAGAAGAAGGCGACGAAGAAGTGACGACTCGCGGCGCGAGCGTCATCCCGAGCGCGTGAGCGCGAGGGATCTCTCCCATCGAAGGTAGAAGGGAAACATGGCCGAACCAAAAACCGAATCGGTGTCCGCGACTCCGGAAAAGCCGGCCGGCGGAAAGCGCACGAAGAAACCCCGCGGCGGGAAGAAGGAAAAGAAGAACATCCCGCACGCGACCGCGACGGTGCAGGCGTCCTTCAACAACACGATCATCGCGATCGCGGACCAGGAGGGGAACATCCTCGCGTGGTCCTCGGCGGGACGGATCGGGTTCAAGGGTTCCCGCAAGGGAACTCCCTTCGCGGCGCAGCTGGCGGCCGCCAATTGCGCGGAGCACGCGAAGGAGAACGGCGTCCGGTCGGTCGACGTACGGGTCACGGGTCCGGGCGCCGGCCGCGAGTCGGCCATTCGGGCCCTTCAGGCGAACGGAATCGACATCAAGTCCATCAAGGACACGACGCCGATTCCCCACAACGGCTGCCGCCCGAGAAAGCGGCGCCGGGTCTAGGAAACAGATAGCCGGCGGCGAACGCCGCCGACTCGTCCGTAAACCGGCTCCTCGGTCCCAGCCGGGAGGAAGGACGTTAAGAACAGAGGGATCGAGGAGGTTCCGTCTTGGCTCGATATACCGAATCCGTTTGCCGGCTCTGCCGGCGCGAAGGGATGAAGCTGTTCCTGAAAGGGGACCGCTGTTTCAAGGACAAGTGCGCCATCGAGCGCCGCAACTATCCGCCGGGCCAGCACGGCCGGCGGCGGAGCAAGCTCCTCGGCTACGGCATCCAGCTCCGTGAGAAGCAGAAGGTCAAGCGGATCTACGGGCTCCTCGAGCGCCCCTTCCGCCTCACCTTTCAGCGCGCCGAGCGCCGCAAGGGCATCACGGGGGCGAACCTGCTCCAGGAGCTCGAGCGGAGACTCGACAACGTCGTGTACTCGCTCGGTTTCGCGGCTTCGCGGGCCCAGGCGCGTCAGCTCGTGCGCCACGGGCACGTCACCGTGAACGCGAGAAAGGTGACCATCCCTTCGTTCCGGGTGAACAAGGGCAACGTGATCGCGATCAAGGAGAAGAGCCGTACGAACGAGCAGATCAAGGTCTCGGTCGACACCGCGCGCGCACGGGGCGTGCCGGGGTGGCTCGACCTCCAGCCCGAATCGTTCAGCGGAACGGTGCTGGAGCTGCCGAGCCGGGAAGAGATCAAGCTGCCCATCCAGGAGCAGCTGATCGTCGAGCTGTATTCGAAGTGAGCACGGGGACGAGGAGGAAAAAGTCATGACGCTGTGGAAGGGATTTCAGAAACCGAAGCGGCTCGAATTCGAGACCGAGAGCCTTTCGGCCACCTATGGGAAGTTTTACGCGCAGCCGTTCGAGCGGGGCTTCGGCACGACGATCGGCAACGCCCTGCGGCGCGTTCTCCTCTCCTCGATCGAAGGGGCGGCGATCACGGCCGTCAAGATCGAGGGCGTTCTGCACGAGTTCTCCTCGCTGCCGAGCGTCGTCGAGGACGTGACCGACATCATCCTGAACTTGAAGCAGATTCCCATCAAGATGCACACCACCGAAGAGAAGATGCTGACGCTCGACGTGACCCGCAAGGGCCAGGTGACTGCGGCGGACCTCCAGGGGGACTCGACGATCGAGATCCTCGAGCCCGACGCGCCGATCGCGACGCTGTCGGAGAACGGCAAGCTCCAGATGGAGATGCGCGTCTCGATGGGGCGCGGGTACGTCTCCGCCGACAAGAACTTCGACGAGGACATGGGGATCGGATACATCCCGATCGACTCCGTCCACTCGCCCGTTCGGCGGGTGAACTACCACGTCGAGGCAGCCCGTATCGGCCAGGCGACCGACTACGACCGGCTCGTGCTCGAAGTCTGGACCAACGGTACGGTCTCACCCGCCGACGCAGTCGGACTCGCGGCCACGCTCCTGCGCGACCACCTGACGATCTTCGTGAACGCCGAGGTCGAGACGGCGCTCGAGGGTGTCGGAGAGGGGGACCTCCCCGAGAACCTCGCCGAGTACCTGAACAAGTCGGTCGACGAGCTCGAGCTGTCGGTCCGGAGCGCGAACTGCCTGAAGAACGCGGGCATCCGCAGCATCCGTGACCTCGTGCAGAAGAGCGAGCGCGACATGCTCGAAACCAAGAATTTCGGGCGCAAGTCGCTGAACGAGATCAAGGACATTCTCCGTCCGATGGGCCTTTCGCTCGGAATGGAGCTCGAGGCAGCGGAAGCGAAGAGCGAGTAGCCATGCAGCACAATCGGGCCGGACGAAAGCTCCGGCGGACGACCGCGCACCGGCTGGCGATGTTCTCGAACCAGCTGGCGTCGCTCATGACCCACGAGCGGATCCAGACGACCGTCTCGAAGGCGAAAGAGCTGCGGCCGCTCGCCGAGCGTCTCATCACCACCGCGAAGAACGACGGGATCGCAGCGCGGCGGCGCGTCTATCAGTGGATTCCGGACCACGTCACTGTCAAGAAGGTATTCGAGTCGATCGCGCCCCGCTTCGTCGACCGTCCCGGCGGATACACCCGAATCCTGAAGCTCGGGCCGCGCCGCGGCGACGCCGCCGAAGCGGCCATCCTCGAGTTCGTGGATTACAAGTTCCAGCCGAAGGAGAAGGGTCCGCGGAAGGAGTCGCTCTCGGATCGTGCCCGCCGGATGTCCGGCGGCCGCGTCGAGACGGTCCGCAAGCAGAAGGCGGAGGCGGAAGAAGAGCCCTCCGAGGAAGCGCCGAAGAAGACGCCGAAGAAGGCGCGGGGTGGGCGCTCCGACGCGGCGAGAGCGGCCAAGAGCGCTCCCAAGAAAGGGCCGAGCCGGACGGGTCCGTCCAAGCGCGGGGCCTGACGGCGGGAAACGGGAAACGGGAAACGGAAAACGTGCGTCGAGCACGAATTGCAGCCGCCCTCTGGGGCGGCTTTCTTTTTCTCGTGACGTCGTGGCCGAACCCGCCGGCGGTCGAGGCCGGCGGCTTCCCCCTCGACAAGCTGACGCACTTCCTCCTCTACGCGGTCGAGGCCGTCCTTTTGCACCGCGCCATCCGCTGGAAAGGAAGATCCGGCGTCGCGATGTCGCGCGTCATGGCGATCGTCGGAACGATGGCCGTCTGGGGGATGCTCGACGAGGCCCACCAGGAGTGGATCCCCGGGAGGAGGATGGACACGGGCGACCTCGTGGCCGACATCGCCGGCGCCGCGGTCGGGGCGGTCCTGGGGGAAGCGATCGCGAGAAAAAGAGCGGAGGAGAGTCCCGCTATCTCTTGAACATCCCCTGGCTCGCCGCGGGGCGGGCGCCCCCCTCGGCGATCAGGAGGCGCTGGTTCAGCTCCTTGATCCGCTCGTTCAGCTGCGCGATCTTCTGCTGGCTCTCCTTGGAGAGCCTTTCGTTCTCGGTTCGGAGCTTCGAGATTTCGGCCTCGAGGTCGCCGACGGCCCGGTGACGCTCGTCGGCGGCGCGGCGCAGACTCTCGTTCTCCGCCTTGTGCCGGGCGACCTCCTCGTCCTTCTCGGTCAGGCGGAGCCGCCAGTTGCTCTCCTGCTGCTCGTAGAGGTTCTTCGTCTCCATGAGACGGGAGATGTGCGAGAAGTCGTTCACCGAGGGCATGTCGCCTCCTTGCCCGCGCTCCTCGATCGAGGGAAAGAGCTTGCGGAGCTTCAATGAAAGGTCTTCGGGGTCCGTCGAGAGCTCCATCGCGCGCTCGTAGGTGATCTGCTCGTTGACGAGCAGCGCGATGAGCGACTGATTCATCGTCTGCATCCGGTAATAGGCGACGGACGTTTCCATCTCCTCCTGGATCTCTTTCGTCTCACCCAGCTCGATGTGCTTGGCGACCTTCGGCGAGTTGATCAGGATCTCGACGACGGGCAGGAGACCGGATCCGTCCGACCGCTCGATCAACTTCATCGAGACGATCGCGCGCAGGACGAGAGCGAGCTGAGACCGGATCTGCCGCTGCAGATTCGACGGGCAGGAGTCGATGATCCGGTCGATCGACTGACCCGCGCTGTTCGTGTGAAGGGTCGAGAAGACGAGGTGACCGGTCTCGGCCGCGGTCAGCGTCGTCTGCATGGTCTGCCAGTCCCGCATCTCGCCGACCATGATGACGTCCGGGTCTTCGCGGAACATGTTCTTCAGCGCCTCGGCGAAGCTCGGAGTGTCCGTCTCCAGCTCGCGCTGGGAGACCGCCGCCTTCCCGTCGCCGAAGAGGTACTCGATCGGGTCCTCGATCGTGACGATGTGGACCTGGCGCTGCTCGATGACGGACTTCAGGATGGCGGCGAGCGTCGTCGATTTGCCGGAGCCCGTCGGGCCGGTGATGAGGATCAAGCCGGCGGGGAGGTGGACGAACGTCTCGAGGACCTCCGGGAGGTTGAGCTCGTCGATCGAGGGCAGTTTGAACGGGATGCGGCGGAAGACCGCCGCGAGCGACCCCCTCTGGACGTAGACGTTCGCCCGGAACCGCGCCACCCCCGTCAGCCCGTAGCCGATGTCCACGGACTGGTGCTGCTCGAGCTTCTGGCGCTGGGCGGGGGTCAGGATCTCGAGGAGCATCTCCTCGAGCTCCTTGGGCTGGAGGGCCTCCGACTTCAGTGGGACGAGCTTCCCCTTGATCCGCAGCAGTGGCGGTCGCATGGGCTTAAGGTGGAGGTCCGACGCCTCCTTCCCCGCCATGAAGCGAAGGAACTCCGCAAGCTTCAGGATGAGTGAATTATAACGGAAATACGGTCAGGAACCTGGCAGGCTCTGCCGCTTCCGCGACAACCACATCCGGGCGTCCTCTCGGGAGCGGATCCGCCCGGCCAGCGCCTCGATCCGGATGGAATCGAGCAGGCGGCCCACCTCGGGTCCCGGCGCAACGCCGGCCCACTCCATGACGTCCGCGCCCCGGACCTCCGGGATCGGCCGGCGCCGCGCGACCCGATTGCGCAGCCGCCGTACGATCGGGCGAGCCCGGGGATGGAGCGCGCCGAGGAGGGTGAGCGCGTCGCCGGCCCGGTCGCCGGCGGCAAGCAACCATCGCCAGACGTCCTCGCCGGCCGGGACGCGTCGGGCCGACTCCGCGAGCTCTGCGAGCTTCGTCACCTCGCCGGCCTCGGTCGATCCCCATCGCGCGCTCCGGAGCCATCTCGCCGTGTCGGCGGGGGAGAGACCCGCCCGTCCCGCGAGGAAGGCGAGCCGGAGCCGCCGCCTTCGCTCCGGTAGAAGGCGGGCAACGGAGGGAGCGTCGAAGAGCGCGGAGGCTCGCGCGATCGCGCGCCAGCGCGCGTCCGAAAGCTCGATCTTCGTGGCCGGACGCAGCAGGCCGTTCGAGGCCGCCCAGGAGAGGGCGGGAGAGGCGCGCGGGGCCTCGAGGAGCTTCCCGAGCTCCGCCTGCACCCTCTCCTGCGCCACGCGGCCGAGCCCGGCGGCGGCGGCGCGGCACGCCCGTGACGTCTCCCGGTCGGCAACGAGCCCGTGCGTTGCCATCAGCCGCGCCGCGCGCAGGGAACGCAGCGGGTCGTCGAGGAGGTTGGCCCCGGAGACCATTCGAAGCCGGCGGCGAGCGGCGTCGGCGAGGCCGCCGTAGGGATCGAGGAGCCTCCGGCTCGCGAGATCCACGGCCGCCGCGTTCACGGTGAAATCCCGCCGGGCGAGGTCCGCTTCGATCGATCCACCCTCGATCTCCGCGACGTCCAGCGTGCGGCGCCGGCCGGCGACCCGGAAGACCCGGGGTTTTCGATCGCCCGAGAGGAACACGGCACGCCCGTGACCCCGCGATTCCATCTCCTCCGCGATGGCGCGGGCATCGCCGTCCACCGCCACGTCCACTTCGGGAGCCTCGCGGCCCAGAGCGAGGTCGCGGAGAGCTCCGCCCACGATCCAGACCCGACCGCCGCGGCGCGCGACGATTCGATCGAGCTCCGCGAGGTCGGTGTCCTTCGCGAGCTTCGCAACCGCGGCGCGCAGCCTCCGGCGCACTCGGAGAGGCTCGAAATTGATCTTCCGGCTTACAATCTTCGGATGCCCTCCCGTTCCTCCACGGTCACGCCGGAAGTCGTGCGCCGCATCGCGGCCCTGGCCCGGCTCCGGGTCCCGGAAAGCGAGCTCCCCGTGTGGGCCGGGCAACTCGACCGGATTGTCTCGTACATCGACCAGTTGAAGCAGCTTCCCGAGGACATCTTTCCCGCGCCTGAGCCGCCTCCGCCGACCCCCATGCGCGCCGACGTTCCGCGCGACGCGCACGGAGACCGGGCCCTCGCCGACAACGCCCCGGCGCTCGCCCACGGGTTCGGCGTCGTGCCCCGGGTGGTCGGGGGCGGCGAATGAGGCGGGGTCAGGTATTCACGGAAACGGAAGGCATTCGGCGACAGAAGTCGCTCTTGCCATCTCCGCGCAGCGGAGTGGCAAGTGGAGACCTGACCCCGCATGTGGCAAGTGGAGACCTGACCCCGTGATTCCCGGGGTCGTCGCGACGGCGGCGGACGTCAGCGCCCGGCGCCGCTCCGCCCGGGAGACCCTGGAGGACGCGCTCGGACGGATCGGAGCGCTCGACGGGCGCGTCGGCGCCTTCCTCGAAGTCACCCCGGACGAGGCGCTCGCCGAGGCCCGCTCTGCCGACGAGCGGGTGGCGGCAGGGGAAGCCCTGCCGCTTGCCGGGGTCCCCATGGCCATCAAGGACAACATGTGGGTCGCGGGGCGCGAGGCGACCTGCGCGTCCCGGATCCTTCAGGGGTTCCGTCCACCGGGTGACTCGACCGCGGTCTCGCGCCTCCGCGCGGCAGGCGCGGTCTTCGTCGGCCGGACGAACATGGACGAGTTCGCGATGGGCTCCTCGACCGAGAACAGCGCGTTCCAGCTCACCCGCAACCCGTGGGACCTGGAGCGCATCCCGGGGGGGTCCTCCGGCGGGAGCGCCGCGGCCGTCGCGGCGGAGATGGTTCCGGCCGCCCTGGGGTCCGACACCGGCGGGTCGATCCGGCAGCCCGCCGCCTGCTGCGGGGTGGTCGGCTTCAAGCCCACGTACGGACGCGTGTCGCGGTACGGGCTCGTTGCTTTCGCCTCTTCGCTCGACCAGATCGGACCGCTCTGCCGGAGCGTCGCCGACGCGGCGCGCGTATACCGCGTGATCGCCGGCCCGGACCCGCTCGACTCGACGAGCTCCGCGGAGGAGCCGGCCGACCCGGAGGCCGCGGCGGCGCGGGGAGTCACCGGAATGCGCGTGGGCTTCCTCGCGGAAGCCGACGCGGAGGGGCTGGATCCCGACGTCGCCGCAAACGTCGCGGAGGCGAAGAGGGCCTTCGGGTCGGCGGGCGCCCGGGTGACTTCGGTCTCGGTGCCGCGCGCTCCCTACGCGATCGAGATCTACTACGTCGTGGCGAGCGCGGAGGCGTCGTCGAACCTCGCCCGGTACGACTCGATCCGGTACGGACCGAGGCCGCCCGCGGAGGAGCTCACCGACCTTTACGTCGAGAGCCGGACCCGCGGATTCGGACCGGAGGTCAAGCGGCGCATCCTCCTCGGCACCTTCGCGCTCGCCGCCGGATACTACGAGGCGTACTACGGGCGCGCCATGCGCGCGCGCGCCGTCCTCGCCGAGGACTTCCGCAAGGCGTTCGAAGAGGTCGACGTCATCGTGTGCCCGTCCATCCCGACCCCCGCGTTTCGCATCGGCGAAAAGACCGCGGACCCCTTGACGATGTACCTCTCGGACATCTTCACCGTGCCGGCGTCGCTCGCCGGGCTGCCGGCGATCTCGGTGCCTTCCGGATTTTCGCGCGAAGGTCTTCCGCTCGGCCTGCAGATCCTGGGGCCCCGTTTCGGCGAGAACGCCGTCTTCGCGGCGGCGGGCGGGTTCGAGAGAGAGATCGCGCTTCCGGGCGACGCGCCGCGGGGAGTCCGTTGAGAACGAGACCCATCCTCGCCGCGCTCCTGCTTCTCTTCCCCGGACTTCTCGACGGGGAGTTCCGCGGGGACAGGACCATCGTCGTTTCCCCCGAGCTCCGCGTCTCGATCGGAGACGGCGACGAGATCACGCTCGCCGCCCGCCCGCTGCCGGGCGAGGGACTCGACGCGTTCATCCGGCGCTTCACGGAGGATCCGAAAACGAAGAAGGAGATCCTGGCTCAGAACGAGGGCGTCAAGCTTCTCCGCAAGGACGTTTTCGTCCGGGTCCCGTACCGCCTCCTCTCCGAGAACTACCGGCGGATCGCGATCGAGGCGCTCTTTCCGGAAGACACGAGCGACGCGCAGGGGTGGAATCACCAGGTCCGGGCTCTCACCGGCAAACCCGAGAGCCTCTGGCGCATCGCGGAGTGGTTCACCGGGGACGGCGCGAACTATCGCCGGGTCCGCGAGGCGAACGGGGTCGAGTCCCTCCAGACGGAGCGCGGCCAGGCGGTGCGGATCCCATTGAAGCTCCTCCTCCCGACGTTCCGCGACGCGGCGGAGGCCGCCGCGGAAGCGCCGGTGCCGCTCGAGTTCGGCCGGGACGCGAAGGGGAGGTACGCCTCCTACCGGCTGCAGCGCGGTGAGGCCCTGTACTCCGCGGTCGTCGTCCGTTTGACCGGGCGCGTGCACGCCGAGGACGTCAACGCGAAGGCCGCCGAGATCGCGGAGCGCAGCGGGATCACCGACGTCCGCTCGATACCCGTCGGTTATGCCGTGAAGATCCCGGTCGAAGATCTTTCTCCCGAGTTCCGTCCCGCGGATGATCCCGCCCGGATCGAGGAGGAGAAGGGCCGCCTCGAGGCGACGCAGTTCGTGAACCGCGTTCGGGCCGTGAGCCTCGCCGGCGTGACCTTCGTGCTGGACGCGGGCCACGGAGGGCGCGACACCGGGGCGCGGGTCGACGGCGTCGAGGAGGCGCGGCACGTGTACGACATCTCCTGTCGCGTCGAGCGGATCCTGAAGAAGCACACGCGGGCGAACGTGGTCGCGACGGTTCGCCGCCAGGGCCCCTGCGGCGACGGGCAGTCCGACGCGGTGCTCGAGGCACGCACGGCGCGCGTCATGACGAGCCCTCCGTACGACCTCGACGATCCGGTCGCCGGCGTCAACTTCCGCTGGTACCTGGCAAATTCCGTTCTGAAACGGTCGCAGGATCGCGGCGGCTCCGAGGACCGGACCGTCTTCGTCTCGCTGCATGCAGACTCGCTGCATCCGGCGGTGCGCGGGCTCATGGTCTACATCCCGGGGGAGAAATACCTGAAGAGCTCTTTCCAGAAGAGCGGTGACCTGTACGAAGCGCGCCGCGAGGTCCGCGAGCAGCCGCGCGTCCGCTTCTCGCGCCGCGACCGCATCAAGGCCGAAGGCGTGTCGCGGCAACTCGCCGAGAAGATCGTCTCCGCGTTCCGCTCGATGAAACTCCCGCTCCACCCTTTCCAGCCGATCCGGCGCAACGTGATCCGAGGCGGTCGGGAGTGGGTCCCCGCGATTCTTCGATACAACCGGATCCCGGCCCGCGTGCTCGTCGAGGTCTGCAACCTGAACAACCCGGATGACCGGAAACTGCTCGTCTCGCGGTCCTACCGCGAAAAGGTCGCGCAGGCGATCGTGTCGGCGCTCGTGGAGTTCTACGGGGGCGACGAATCGAAGACGGTCACGGCGGAGAAGGCAGGCTCGGCCGGCCCGGCGTCGCCGTAGGCGCGGGCGTTTCGGCGAGGAAAGCGACCCAGGCCGGGTCCGTCGCGATCGGCAGATAAGCCGGATCCGCGCGCAGACTTTCGCGATCGATGGGCGCTCCAGGCTCGAGCTCACGGAGCGTCTCGACCGTGCTCGCTGCGTCTCCGGCGCGCGCGTAGATCTGCGCCTGCAGCCGGATCCCGTTCCACCTCTCTGCCAGGAGTGCCCGGGCCTGCTCGACGGAGGCCACGGCCGCCGCCCCTTCTCCCGTGTTCGCCTCGGCAACCGCGAGGGCCGACAGGGTGTCGGGATCCGGTCCGGCGACCTCGATGTAGCGCCGGAGCAGGTCGCGCGCCTCGCCGCTCACCCCCTGCTCGAGGGCAATCAGTCCGAGCTCCTTCGAGGCGCCGGGCGCGGCGGCCGCACGGGACAGCGCGCGGGCGAAGGCTTCCCGGGCCTCGGCCGTGCGGCCCGCGGCCTTGAACGCCAGGCCGAGCTGATAGTCCGCCGGCGCCGGTGGGGCTCCGGCCGAAACCGCCGCCGCCCAGAGTCTTCGTGCGTCCTCGAGCCGCCCCTCCCGCTGCGCGGCGAGCGCCTGGCGCTCCGAGGCCGCCCACGGAGAGGGTGTCGCGACCTCCGGGACTCGATAGGGCTCGGAAAGGATCCTCCGGACGGTGAGCGTGCCGTCGACCGCAAAGAGGATTGCCGGAGCGGCCGCCGCCAGGAGCAGCACTTTTCGACCGGTCGGCTCCAGCCGCCGCGAGACGAAG
>Ga0209974_10000500_pt1 | contig 13071 bp, 23 predicted proteins | sample InoplaM3SPM_FD_187592 | JGI IMG/M metagenome (GOLD analysis project Ga0209974, IMG submission 187592) | Arabidopsis thaliana rhizosphere microbial communities from the Joint Genome Institute, USA, that affect carbon cycling - Inoculated... | ecosystem: Host-associated > Plants > Roots >...
TTGACGATCTGGTCCTCACTAAGATCTTTGACCCTGATGGCGCCATCGATCCCGGCCTTGTCCAAAATATTTCTGGCGGCCGCCCGGCCGATCCCGAACACATAGGTCAGGCCGATGTCCGACCGTTTTTCTCTCGGCAAATCTACCCCGGCGATACGTGCCATATCTCCTCCTACCTTCCCTTCAAGGTCTTCCGCAGCCGAGGCTGGATGAGCCTCCACTGCGCGCGTTGAACGAGCGCTGCTTCATCGCGCGCGTTCGGCGGCACGGAGGCTCGCCAGCCTCCGGATGCCCCAACTATCCCTGCCGTTGTTTGTGCCGTGGATTGACACAGAGTATTCGGACTACCCCACGACGTCTCACGACTTTACACTTGGCGCAAATCGGCTTGACTGATGATTTCACTTTCATGGACGCAGACTCCTACTTGAACCGATACGTAATCCGCCCACGGGTCAGATCGTACGGCGACATTTCCACCGTGACCTTATCCCCCGGAAGAATGCGGATGAAGTGCATGCGCATTTTGCCGGAAATGTGCGCCAGAATCTTATGGCCGTTGTCGAGTTGCACGCGAAACATGGCGTTGGGCAGCGTCTCCAGAACCGAACCTTGAATCTCGATGATGTCTTCCTTCGGCACGAACCGTTACCCTTTCTCCTGCTGAGTCACGCCTGCTGTGCTATAACCGACTCAGGACGAGCGCCGGACCACTCGGCTGAATCGCAATCGTATGTTCAAAGTGAGCCGACAGGCTGCCGTCGACGGTCACCGCCGTCCAGCGGTCGTCCAACACCCGTACAGCCGATCCGCCCATGTTCACCATCGGTTCAATCGCCAACACCATGCCGGGCTGGAGCCGAGGACCCTGTCCCGGCTTACCGTAGTTCGGCACCTGCGGCTCCTCGTGCAGCTGGCGCCCGATCCCGTGTCCGACAAACTCGGTGACGACCGAATAGCCGGCCGCTTCGACATGCTGCTGAACCGTATGAGAAATATCCGACAGCCGGTTACCAACCCGCGCCTGCTGGATCGCGAGCAACAGCGATTCTTCCGTCACTCGAACCAGCGTCGCTGCTTTCTCGTCAATTCGCCCGACGGCCACGGTCACCGCCGAATCGCCGTAAAATCCGCCGACGATCGCGCCCAAATCCAACCCGACAATGTCGCCGTCCTTCAGCACCCGCTTGGAGGGAATGCCGTGTACGACCTGCTCATTGACCGACGTGCAAAGCGTCTTCGGATAATTGCGGTACCCTTTGAAGGCCGGAATTGCGCCTCGGCCGCGAATTTCGGCTTCCGCCAACCGATCCAATTCATCCGTCGTCACGCCTGGCTTAACGGCGCTTTTCAGCACTTCCAGCGCCTCTGCCACTACTCTTGACGCCTTTGCCATCACGGCAATCTCGTCTGGCGTCTTGAGGATGATCATAGCGCGCTGTAGGGCGCCAGGACGCCGAACAGGGCTTCATAGACCGCATCAACGGAACCAGACGCGTCCAGTTCCGAGAGGAGCCGCTTGTTGGCGTAGTACTGGATCAACGGCGCCGTTTGTTCTTCGTAAACCCTCAACCGTGTTTCGATCGCTTCAGGCTTGTCGTCGCTCCGCTGAACCAACGTCTCACCGCACCGATCACACAGAGTACCCTTCGGAGATGGGGCGAACTCCACGTGGAAGGTCGCCTGACACTTCGGGCAACTGCGGCGCCCGCTCAACCGCTTGATGACAACTTCCCGCGGCACCTTGAAATTCATGACCCGATTAAGAGGCCGCCGGGTGGTGCGCAGGACCTGTTCCAGTTCTTCAGCCTGCGGTACGGTTCGCGGAAACCCGTCCAGCACGAATCCGTTTGCGCAAGCGGCCCCCGCAAGCTTGTCTCGAACGAGCCCTATCACGACCGAGTCAGGGACCAGCCTACCCTGGTCCATGTACTGTTTTGCCTCAAGCCCTAACGGAGTCTGATTGCGAACCGCCTCACGCAACAAGTCGCCCGTCGAGATCTTGGCAATCTTAAATTGACCCGCGATCCGATCCGCCTGCGTCCCTTTGCCAACTCCCGGCGCACCGAGAAACACGACGCGCATGCGGTCCTCACCCGCTCCGGCCGCGGAGTGGACCCATGCCCTTACCCAAGAATCCTTCGTAGTTGCGCATCAACATGTGCGACTCGATCTGCTGAGCCGTATCCAGGCCGACGCCAATGACGATCAACAACGAAGTCCCGCCGAAATAAAACGGGACGTTCAGCTTGTAAATCAGAAATTCAGGGATGACACAGACGATGGCCAGGTACAATGCCCCGGCAAACGTGATGTGCGTCAGTACCTTATAGATATAATCGGATGTCCTTTGCCCCGGCCGGATGCCGGGAATGAATCCTCCATACTTCTTCATGTTGTCGGCCATGTCCACCGGGTTGAGGACCACTGCCGTATAAAAAAAACAGAAAAACAGAATGAGCCCGACATACATCAGCGTATAGAGCAGGGATCCTGGCGACAGTTGCGCACCGATCGCCTTAATCCAGGGCGTTTCAAAAAACCCCGCGATTGTTGCCGGAAACGCAATGATCGACGATGCAAAAATCGGCGGGATCACACCCGCCGTATTGATTTTCAGCGGAATATGAGTGCTCTGGCCGCCATAGACCCGGCGACCCACCACCCGCTTGGCGTATTGCACCGGAACTTTGCGCCGTCCACTTTCTAAAAACACAATTGCGGCCACGACGGCCACCATCAGCGCCGCAAGGCCGACCAGCAAGAATGCGTTGAGCTGGCCGATCTCATACAGGTTATACGTTTGCGCCACGGCCGAAGGCAGACGTGCCACGATGCCGGCAAAGATAATCAGCGAGATCCCGTTGCCGATGCCGCGCTCCGTAATCTGCTCGCCCAGCCACATCAAGAACCCGGTGCCGGCCGTCAGGGTGATCACGGTCATCAGCCGGAAGGCCCAGCCCTTGTCCAAGACAAACGCGCCGCCGTTCATCTGTTCGAGACCGATGGCGATCCCGAAACCCTGAACCAACGCGATCCCGATGGTGCCAAACCGCGTGTATTGAATGATTTTCTTACGACCTCGTTCTCCCTCCTTGGCGAGCTTCGAGAGATGGGGGACCACCACCGTCAGCAGCTGCAAGATAATCGATGCGCTGATATAGGGCATGATACCCAGCGCAAAGATCGTCAGCCTCGACAGCGACCCCCCTGAAAAAATATCGAGGAAGCCGAGAAGCGCGCCTCCCTGCTTCTGCAGGAACTCAGAGAGCGCTTCGCCGTTGATACCAGGTGTCGGGATGTGTGCGCCGACCCGATACACCACCAGCATCCCCAGCGTAAACAGGATGCGTGTCCGCAGCTCGGGAATTTTCAGAATGTTCTGAAAGCTGGTCAGGAGCCGCTCAAACACCGGGGATAACCTCGACTGACCCTCCCGCTGCCTGGATCTTCGCCTCGGCCGACTTGCTGAACTTGTGCGCCTGCACGGCGATGGCTTTCTTCAACTCACCGTTGCCCAATATCTTGATCGGCAATGTGACCCGCTTGACCAGGCCCGCGTCGACCATCGCCTGCGGGGTAATGGTCCCTGTAGCCGGCAGATCGGCCAGACGGTTAATGTTGACGATGGCGTATTCTTTCCGGAACGGATTGGTAAAGCCGTATTTAGGGACGCGGCGAATAAGAGGCATCTGGCCGCCTTCGAACCCGGGCTGCTTGCCGCCCCCTGAGCGAGCCAGCAATCCCTTATGCCCCTTCGTCGCCGTCTTCCCGTGACCCGACCCGGGGCCACGGCCAATACGTTTCCGCTTTTTCTTGGCGCCTTTAGCCGGCGCGAGATCGTGTAGTTTCATGATGGCTGCACTTCCAGAAGATAGCCCACTTGATGAATCAATCCCCGAACCTGCGGTGTATCCGGACGCACGACCGACTGGCGAATCTTCCGTAATCCCAACCCGCGCAGGACGAGGCGGTGCCGCTCAGGCGTGCCGATGGGACTTTTCTTCAATGTGATGCGCACGTGAGCTGCCGTCTTGGATGTGTTTGCCGTTGCCATTACGCCAGGGCTCCCGTCTGAAGTTCCTCGCCCCGACGCAATCGCATGACCTCATCGGGATGCCTGAGCTGTGTCAAACCGTCGAGTGTCGCGCGTACCGTATTGAACGGGTTCCCTCGGCCCAACGTTTTGGAAATGATGTTGTGCGCTCCCACCAACTCGACAACCGCTCGGACCGCTCCGCCGGCGATAATGCCGGTTCCCTCGACAGCAGGCTTCAATAATACGTGCTCACCGCCGAACAACCCGTGCACTTCGTGAGGAATGGTCCCCGATTTCAGCGGAACATGGACGAGATTTTTCTTGGCCTGCTGTACAGCCTTTGCAATGGCGACGGGCACCTCGGCAGCCTTGCCCTTGCCGATGCCGACCCATCCCTGTCCGTCCCCTACCACGACGAGGGCGCAAAAATTGAAACGCTTGCCGCCCTTCACGACCTTCGCCACGCGGTTGATGAAGACGACCTTGTCTTTGAGGCTCAATTCATCTGGATTCACTCGCACGCTCGTTGCTCCCTTCGTAACCTAGAATTGCAACCCGCCTTCACGGGAGGCATCGGCGAGGGCCTTGATCCGGCCGTGATACAGCCTGCCCCCCCGATCGAAGACAACTTTTTGAACCTTGGCACTTTTCGCTCGCTCGGCCAACAGTGTACCCACGGCCTTGGCCGCGGCAATGGAACTGGTCGACTTCAAACTCGTTCGCAAGGACTTATCCAGCGAGGAGGCGGCAGCCAACGTCGTGCCCTTCAGGTCGTTGATGATTTGTGCGTAGATGTGCCCGCTGCTGCGAAACACATTGAGTCGGGGGCGCTCGTCGGTTCCGAAGACCCGCTGACGAACCCGCTGCTGGCGACGTGCAAGATGACGTAATTTGGCTGCGCTGTTCATGGTTCAACCTACTTCCCTGTCTTGCCTTCTTTCTTTCTCAACACTTCACCTACGTAACGGACTCCCTTTTGCTTGTAGACGTCGGGTGGCTTGATCGCACGCAGATTGGCTGCGACTTGCCCCACAAGCCGCTTGTCCGAACCTTTGATATTGATGAGCGTTTGCTTGTCGACCTTGACGTCGATGCCGGTCGGCACGGGATATAACACCGGATTGATGTATCCCACATTGAAGCTCATGGTCCGTCCCTGAATGGCCGCCTTGTAACCGACACCGGTTATTTCCATATTGCGTTCGTAGCCTTTGGTCACACCCTCGACCATATTATTCAATTCAGCGCGAACCAGGCCGTGCATGGCGCGTACTTTTCGCTCGTCGTTGGACCGCGTGACGACGACCTGTCCCTTGTCGACGGTCACACTGATCCCCGGCTTTAACGTCCAGTCGAGCTTTCCAAGCGGCCCTTTCACCGATACTACGGATCCCGCCACCTTCACATCGACGCCGGTCGGAAGAGGGATCGGTTTTTTTCCAATGCGTGACATGCCATCCTCATCTTTCCTGCTCAGAAACCCTTACCAAATCGAACACAGTACTTCGCCGCCGAGGCCGGCTTTCCGAGACGCTTGATCGGTCATGATGCCCTTCGACGTGGAAAGTATCGCCATGCCGATTCCGTTTCGCACGCGAGGGATGTCCTTCGTTCCGACATACACACGCCGTCCCGGTTTGCTGATGCGCTGCATGCCCGTAATCATGGGCTCCCCTTCTCCGACGTAGCGCAACTGAACTTTCAGAACGGGATGCCCGTCTTCGGTCCCGGTGTCTATGCCCTGAATATAGCCCTCGGCTTGCAGCACGCGGAGGACCTCACGCTTCAATTTTGAAGCGGGAACCGTCACGACGTCATGATGGCGCCGGAAGCCGTTGCGCAGTCTCACCAATAAATCGCTGATAGGATCGGTCACCATGCGAACCCCTTTACTCTCTCTTCATTCACCTTTATTGAACAACGCGTCCCTTGAGCGTCGAATTTCATTGTCACCAACTGGATTTCCGAACTCCCGGAATCTCGCCTTTCAGACTCAGGAGCCGAAAACAAATCCGGCACATTTTGAACCGCCGCAAAAACCCATGAACGCGCCCGCACAAACCGCACCGGTGATAGCCACGTGTCGCGAATTTCGGTTTGGTCGCGGTCTTATTTCTGAGCGCTAATCTCGACACGCTGATTCCCCCCTTTGGTTACGTTCGGAACGGCATGCCCAACTGGGTGAGCAGTGCTTTACCTTCATCGTTCGTCCGGGCCGTGGTCACGATCGTAATGTCCATGCCGTGAATCGAACCGACCTCATCGTACTGGATTTCCGGAAAAATAAGCTGTTCCTTCAGGCCCAACGTGTAATTGCCCCGGCCATCGAACGCTTTCGGAGACACGCCCCGGAAGTCGCGGATGCGCGGGAGGGCCAGTGTCACGAGCCGATCGAAAAACTCATACATGCGCCGGTTCCGCAAGGTTACCTTCGTCCCGATCGGCATCCCCTGCCGCAGCTTGAATCCGGCGATCGCTTTCTTGGCGCGGGTCACCACGGCCTTTTGTCCCGTGATCGTGCCCAATTCCGTCGCAGCGCTTTCGAGCAACTTCACGTTTTGGATGGCCTCGCTCATGCCCACGTTGAGCACGATGCGTTCGAGCTTGGGCACCTGCATGATGTTCTTATAGCCAAACTCCTTCATCAGCGCGGGCACCACCCGGTCGCGATAGGTGTCGCGCAACCGCGGCTGGAACTTGGATTCCTCGCTGCCGTCGTCCAACACTTGGGGAGCCTTGCCGCTGTCCTTTTTCGCGGCCCGGCCTGACGGCTTTGCGCCCTTGCTTTTTTTCGGATCCTTTGCGTCCGCCATACACCCTTCTTTTCTGGCAGCCGGGTGAAAAAGTCCTCCAGCTTTGTCCTCGCTGAAAGCGCCTTTTGCCCAGCTACTATCTCCCTACTCGACTAATTCGTTGGACTTCTTACTGAACCGCACCCGCCGTCCGTCCGCCTGCACGCGAATGCCCAAGCGTGTGGGCTTTTTCGTCACCGGGCAGAGAAACATCACGTTTGAAATGGCCAGCGGGGCTTCTTTTTCCAGAATGCCCCCCTGCTTCACCTTTTGATTCGGTTTGGTATGCCGCTTGATGATGTTCAGCTTTTCTACGACGACCTTCCCTGCGGAACGATCGACGGAAAGGACCTTGCCGGACTTTCCACGATCCCGGCCGGCGATGACTACTACCGTATCCCCTTTACGAATATGAGCCTTCTGCAGCGCGTGCACGGTCACCCCTACAGTTGGTTAAAGCACTTCCGGAGCCAGCGAGATAATTTTCATGAACTTTTTCCAACGAAGCTCACGGGCAACCGGTCCGAATATGCGGGTTCCAATCGGCTCACCCTCTTTGTTGATGAGCACACAGGCATTCCGATCGAATTTAATGTAGGAACCGTCTTCGCGCCGGACCTCTTTGGTCGTCCTTACGATCACTGCCCGGCTGACGTCGCCTTTTTTCACCGTCGCCTGTGGAATGGCTTCCTTAACGGCCACAACAATCACATCTCCCAGTGAGGCGTAGCGACGCTTCGACCCGCCCAGTACGTGAAAGCACATGGCCTGCTTCGCACCGGAATTATCGGCCACGTCCATGTATGTGTAATTCTGAATCATGATGCGTTTCTACCCTCGCCAAGCGCGCGCCCGTTACTAGTCGGCACGCCCCTTTTCCAAAATTTCGACGACGCGCCAGTGCTTATCTTTGCTGATGGGTCTGGTCTCGATCATCCGGACACGGTCTCCGATGTTGCAGGAGTTTTGCTCGTCATGGGCCTTGAACTTGGTCAAACGCCGGAGCACCTTGTGGTAGATAGGATGCACGACTTGACGCTCGACCGCCACAACGACGGTCTTGTTCATCTTGTTACTAATGACGCGCCCCACCCATTCTCGCCGCTTGACTTCAGTTTCCGCCATGCTCTGCAACCCTTTCGCCGCTAGGACGCCTTCTTGTGATCGGTCTTTTCAACCTCGCGCAGCACCGTCTTTACTTGTGCGATCGACCGCTTGGTCTTACGAATCTGCATGGGATTTTCGAGCCGACCGGTGCCCAGCTGGAACCGGAGATTGAATAATTCCTGGGCCAGTTGCTTGGCCTTCTCCGCAAGCTCATCGCTGCTCAACTGTCGCAACTCTTTCAGATCCATCGTGCTCATGGTTTCATGTCCAAATCTTAAAACTCACCCCGTGTCACACACTTGGTCGCAATCGGAAGCTTGTGCGAAGCCAGGCGGAACGCCTCATACGCGATATCTGGAGTGACACCGCCCATTTCATAAAGGATCCGGCCGGGCTTGACGACGGCTACCCAATATTCCGGATTGCCCTTCCCTTTTCCCATGCGTGTTTCGGCCGGTTTTTTCGTGATCGGCTTATCAGGAAAAATTCTGGTCCACACCTGGCCGCCGCGTTTCACGTAACGCGTGATGGCAATCCGTGCGGCCTCGATCTGGCGGCTGGTCACCCACCCCGGCTCTAATGCTTTCAACCCGAATTCGCCGAGCGTGATGTTGCCGCCACGGTAGGCCTTGCCGCGCATCCGCCCTTTCATCATTTTTCTGAACTTGACTTTCTTCGGTGCTAGCACAATGTCCTCGTTTCCTACCCAAGCCGCCGTTCAAATGCCGACTCCGGCTTGAGCGGTTGAGCCGGAAGGATTTCACCCTTGTAGATCCAGGTCTTGACTCCTATCTGTCCCATCGTGGTGTGCGCTTCGGCGAAGCCATAGTCGACTTCCGCGCGGAGCGTGTGCAACGGCACCCGGCCCTCGCGATACCACTCCGTACGCGCGATTTCAGCGCCTCCAAGCCGACCGGCGATCATAATCTTGATGCCTTGTGCACCAAGACGGAGTGCGGATTGGACGCTGCGTTTCATCGCTCGGCGGAAGGCCACTCGTTTTTCCAACTGCGTTGCCACGTTCTCGCTGACCAGCTGCGCGTCGAGTTCCGGCTTCTTGATTTCTTTCACCGTGATGTAGACCTGGCCGCCGTACTGCTTTTCCAGTTCTGCTTTCAGCTTGTCCACCTCAGCGCCTTTGCGTCCGATGATGATTCCGGGTCTTGCCGTATGGATAATGACGCGGGTTTGATCCCCGGACCGCTCAATCTCCACCTTGGCCACACCCGCATGAAACAGCTTCTGCTTCACCACTCTTCGAATCTTAATGTCCTGATGGAGCAGCTTTGCGTAGTCTTTACTCGCGTACCAGCGTGAACTCCATGTGTAGTTGTAGCCGAGCCGATAGCCGATTGGATGTGTTTTCTGACCCATGCGATCCGCACCTCAGTTCTGCGGCGGCGAGTCTGCCGAGCCGCTCAATGTTCAGGACCTCGACTTCTCCTGCATGCCCCGCGCTTCAACGACCACAGTGATGTGGCTCGTTCGCTTCTGAATGGCATTCGCCCGTCCCATCGATCGAGCACGGAAGCGCTTATAGATCGGGCCGCAGTTCACGAATGCTTTCGACACCGTCATCGAATCACTATCGCCCAATTCCTTCTGTTCTGCATTGGCCACCGCCGAACGCAGCACTTTCTCGATGACACGCGCCGCGTGGCGCGGAAGATGCTTCAGCATGGCCAAAGCCATGGGCACCTGCTGGCCACGAATCATATCCACCACCGGACGGGCCTTGCGTGGTGCAACTCGAACAAATCTCAACACGGCTCGCGCTTCTGCCATCTTTCCCATCCTGTCATGCATCTCCTACGACGCACGACAACTGATCTCCCTATTTCAATGCCACGGCTTTTTCGGTCTTGGCCTGCCCGTGCCCCTTGAAGAATCGCGTCGGCGCAAATTCTCCCAACTTATGGCCGACCATGTTCTCGGTCACAAAGACCGGAATAAATTTTTTGCCGTTGTGTACGGCAAACGTATGCCCGATCATGTCGGGAATCACGGTGGATCGCCGTGACCAGGTCTTGATGATTTTGCGGTCTTTGGTTTGATTCATCTGCTCGACCTTCTTGAGCAGGTGATCATCGACAAATGCGCCCTTACTGATCGATCTAGGCATTGCGCACCCCTGACTTGCGGCGGGCGATGATGAACTTGTCCGTTTTCTTGTTCTGTCTCGTCTTGTAACCCTTGGTCGGGAGACCCCAGGGGGAGACAGGATGCGGATTGCCCTGACCCGACTTGCCTTCACCGCCTCCGTGTGGATGGTCGACGGGGTTCATGACAACCCCGCGGACATGAGGACGGCGACCGAGCCATCGGCTCCGCCCCGCTTTTCCCACATTGATGTTCTCATGGTCGAGGTTTCCTACTTGACCCACTGTGGCCATACAGGTGGCCAAGACGCGTCGCATTTCTCCGGACTTGAGCCGCACCTGCACATAACTTCCATCACGCCCCATGACCTGAGCAAATCCTCCGGCGCTGCGGATCAACTGACCGCCTTTGCCGGGCTTCAACTCGATATTGTGAATCGTCGTGCCCAACGGCATATTCAAAAGAGGCAGCGCATTCCCGGTCCTGACTTCTGCATCCGCGCCCGATTGCAGCACGTCCCCGACTTGCAGGCCGATCGGTGCGAGGATGTAGCGTTTCTCTCCGTCTCGATAGGTGAGAAGCGCGATTCTGGCCGACCGGTTCGGATCATACTCGAGCGCCGTAACTTTGGCGGAGACACCCACCTTGTCACGCCGGAAATCGATTGTCCTGTACAAGCGGCGATGACCGGCCCCACGAAAACGCACCGTCGTACGCCCGTCGTTATTCCGGCCGCCGGTCCGGAGGAGAAATGATGTCAACGACTTCTCGGGCCGTTTTTTCGTGAGTTCTTCCGTTGTCACGATCGTCATGCCTCGCCGGCCTGACGTCGTTGGTTTATAGGCTTTCAGTCCCATATCAGCTTCCTATTCATTCCACCTGAGGGTGCTGCAGTGGCTAGTCCCAACTGCGCGCGTCCACCGAGCACCGCCCTTTTCGATAATCATTCGATACAACTGTGTGCGCGGTGCGCGAGCACAGGGACTAGCCCTGCGACGCCCTCCTACGCACTTTCGTATAATTCGAGCTTCTCGCCTTCCTTCAGCTTCACGAAGGCCTTCTTCCAATCAGAGCGCTTGCCTGAGAACCGGCCCAAGCGCTTAATCTTGCCTTGCACGTTCAGCACGTTGACGCGCTCAACCTTCACCTTCAAGAGCGTCTCAACCGCTTGCTTGATCTGCAGACGATTGGCCTCGGGATGAACGAGAAAACCCACGGTATTGCTGGTTTCGCGCAGTGCGGTCACTTTCTCTGTCAGCAACGGTTGAATGAGCACGCTGTGGAGATCGAGCTTCATGCCCAGACCTCCTTGACCCGAGCCAAGGCCCGTTCCGGAATCACGATCGTGCCGGCACGCACGATGTCATAGACATTCAACCGGTCAGGCGTCACGACTTGAACCTTCGACAAATTTCGAGCGGCCTGAAGCAATCCATCCTGCCCTTCGGAGGCAATAACCAGAACCTGGTCGCCGGCCGCGAAAAGCTGCAGCGCTTTAGCCAACACCTTGGTCTTCGGCTGCTCGAGCGAGAGGCTGGACACGACGAACAGCTGCCCGTCGGTGACCTTCGCCGACAATGCGCTTTGCAGCGCCGTGCGGTATTTCTTTTTCGGCATGCTGAATGCGTAGCTTCTCGGCTTGGGTCCGAAGACGGAGCCGCCGTGACGCCATACGGGCGATCGCACCGACCCGGCGCGAGCCCGACCGGTGTGCTTCTGCTTCCAGGGCTTCTTACCGGATCCCCTCACTTCACCCCTCCGGAGCGTTGACGCGGTACCCTGGCGTTCGCACGCCCGCTGCATGACCACCACTTCGTGGACGAGCGTTGCGTGCGGCTTACAACCGAAGACTTCGGGAGGCAATTCTGCAGACCCGACTTTCCGTTTGTTCAAATCAAGCACGTCTACCGTGGGCATGCTTATCCCTTTTTCGACTTTCTCACGACCACGAGTCCGTTGGCTGCTCCCGGAACCGCCCCGCGGACAAACAACAGATTCTCGTCAGGCCTGGATTCAATGACTTTTAATCGTTGGGAGGTGACGCGTTCATCTCCCATGTGTCCGGGAAGGGTTTTTCCCTTCCAGACCCGTGATGGAAACGAGCTTGCCCCGATCGATCCCGGCGCCCGATGAAACATCGATCCGTGCGATTCCGGTCCACCGGAATAGTGATGCCTCCGCACCACCCCCTGAAATCCCTTACCTTTTGAGACGCCGATGACGTCCACCCAGTCGCCCTTTTTGAAAATGTCGGTCTTCACTGTCTGCCCGACGGCCACATCCCCGTCCTTTTTAAATTCTCTTAGTATTCGACTGGCAGTCGCCTCGTGTTTTTTCAAATGGCCCAGTTGCGCCTTGGACAGCTTGCGATCTTTCACCTGTCCGAAGGACAGCTGAACTGCTTCGTAGCCGTCCCGTTCCTTGGTCTTGATCATGACCACGCGGCACGGTCCCGCCTCGATGACGGTCACCGGCGTCAACCGAGTCTCATCGAGCATCTGCGTCATGCCGAGTTTTTTCCCAAGCAACCCGTTAGTCATAATCGATCCGCTTCGCAGTGGTGAGTGCTCTGTGTTCGACTCGTTGCTGAGCACTCATAGTTTGATTTCAACATCGACGCCGGCAGCCAGATTCAGCTTCATGAGGGAATCCATGGTTTCCGGAGTAGGCTCCATGATGTCCATCAAGCGCTTGTGGGTTCTGATTTCAAATTGCTCGCGCGCCTTCTTATCCGCATGCGTCGCCCGCTGAACCGTAAATTTCTCGATGCGTGTCGGCAGGGGAATCGGCCCTACGATCTTCGCGCCGCTACGACGAACGGTTTCGACGATTTCCGCGACGGATTGATCCAACACGCGATAATCGAATCCGCGCAGCCTAATTCTGATTCGCTGATCGACCTTGACCATGCAATCCTCTGTTTCTCTACCTTCTTAGGCCAGAATTTCCGTCACCACCCCGGAGCCGACCGTCTTGCCGCCCTCGCGCACGGCAAAGCGCAGGCCCTGGTCCATCGCAATCGGGCTGATCAAT
>Ga0209974_10000504_pt1 | contig 13015 bp, 13 predicted proteins | sample InoplaM3SPM_FD_187592 | JGI IMG/M metagenome (GOLD analysis project Ga0209974, IMG submission 187592) | Arabidopsis thaliana rhizosphere microbial communities from the Joint Genome Institute, USA, that affect carbon cycling - Inoculated... | ecosystem: Host-associated > Plants > Roots >...
TTCGCTCTCGGAGCCGGTCTTCGTGCCGCAAGCCGCTGCGTTTCTGGAGCTTTTGCGCTTGCACTTTCTCCCTGATGTCGCACCCAAGCGCGTGTGCTTGATGCCTGTGGCGGATGCCCTGGCACCAGGCCAAGCGCTACACGCCCGATGGGTGCCGGCCCTGCAGGAGCAAACAGGCAATTGGTCTGCGTTCGTGGCCGCGGACCTCGCCCCTGTCTTCGCCGATGCACCCTGGCTCGACATCCAGCCCGGCAACGAAGGCCAGGCAGATTTGCTGGGTCGCCTGGAGTGCATCAAGCAGCCGGCTTTTGAGACTGCGTTGGAGCGGCTCAAACCAGCGACGCCTCAAACCGGCGCCGCGGCACCAGGTACGAGAAGCACGGAGGCCGACTCGGCTGCGTGTCTGGGCCCGAGGCGTTTTTTGTTGCAGGTCATGAACGATCCCAGCGTGGCTCTTGCCCTTCGGATCGAAGCGGCCAAGGCGCTGCTGCCCTACTCCGACGAACATAGCCCGCACCAAGACACGTGAGTGCCTGTGAATGTGGGCGCGCGGGAACGCCGTCGATCTACTGATGTGTCGACCCTGACGCCGCATGGTCGGCCATCAGCGCTTCTTTGTTCTCTTCTTGCTGGGTGTCGCTTTCGGAGCTGTGTTGCCACTCCAGAAATCGATCATCTGTTTCGTGGCCTCAGTTTGCATCGTCGTCACCTGCCGCTTGGCCGCGGCTGCAGCTTGGCCGCGGGCTGATCCCGCGACTCTGTTGGCGGCACTGAGCCAGGCGCTCATGAAAGGGTTTTTGGCTGTCCAAGGGTTGCGCATGCTGTGTCCTCAACTCGACCGGAAGGGTCGTTGACACAGCTTGCGCGGCACGGCGACCGCTGTCAGTCGCCCCGGGGGCCAATTTCACGTCGTACTTGTCCTACGTCACGCGTTGGAGGCGGCGATGCGGACCCTGGGGTCAGGGCGCCGCAGGCGTCTGGTGTGCCTGCGATGCTCCTCGCTCCTTGTCGGCCAACAAGGTCCACAAGGCCAGAGCGACCACCGCGATGCCGGCCCACATGGCAATCAGCATCGGGCCTCCGCGCTCGTTGAAGGCGAGCGCCCAGGGTGATGCAATGAGCCACGCACCCATGCCGCCCTGCGCCCACTCTTCCCACGCCCGCGGGATGAACACGGCACCCAGTGCCAGCGCGGCGAGCACCAAGCCGGCGATGACGGCACTCCACATGGCTGCGCTGCCATCGTCGTAACCAATGACCCACGGCGAGGCCAGGAGCCAGAAACCGAGCATGGCGTTGATCAAGTCTTGCCAACGTTCGATTCGCATCATGGTGTACCTCCCTTCTTGGGAAATGACGCCAGGAAAACAGCACGTTAGATTCGCGCGCGGCGCCGGTGTTCCCGTCGCCGGGCGCAGTGCGGCATTCGTGGCTCACGAGGCATCATGGGCTTTTGCGAAGACGCGAGAGAGAACCCCATGGAAAACCACGAACCACTGCCCCTGCACGTCGCCCTTCCCGAGACCGGGCATGTGTCGGCATTGCTGATTGCTCCTGCCCACGCCCAGGCCTGTTATGTGTTCGCCCATGGCGCGGGGGCCGGCATGTCGCACCCCTTCATGGCCTCGCTGGCCGGCGAACTGGCGCAGCGGCGCATCGCCACCCTGCGCTACCAGTTTCCTTTCATGGAGCAGGGCTCGAAGCGGCCGGATTCCCCCGCCGTGGCGCAAGCGACGGTTCGCGCTGCCGTGGCCGAAGCTCGCCGCCGCTTGCCGAAGCTGCCGCTCTTTGCCGGCGGCAAGTCGTTCGGTGGCCGCATGACCTCACAGGCGCAAGCCACCGCGCCACTGGAAGGCGTCCAGGGCCTGGCCTTCGTCGGTTTTCCGCTGCATGCAGCCGGCAAGCCGGGCGTGGAGCGTGCGGCCCATTTGGCCGGCGTGCAGTGCCCGATGCTCTTCCTGCAAGGCACGCGCGACGCGCTGGCCGATCTGTCGCTGTTGAAAAGCGTGCTGGCGCCGCTGGGTGGCCGTGTGCGCCTTGCGACGTTTGAAGACGCAGACCACGCGTTTCATGTGCGCGTGCGCAGCGGCACGACCGATGCCGCCGTGCTGGCCGCGCTGGCCGACACCATGGCGGAGTGGTTCGAGGCTGGAAGAACACCGGGATCGGTCAACACCATGGGCCTCAAGGGGCCTGAATCTGTCGGTGAGTGAGCCAATGTGACTGCCAACGAGCAAGTGGGTCTGACCCGCTTGCTGGGGCGTACTGCGTCGGCTGCTGCTGGGCAGTGATGGCTCTGCTGTGCGTCGGCGGCTTCATGCGAGCGCGTCTGCTTGCAATGCGCTTGGCGACGGACTAGCTTTCTTTGTCAGTTGTGATTGGATTGGCGAAAGGGGGCCGGCAATGGCTAACGTTCCGCAATGGCACGCCCAGGGGCAGTGGTTCGACGTTTGCAAGTGCAATGTCCCGTGCCCTTGCACGTTTGCACAAGCTCCGACCGACAACACCTGTGAGGGCATCCTCGCCTGGCACATCGACGAGGGTCGTTATGGCGCGGTTGACTTGTCGGGGCTGAGCGTGGTTGCACTCGGGGCTTTCACCGGCAACCTGTGGGCCGGCGCGAAGGCTCAGATGGCGATTTACGTCGACGACCGCGCGAACACCGAGCAGCAGGCGGCGATCCAGCAAATTTGGGGTGGACACGCGGGTGGCTGGATGGCCGGGTTCGCTGGCCTTGTCGAGACCCTGCGCGGCACCGCGCTCGCGCACATCGACTTCCATGTCGCAGACGACCTGTCGAGCTGGCGCGTCGAGATCCCCGGCATCGCCCTCGGCGAGGCGCAGGCGCTCACCGGGCCGACGACGCTCCCCGGCAAGCGGGTGCAGGTGCACAACGCTCCGGGCGCCGAGGTCGGGCCGGGGCAGATCGCGACCTGGGGCGTGGCAACGACCGACCGCGCCGACGGCTTCGGTTTCAAGTGGGATCGGAGCGGCAAGTCGAGCAAGCATTTCCCGTTCGATTGGAGTGGGCCCGACGCCTGAACACCGGGCCCATTCATCGCAAGCCCGGCGCTTCCCTGGGCCCGCCCGCTTACTTCAAGACATGGCTGGCTTCGGCCGCATCGATCAGCGACTGCGCGTCGTCGGCCAACAGGAAGCCGGCGTTCATCGCCCGCACGGTGGCGCGTCGCACGGCCTCCACGTAGCCGGCATGGCTGCCGTAGCGCTCTTGGAGCGATGGCCGCGGGTCGCCGTTGGCCAGTCGCTCGGCCTGCGTGCGTGCGAAGGGCACCATGCCGCCCACGTAGTTGCAGATCTGCCCCTGGTGGAAGGGCCGCGTGCCGCCGGCGGTGATGTTCCAGCCGAGGTAGGTACCCAGAGGTGCGTCGGTCAGCACGACGGGCACGCCGCCGACCTCGTTGCCGTCACCATCCACCCGGGGCACCAGCATGCGGATGGCCTGGCGGATCGGTGGCGGCGCGTTGGTCGGCACGCCGGACGCGTCGGTGTAGTTGAACAGCGGGCCCCAGTCGTAGTCGAGCACCGGCATGATGAAGTCGGCTTCGGGCGCGGTGCCGCGCACGCCGGGGATCGTCGGGAAGCTCATCGCCGCCTTGTTCGCGTCCACCAGGTCGGGCACGTTGCGGCCTCGCGTGATCTTGTCGCCGGCGTCGGCACGCTTGCCGTTGAGCGTGGGGTACACGCTGTGGGGCGGTGCGATGCCCTTCATCACCCAGTTGCGAAAGTGCAGCCGCAGCGCGTTGACCGTCTGGGTGTGCGGCACGGGGTTGGCCGGCAGGACTGCGGTGCCGAAGTTGTTGCCCGGGCAGCTGGGCCCGTTGGCCGGCAGGCCGATGCCGGGCAGGCTGGTGTCGAAGCCGCCCGCGCCGCCACCGTGGCTGGAGCTGGCGATGTAGTAGCGGCGCACGTTGTCGGGCAGCGGGATGTCGCTGCGCGCGTCCGTGCCCACCCATTCCGGAGTCAGCTTGAGCGCCCAGACCTCCGCGGAGCCGAAGTGCTCGATCACCTTGGGGCAGGTGCCACTCGCCTTGCAGCGGTCGAGAATGCCGGCCGGGGGCAGGCCGCGCACGGTGTCCGGGTACTTGTGCCACCACTGCGGCCCTTCGCTGCCGGCCTGGTAGAGCTCGAGCACGCCGTCCGGCTGCGCCCAGCGGAAGTTCAGCGCGATGCGCCGGCCGGCGATGATGGGCCACAGCCCGTCGTGCAGTTGCCGGCCCGACTCGGTCTCGTTGAAACCCATGTGCAGCCAACCGCGCAGGAAGTTGCCGGACTGCGAGTTGCCGCGCGCAATGCTGTGGCTGATGCGTCGCGCGACCGGGTTGGGCGTGCCGACGTCGTCCGCGCTGGCGTTGCGGAAGAACTCGCCGACGTCGCGGAAGGCCGCGAAGCCCATGCCCAGCACGTAGGGGTCTTTGGCGGTGAAGCTCACCTGGTAGAGCTTGGCCGGGTCGAAGCCACCCCTGACGCAGATCTGCGTCGGGCTCGGCGTTCCGGGGAAGGGGGTGATTGCGCTGCACTGCGCCCAGGCCCAATCGCTGGACGGCACCACCGTCTCGCCGATCACTTCGCCGGTCGTCGTTTCGCCCAGCCGCGTGACCAGCGTCGCCTTCGTGGTGTCCAGCGTGGCTGGCTGGTAGGGCACGGGGTTCGACTGCACGACCAGCGGCTGCGAGTTTGGCCCTGATCGGTTGACGATGCGGGCGAAGACCTGCCCGGTGACGGCCGAGCCATCGCGCTGCCGCGCCACCGGCACCTGCAGCCAGTGCGAGCCGTTCACCGCCATCGTGGCGCGCAGCGCGGTGTTGCCTGCGTTGTCGCCCTGCCAGGCACTGCTGAGGCCGACGTCGCCGGCATTGCGTTCGATCAGGTTGATGGTCAGCTCGCCGCCGCGGTTGGGCACCCCGTGCCACATCAGGCCGCTTGTTTGGTTCATGTCAGCCGGCCGGGTGAGCACGAAGGTCGCAACGTAGCGCGCCTTGCCGTCGGGGTCTTTGCCCAGTTCGATGTCGGTGATCAGCGCGTTGCGTGGATCACTCGGGTCGAGCTCGCCGAACGCACGTCCGGCAATCTGCTCGTAGGCGATGGTCTGGCCGGCTGTCGTGAGCGGCTGGACATCGTCGATGACGATGCGTGTCACTCGCGCCTGCACGCCACCCACGAGGGCGACGGTGCAGGCAAGAGCAAACGCGCGCAGGGCCGTACCTGGGTGCTTCATGGCTTGTCTCCATCGGCGTGAATTTGTTGCGCACAGTACGAGCTTGTGCATCCACAGTACAAAGGGGGTTTTTGGCTCGCCTGACTGCGCTCGCCCGGCCGACTCCGGGTTGACATGCGTTCACGAGTTTGCGGTGACCGGCTAAGGTCGCCGGCACTTCATCGTCCGGAGAAGATGCCATGGCCCATCTGAACCAAACCGGGGTTCGCAGCCGCGATGACCTTGCGCGCTTCGAGACGGAAATGACGCTCGAACAACGCCTGCCCGAGCGCAGCGTGCTGGACGTGTTCACCGCCGCCGCGGAGCGCCAGCCCGATCGCACCGCGCTCACACAGCTGATGACCGGTGCACCCGACGAGCAAGCCCGTCGTGTGAGCTACCGCGAACTGCTCGGCCTGGTTCGGCGCGCGGCCAACCTGTTTGCCATGCTGGGCGGCGCACGCCCCGGCGTGGCCTACATGCTGCCGAGCCTGGTGGAGACCCACGCCACGCTGTGGGGCGCCGAGGCCGCGGGCTACGCGGTGCCCATCAACTTTTTGCTGCAGCCGGAGCACATCGCAGGTTTGCTGAAGGCCTCGGGTGCGCGCATCCTGGTGGCGCTGGGCCCGCACCCGGTGCTCGACATCTGGCAGAAGGCGCTTGCGCAGCGCGACCAGGTGCCGGGGCTCAAGCTCGTGCGTGTGGCCGCTCCCGGCACGCCGGCAGAAGAAGGCGTGATCGATTTCCACACGGCGCTGATGGCGCAGCCCGACGACCACCTCACGTTCGGCGAGCCGGGCCAAGACGGCGACGTGGCAGCCTACTTTCACACCGGCGGCACGACCGGCACGCCCAAGCTCGTGACGCACACGCACCGCAGCCAACTCGTGGCCGCGCTGGGTGGCGCAGTGCTCGGCGACATGCGGCCCACCGACACGCTCACGGCCACGCTGCCGCTCTTCCATGTCGGTGGAACGATCTTCTGCGCCCTGAGCATGTTCATGGCGGGCGGCGGCCTGCTGATCATGTCGCCTGGCGGGCTGCGCAACCCGGCCATGGTTCAGGGGTTCTGGCGCTTGGTCGCGCAGCATGGTGCAACGCTGGTGGGTGCCGTTCCCACCTCGGTGGGCGCGGTGTTGGACGTGCCGCTAGACGGTGCGGACATCAGCGCGGTGCGCGCCGGTTTTTGCGGGGCCGCGTCGCTGCCGCTGGCGGTCGGCGAGCGCTTCAGGCAGGTGACCGGCCGCGGCCTGTTCGAGGTCTATGGCATGACCGAAGCCTCGGGCCTGATTGCCGTCGACCCGGTTGCGGGCACGGGCGGTGTCGGCTCTGTCGGCTGGGCGCTGCCCTATACGCAGGTGGTGGTGCGCCGGCTTGAGGCCAACGGCCGCCTGGGGGCGCCCTGCGAGACCCACGAGATCGGTGTGATCACCGTGAGCGGCCCGCATGTGTCGCCCGGCTATCGCAACCCGGAGCATGACGCCGGCATCTTCGAAGGCGGTGTGCTCAACAGCGGAGACCTGGGCTACACCGACGCGCAGGGCCGCATCCACATCGCGGGCCGGGCCAAGGATCTGATCATCCGCAGCGGCCACAACATCGACCCGCTGATGATCGAGAACGCGATGGCCACGCACCCGGCAGTGGCGCTGGCGGCTGCAGTCGGCATGCCCGACGCTTATGCCGGTGAGCTGCCCGTTTGCTACGTGGCACTGAGGCCGGGCGCCAGCGCCACGGAAGACGAGCTCCACCAGCATGCGCAACGAACGATCGGCGAGCGCCCCGCGTGGCCGAAGCAAATCCACGTCGTCGATGCGATCCCGCTCACCTCGGTGGGCAAGATCTACAAGCCCCAGCTGCGCTGCGACGCCGCCGTGCGGCTCGTGACGCGGGTCGTCCACCAGGAACTCGGCCTTCCCGACGCGCAGGTGCGGGCCAGCGAGGGCGGCCGGCGAGGCCTGCGCATCAGCGTGACCCTGCCCGAAGCGGCTCGACTTTCCGTGCCGGTGATTGAGCAGGCGCTGGCGGCCTACCTGTTCGAGACGCAGGTTGCGGTGGACGAAGTAAAACTGCTTCAGCTCATGCCAGATGCCTTTTGAAGAACGAGCTCAGCTTGTCCCAGGGAATCAGGTTCACACGGTCGTACAGATCGACGTGGCCCGCGCCGGGGACGATGTGAAGCTCTTTGGGCTCGGCAGCCAGCTTGAAGGCTTGTTCGCTGAATTCCTTGGAATGCGCCTGGTCCCCCGTGATGAAGAGCATGGGACGAGGAGAAATCGTCTCGATGTCATTGAACGGGTAGAAGTTCATGAACTTGACGTTGCTGGTCAGCGTCGGGTGGGTGGTGGTTTGCGCCGAGCCGCCCTTGGGTGTGTATTCGCCTCGCGGCGTGCGGTAGAAGTCATAGAACTCACGCTGAATGGGGTGGGTGTCGGCAGTCAGTTCATGAACCGTCCCGCTGGTGTACTGGACCGCACCGCCGGTGAATTCCACATGGCGCTGCTCGGCTGCCGCCGCGATGATTTGCTTGCGCTGCTCAAGCGTCTGCGAGTGGTTCAGCGCGTTGCGGTTGGCGGCGCCCATGTCGTACATGCTGACCGTGGCGATGGCTTTCATGCGCGGGTCGATCTTGGCTGCACTGATGACAAAGCTGCCGCTGCCGCAAACGCCAAGCACACCAATCTGCTTGCGGTCGACAAATGCCTGGGTGCCCAGGAAATCAACCGCGGCACTGAAGTCCTCGGCATAGATGTCCGGCGCAACGGCGTTGCGTGGCTGGCCGTCGCTTCCACCCCAGAAGGACAGGTCCAGTGACAGGGCAATGAACCCCTGCTCGGCCATTTTCGTGGCATACAGGTTGGCGCTTTGCTCCTTGACCGCGCCCATGGGGTGCCCGACCACAATGGCGGCACTCTTCTTGTTCCGCTCCAGGGTCTTGGGAATGAAAAGGTTTCCTGCGACGTTCATGCGGTACTGGTTCTTGAAGACAACTTTCTGCACGACGACTCTGTCGCTCTTGTAAAAGTTGTCGGCGCCATTGGACGTGTTGCCAGCCGCCGGCGAACCCGCGGCGAAGGCCGTGCCGCCCGTGGCTGACAGGGCTCCGAGCGCAGCCGCGCCGGTGCCTGCCTTGATGAGGAACTCGCGCCGATCCGAGCTTGAGCGGTCAAGTGTTTCTGCTGCTGTGTGACCGGTGTTGAGTGTTATGTGCATATCCGATGCTCCTATTGATGATGGGGTAGGGGGAGAGCACAGGCTTTCCTGTGCTCGCTTGCGCAGGGCGTCAATCGTTGATGCGCTCAATACGCACCTTCAGCGGCCCGGCGCGCTGCAACGCGGGCAGGCCTGTATCGACTCTTCCTAGCCGAACGAGCCCGCGCGCGTACACGTTGTCGCCGACGAAGATCGCCAGATTGCCCCAGGGTGCGTAGTAGGTGATGTCGCCTGTCCGCGGGCTCATGCCCGCCGGTGCACCCGCCACCGACAGCTTGCGCGGCAGACTGGAGATGCGCTCAATCACGGCGTAGTCCTCCAGGGTCAGGGAAAGCGGCAGCAAGGCTGCGAAATCACGCGCGGCGGCGGTGTCGTCAAGCGTCGCGGTGACGACCTCGCCATCGACATGCAGACGAAGTTTCATAGGGACCTGCTGTGCCAAAGCTGGGGTGGTCGACAGGGTGGATGCAAGGGTCAACGCAGCGACCCAACAAGCCAGCGCGCGGCTTCGGAAGGACTGGATGCGAATGCTCTTTGCCATGCCGAGAAGTTTGCTGATCGCCCGCAGCCTTGACTAGATAATGAATGACGAATAGGTTTATTAGTCACGCTAATCAGTTGAGAAAGTTCACGCATGGCACGACGCAATCTCAATGACCTCTTGGCCTTCGTGACGGTGGCACGCGAAGGCAGCTTTACCCGGGCGGCCGCAACCCTGGGCGTGACGCAATCAGCGCTGAGCCAAACAATCCGTGGGTTGGAGGAGCGCTTGCAGATTCGACTGCTCACGCGCACGACGCGCAGCGTCTCGCCTACGCCGGCAGGCGAGCGACTCGCGCATGCGATCGGTCACCGCTTCGACGAGATTGAGGCTGAACTCGATGCGCTGACCGAATTGCGTGACAAGCCCGCAGGCACCGTGCGCATTACCTGTGGTGACAACGTCATGCACACCACGCTGCTGCCCAAGCTCATGCCGCTCCTTCGCGAGAACCCGGACATCAAGCTGGAGTTCGACATGAACTACGGCTTTCGCGACATCGTGGCCGATCGTTTTGACGCAGGCGTACGCCTGGGCAACACCATCGACAAAGACATGGTTGCAGTGCCCATCGGCCCCCCGCTGCGCATGGCCGTGGTGGCGTCCCCGGACTACTTTGGCATCAACCCGATTCCAAGAACACCGCACGATCTGACGAAGCACCGTTGCATCAACCAACGGATGCCCACGTCGGGTGGGCTGTATGTGTGGGACTTTTCACGCAAGGGCAAGCAGGTCAACGTGCGAGTCGATGGCCCCTTGGTTTTCAATACCGCACCACCCCAGGTCGACGCTGCGTTGGCAGGGCTGGGCATTACGTTGTTGCCTGAGGATGAACTGATGTCATACATCGAGGACGGCCGCCTCGTGCGTGTGCTGGAGGACTGGTGCCCGCCCTTTGCGGGCTACCACCTGTACTACCCCAGCAGACGCCAGCCATCGCCAGCGTTTTCTCTGGTGCTGCAGGCCTTGCGGCTGGACGCCAGAAGCCGTCGATAGGTTCATCGAAGCCTGGCTTTCTCTGAACAGGGTCCTGTTCCTTGATTTATTGGGGGCGGGACTGTTGAGATACTCCGTTGTTGCTCAACACGACCCAAGGACACATCAATGCAAATCGTCAAACCCGGCATCCTTCTGGCCACGGCCGTCTCTTTGCTTGCTCTCAGCGCGTGCAATGGGGGCAAAGACGGCACGCCGGCTGCCTCAGGCTCTACCGGCGCGGCGGAGGTCACGGTGAACGGAACCGCCATTTCCCAAGGAATGATCGACATGGTCGCCAAGCAGCGTGCCGAGTCGGGCCAGCCCGCCTCGCCGGAGTCTCGCAAGGCCATTGTCGACAACCTGGTGCTGCAGACGGTGGTGGCGCAGGAGGCCGCGAAACAAGGCCTGGACAAGACACCTGAGTTCTTGAACCAATTGGAGACCATCAAACAGTCGGTGCTGGCCAACGCCTATGTCGAAGACTTCGTCAAGAAGAACCCGGTCACCGATGAGATGCTGAAGGCCGAGTACGAGCGAATCAAGGCAACGGCCGCCGGCACCGAGTACAAGGCGCGGCACATCCTGGTCGAGAAGGAAGCCGAGGCCAAGGACATCATTGCCAAGCTCAAGAAGACGCCGGCAGCCTTTGAAAAACTGGCGAAAGAGAAGACAAAGGACGCCGGCTCCAAGGCCAGCGGTGGCGACCTGGGGTGGTTTGATCCGAAAAGAATGGTGCCCGAGTTCAGCGCTGCCCTGAGCAAGCTGGAAAAGGGCAAGTTCACCGAAGAGCCCGTGAAAACCCAGTTCGGCTATCACGTCATCTTGCTCGAAGATTCGCGCCCGGTCGAAGCGCCTCCGATGGAGGCCGTCAAGCCCCAGCTCAGCCAACAGCTTCTGCAGCAGACCGTGAAGAAGCAGCTGGATGCCCTCAAGGCGGCCGCCAAGATCGAGGTGGCTGGCGCTGCGGCAGCCTCCGCACCGTCGGCATCCACTGCGTCGGCGGCCAAGTAAACGGTGCTTGCGGGCGGGGGAAGGGCCGAAGCGAGAGCCTCGGTCCTCACTGCCCGGCGGCTGCGCGCATGCCGTTTTCTGCCGTGTGACGCCCAAATCTTGCGCAACGCATGTTCAGCCTGATCCGCCTCACGATCCAGCGCGCCAGGAAAGAACGCCTGCCCCAGGTGGCCGGCAGCCTGACGTTCACGACCGTGCTGTCCATCGTGCCCTTCCTCGCGGTGAGCTTCGCCTTGTTCACGCGATTCCCGCTGTTCAGGCGCTTCGAGGAGGCACTCGAAGAGCATCTGTTGAAGAGCCTGCTTCCGGCAGACATGTCGCGCACGGTGCTGAAGTACCTCAATCAGTTCGCCGCCAATGCGAGCGGCCTGACGGTGGTGGGCTCCCTGTTCCTGCTGGTGACGGCGATCGCGTTGCTGCTCACTGTGGAAAACGCTTTCAACCAGATCTGGAACGTGAAGAAAAATCGCCCGTTCCTCAAGCGAGTGGGTCTGTATGTGCTGGTGCTCGCCGTGGGGCCGCCGGCCCTGGGGGTGAGCCTGTGGGCGACGTCGTATGTGCTGGGTGCGTCGATGGGTTTGATCGGCACCCTGCCGCCCTCGGCCAGGTTCGTGCTGAACCTGGGCCCGGTGGCGCTGACCTGGGTGGTTCTGGCCAGCCTGTTCTATTTCGTTCCCAACACCCGGGTGCGGCGGCGCGACGCGATCGTGGGCGGCTTGATCGCCAGCGTCGCGCTCGAGTTGGGCAAACGCGGTTTTGCCGCCTACCTTCTGAAGGTGCCGACCTACAAGGCCGTCTATGGCGCCTTCGCGGTGTTTCCCGTCTTCTTGTTGTGGGTGTACTTTTCATGGCTTGTGACGCTGGCTGCGGCGCTCATCACGGCCAACCTGGCGCGCACAGCGCCGCGGCCGCGAAACAAGACTGCGCGTACTTAGCGCGGAGGCTTGTCGCCCAAACGCACACTCCTGAAAACTACTCCGCAAGAACCACCGTGCAGTACCTGACGTTCGACCTCAGCGACAACGCCGAAGGCGTCACGACGCTGGAGGCCTTGGCCTCCACTTCTGCCGAGCACCATGCGGCGGTCATGGCCGAGGTGCAGCAAGTGCTGGACTGGGCCTGGCGGCGCTTTCCTCACACGCACGGGCCGGCCGACGACGGGATGGACTGGGACCATGACCTCCAGGTGAACGTGGAGGGCGGCCAGTGGCATGCGGTCACACTCACCTTGACCGGCTCGCCGCGCTTCATCGAAGAGTTCTTCACGGCTTTTGGGGGCCCGCCGGCCTGATGGCCGTGCCGTGCGGCACTGTCGCCCGAGGCCTTCTCGCTGAGGCCCGCTTTTTATACTCTGCGCAATCTGCCTGGCAGCCTGAAACCCCATCCGAGAAAGAAAACCCATGAGCGGCCTGCCGTCTTGCCCCCAGTGCAATTCCGAATACACCTACGAAGACGGCAGCCTGTTCGTCTGCCCGCAATGCGGCCACGAGTGGAGCAAGGACGCGGCCGTCGCCGCCGAAGAGAAACGCGTCTGGAAAGACGCCTACGGCAACGTGCTGAACGACGGTGACACGGTCACGCTGGTCAAGGACTTGAAGGTCAAGGGTTCGTCCACGGTGCTCAAGGTGGGCACCAAGGTGAAGAACATCCGGCTGATCGAAGGCGACCACGACATCGATTGCAAGATCGATGGGTTCGGCTCGATGCAGTTGAAGTCGGAATTCATCAAGAAGGCCTGAGGCGCAACCGGCCTGCGGTTCTGAGGCGAGATACCGGTAGGTGGCCGGCTCCTTCAGGCCGCGGTGTCGTCGCCGATGAGCAGGCGCGTGGCACTCGCGTAGCGGTAGGGTGGGATTTCGAGGTTGGTCGGCGCGGGCTTGTTCTTGTACACACGCCCCGCGCCGTCGAAGGTGGAGCCGTGGCAGGGGCAGAAGAAGCCTCCGGGCCAGTCGCTCGGCAGGCTCGGGTTGCCCGCGCCCTGGGGCACCTCGGTGGGCGAGCAGCCCAGGTGCGTGCAGATGCCGACGGCAACGAACACATCTGCCTTGATGGCC
>Ga0209974_10000507_pt1 | contig 13004 bp, 11 predicted proteins | sample InoplaM3SPM_FD_187592 | JGI IMG/M metagenome (GOLD analysis project Ga0209974, IMG submission 187592) | Arabidopsis thaliana rhizosphere microbial communities from the Joint Genome Institute, USA, that affect carbon cycling - Inoculated... | ecosystem: Host-associated > Plants > Roots >...
TCCCGACATGAAGGCGCGCGTACCTACGCCTGTGGTTAGCTTGATGTTACTGTCACATTCGGTAGCAATCGCCAGCCAGTAGACAGTGCCGCTGGTAAGGTTGACTGTCGAGGTGAGTGTTTTCGTGTTCCAGCCGACAACCCCGTCTGACTGTTCTGACTTTCCGAGCAGCGTGCTCGGTGCGGTGCCGCTGCCGTTATCGGCGTAGACGCCAAGCTGGATGCCTGGGCAGAAGCTGTCGATACTAGCCATATGAACTGACATGTTAATGACCGAACCGGTTGAGGTAGCCGTCAGTTTCTGAGCCTGGATACTTTGGTAATTGCCGCTACTGTTGGTGGCGCCGACGGCAGTGTCGCCAAGCGTGCTCGTCAAGCCGCCGGCGATAGAGCTGGCGACTTTGAATGAACCGTCGCTGGCATCAATACCGATCGAGTATTTGCTGGAGCCGTTGGCCGATAGTTCGATGCCCGTGTCGCCGGTTCCCTGCTGAGCGATCCGAACGGGCAGGCTGTTCGTGGAAGAATCGTTGACGGCAACGTCGAGCGCACGGCCGGGCGTAGTGGTGCCAACGCCGAGTTTGCCGCCGATGCTGGCATCGCCGACCTGATTAAGCGTGCCGGTGGCGTCGATGCTGAAATAATCGCCGCCGCTGCTGCTCTGGACTTCGATTGCTTTGCCGGACTGCGAAGCTCCTTGTTTGATGACAAGGTTCGATGAAGTCTGGTTGGTGCGGCCTTCGATGTAGGCGGTGATTTCCGAGTCACTGGCCGATTGCAGGGCGATGTTCGAATCGGCTTGCAAAGAGGTGGTGTTTTGGATGAGCTGGTCGACTGTCTTGCCGCCGACTGCTCCCGAGTTGATGGCGTAAGGCGCGGCAGTCAGTTGTTTCATAGGCAGCATCTCGCCATCAGCGGCGCATGGCGCAGTGCCGAATGTCACGCAGTCGTCGGCTCTTCCGGCGACGTTCATCGACAAGAAAAGCGCATCCGAGTCCCAGTCGATACTGGTTCCGAATGAGCTTACCGATCCAAGACTAACAGAGAAGAAGCCGTTTCTTACTTCTACTCCCTGGGCTGCCCCGTTGTTGATGTAGGTTTCGGTCCACTCTAGGCTGCCGCCGGGATTACCGACTGCAGTTCCCGTGCCGTCCTGATAAATTTTGAACTGAATATTGTAGTTGCCATCAGGAACAATGGCCCCTGCTGAAGTCTGCAGGCGCCCCTGAAAGCTAATCGTCCGGTTGGTGCTTTGAGCCGCCTGGGCAACTTCAGCATAAACAAGCGTAGTGATTAACGCAACGATAATCGAAACGTACACTGCATAGTGCAATATACGACGACGTCTAAAACCAGTGGAGAGGTGGCACCACGTATGCATATTTTTTGTTTCTATATCTGTTTTTTGATGTAGAATTGCTTAATACTTTTTGATGTGTGGTGCCATCGAAAGCTTGCCATTATTCTAGCATAAGCGGGGTGATTTAAGCAATAATTGGAGGCCTGATTCCGTCGGGTCCGAGCGTCTCATTAGCATGAATTGGGTGGTAACGGCTATGCTATAATTTAGCCAAGTATACAATAGAGGTAGATGGAGTTTAAGCAAACAGTGAAGACATCACGGATTATTCTTGCTCTGACACTTCTGATTGGTATTGTCGGGATAAGCGCTGTACCTGTACTGGCAGAGACGGCTAGTTACGGCGGCGGCAGTACCCAGGGCTACGCCGCCGACACGCGTATTGACGACGGAACAATCGTGCAGCTTACGGGCGAAAAATCAAACAAGGTGAAGGTTGCGACTCAAGCCGAGCTACAGAACATGTTCGGTGTTACGGTGAACCGCAACCAGTTGCCACTGGTGGTCTCGAACGAGAGCATAAAGAACGAAACTTTTGTCGCCGTCTCGGGGACGTATAACGTACTCGTGAGTACGCAAGGTGGTGCGATCGCGCGGGGCGATTACATCACATTGTCGTCTCTGAGCGGCGTAGGCATGAAAGCCGGCACCGAAGAAGAGACCGTGTTTGGCCGCGCCAACGGAATCTTTGACGGCAAGGGAGTGACGCTTGGCACTATGTCGCTCAAGGATGTTGACGGTAACGCCAGTATGGATGTTTCTATAGGATCGATACCGGTGACGATTGACATCAGGAGCAATCCGAATGAAATAAGCACCAAAGCACAAGTGCCAGAGATACTGGAGCGGGTCGGGCAAGCTATCGCCGAAAAAGAAGTAAGCCCAATCAGAATCTATCTCAGTATGGCGATTACCGCCGTTAGCCTGATCGCCGCCATCGCAGTGCTTTACTCCGGAGTGCGCAGCGGCGTCATCTCGATCGGTCGTAATCCTATGTCAAAAAAATCAATCTTCAGGGCGCTGTTTGAGGTCATACTGACCAGCGCATTGATTTTAATTATTGGGTTATTTGCGGTATATTTACTACTAAGACTATGAGATACGAATAGGGTGGGCGAGCATGGGATTATTCAGTAAAACACAGAAGTCGCCGATAGACGAAGCTGCTGACCGCGCCGAGCAGGCCTTTGACGAATCGTACCGCGAAGAGCTCCGCAACTACGGCCGTGTTTACTTTGAAAAAATTATTAACGAAAATGCAAAACTATTCAAAGAAGATCTTGATGCGGCTACCACTCAGATCAACATCGACCTTAAAGATCACGTCATCAAGAAGCTCGATACGACGATCTCTAAGATTACGATCGAACTAAAAGATCACGTCACGAAGCAGCTTGATAGCGAGTTTGCTGAGTATAGCGCGGCCATGAAAGAGGCTCAAGAGACCTTGATGACGTCGCAAAGGCGCAACGCCCGGGCACTCGAAGACCAGCACGACCAACTGACGGTGACGCTCCGAAAAAGCGTCGCCAACCAATCGGTCATGCTCGAGAGCGTATTCCAAGAGAATATGACTCGCATGGAAGCGATGAAGAAAGCTCAAAAAGAAGCGCTACGTACCGTCAACGAGAGTGCGCGCGCACTCGAAGAGCAGCATCGACTATTGGCCGAGACATTGCAGGCGACCGTCGCCAAGCAAGAGACGATACTCATAGACGCATTTCAGAAGAATATGGCGCACATCGTCGAGCACTATTTGCTTGGGGCCTTGGGCGACCAGTATGACTTGAAGGCTCAGCTACCATCGATCATTAAACAGATGGAAGACAACAAACAAGCAATCGCGGACGATATGAAACTATGAGCAAACAGCCGTCAGCGAAGACACATGCTGAGTTCGGGTTGCCGCCCAGCATCGTTACCAAAGTCGATGTTTCTCGCATGATAAACGAGCTTGAATCAGTCGACAATCAACTCACGGCAATGGCAGTGCGGGCTCGGACAACCAGGCCGCCCAACCAGACGCCGCCGATTTTGTCGGATCAGCTAACAGACTTCTTAAAGCAAAATAAACTCGATATAGACACCGGTCGTGAGCGCAGGCTGCTCATCCAGCAACTGCGGCTGCTTAAAGACAAGATGCCGGTCATCCATATGACCTTTGCCGTCACGGCCGATCGCGAAAGCTTGTCGCAGCTGGTTCATTGGCTGCGTACGTCGGTCCATGCCCAAGCAGTTATCTCGGTTGGTTTACAGCCGGCGCTGGTTGCCGGCGTCTATATGCGCACGCCGAATCATGTCCATGATTTCAGCTTACGCGCAGCACTTGCGCGCAGTCATGAGGCGCTTGTGAAAGAGCTGGAGGTGTCTCGTGCCGAAGGCTAAGTTTTACGAGAAACTTGTCGAAGCCGGCAAGCCGGTCGGCGAGATTATTGGCATTGATTCATTCATGGTGAGTGTCCGCGGCTTACAGCCAACCAACGTTCACGCGACGGTTCGTTTCGAAGATGACACACGCGGCTATGTCCATCAAGTGTTAGAAGACCATGTCGTCGTCATGAAGCTTGATCCTTCGCCGCTCCGTGTTGGCATGGTATGCGTAATTGAGTTGAACGATATTATGGTTCCGGTCGGCAAGAACTTTATTGGCCGGGTGGTCAACGTGTTTGGTGAGCCGCTCGACGGCAAGGGAGAAATCGTCGCCGACAAGCAATGGGATGTTTTTCACGGTGCGCCGATGTTGTATGAACGCGAGCTGTTGGACACGCCGGTTGAGACAGGCGTTACTATCCTTGACCTTGAGTACTCGCTAGCCCGCGGGCAGCGCATGGCGATGCTTGGTGACAGCAAGGTCGGCAAGACGGCCTTGGCAGCGCAAGTAGCGATCAACCAGAAGAACACTGACATTACAGTCATTTACGTGCTGATCGCCAAGCGCCAGCATGACGTTGCGGAGCTCGTGAGTAGCCTCGATAAAAACGGCGCCCTCAAAAAAGCAGTCGTTGTCGTGACTAATTCGTTTGAGTCATTGATCCTCACCTATCTTGTGCCGTATGTTGGCGCTGCTCATGGTGAGTATTTTTGGCATGAGCTTGGCATGGACACGCTTGTTATCTACGATGATCTGACTGCGCATGCTCAGGCGTACCGTGAAATATCACTGATCGCGGGCGTCAGTCCTGGCCGTGATTCGTATCCGGGTGATATGTTTTATACGCACTCCAGCTTGCTTGAGCGCGGGGGCAAGACAGAATCAAACCATGCCAGCCAGACACTCATTCCGATTGTGTACGCGCCGGGCGGCGACATTACTGCTTACCTGCCGACAAATATTATGTCGATCACGGATGGTCAGTGGATTTTAGACGAGAAGATTTTCAAGGACACGATGCGCCCGGCTGTTAGCACGGCACTCTCAGTAACGCGCGTCGGTGGTGTCGGCCAAAACAAGCGGCAAAAAGGCCTAGCCGACAAGCTCAACCTGACCTTGGCCGGGTACCGGATCGCCGAGGAATATGCGCACTTTGGTACCGAGCTCAGCCCTGACGCTCAAGCCAACTACGACAAAGGTAAGGTTTTGTTCAAGTTGATGAATCAAGCAATCGGCGAGATTTACAGTGTTGCCGAACAGCAGTTCATCATGAACATTGTCCTCGAAAGCAAACCAGAGGAAATTATCAATGTCGAAAAGCTGAAAGAAAAGGTCCACGGCTATGCGGCCAAGCTAAAGGAAGACCACGACATGAAAGGCAACTTCGATAAGCTTGAGGCGGCTCTCAAGGCCGAGGTGATGACAATCGACCAAGTGAAGAAACAGGCAATCGAAAAAGCCGCAAAGAACGAAGCCGAAAAACGCCGTCAGACCGAAGAGGCCGAGCGTGCGTCAGCCGAGTCGAAAGAAGAGGCGAAATAGGTGCGCCGCCCACTTGAGATCAAGGCCGAAGAGGCCTCTGTCCGTTCTGTCGTGAGCTTGACGTCGGCGCTCGAAACTTTGAGCAGCATGCAGATTGCCAAGACCAAGAACAAGGTTCTGATCAGTAATCAGTTTTTTGACGAAGTGTGGAACATTTATAAGCAAATTCGAGTTGACGTTTTCTTTAACTTTGGACGAACGGTAGACGAAAAGCCGATTGATAAAGAGCTGTTAATACTCATCACTGCCAAAGGTGGATTGAGCGGCGACATCGACAATCGCCTGATCCGCAGCGTCGTCGAACGTTACGACGAAACAAAAAATGATGTGCTGGTTATCGGTCATCACGGCGCCCTAAAACTCAAGCAGGCGCACATTGACTATACGTATTATTTTGACCTGCCCGAACATGACTACATTAATGTCGATCCGCTGATGGATATCACCCGTAAATATGCAAAGAGCCGTATATACTACCAGAATTACATCTCGCTTTCGCAGCAAGATATTAAGGATGTTGACTTGAGCGATGTTGTCTCGAGCAAGGGACGCGTGGCCGATCTAACCGCTCTTGGTGATGATATGGTGACAGAGAAAACCTACATTTTTGAGCCAAATTCGTACGCCGTAGCGGCTTACTTGGAAAACTCAATCTTGCGACTGACTATTTCTCAGTTTATATACGACAGTCGGTTGGCGCAGGTGGCAAGCCGTTTCAAGGCCATGTCTGCCGCCAAGGAGCGCTCGATCGAAAACGCAACCGAGCTTCATACCGAATACAATCGTGCTAAACGTAACCAGGTTGACACGAGGTTGAAAGAGTCGATGGCGGGGCTTAAAAAACTACGAGCCGGAGGTGAAGAATAATGGCCGAAACTACTGTTTACAAAAAAGGTGTCGTTCGTACGCTGAAAGGGCTTGTTATCAAAGTTCAATTCGACGAAGGCATGCCCGAGCTCAACGAAATGCTATACGTCGATAACGAAGAAAAATCACCGCTGCTCGTCAGCAGTTTGGCGCATGGCGATATGGCGATATGTCTGAATATCGGCGGTGACTACAGCATACAAAAAGGCGCGACGGTCAGCCGCAGCGGGCGCAGCCTTGAGATACCTGTCGGTGAAGAAATGATCGGCCGCGTGTGGGACGCGATGGGGCGACCGATTGATGGCAAGCCGCAGCTGGACAAATCAGTGCTCGACAAGATGATCAAACGTCCAATCTTCTCGCCGGCATTTCAGGAAACGAGTCTAGAAAACCGCCCGGACGAAGTGCTGGAGACGGGCCTGAAAGTTCTCGATTTCTTCACGCCGTTCGTCAAAGGCCGCAAGATCGGTATTGTCGGCGGTGCCGGTGTGGGCAAGACAGTGCTGACGATGGAGATCATCAACAACGTCGCCGAAGGGTCGGGTGCAATCAGTATGTTTGCTGGTATCGGTGAGCGCATTCGTGAAGGTCATGAATTGTATAAAACGCTGGGTGACAACAACCTGCTTAAAACAACTGCCATGTTCTTTGGCCAGATGAACGAAAATCCAGTCCAGCGTAGTTTGATTGGCCTTAGTGCGATCACGCTTGCCGAATATTTTCGTGATGACCAGAAGAAAGACGTGCTGTTGTTTGCTGACAATATGTATCGTTATATTCAGGCAAAGAACGAAGTATCGACAATTATTGACCAGACACCGGCCGAGGGCGGCTACCAGCCAACGGTTTTCTCTGATATTAAGACCTTCCAGGATCGCCTGTCGACGAATGCCAACGGCTCCATCACTGCCCTTCAGACCATCTACGTGCCGGCCGACGACCTCTCCGACCCTGCCGTACAGATGATCCAGCATGAATTGGATAGCACAATTGTGTTGAGTCGTGCTGTTGCAGCCCAAGGTATCCGTCCTGCGGTCGACATCCTTGCATCTAAGTCGAGCCTGCTGACGCCCGAGGTTGTTGGCGAGCGCCATTATGATCTTGCCACGAGAGCGACAGCGATCTTGCAGAACTACGAATCGCTTAAAGGGATTATTGCTATTATCGGTGAATCTGAGCTCTCGACCGAAGACCGCGAAGATTACAACCGGGCAAAACAGCTGATCGAATTCTTCAAACAGCGCTTCAACGTCATGGAGAAAGTGACCGGTGTGCCGGGTGAGCATATGACACGCGCAAAAACACTCGATGGCGTCGAAGAGATAATCGGTAAGAGTGAAAAAGCGACGAAATCAAGCTCCGCTCAGCCGGAAAAAGCGACGGCGACCGAGCCGGAACCTAAGAAAGACGCAGCATAATGGCGGACGAACCAGCAGTACCTAGCGATGCTGGCGATGCGCAGGTAACGACCCACAGCGGTAAGCCGACGGTCGCCGTGAAGGTGTACGCGCCGTTTAAAGTGTATTTCGAGGGCGATGCTTATAGCTTGAGCGCAGTTAACGCAACCGGTCCGTTCGATATCTTGCCGCGCCATCACAATTTTCTCTGTATGCTGGTGCCGTGCAACCTGACGATCCAGTCGCCCAAGGGTGAAATGGTTATCAGAATATCACGAGCTCTCATGCACGTGAAGGCAAACCGCGTTGTCGTGTTCGTCGACGTTTAGAACTCTTCTCGCAACCCCCTTCCGGACACAAGTCGTCCATCACACGTCAGTATAACTATGGCGATGTTCCCTTCCGCTGAAAGGTTTTCGTTCAGAAGCCATGCAGTTTCTGCTCAAAAGGGTCTTGAGATGATTTCTAGTTCGTGACGAAGTAATCGAACGCGAAGGTCTGGTTCGCAGGGGCAGCGTTGCCGGTACAGATACTGAAGCCGTCGTTGTCACGGTCAACGTAATACTGTGTCTGTCCTGCAGCTCGGCCGACTGGACTGACGATGACATGCGGCTTGTTGGTGAAGCGTTCTCTGAAGTTAATACGTGCGAAGCAGCCAGGCGTCGGGCTGTTGCCGCTGTTGATATTCACTGTTCCCGTTGTGTCTGAGCCGTCGACAGAGGCCGATCCGCCGCTGCCAAGTACGCTTGGATTGATGGCGCGGCCAGGCGCCGGGCCGGGAAAGCTAATGTGATTTGGCACTTCAAGGCTTGCGTTGCCGCTGAGGATGAGCCGTGTGACGGTGATTTGCGACGCGGTGACGGCGGCGCCAAAGGTAGCGTCACCGGCGACACTCAGACCTTGCATGGTCGTCGCACCTTGAATAGCTACGTCCTGAGCCACCTGAAGACTATTGATTTGTGCCGTGCCTAGGTTTGACTCGCCGGAAATCGTCAGGCTGGGCGCCTGGATGCTGCCGCCACTCTGGAAGTTGCCTGCAACGTTAAGATTGCCGCGCATCAGCGTCTGTCCGGCGATGATGGCATTGCCTTGGATATTTAGCGTTTGTGACGCGTTACCGACGGTCGCATCGGTGTTTGCGAGCTGTTTTAGGGCATCCTCAGTGAGGCCTTGCGACTCAATCGCTGGCACCTCCGGAACTTTTTGGCTGTTCAGATAACTAACGATAGAATACGCGGCGGCAACGGCCACGATGAGCAAGAATAGCAAGAAGTAGACATTTACTCTTCGAAAGAATCGTTTTACAGGTGAAACTTTCTTCGCAGCTAATTTGTCGGCCGATGCAGCTGGTGTTTCCTGTTTGACCTGCTCCTGCTCGAGATCATCCGGCGTACGGCTCAGGGCGTCAGCCGGTGCTTGTTGGCCGTCTCCTACTTTTTGGTCTTTGTCGTCCGGTGGGGTACTTTTTTTGGAATCCATTAGTTCTGGTAGATTTCGATTATGCTTAGCACTAGCTTACTACACTTACTCTGGGGGCACCAGTTGTGTTTTTATAAGCTATAAACCATACTATTATCCATAAGATTTATGCTAAGACGGGGATTGAGAATCTGTGCTGTGATGGCGCTAGTGGTAGTGGCTTTTTTAAGCGCTGGCCCGCATATTGTCTCGGCACAGAGCTCAGATTCGGAAAACTACCGGGTGACTGAAACGCAGTTTAATTCTGGTGCAACGCTCGAAGGCTGCTCAGGCGAGTATTGCACGCGGTCATCACTTGGCGACCCGGCGTCTGGCAGAAGTCAGAGCAGCGGTAGTACGGCGTCTTTTGGCGCGGCAACAGATGGCGAACCACTGTTGGAAGTCATAGTCGAGCCGGGCCAGTCGGATCTGGGCGTACTTGATACTGAAAACACCGCAGCAAAAACGGCCTTAGTGAAGATTCGCAATTATTTGAGTGAAGGCTATACGCTGCAGATCATCGGCGATCCACCAAAGTATGACGGCTATATGCTCAGCACGCTAAGCAGCCCAACGGCGGCAACACCGGGCACTGAGCAGTTTGGTATTAACATTGCTGCAAACACATCGCCTAATATCGGAGCCGATCCAGTGCAGACACCGTCTGATGAGACAAGTTTCGGTATCGTCGAAGACGACTACAAGACGCCAAATCTATTCAAATACGAGAACGGCGGTGTCGTAGCATATAGTAATTCAGAATCTGGCCAGACGGATTACACGATCAGTATGATCGTCAATATAGCCAACTCAACGCCAGCCGGTAATTACGATAGCGACCTCTCGGCGATCGTAACGCCTATCTACTAATGAACTCATTGCACAACTCCCTTCCAGCCATAAACCCATCATTTCCGGCTGCAAAAGCTCCATCGCTCGTACTGGTAGCTATGGCTACCTCTCCTCCCGCTGAAGCTTTTTCGCTTGGAACGTGGTGAGTTTCTGCTACGGAAAGAGTTTTGCAATGAGTTCAATTGCTTTATTCTTGTTCCGATGCGGGCCCGACAATCTTTTTTGCGAGTGCAAGCGCGTCGTCGAGCGTATTGGCTTCGGGGGCCGAACCCGTACCGTAGCTCAGGATTATCCACTTTCGTTCATCGAGAATATGCAGCTGACCGCGCAGGGTATCGAAGTAGGCACCATCCCCGATGCCGTCCACGGCTTCTTTACCGTCGGTCGCTTTGCTTGCAAAGAAATCATCGTTGTTTTGCGTCACGCCGTCGTCGTTGATGGCCGAGCGCACCATGATTGCCGCGACGAGCATCGCCTCTACGTCTGGATTGCCATCGGTGTAGCCGCACCTGCTCACCGCAACATCACCAGTGATGACCGGTGTTTTGGCATCACTCTGTAATGTTCTGCGACCGAGGAGATCTCTCGCCTCATCCTCCAGGAGGAGATTGCAGGCATTCATTGGACTGTAGAGTATTTTTGTTCTCTGGCTCTCTACGTACAACAAGACAATCACGACCGCAGCAATAATACTGACGACCGATAGCGCTCCGATGAGCAGGTGTTTTTTGTGCGTGCGAGCGTATTGAACAGCGGACAAAAAGTAAGGCTTGATCATTTGCCTATCAGTATACCAGTAAATTTTACGGACGAGGCGCACTTAAATTCTAAATGCAAGGCGCTTGTCAAGGAGTTAAGTGCGAGGAAAAGCAACAACGTTGCAAAAAACTATTGCATAGACAATATTGCTAATGGTAGAATCTCGGTATACCCTTGTCAAAAACCAAAAAGGGAAAACGAAAAAAAACAAAAAGGAGGCAAGTAAAATTATGTATACGCTTAAGTCAGTCGCTCAGCGGAGCGCTGCTTTTGGAACTGCATTCGCACTAGTTGTGACCGCAGCATTTCCATCAGGCGTCGTTTTCGCTGACGAATTAAACCCCTTGACGGAGCGCTCACTGCTACTGTCAAGCTCTGCGCCCGGGTACAAAAACTCGGATGGTTCGGGCAACTCAGCAACCAGCCTGAACGCCATTGGAGAGTATTACTCGCCTCCAGGTTCTGGCCCGAACGGTACAAAGACAGGTCAGACTTTCACCTTCCGTGTGAGCAGCGACAGCACAACTACAGCAATCAAAGCAATGACGTTTCAATATTGTACAGACGCTGCCGGTAACTGTCAGGCACCCGGTGATAACGCAGGTGATGCCCGTATTCCAGACCCAGGTCCAGGAGATCGCGAAACCAACGCCGAAGGCCATCCGAACGAAACTAGCGACCTTGATGTTGTCTTTGACAACCCGACTCCTGGCATAAACGAAACTGGTGACTTTGAAGTACTCGTCAACGGCGGCGATGAGTCTGCGGACTGGGTAGCCACAGCTTCAAACGAAGAAGATGATGCTCACTCAGAAGAGTTAACTGGCAAGAACAACTTCATCACCCTGACAAACGTTAACGGTATCAATCCGGTACCGAACGACCTGATTACTGTGAAGTTTAAGGCGTCTGAGACGAACTACATTACCAACCCTGGCAGCGGTTCGTTCTTCGTGAAGATCAACACCTACAGCGACGACAACACCAGCGGCACGGCTCTGCTGCCAGACACGGATGCGAACATCATCGATGGTGGTGTAACAGTCGCCAACGTCATGACAGACTCGATCCACATTACTACCAAGGTCTTGGAAACGATGTCATTCTCTGTCGGTACACGAAACCGCGACACTGTCGTAGTTGCGTGTGGAGTAGGTACCCCTGGCGTTCCTGCGGGCTGTGAAGACGAAAACGCCGTTCATGGAACGTGCTCTCCTATTCAGCAGATAAACAATAACCAGCTGAACCTCGGTGATCCGAACGCAGAGTTCTCGCTAGAGACAGACAGAGCTTGGGATGTACATTCATACTGGCGCCTATCATCCAACTCATCTGGCGGTGCGACGGTGTACTACTCAGGTGATACGCTGCGAAACACTGTCGGTGACCACATTGCAGCAATCGGTGCCACAAAAGCGACCAGCACTCCCGGTACTGAGCAATTCGGCCTTGGATTCGTAGACGCAGGCGATCTAAGTGAGAATTTCGATCCAGCGTTCATAGCTCTCGTTGACGCCCCTGATGATGATTACCGACTTCCAGGCCTCTATACTCTAGGTATGGACGCTCAGTACAATACTGCCGAGGGTGAAATCGGTGAGCCCGGCACTCCAGCAACGGCACAGTTCGCCTTCCAGGAAGAGAGCAACACGTCACCTGTCGCGATTGCCTCTGACGACGATGAAGTCATCAGCTGCTCAACCGCCAAGATGCGCTATGTTGCCAACATCGCTGCGGACACTCCAGCTGGTGTATACACAACCAAGATTAACTATCTTGCAGCTCCTCAGTACTAGATAATATCTAGCCTGACTACCGCGGAGGTAGCAGAGCAAGAAACCGACCCTGCAATCAGGGTCGGTTTTGTTATGGTATATACTGTAGTGCTTATTGTTTAGTACAATAACTGATATGAGGCAGACTTTGTTGCATATTCATGCCTACCTCTTCTCTTGGCGTCATTTGTGGTCCGAGGAGCTTGTGGCGTTGCTTTTTGTGCTGTTTATATTCGCCTTGCCGGTATCTGCGGCAATGCGCCTTCAAGATCGCAGCCTCTACATCAACAGTAGCGAGCCGGGTGCTACGACGTCGTATACCGTCGGGTTTCGCTATATGAGTCCGGAGCCTGTGAATTCGATAGATCTGTTGTTTTGTATTGACCCTATCCCGTACCATGACTGCGTGAAGCCGGCCGGTCTCGACGTGTCGAACGCCGAGCTTACCGAGCAGCTAGGGGAGATCGGCTTCTCGATATTGTCTAAGACAGACAACCGTATCGTATTAACGCGAGAGGCAACTGCGATTGCAGCAGGAAGCGCATCGTACCAGTTCGATAACATCATAAACCCAACGGACACGAGCAAGTCGTTTTCTATACGGCTGAGAACTCATGCATCGCC
>Ga0209974_10000508_pt1 | contig 12991 bp, 8 predicted proteins | sample InoplaM3SPM_FD_187592 | JGI IMG/M metagenome (GOLD analysis project Ga0209974, IMG submission 187592) | Arabidopsis thaliana rhizosphere microbial communities from the Joint Genome Institute, USA, that affect carbon cycling - Inoculated... | ecosystem: Host-associated > Plants > Roots >...
GCAGGAGTCCGCCGGCCCGCAGAAGGAGATACCGTGCGCAGCCCGAGCCGACGTCCCCGGTCGCTCCCAGAATGAGGATGCGCTGGGACCGCAACGGCCGGCCGGCGAGGGCGCAGGCGCGCTCGACCGCCTTCACGATGTAGGCGACCGTCAGAGTATTCCCCGTCGTGAAAGCCACATCGTCGTGATCCGGCAGGAGGTCGACGTTCCCTTCGAGAACGATCGAGCTGAAGCCGCCGAGCGCCGCAACCGGCGCGCCCTCCCGGCGGGCGTAGCTGGCCGCCTCCCGGATCCGATGGATCTTTTCCCGCGGGGCCCCTTCCTCGAGCCGGTCCGGCGAGAGAAAGGCGTCCACGTACACGCCCTGCGCACGGGACCCGTCGAGGGAGAAGACGGTGACGCGGCAGACGGTGCGGGGAGGAAGGAAGGGCACGATCTCGCGGACGTCCCGGGCCGAGATGGGCCCCCGGTCCGCCCCCCTCAGAGACCGGACCACCGCCGCGGTCTTCTCCCAGCTGTCGAGGTGCCCGATCAACGCGAATCGCGCTTTCGCCGGGCGACCATCCATCGCGCGAGCCGCGGAGCTCAAACCGGGAGCCGCGCGATCCACTGGAGTGTTTCCTCTCCCGGGAGGCCGACCCGGTCGAGCGACTTCAGGTAGAGATTGAGGGCGGCGCCCCGGAGGCGGACGATGTCGAGGCTCACCTCCGGCAGGGAGGGCTTGATACATGTCTTCCCGCACAGCTCGCAGTCTCCGCGGATGTCCTCCCGCGCCACCATCTCCGCCAGGACGGACATCACGTCTTCGTGAACGCCCGCGATCGTGCGCTCGAGCCCGGAGGGATCGCGATCGAACATCTCCCGGAGGAGCTTGATGGCGTGCTCGAGGTGCTCGGTCTCCTCGGCGGCGATCGCCTTGTATGCCTTCCCGAGCCGGCCCGGGGCCACGCGAGCGACCGAGCCGTACATCGAGACCGCGAACGACTCCAGCATCAGCTCCTGGATGACGAGGCAGGCCGTGAAGTCGCCGCGTCTGGCGCTTTTTACGAAGGCCGACCGGATCCTCTTCCAGTAAGGGGCGTTCAGATTCACGGTCACGGTGACGCCGATCTCCTGACCGAGTCGTTGAAAGGCGCGGGCATGCCCCTTCTCGATCAGTGCGTGCTCGAGAGCGTCGATCTTGTCCTCGGCGTCCTCGTAGAGATCGACCAGGCTCGCGAAGTTCATCATCCCGATCAGCTCGCCCGTGGCGGACTGGGAGAGGATGCTCGCCCAGACCCGCTGTGCCTCCGCGCTCGCTTCCCACGGTTTGCTGGCTGCGGCTTCCACGTCTCCTCCTCGGCTCCGTTGAGCTGGCTCTTGCCTGAGGTGATATAGTTAACTACAACACTAGTTCACAAGGCAAGCTTTTTTTTTGAAGTCGAGAGCGACACGCAGAACTGGCTTCGGTTCAAGGACTTGGCGTCTGGTAGAGTCCGCGCCTGGGATTCAGAGCATGGTGATCGGCCGGAGCCTCGCCCAGTACCGGGTCACCGCCTCGATCGGGGCGGGCGGAATGGGAGAGGTCTACCGCGCGACCGACACCCGGCTGGGGCGGGACGTGGCGATCAAAGTGCTCCCTCCCGATACGGCCGCCCACCCCGATCGCCGCCAGCGTTTCGAACAGGAGGCGCGCGCGGCCTCGGCCCTGAACCACCCCAACATCCTGACCGTCTACGACATCGGGGAAGCCGACGGGACCACGTACATCGCCATGGAGCTCGTCGACGGGAAGACGCTTCGCGAGCTCCTCGCTTCGGGTGAGCCGCTCCCGACGAAGAGGTTTCTCGACATCGCCGTGCAGACGGCCGAGGGTCTCGCCAAAGCGCACGCAGCCGGGATCGTGCACCGGGACCTGAAGCCCGAGAACCTGATGGTCTCGAAGGACGGCTACGTCAAGATCCTCGACTTCGGTCTGGCGAAACTGATCGAGCCGGTGTCGGAGGACGCGTCCGCGCTACCAACCGCGATCGGCGCGACCCAACCCGGCACGGTCATGGGCACGGCGGGGTACATGTCGCCGGAGCAGGCGAGCGGCCAGCCCGTGGACTTCCGCTCGGATCAGTTCACTCTCGGCGCGATCCTCTACGAGATGGCCACGGGAAAGCGCGCGTTCCAGAGGAAGACCGGCGCCGAGACTCTCGTCGCGATCATCCGCGAGGAGCCCGAGTCGCTCGGACAGCTCGCGCCCAGGGCTCCGGCCCCGATCCGGTGGATCGTCGAGCGCCTGCTCGCCAAGGACCCCGAGGAGCGTTACGCGTCCACCAAGGACCTCGCGCGCGACTTGAAGAGCCTCCGAGACCATCTCTCGGAAACGTCGGCATCCGGCGGGCTCGCGGCGGCCGAACCGGCCCGGCCGCGACGGCGCGGATGGGCGCTCCCGGCGGCGGCCGCGCTCGCGGCCGGAATCGCTGCGGGGTTTCTGGCACGCGGGCTGACCGGCGCGAAATCCGGAGGGCCCGTCGAGCTTACGCAGTTGACGTACTCCCGCGGCTCCATCGCGTCCGCGCGTTTCGCTCCCGACGCCCAGACGGTCGTCTACACGGCCTCCTGGGAAGGACTGCCGTTGGACATCTTCACGACGAGTCCCGGGAGCTCCGAATTTCGCTCGCTCGGACTCCACGGAGCCGCCCTCCTCGCGATCTCGTCCACCGGCGAGCTGGCGATATCACTCAACCGTCACTTTCTGTTCGGCTTCGAAGCGGTCGGAACCCTGGCGCGCGTTCCTCTCGCCGGCGGCGCGCCGCGCGAGGTGCTCGAAAACGTCGAGGATGCCGCGTGGTCCCCCGACGGCCAGAGTCTGGCCGTGGCGCGCCAGGCGGGAAACCGCAACCGGATCGAGTACCCGATCGGAAAGGTGCTCTACGAAGCGCCGGCGTGGGTCAGCGACCTCCGCGTCTCACCCGACGGGCGCTTCGTCGCGTTCATCGATCACCCGACGCGGGGAGACAACGTCGGCAACGTGAAGGTCGTCGACACGAGCGGCAAAGTGAGGCTCGAAGGCCCGTTCGCCATCCGGGGGCTCGCCTGGTCGGCCCGGGGAGACGAAGTCTGGTCGAGCGGGACCGACTCGATCTCGGCGACCTCGCTGTCGGGAAAGACGCGGGTCGTCTGGACTGTTCCGGCCGGATTTCTCCAGGACGTCGCGCGGGACGGACGCGTCTTGCTTTCGGTGAACTCTTCGCGTCGGGAGATCGTGGGCTTTTCTTCGGAAAGCAAGTCGGAGCGCAACCTCACGTGGCTCAACTGGTCGTTTCCCAAGGGCATCTCTTCCGATGGCAAGACCGTCCTCTTCGAAGAGCAGAACATCCAGCCGCTCGGCGTTTACCTGCGCAAGCTGGAAGGGTCTCCCGCCGTTCGCGTCGGGGACGGCGGCGCGTGGGGTTTCTCACCCGACGGACGCTGGGTGCTCACGGTCCGCCGGGACGGGGCCAGCGAACGGTTCACGCTGATGCCGACCGGAGCCGGAGAGCCGAGGCCACTTCCGGAGACGGGGCTGAACTCCCAGTCGGCGGCGTGGTTTCCGGACGGCCGCCGGATCCTCATTTCCGGCAACGAGCCGGGGCGCGGCTCCCGGCTCTACGTCCAGGACATACCCGACGGCAAGCCACGCGCCATCACGCCGGAGGGGGTCAGCTTCATCTTCCACGCGGTGTCACCGGACGGAAAGTCCATCGTGGCGACGGGAACGGACCGGAAGATCGCCATCTACCCGGCGGAACCGGGTGAGCCTCGAGTCGTGCCCGGCCTCGAGCCCGAAGACATCCCGCTCAAGTGGACAGCCGACGGCGCTTCGATCTTCGTCTACCGGCCGTCGGCGCCTCCGCTGCGCGTCGAGAAAGTCGAAGTGGCGACGGGACGCCGCACGCTCTGGAAGGAAATCCGGCCGCCCGACCCGTCCGGCGTCGAACAGGTCGGACCGGTACAGATCACGCCGGACGAAACGTCCTACGTGTACTCCTACCGCCGGGTGCTCGACGACCTGTATCTCGCAACCGGGCTGCGCTGACGCGGCGTCGCCGGCCGGCCGAGCTCCGTTCCGCGTTGGACGCGGAGTATCACGTGCCGATCGACATCGACCCGCGCATCGCGATCCCGGAAGGAGTCGAGTAACGGCTGCGACGAGACCCTGAGATCAGTCGTCCTCGCCCGGCTCTTCTTCTCTCGAAGAGACGGCGGGCTTCGGTGCCATGGGAACGGGTTCCCGGCTGCCTGCCAGGAGGATGATCAGGAATCCGACGAGAAGCAGCGTCAGTGACGCGGCGACGATGTACCGATACGGCATCGCCTGTCGCGCTTCGTCGATCCAGCCTCTGAAAACGTAGACCTCGCCTTTCGTCTGCGGGCCGGCCCGGAATCTGGAAAACTCCCGGGTGATCCGATCCGCCTCGTCCTTCGGAAGCTCCCGGTCCAGGACGAGGGTGTCACCCGCCACCGGAACGAGGACGACCCCGAGCTCCTGGTGAGGGTCGCGGCCGATGGGGAACTGCTCGAAGGTGGCCCTTCGAGAGATCGAGCCCGTCCGGATCACGAGAGATCCGCCGATGCTCTCCGTGAACATGAGGGCGATCAGCGGTAGAAAGACGCTGGTGAGAATGACCGCCAGGCCCGCCCGCGTCGAGCGTCGCATCTCTTCTCCCCCCGAGTTGTTTCACTCGATACTACCCGGCCTGCCACCAGCCGGCGTAGTTCCGATGCATCACAGCCAGCGCTGGCGAAAATGAAAACGCCGGGAGGCGACTCCCGGCGTTGCGGTTTCGGAGTACGGAGCGGCGCGCTTACCAGATCCGGACGCGATCCTCGGGCTTGACGTAGTTCGCGTCGCCTTCCTTCACGCCGAACGCTTCGTACCAGGCATCGACGTTCCGCAGCGGGGCGAACGCGCGGACGGAGCCGGGGGAGTGCGTGTTCGTCGCGAGGTACTGGCGGAGCGCGTCGTCCCTCATGAGTGTCCGCCAGACCTGTCCCCATCCGAGGAAAACTCTCTGCTCGCCGGTGAAGCCGTCGATCACCGGAGCCGGCTGGCCGTTCAGCGAGCGCTTGTAGGCGTCGAGCCCCAGCAGGATCCCGCCGAGGTCTCCGATGTTCTCTCCCATCGTGAGCCGGCCCGTGATGTGGAGGCCGGGGAGCTGCGGGAACTCGAACGCCTCGTACTGCGCGCCGAGCTTCGTCGCCTGCGCTTCGAACTTCGCGGCGTCCTCGGGCGTCCACCAGTCGCGCAGCATGCCCTCCCCGTCGGACTTGCGTCCCTGGTCGTCGAAGCCGTGCGTGATCTCGTGGCCGATGACGCCGCCGATCGCGCCGTAGTTCACGGCCGGATCGGCGTTCGGGTCGAAGAACGGCGGCTGCAGGATGGCCGCGGGGAAGACGATTTCGTTTTTGACCGAGGAGTAGTAGGCGTTGACGGTCTGCGGGGTCATTCCCCATTCGAGCTCGTCGACGGGCTTGCCGATGCGGTTCACGTCGTAATCCCACTCGAACTTCGCGGCACGCTCGGCGTTTCCGGCGAGGTCGCCGTCCCGGATCACGAGCGAGGAATAGTCCCGCCACTTCGACGGGTAGCCGATCTTGACGCCGAACTTCGAGAGCTTGTCGAGTGCCCGCGCTTTCGTCTCGGGTCCCATCCACTGCAGGTTCTCGATGCGTCCCTTCATCGCGGCGCGCAGGTCCGCGACGAGCTTCTCCATCTTCGCTTTCGAGTCCGCCGGGAAATACTCCGCGACGTACGTCCGGCCGATCGCTTCGCCCATCGCGCCCTCGGCGGCGTCGACCGCGCGCTTCCAGCGCGGGCGCTGCTCCTCGGTCCCGTTCAGGAACTTCGAGCGGAACTCCCAGTTCGCGTCGACGAAACGCTTCGACAGGAAGGGCGCCGCCACGTCGGCGATGCCGAACGCCTGCCAGGCTTTCAGTGTCTCGAGCGGCGCGTCGCCAAAAATCGCGGCGAGCTTCGGGAAGGCCGTGTTCTGCCGGACGACGGCACGCTCCGCCTTCTCTATGCCGGCCTCCTTGAACCAGGCGCCCCACGGGAAGCCGGAAGCGGTCTTTTCGAGCTCGGCGATCGTCGCCGGGTTGTAAGTCTTGTCGCGGTTCCGGCTCTCGGCGCGCGTCCAGTGCGCCTCCGCGATCTTCGTCTCCAGCGCCACGACGTCCGCGGCGTTCTTCTCCGGCTCGTCCCATCCGACGAGCCGCAGCATGTCGGCGACGTACTTCTGGTAGCGCTCCTTCTGAGGCTTGTAGTTGTCGCGCAGGTAGAACTCCCGGTCGGCGAGCCCGAGGCCCGACTGCGACAGATACAGGGCGTACCTGTCGGGGTTCTTCGCGTCGTCCGAGACGCCGGCGCCGAAGAACGACCGGCCGAATATTCCGAGCGAGCGACCCATGAGCCGGGCCAGGCCCTCACGCGACTCCGCCTTCCGGATCTCCTCGAGGCGCGGCTGGATCGGCCTGGCGTCGAGTTTCTCCGCGGTCTTTTCGTCCAGGAAGGTCCGGTAGATCGCGGCGACCTTCGCCTCGTCGGAGCCGGGCTTCAGAGTCTTGTCCGCGGCCCACCGGTCGAGAAGCGCGCGCACGCGGGCCTCCGAGAGATCGCGCAGGATCACGAAGGCGCCGAAGCTCGTCTTGTCCGGCGGGATCTGCGTCCTCGCGGCCCACTTGCCGTTGACGTACCGGAAAAAGTCGTCGCCCGGCTTGACTGCACGGTCCATTCCCTCGAGATCGACGCCCCACTTTCCGAAGCGCTCGGCCGCGGTCGGTGCGGCGGGGGCGGTCGTCGTCGCCGGCTCCGCGGCAAGCATCGCGGCCGCCGGGGTCAACAGGGTCAGTGAAATCGCGAAAGCAGCGAGCCTCGAGATCATGGCGTGACTCCTCCCACTCAGAAGCCCGGTCGAAACGGGCGCCGGGGAGAGTAACAAATCGTCGACCCGGGAATTCACCGGCTCGACTGATCGACTGCGCCTCTCGCGCCGGTTGGCCGGGAGGAGTGTGTCCAAACTTCCCGGTGAGGCAGGACCGCGTGCCCTTCCGGCTCGAAGAACGGCTGCTATTTGTCGACTTCCACTGACGGCAGGATCCACTCGGCCACGTAAACGCTCTGCGGGATGAATGCCGTACGGTCGGAGTAGTTGCCGCCCCAGAACCCGATCACGAGGTCGAGCTCGGGGACGGCCATCGCGATCTGGGAGCCGTTTCCGCCGGCGAAGTACGTCTTCACCGTTCGGCCTTTGTACGGCCGGCCGTCGATCCACCAGAGATACCCGTAGCCGCTGCGGCCGAGGCGCTGTAAGGGCGAAGTCGCGCGGCGGGCCCACTCCTCCGACACGATCCGGCGTCCGTTCCACGTCCCCCCGTTCATGTGCAGCTGCGCGAGCTTCACAAAATCGCGCAGGAGGAGCCGCACGCCGCCGCCCATGTAGGGATCGCCGCTCGGCGAGAGGTTCATGTAATACCGGCGGATCTGCATCGGTTCGGCGATCAGATTGTGAAAGAGCACGGGAAGCGGCTTTCCGGCGGCGCGGCTCAACACGCCACCCGCGAGATGCGGCGAGATGCTGCAGTAGACGGGATGCGTGCCGGGATCGCTTTCCATCGGCAGCTTCAGCGCCAGCCTGTAATAGTCCGGCTCCTCGGTCTGTTCCAGGATCCCGTCTTCGCGACCCGGCGCCTTGAGGTCGTTGTCGTCGCAATAGAAGCCGGACGTCATCGTCAGGAGGTGCTCGAGGGTGAGCGCGCGCTTGCGTGGCTCGAGCCCGGGAGGCGTCTTTCCGCCGTTCATGACCGCATAGACCGGGCTCGAGGCCGAGAGCGGAGTGCCGGCCTGTATTGCGGCTCCGACGAGCGTCGAGGTCAGACTCTTCGCCGCGGAGCGCGTGTCGTGCGGCTTATCCGCGTGTTCGCCGTGGAAATACTCCTCGACGACGAGCTTTCCATGGCGTGCGATGAGCACTCCGTGCATCTCGATCGCGTTCGCCGCGTCCATCGGCGTGTCGATGATCATCTGGATGAACCGGGCGACTCCGTCGCGCGAAATCCCGACGTCTTCGACGGCCGCGACGGGCCATCCGTCGTCGCGAGGACGCGGAGGCCGGTAGACGTAGGGGACATGCGGGAACCCGCGGGGATGGAAGTCGCTCGCCTGGCCGGCTTCGACCCGGTGAAAATCGTACGTGCCGCCGCGCGTCGGAAAGGCGACTGTGAGCGCGCCGTCGCGGTAGACGCCCTGCGCGAGCGATCGGGGTTTGGGTTGGTCTTTCGCAGGCGCCGAGAGGAACCGCACCGTCTCCCCGTCCCGCTCGACGCTGTCGATGGGAATGAACCGGCCCAGGTTTCGCTCCGGGTTGCGAAGGAACGCCGCGACGGTGCCGTCGTCGCGCGGCGTGATCTTCAGATACAGGCGGTACTCGTCCTCCAGCGGTTCGACGTCGCCGCGCCAGAGGTTCTCGCGCGACTTCGTCAGCGTCACCGGAGAAGCGAAGGGGTTTCCGCTGGTTACCGTCGCCGGCTGGACCCAGTGGCCGACGATCTTCGTTCGCGCGGCGTCGACACGACCGATGTACGACCCCCCACCTTCGGGGAGAGTCAGCGTGAGGATGTCGCCGACGAGCTTCGCCGCGCCGACGCGACCGGCGATCTCCCCGCTCCACCCGTCGGGATCGCGGGCGATCGTCAGCGGGCCGCGAACGTCCGGGCCGAAACGGAGTCTGGCTTCCCACAGTCCAGCGAGCTCGGCCGCGGGATTCGGCTGCGCCGCCGCGGACGCCGCGAAAAGGATCCCGACCGCAAAGCAGCGAATCCGTTTCATGCCCGGAAGAGTTAGACGCCGGAGAGCCTCCCGGCGTTTCTCCTTTTTCAATACTCGCCGGCGTCAGCCGAAGGAACGAAGCCGTCTCCAGAAATCCGGCCACGGCTCGAGAAGCCCCCGGCAGACGTAGATCTCGGGTCTCTGCGACTCCTCGTTCTCGAGCCCGTAGGGGTTCGGGATGCGTCCGGCGAGGGACACCTCGGCAAAGCGCCGCTCGAGCGCCGCGCGGTCGAAGCCGACAGCGATCAGCGTGCGCGGCGGCGGATCGCCGTACCCGCGCGCCCAGAACGAGTTGACGCCGCTCAGCACCGGAGTCTGCCCGTAGAGGCTGAGCGCACCGGCCTCACCGTAATTGGCGCAAAGCGCCGCCGAGAGCACGCGCTCCTCCGGCGGGAGGGACGCCCGTATCCGATCGACCTCGCGCGCCATCTCCGGCCAGCCGATCTCCTCTCGAAGGTCGTTGTTGATACCGCTGGCGATCTTGAAGAAGCGCGTCGAGGGCGGCGCCAGCGGGACGGCGATCGGCACGACGGCGCAGCCAAGGACGAGCAGCAGCGCCATCACGGCGTAGGCGATGCGCCGCCGCGTCTCCACGAGCTGCTCGGTGATCACGGATCCGGCGGCGAAGAGGGTCGGATAGATCGGCGCCGCGTAATAGCCCCTTCCCTCCGCCAGAAAGAAGAGCGCGAGCGGCACCAGGGCCATCCACGCGAGCATCCGGAACCGCCGCGACTGGAGCACTGCGGTCAGCCCGATGATCGCGAGAGGAAAAGCGACCGGGTTCGACGCCACCCGAACCTGATCGAGGAGGAAGTCTGACGTGCGCCCGATGCGGACGTCGCGCGCGTGGACGTGCCGGAGAAACTCGAGGGTCACGAAGCCATGGCTCGCCTCCCACAGGAAGTGCGGCAGGGCGATGACGATCGAAATTGCCACGCCGATCCACAACCAGCGCCTTCGAAGATGTCGTCGGAGGTCCGTTGCCAGTACTCCGGCGACGAGGCCCGTGACCAGGAACGCGATCGTGTACTTCGTGAGCGCTCCGAGCCCGATCGTCGTGCCGATCGCCAACCACCAGCGGGGATCGTCGCTTTCGATGAGGCGCACGATGAAGTACGCGATCAGGACCCACCAGAGGAAATCGAACGCGACGTACTGGAAGAGCGCGCTGGCCGCCAGCGAGATCGGCGAGATGGCCACGGCGAGCGCCGCGATCCACTGAGCGGCGCGGCCACCGCCGAGTCGCCTCGCGGTCATGGCGGTGATCACGATCGCGATTGCCTGCGCGAGCGAGGCGAGGAGCCGAAAGGCGCGCGGCGTGGCGCCGAAGAGCTCGAGCTCGATCCGTCCGAGAAACGGCGTCAGCGGGGGATAGGCGACGTAGCCCCAGGCGAGGTGGCGCGCGTCGTCCAGCGTCGCCAGCTCGTCGCGATGGAATCCGTAGAGGCCGTTGCTCCAGAGATGGAACAGCAGCTTGACCGCGGCGAAAAACGCGATCCAGCGGATCGCGTCACGCCTTCTGTCGGGAGCGTTCCCCCTACCAGCCGATTCCGTAGTCCTCCCCGTGATCGGAGGAACCGCCCCACATCGTGCCGTGCTCGCGGTCCAGGTAGATGGCGTTTATGGGTCCCGACGTCTTGCGCGCTTCCTCGAGCTTGTAGCCCATCTTGGTCAGCTCGGCGCGCACCCAGGGCGGAAGCGACGGATGAATCATCATCGCGCCCGGGCGCGACTCGTGGGCGCCGAACGAGCTCCTCATCTGGTAGCTGTTGATGTTGGCGGCTTCGGTCGCCTCCTGCACGGTCATCCCGAACTCGACGACGTTCAGGAAAAACTGCAGCAGGTTCTGGTCCTGCGAGTCGCCTCCCTGGACCGAGAAGCAGAGGTAGGGCTTCCCGTCCTTCAGTGCGAGCGTCGGCGTCAGCGTCACGCGGGGGCGCTTGCCCGGCTCGAGCACGTTGAAGGGATTTTCGGCGCGGTCCACGACGAAGCTCTGCATTCGCTGGCTCATGCCGATCCCGGTCTTGCCGGCGATCGCGGCCGGGACCCAGCCGCCCGACGGCGTCACCGAGACGACCCACCCCTCGGCGTCCGCCGTCTCCACCGACGTCGTACCGGCGGAGAACTCTTCCTCGAAGCTCCGTACGCCACCGACTGCATCGGGCCCGCGGCTGTCCCCCTTCGCCTTCGGGGCCGGCGGCCACTTCGCGAGCAGATCCGCGTACGGGTTCTGACCTCCCTGAAACGGGTAGGGGTCGCCCGGCTTCGCGTTCGGGTCGTTCTTCGTCCAGTCGATCTTCCCCGCGCGCGCTCTCGCGTACTCCTTGGAGAGCAGGCCGCGCCGGGGCTCCTCCGGCGCGACCGAAGTGTCGCCGTAGTAGAAGTCGCGGTCGGCGAAGGCGAGGTTCATCGCCTGGTACAAAGCGTGGAGGTACCGGGCGCTGTTGTAGCCCATGGCCTTCACGTCCATCGTTTCGAGGATGTTCAGCGCCTGGAGCATCGCCGGGCCCTGCGTCCAGAAGTCGAGCTTGTACACGTCGATGCCCTTGTACGTCGTCTTCACGGGCTCTTCGAGTCGGACCTTCCAGTTGGCGAGGTCTTCGACCGTGTGGAGACCGCCGATCTCCCGCGATCCACGCACGAACTCCTGCGCGATGTCGCCTCTGTAGAAGCGATCGTTGGCCGCGAGGATCGCGTCGCGGCGGGACTTGCCGGCCGCGAGCGCCTCCTTCTCCGTCTCGACGAGCTTGCGAAGAGTCGCGGCGAGGTCGGGCTGCTTGAAGATCTCGCCCGCCGCGGGCGGCCGGTCGCCCGGACGCGGCAGCATCACGCGCCGCGACTCGGGCCACTTGAGCAGCCAGTCGCGCTGTCGCGTGATGGTCGAGACGAGCTGTTGTTCGATCGGATAACCGTCCGCCAGGTCGATGGACGGCGCGAGCACGTCGGCGAGCGAGAGCTTCCCGTACTCGGCGAGCATGACCATGATCCCGCCGGGCGTGCCGGGGGTCACGGCGGAGAGCGGCCCATATTCGGGGGGATAGGCCATGCCCTTGCTCTGGAAGAACTCGGGCGTTGCTCCCGTGGGCGCGACGCCGAGAGCGTTCACGCCGACGACCTTGCCGGTCTTCGGGTTGTAGACGAGCGCCTGCGTCTCGCCGCCCCACGAGAGCGTGTCCCACATCGTGGAGGTCGCGGCGATCATGGCGCACGCGGCGTCCACGGCGTTGCCTCCCTTCTGAAAGATCATCGCGCCCGCCGTCGCCGCGAGCGGCTTGCCCGTGATCGCGAGCCACTTCTTCGCGTGGAGCGGCGGCTTGTTGGTCGCCGCGGAAGACACCGCGACGGCCGCGGCGACCGCGGCAAACCCGAGACCCAGGCGCCGGATCTTTCTCGTTCGCATCTCCAGAGCTTACGGCAGCTCGGGCGCTATAGTCCGCGCCATGAACCGCCGCCCGATATCCCTCGCTCCCGCGCTCTTTGCGGCCGCTCTCGTTTCAGCCGTTCCGGCTCACGCGCAGGACGCGGCGCGCGAGGTCGAGACCCTGGAACGCGACCTCGTCGCGGCGATCGGTCGGGGAGACCTCGCCACCTACGACCGAATCGTCGCCGACGACTACGTCGCTTTCGAGGCGTCGGGCAAGACGACTCCCAAGGCGGACGTCATGGCGGGCTACCGCTCGGGCGCGAGGAAGTACACGGACCTCGCGATCTTCGACGTCGAAGGCCGGGTCTTCGGCGAGACGGCGGTCGTGACGGCGAAGACGAAGGGCCTGCGAAGAGAAGGGGACCGCGACGTCCCGAACCGCGTGCGCTACATCCGGGTCTACGCGAAGCGGGACGGGCGGTGGCGGGCCGTGGCGCAGATGGCTGCTCCGGTCCCGACCGAGGAGCCGCCGAAGGGGAAATAGGCCGAAGCCCCTAGCCCGGCTCCACCCGGACGCACACGCAGCACATCCCGGGCGTCGGGGCGAGGACCGGCTTCGCGGCGGGGAGCTCGAGCCCCTCCACGACCCCCTCGATGAGCGCGAGATTCATCCCGCAGACGAGGTCCCGATGCTCGGCGACGAGCGCATGGAAGGGGCAGTTGCGGAGCCGCAGCTCGCCCTCCGCGGTCACGGGCTCGTATCCCTGCCCGGCGAGCGCGTCCGTCATCCC
>Ga0209974_10000510_pt1 | contig 12965 bp, 8 predicted proteins | sample InoplaM3SPM_FD_187592 | JGI IMG/M metagenome (GOLD analysis project Ga0209974, IMG submission 187592) | Arabidopsis thaliana rhizosphere microbial communities from the Joint Genome Institute, USA, that affect carbon cycling - Inoculated... | ecosystem: Host-associated > Plants > Roots >...
GCGGCCTCTTTCACCGACTCCTCGCTTCGAGCCCACGCGACGATCTCGTGGCCGTCCGCGAGAAGACGCCGGACCATGTTCCCGCCCATGCGCCCGAGCCCCACGAAGCCGAGTCTCATCCGCGCTCCTCCGATCTGGTCGCGCCGACCGCCGCCGTCACGTGCGCCGCGAGCGCCTCGAGCCCGACCGCCGGGTCGCGCAGGTGCGCCGACAGCACGCGGCGGCCCCGGGCGGAGAGGGCGGCGAGGTCGCCGGCCGCCTGAGCGGCGATCATTCGTTCGAAGCCCCACGGCCGACCCGGGATCGGAAGATCGGCCGACGGCGCCGCCGTGACCTGCAGGAAGACGCCCGTGTCCGGGCCGCCCTTGTGGAGCTGGCCGGTCGAGTGGAGGAAGCGCGGGCCGAAACCGACCGTCGTGGCCACCCGTTTCGCATCGCGCACCGGCATCCGGATCCTCGCGAGCCGGTCCTCGTTCCCGGGCGTCGGGGGCAGGTACGCGGTGATCGCGAAGTAGTCTCCGGGCCGGATCGAATCGACGACCTCCGACACGCGCCGAGGGTCGGGTCCGGGCGGGGATGGCGCTTCTTCCCCCTTCGCCGAGAGGATTTCGTTTGTCCGGTCCTTCGCCTCCTGCACGTTGGGCTGATCGAAGGGGTCGATTTCGAGCAGCACGCCGGCGATCGCAGTCGCGAACTCCCAGCGGAACATTTCCGCGCCGAGATCGAGCGCGTCCGAAACGGGAAGCGTGGCCGTCGGATGCCCGGCGGCCTCGAGCGCGGCGAGCCTTCCGTCGGGATCCTCCGATCCCGTCGGCGCGATCCGGACGAAGACCCGGTCGTTGCCGTAGACCTCCGGAGTGCCGAGAGGCTCCCCCTCCACGGGGAGGACCCCCTTCCCTTCCTTTCCGGTCGACTCCGCGATCAGCTGCTCGAGCCACATGCCGAAGCGATCCACCGGAGACCCGACGGAGAACGTGAGCTTGTCCCGGCCTTCGAGCGCGAGCGCTCCGATCGCCGCACCGAGCGATGCTCCCGGGTTCCCACCGGGATCACCGGCGCGGCAGGCGGCGGCCGCATCCCGGGCGCGCCGGAGCAGCTCGCGGACGTCGATTCCGGCGAGCGCCGCCGGCACGATCCCGAACGGGGAGAGCGCCGAGTACCGGCCGCCGATCGCCGCGTCCGCGAGCACCGTCACCTCGACGCCGCGGCTCTTCGCGAGTTTCTCGAGCGGGGTGCCGGGATCGGTGATCACGACGAACCGCTCTCCGGCGCGCTGGCCCAGGTCCTTCTCGGCGAAAGCGTAGAACCAGTCGAAGAAGAGGTTCGGCTCGAGCGTGGTGCCCGACTTCGACGAAACGACGTAGACCGTGCGCGCCGGCGGCGTCGCCTCGGCGGCCGCGCGGACACTGTCGGGATGCGTCGAGTCGAGGACCTCGAGCCGGGGCCATCCGGGCCGCCGCCCGAAGGAGGAAGCGAAGACGAGCGGCGCGAGCGATGAGCCTCCCATGCCGAGCACCAGGACCCGGTCCGCTTCGGCGGAGAACCGCGCCGCGAGCTCCTCGAGACCGGGAAGCGTCGCCCACATCCGGTCGGCGATCGTCAGCCATCCGAGCGCATTGCCGATGATCGAACGATGGGACGGGTCGTCCTTCCAGAGGGTCGGGTCGCCGGACCAGACGCGCTCGACCGCCCGCTCCCGCTCGAGCCGCCGGAGAGCCTCCCGCCAGGGTTTTTCGAACGCCGAGAGCGCGAGCTTCAGGCGACCCTCATCGCCTTCTCTTTCTCGGCGAGGACCTTCAACAGCCCGTCGTACGAGTCGGAGAACTTCTTCACGCCCTCTTCCTCGAGCTCGCGCGAAATCGTCGCCTCGTCGATCCCGAGCTCGGCAAGCCGCAGGAACACGGTCTTCGCCTCGTCCAGGCCGTCGGAGATCCGCACCCTCGGGTCGCCGTGATCCCGGTACGCCTCGAACGTCTCGGGCGGCATGGTGTCCACCGTGTGCGGCGCGACGAGAGCCTCGACGTAGTACAGGTCCGGATACGCCGGGTCCTTCGTGGACGTCGAGGCCCAGAGCGGGCGCTGAAGCCGCGCGCCCTTCTTCTCGAGCGCACGGAACCGCTCGGCCCGGAAGACTTCCTCGAACGCGCGATAGGCGAATCGGGCGTTCGCGATCGCGGCCTTGCCGCGCAGCTCGCGGGCGAGTTTCCCGCGGCTCCCCTGCGGGTCTTCCTTCGCGATCCGGTCGAGCTTCTTGTCCACGTTCGTGTCGACGCGGCTGACGAAGAAGCTGGCGACGGAGTGCAGGCTCTCGACCGGGCGCCCCGCCGCGATCCGCTCCTCGACCGCGGAGAGGTATGCCTCCATCACCTCGCGGTGGCGCGCGACCGAGAAGAGCAGGGTGATGTTGATGTTGATGCCCTCCGACACGCACTGCCGGATGGCGGGTATCCCCGCGGCGGTCCCCGGGATCTTGACCATGACGTTCGGCCGGGCGCACGCCTGCCACAGCCGGCGCGCCTCGCGGATCGACCCGTCGGTGTCGTTCGCCAGCTGCGGACCGACTTCGATCGAGACGTACCCGTCGCCGCCGTGCGTCTGGTCGAAGACGGGGCGGAAGACGTCGGCGGCGCGCGACACGTCCTGGATCGCGAGCGCGTCGAAGATCGCGTACGGGTCCTTCCCCTCGGCGCCCAGGCGGCGCACGTCCTCGTCGTAAAGCTCGGTCTCGGCGATGGCCTTCTGGAAGATGGTCGGGTTCGACGTCATTCCGGCGAGACCGTCCTCGCGGATCAGCTTCTCGAGCCGGCCGCTCTCGTAGAGGTCGCGGCGGATGTAGTCGTACCAGACGCTCTGCCCGAGGTCGCGCAGCTTCTTCAATCGGTTCTCGGCGCTCATGGGACCCTCCTCGCGTGGTCGAAGACGCCGCGGACGGCGTCTTGTTCGATCGCGTTCACCTTGGCGAGGCGGCGCACGTGTCGCTCCGCCCCCGAGAATTTCGCGTTGACGAACGCCCGGACGAGCTCCGCGGCGAGCGCGGGCCCGATGACCCGCGCGCCCAGGCAGAGGACGTTCATGTCGTCGTCCTCGACCCCCTGCCGGGCCGAGAACGTGTCGTGGCACATCGCGGCGCGCACCCCCGGGACCTTCGTCGCCGCGACCGACGCGCCCACGCCGCTGCCGCAGAGGACGATCCCGCGCTCCGACCCCCCGGAAACGACCCCCAGGGCGACGGCGCGCGCGAAGTCGGGATAGTCCACGGGATCGGTCGAGTTCGTCCCGACGTCGTCGACCGCGTGCCCCATCTGACGGAGCACGTCCACCACCCCCGCTTTCAGGGGAAACCCGGCGTGGTCGCAGCCCACCGTGACCTTCACTTGAGCAGGGCCTTTGCCTTCGCCACGACGTTGTCCACGCTGAAGCCCAGCTCTTTCATGACGACCTCCCCCGGCGCGGAGGCGCCGAAGCGCTCGAGGCCGATCGAGTCGCCCTGATCGCCCACCCAGTGCTTCCAGCCGAGCTTCGAGCCGGCTTCGATGGACAGCCGCGCCGTGACCGCGGGAGGAAGGACCGAGTCGCGATAGGCCGCGTCCTGCCTTTCGAAGAGCTCCCACGACGGCATCGAGACGACCCGGGTCGCGATGCCCTCGCTCTCGAGCTTTCCGCGCGACTCGAGTGCGAGAGCGACCTCGCTCCCGGTCGCGATGAGGATCACCCGGGGCGGCCCGCTCGACGCGTCGGCCAGGACGTATGCGCCGCGCGCCAGGCCCGAGGAGGAGCTGTACTTCGCCGGGTCGAAGACGGGGAGCTTCTGCCGCGACAGCACGAGGCCGACCGGGCCCTCCCGGTGCGCCATGGCCACCCGCCACGCTTCCACGGTCTCGTTGGGGTCGGCCGGGCGGATGAGGGTGAAGTGCGGCATCGCCCGCAACGCCATCATGTGCTCCACGGGTTGATGCGTCGGGCCGTCCTCACCGAGCCCGATCGAGTCGTGGGTCCACACGAAGACGACGGGCAGCTCGGAGACCGCGGAGAGCCGCACGGACGGCCTCATGTAGTCGGAGAAGCAGAAAAACGTGGCGACGAACGGGCGCACGCCGCCGTGGTACGCCATTCCGTTCGCGATACCGGCCATGGCGTGCTCGCGCACCCCGAAGTGGATGTTGCGTCCTTCGCCGGTCTGGCCGTCGAAGTCGACTTCCTTTTTCAACTTCGTGGAAGTGGAGACCGAGAGATCGGCGTCGCCGCCGAGAAGCGACGGGACGCGCTCCGCCAGCACGTTCAGGACCTTGCCTCCAGCGGCGCGCGTCGCCTCCTTCTCCCCCGCCTTCCACTTCGGCAGGTCCGCGTCCCACCCGGTCGGGAGGTCGCCGGCGAGTCCCTGCCGCCACTCCTCCGCGAGGTCCGGGTTCGCGGCGGCCCAGGCGTCGAAGCGACGCGTCCACTCCGACTGCCAGCGGTCTCCCCGATCGACCGCGGTGCGGAAGTGGGCCAGCGCATCGTCCGGAATGGAGAAGGGCTCCTCGAACTCCCAGCCGAGCGCTTTCTTCGTCAGCACGACTTCCTCCGGACCGAGAGGGCTGCCGTGCGCCTCCGAGGTCCCCGCCTTGTTGGGCGAGCCGTAGCCGAGGGTCGTGCGCACGATGACGAGCGTCGGGCGAAGCGTCTCCTGTTCCGCCTGTCGGAGAGCGGAGTCGATCGCGTCGAGGTCCGTGTTCCCGTCCTCGACCCGCAACACCTGCCAGCCGTAGGCCTCGTACCGCTTTCCGACGTCTTCCGTGAACGCCATCGACGTCGGCCCGTCGAGCGATACGAGGTTCGAGTCGTACAGGAAGGTGAGCTTGCCCAGCCGCAGGTGTCCGGCGATCGACGACGCCTCGTTCGAGATGCCCTCCATCAGGTCGCCGTCCGAGACGATGGCGAAGGTCCGGTGGTTCACGATCTCGTGACCCGGCCGGTTGAAGCGGTGCGCGAGGAAGCGCTCCGACATCGCCATGCCGACCGCGTTGGCGGTGCCCTGTCCGAGCGGACCGGTCGTCGCTTCGACTCCGGGAGTGACCCGATACTCCGGATGCCCCGGCGTGCGGCTCCCCCACTGACGAAACGCCTTGAGGTCGTCGAGAGTGAGGTCGTATCCGGTCAGATGGAGGAGGCAGTACCAGAGCATGCAGCCGTGGCCGGCGGAGAGAACGAACCGGTCGCGGTCCGGCCACGCCGGGTTGCGCGGGTTGTGCTTCAGGTGCCTCGACCAGAGAACGTAGGCCATGGGGGCGGCGCCGAGCGGAAGGCCCGGGTGCCCCGAGTTCGCCTTCTGAACGGCGTCGATCGCGAGCGTGCGGATCGTGTCGACGCAGAGCTCGTCGATGGATCTGGCCACCGTGCTCAAGGAATCCTCCCGTCGCTGCCGTTCCTCCGTCGCGAGGAAGCCGGCGCTCCAATCCTAACTCGCACTAGTTATGTCGCGGGGACAGGTCCTGCGGACCTGCACCCGCCGCAGTTCATCTCGCGGGGACAGGTCCTGCGGACCTGCACCCGCCGCAGTTCATCTCGCGGGGACAGGTCCTGCGGACCTGCACCCGCCGCAGTTCATTTGTTGGAGGCCAACGATCCCCGCCCGGGTTGAGGAATAATCGGCGCCGCAGTCCCATGGAAGAGCCGACGACGACTGCCGAGAAGGAGATCCGCAACCCGCTCGAGTATTCGGGCGAGGAGCTCGCCCTGCGCTCGCTCGACCTCGAGTGGCTGGAGACCGACGGCGTCGGAGGTTTCGCCTGCGGCACCGCCGCAGGCGCACGGACGCGGAAGTACCACGGTTGGTACGCGCCCGCCGTCGGGTCGCCCCGGCACCGGCTCCTGCTCGTGGCGGGGGCCGACGAGTTCGTTTCCGCGGGGGGGGCGCCGGTGGGCATATCCACGCAGATCTACCGCGACGCCATCCATCCGAACGGGCGCGCGAACCTGACGCGGTTCTCTCTGGAGCCGTTCCCCACCTGGCTCCACGAGACCGAGGAATTCGCGGTCGAGAGGTCCCTCTGCCTTCCGCGCGGCCGGTCCGCGGCTCTCCTCCGCTGGGTCAACCGGGGATCGAAACCGATCGAGCTCCGGGTTCGCCCGCTGCTCGCGTTCCGCGACATTCACGGGCTGCAGCGCGAGGGAGGGTTTTCGACGTCCTCGGAGCTCGACGGAGATCGCGCGCGCGTCCGGGCGGGAGCGTCTCTCCCGGCGCTGTCGATGCGCGCGCCCGCCGCGCGCGCACTTCTCGAACCCGACTGGTACCGGCGGTTCCACTACCCCGTCGAGGCGGAACGGGGGTACGACGCAGACGAGGACCTGTGGAGCCCGCTCGTGTGGGTCTGGGACCTCGCCCCCTGGGCCGAGGCCCACCTCGTGTTCTCGACGGAGCCGCTCGCGGACGTCCCCGCCCGGCTCCGGACGATCGAGTCGAAGAGGCGGGAGACCTATCCGCGAAGCGGAGACCCGGTCTTCGACGAGCTCGCGCGGCGCGCCGAGAACTTCCTCGTGGAGCCTCCCGGCGAAGACCCGACGCTGCTCGCGGGGTTCCCGTGGTTCGGTGACTGGAGCCGGGACGCGATGATCGCGGCGCCCGGCCTGACCGTCGCGAGCGGCCGGTTCCGTCCGTTCGCGAAGGTGCTCAACTCGTTCGCGTCGCGCCGGCGCGGAGGACTGCTTCCGAATTTCTACCGGCAGGACGGCGACGAGCCGGACTACGGCTCGGTGGACGCTCCCCTCTGGATGGTCCTCGCCGTCGAATGGTTCGGCCGCGCGCGCCGCGATCCGGGCAAGCCCTCTCCGCTCACCGGGGCGGTCCGGGAGATCATCGACGCCTATCGGAAAGGAACCGATTTCGGAATCGGCGCGGGAGCGGATCTCCTCCTCTCCGCCGATGCTCCGGGCCGCGCGCTCACGTGGATGGACGCCGTCGTCGACGGCGTTCCCGTCACGCCGCGTCGCGGCCGCGCGGTCGAAGTCAACGCGCTCTGGCACGCGGCTCTGAGGGCGGCGGCGCGGCTCGAACGTCTCGCCGGAGACCACGCGCGCGCCCGGGATCTGGAGGGAGACGCGTGGCACGTCGCCCGGCGGTTCAACGAGGTGTTCTGGTCGGACGAGGACGAGCGGCTCTACGACGTGGTGGGTGACGAAGGCCCCGATCGGAGCCTCCGCCCCAACCAGATCTTCGCGGTCTCGCTGTCCGAAGAGCTCCTTCCTCCGCACCGCGCGCGCGCCGTCTACTGGTCGGTGCGCCGCCACCTCCTGACTCCCTACGGGCTCCGTACGCTCGACCCGCGCGACGCGCGCTACCGCGGCCAGTGCGTCGGGAACCAGAGGGAGCGCGACCTCGCGTACCACCAGGGGACCGTCTGGCCGTGGCTCCTGGGGGCGTTCGTGGACGCGCACTTCCGGGTCGTCGGCCGCACGCTGGAGTCCGTCCGCACGGCGCGGGGATGGCTCGCGCCGCTGCGCGCGCACGTCCGCGACGCCGGGATGGGCTCGGTCTCGGAGATCTTCGACGGAGATCCGCCGCACGCGCCCCGGGGCTGCTTCGCCCAGGCGTGGAGCGTCGCGGAGCTCGCGCGGGTCGTCCACACCTACCTCTCCGAGTGAAGAGGGGCGCGCCTTGAGCGCCAGTCGCGTCCTCCTCTTGATCTGCGACGGCTGGGGCGAGGCGCCGCCCTCGGCAGCCAACGCGATCTCACTGGCGCGCACACCGACGTTCGACCGGTGGCGGGCTCGGCATCCGTGGACGACGCTCGAGGCCTCGGGCGAGGCCGTGGGCCTCCCGGCGGGTCTCATGGGGAACTCCGAGGTCGGGCACTTGAACCTGGGCGCCGGCCGGATGGTGCCTCAGGACCTCCTGCGGGTCGACCTCGCGCTGCGCGACGATTCCTTCTTCGACAACCCGGCTCTCCTCGGGGCGGTCGAACGCGCGCGAAGCACGCCGGGAGCCACGCTCCATCTCATGGGACTCCTCTCCGACGGGGGCGTTCACTCCCACGAGCGTCACCTGTTCGGTCTCCTCGAGCTCGCGAGACGGCATGGCGTTCCCCGCGTTCGAGTGCACGCGTTCACGGACGGCCGCGACACGCCGCCGCGATCGGCCCTCGCGTACGTCGACGCCCTGGAGAGGGAGCTCGCCGCGAAGACGGGGGCGGTCGCGAGCGTGTCGGGCCGCTACTACGCCATGGACCGCGACGGCCGCTGGGACCGGGTGGCGCTCGCGTGGGAAGCCCTCCGCCACGGTCGCGGCCGGCGCGCCCCGAGCGCGCGCACCGCGGTCGAGGAGGCTTACGCCCGCGGCGAGTCGGATGAGTTCATCGTACCGACCGTGATCGAGAAGGATGGAGCGCCTCTCGGTCCGATCGCGGACGGGGACTCCGTCATCTTCTTCAACTTCCGCGCGGACCGCGCGCGGCAGCTGACGCGGGCCTTCACGGAGCCGGGATTCGCCGAGTTCCCCCGCGGCGATCCGCCGAAGGTCCACTTCGCGTGCTTCACCGAGTACAAGAAGGAGTTCGCGCTGCCGGTGGCGTTTCCGACGCCGCGGCTCGACCGGATCCTCGCCGCCGTGTGGGCGGATGCCGGCGTGCGAAATCTCCGCCTCGCCGAGACCGAGAAGTACGCGCACGTGACGTACTTCTTCAACGGCGGAGTCGAGAAGCCCTTCCCGGGCGAGGACCGCCGCCTCGTGCCGTCCTGGAGAGGGGCGACGTATGACCTCCATCCCCAGATGAGCGCGGTCGAAATCACCAACGAGGCGACGCGGGCGATGTCGCTCGCGCGATACGGCGCCATGGTCGTGAACTTCGCGAATGCCGACATGGTCGGGCACACGGGCCGGCTGCGGGAGACGGTGGCGGCGGTCGAGACGCTCGACCGGTGCTTCGCGCAACTCGAGTCTTCGGCTCGCGACCACGGCTGGCTGCTCGTCATGACGGCCGACCACGGCAACGCCGAGCAGATGGTCGACCCGGAAACCGGCCAGCCGCACACGGCGCACACCACGAACCCCGTGCCGATCGTGATCGGACGCCCGGGCCCGCCGCTGCGCCGCGGCGGCGCGCTGAAAGACGTGGCGCCGACCGTCCTCGCGCTCCAGGGACTCACGCCTCCGCCGGAGATGGCCGGGCGGGATCTCCGGGAGCTTCAGAACGGAGGGCCGGCCTCCGGACAACCCTCGTAGACCTCGGCGTCGGGGAACGCGCCGTACCAGCCGAACCAGTACGCCCGATGTCCCGCCACGCGCGGGAGCAGCTCCCCCTTCGAACGCGCTCTCAGACCCTCTTCCGCGACGTCCCACTGCCTTCCGGTCTCCGGCTCGACCAGCGTCCCGCCCGGACCCTCCGCGAACCGGCGGCCGGCGCGTTCGTAAGCGCGGACCGCCCCCGTCTCGGGATCGGCGACGACGACCACGGGCAGCGCGAGGATCCGGTCGTTGACGACCCGCTCGCGAAAGAGGATGTCCAGGGGATAGGCCTTCGCGCGGCCGCCCGCACGCACGGCGTAGATCCACGACTTCACCGGAAGCGCCGGGTTCCTCTTCCACACGGGGAACATCGTCTCGGGACTGGCGAAGTAGCGGCCGTACGCCGCCCCGGCCGTGTAGTCGCGCCGGTGCCCGGTCTCGAGCGACACGACCGTCGTTTCCGGGTGACGCTTCTTCCAGTCTTTCCAAGTCGTCACGGTGAGCGGGAGCGCGACCAGCCGCAGACCGCGTCCGACGAGCGGGCCTGCGACCGGCTCGCCGGTCAGGTTGCTCCAGAGGGAAAGCGTGCCGGCGTCGTACATGAGCTTGTTCGAGCGATAGAGAAGCCCGGAGGAGCCGAAGGTCAAAACCGTCCCGTCGGAAGTTGCGGTGCCGTACGCGATCGCGGAGCCGCAGAGCGTGCAGTACGACAGCGCGAGGGGCCGCCCGCCCACCACGTCGTTCGCCATCTCGTGCCAGTCCAGGATCCGCTGGGGATAAGCGCGGCTCTCGGGACCGATCGAGACGCCGAAGACGGTCTCGGCGTCCGCCAGGAATGTCGCCCGGGAGGCGGGGACGGTCGCCGGGTTCACGAGAGCGGGAATCCCGTCCTTCCGCACGCCGCCCCACACGATCTCCTCGGGTCGGATGGTCATGGGACGCGAGGGATCGAGGAACGTCGCGAAAGCCGGATCGATGCGCGAAAAGAGGGCCGCCTTCCACGCGAGATAGCCGCTCTTCGGGCGAACGTCCCCGCGGCCGCCCACGTACTCCACCCAGTAGCGGTAGTTCGGTCCGAGCCGTTCCCCCGAGAGGGATTCCAGGCACGCGACCACGTCACCCCTCGCCTCCGGGGAGGCGAAGAAGAGCGCGTCCACGAGAGCGGGGAGAAAGGAGCGGTCGTTCGAGCGGGAGATCGCCAGGCGCGCCGTCGCCCGGGACGCCTCTTCGGCGGAGAGCAAACGCGTGAGCAGATCCCGGGCGCGATCCGGGGTGATCCCCGCGGGCGCGCCCGCGATGAGAAGAGAGAAGAGGAGAAAGATGAGGCTCGGCGAGATTTCGGCCCCCTCACCCCGCGTTGGACTGCTGCGGGTGCAGGCCCGAGGCCTGTCCCCGCGTTTGGACTGCTGCGGGTGCAGGCCCGAGGCCTGTCCCCGCGACATTACTTGAGGGTCTTCAGGTACTCCTTCACGTCCGCGGCGTTCTCCCCCTGCGGCGCGAGCTCCAGGTACTTCTGGAAGTCCGCTTTCGCCTCCGCTCTCTTGCTCTTGATCTGATACGCGGCCAGCCCCCGGAAGTAGTACACGTCCGGGTCCGCCGGCGCGACTTTCACCGCCTGGTCGAAGTACGTCCAGGCTTCGTCGGGCTTCTTCTGGTTGAGCAGGTTGATTCCCAGGTTCTCCAGGATCGCGGGGTCCTTCATCGTGTCGGGCGGGACCTTCGCCAGCGTCGCCCTCGCTTCCTCCAGGTTCTTGTTTTCGACCAGCAGGTTCGCGAGCACGAGCAGCTCGTTCGTGTTCGTCGGGTCGAGGTCGACCGCCTTCTTCTGCGTCGCGATGGCCTCGCCGAGCTTCTTTTCGCCGTAGTACGTCTGAGCGATCGCGCGCAGGATCGGACCGGTGGACGGAGCGGGCACCAGCGCGAGCGCCTTCTCGTACTCGGCGCGCGCGCCCGGGTAGTCCTTCGCCTCGAGGAGCTGGTTGCCGTGCTCGAGAATGGGGATCACGTCGGGAGGCGCGGCGTTCGGGACGTTCGACGCCGGTGCGGGTTCCGCTTTCGGCGCCGGCTGAAGCCGGATATCCATCGGAGGAATCCGCTGGATCTCGGAAAGCTGGACGGTGGTCTTGTACGGCATGTAGCCGGGGGCCTCGACGTCGATGTCCCACGCGCCGTTGGCGAGGCCGAGATAAGCCCAGCGCCCCTTGTTGTTGGTGGTCAAGGCGTCGGGCCCCACGCCGCCGCGCCGCAGGGTCAGCTTCGCGCCCGCGATCCCCTCCCCCTTCTCGTTCGCGACGCGGCCGTCCACGCGCGCCTTGCCCCGCCAGTCCTGGGCCGAGCCGATCGACGCGACGAAAAGGAACGCCGCCGCCGCGACCGCCGCTTTCGAAACGATGCCTGGAAGTCTCACTTCGCCTCCTCTACGCCGCGCACAGAACAAGCGCCCCGGCAGGCGCCATTCCCGGCGGAACGGATTCTACGACCGCGTCGAACCGGCAACCCGGTCTGCTAGCATCGCCCGATGCCGATCGAACGCGACGTCTACCGACGGCGCCTCGAGTCCATGCGCGAGCGCCTCGCCGGGGCAGCCGCCGACGGGCTCTTCGCCACGCCGTCCTCCAATCTCTTCTATCTGACAGGGATCAACTTCTGGCGGAGCGAGCGCCTGACGGCGCTCCTCCTCTTCGCCGATCGGGATCCGGTCGTCCTCTGCCCCGCCTTCGAGGAAAGCCGGTTGCGCGGCATGTCGGCGGTCGACCACGTCGTCACGTGGGGGGAGACCGAGGACCCGTTCGCGAAAGCCGCGGCGCTCTTCCCCGTCGCGGCGGGCACGCTCGCGGTCGAACCGTCCACGGCGTTCGACGAGGTCGAGCGCCTTCTCGCGCACCGACCGGGCTGGAAACCGGTCTCCGCGGGCGCCCTCTTCGCTTCCGTCCGCATGGTCAAGACGCCCGAGGAGCTCGAGGCGATGCGGCGCGCGATCGCGGTCGCCCTGCCCCGTTTCCGCCGCGCGTTCGAAGCGCTCCGCCCCGGTGCCACCGAAGCGCAGATTTCGGCGGCCTTCGGGGGGGAGAACGTCGTCCAGTTCGGCCCCTCGTCCGCGTTTCCCCACGGCGCTTCCACGGCCCGCGAACTCGCGCGGGACGAAGCCGTCCTGATCGACGCGTGGGACCGTCCCGAGGGTTACTACTACGACATCACGCGGTCGACGTTCTTCGGGCGCCCCTCCGACGAGTACCGCAAGGTGTGGGAAATCGTGCTCGAGGCGCAGGGCGCCGCGATCGAGCGCGCCGGACCGGGAGTGCCGTGCTCGGAGGTCGACGCCGCCGCGAGGCGCGTCATCGAGAAGGCCGGGTACGGCGAGTACTTCACCCACCGTCTCGGGCACGGGCTCGGCATCGACGTCCACGAGCCGCCATACATGGTGGCCACCGAACGGACGCTTCTCGAACCGGGCATGACGTTCACGTCCGAGCCGGGCATCTACCTGCCGGGCCGTTTCGGGGTGCGGATCGAGGACGACATCGTCTGCACGGAGCGCGGCGCCGAATCGCTCTCGCTCCTTCTGGCCCAGCCGGTCGCCCGCGGGGAAGTGCTCGCCGGGAAGTTCCTCGGACTCGGGACCGCCCTCACGGTGGCGCAGGCGGTCGGGTTCGGAGGGGGAGGGCTCGTCGTGGCGTGGAACGCAGGCGCCGCGCAAGCTCCCGCCTTCCTCGTGCTCACGCTCCTGTCGATCGCGCTCGGGTGGCTCTCGGTCTCGGCCGCGCTC
>Ga0209974_10000511_pt1 | contig 12962 bp, 9 predicted proteins | sample InoplaM3SPM_FD_187592 | JGI IMG/M metagenome (GOLD analysis project Ga0209974, IMG submission 187592) | Arabidopsis thaliana rhizosphere microbial communities from the Joint Genome Institute, USA, that affect carbon cycling - Inoculated... | ecosystem: Host-associated > Plants > Roots >...
TAGGCCGTCGCGTCAGGGGCGATACGGTTCGGCGCTCCAGCAATCAGGCCTATGAAAATCTCACACTGCGGCGAGGGCAATTTCCCAGCAAAGTCGATAATTGAGCTCAGAGCTCCGTCGGCAAGCTCTGTGAAGTTATGCGACTTCCAGTAGTTTCGAGCGCCTGCGGTGAGCAAGGGATCGAAAGCCTTCTGCCAATCGACATAGCGCTGAACACCGACGTGCTCGCCGTAGGCGTCGCCGAAAGCACGCAAAGGAGCGATAAGTTTTTCTGCTTCCGCGACGGCGCCGGAGTAAAAGACCGGCAGTACAACAACTTTCTTGCCGTGTACGTGCTCCGGGAGAAAAGGCAATGGCGGAGCGTAACGCAGCACCGCCCACACATTGATCTCTTCGGGCGCTGAATTTACGAACTGGCGATAGTTGGTAAGGATCTGCATCGCCTGCTCGAAGGGAAAAACGATCAAACCGGCGACTATTTCGGGACCGACGGGGAAAAGTTGAAATTCAAACCGGGTGACAACACCAAAATTACCGCCGCCACCGCGAATCGCCCAGAAAAGATCCGAGTTTTCCTTTTCGCTTGCCGATACTGACTTGCCGTCGGCTGTGATCATAGCAACGGAGACGAGATTGTCGATCGTCATTCCGTACTTTCGAGTCAGCCAGCCGAAGCCGCCGCCCAGCGTTAAACCGGCAATGCCCGTCGTGGAATTGATTCCCACCGGCGTGGCGAGGCCGTGCGTCCCGGCGACTCCATCCAGATCGGCGAGTGTCGCCCCGGGCTCGACACAGGCACGCCTCTTGGCTAGGTCCACCCGGACGTTTTTCATTTTCGAAAAATCTATTGTCACACCACCGTCACAGAGGGCGTTGCCCGCAATATTATGGCCTGCGCCGCGAACTGCAATTTCCAATTTGTTCCGCCGCGCGAATGCAATCACCGGTGCAACGTCGTCAGCCTCCAAGCACTGCACGATCACTGCGGGCCGCCGATCAATCATACCGTTCCAGATCTGCCGCGCTTCGTCGTAGCCGCGGTCGCCGGGAGCATAGACAGTTCCTTTGATACTGCCTTCGAGCTCTTTGCTCGCCTTCGAAGTTTGTGTTGTCATTTACTGATCTCCTCCTTCGTTAATGGATTTGTCAGCAGAAGGCCGGCGCCATCGATTCGATCTGTTTCTTGGCTTCCGGTTTGATCTGTTCCACCGTGGCGAGAAAGTTCGGATGGGTCATCCCTGTCCCCAGATAGGTCCAGCGCATCCCTTTGAGCACCGTATCGGTCATCTCCTGGCGCTCGCTTTTCGTGAGCTTTCTGCCGGTTGCCGCTGTAAACGCCTCCACATCGAACTCCGTCTGCTGCTTGATTCCCTCGTCGATGAACCCGCCGATCTTGCCATATTCCTCGAATGCCTGATCGATCTCTTTCGGCGAAGCTTTCTCCGCCAGCTCTTCCACGATCAACGTGTCGAGCTTGGTGTGCTGGGATTCCTCCAGCCAGTGGTTCTTGAGCAGACTCTTGAACTGCGCATCGAGATCCTGATTGTCCCGCACTCCTTCGATATAGTGCCTGAGTGTGATCCACTCGATGTGCAGGATTGCTATCCCGACTCCCAGCGGGCTGTGCGAGAGAACGAACTTCTTGACATCTTCGGCCGGTCCGATGAAGTCGCACTTCGTGCCAAAGCCCGCTTCGAACTCCTGGCGAAAGCGCTTGAACAGGTGAATATGTTTGGCCTCTTCTCCGGCAAACTGCAATAGCGCCCGCACCCGATAGTCGTCGCCTGAAAGCTGTGCTTGGGCGTGATCGACGGCGTAAGGCAAAATGAACTCTTCGACCAGACCGAACATGGCGAGATACTCATGGCCGCGGATCTGATTCAAAATTCGCTGTTCTTCATTCGATAGAAACGACAGTTTTTTGACCTGCGCCAAGGACTCCGGCATGAAGGGCTTGCTAAAATCCAACCGCTTCTCTCCGCCGATGATATCGTCTATCCGCCAGTTCACTCGCTCCGAAGTCTCGAGCGCCGCTTGATAAGTATAGTTGCTCTTCATTTCCCTTCCTCCTTGGATTTTTTTGCAGCTCATCGCTGCTTGCTGAAGAGAGATAGCGGTAACTGTGCCATCGTGGATAATCAGGCGCTTGCGTTAACAATCGGGGAGTTAGCTCCCATTAACCCGAGATCGGCAACTACGAGATCTCGTGGTTCACGAGATCTCGTCGAACAAGACACGAAATTTCGGAAGAGGAAATTGGATCAGCGCTGGCGCTCGATACCGAGCGCCTTCATGCGCGAACTCAACGTGGTAGGTTTCATGCCGAGTAGTTCGGCGGCGCCGCTTTCTCCGGCAATCTTCCATTCGGAGGATTTCAAGGCGACGATGATGTTTTGCCGTTCCAATTCCTCAAGCTCTTTGGCCGTACGAACGCGGTGGTTTACATTTTCTCCGATCGCGACAGCAGCGGCAATTGCGTTCACGGTTTCTGGCAACGCGCGATCGAGATTGAGGCGGCCATCGCGCGACGTGATCATGGCGCGCTCAATGATATTTTGCAGTTCCCGCACGTTGCCCGGCCAGCTGTAGGCTTCAAGCCGCCTCAGGCAGTCTTCGGACAAAGGCTCGAGCGTGCGACCCATGCGTTGGGCGTATTTCCGCGCAAAAGTCGTCGCCAAAATGCCGATGTCGGCGCGGCGCTCGCGGAGCGTCGGCACTCGAATGGGAAAAACGTTCAGCCGGTAGTATAAATCGTCCCGGAACTTGCCGTCGCGGGCGGATTTCTCGAGATCGCGATTGGTCGCCGCGATGACTCGCACGTCCACTTTGCGCGTCTGCGAGCTGCCCACCGGTTCGAACTCTCCTTCTTGCAGTACACGGAGCAGCTTGGACTGCAAATCGAGCGGCAACTCGCCGACTTCGTCGAGAAATATAGTTCCACCGTGCGACAGTGCGAAGCGCCCATCGCGCTTTTTAGTCGCGCCGGTAAACGCCCCCTGCTCGTGACCAAAAAACTCGCTTTCGATCAAGGTTGCCGGAATCGCCGCGCAGTTCACTTTGATAAGCGGCTTTTGACTCCGCCGGCTGGCCCGATGAATGGCGCGCGCGATCAGTTCTTTCCCGGTGCCGGTCTCTCCAAGAATGAGCACCGTGGCATCGGTCGCAGCGACCTCTCTTACGTCATTGAGAACTTTTAAGAAGGGCTCGCTTTGGCCGACGATTTCGTCGGAACCCATCAGCCCGCTTAGCTCCTCGCGCAGATACTCGGTCTCCACCGTAAGCGAGCGAATTTTTTGCTCTGCCTCTAACCTGTCGTTAACGTTCCTGAGTACCAGAGTGTAAAAAGGCTCGCGGTCGAGATCGAAGCGCGACAGCGTCGCCTCTGCCTGAAATTTTTCGTCGAGCCGGGAAATCGCCATGAGTCCGCCGGGAATCCACAAGGAGCGTTGTCCGTCAGGACGACCATCGAGCTCAATGATCAAACGGGCAAGCTTCTCGCGTGAATCGGCAGTCAAAAAACGGGTAAACGCCTGACCGGCAACGTCGGGCGCAGCGCAGCCGAAGATCTTTTCCGCGGCCGGATTCATCTGCGTCACTCCGAGATGGCGGTTAAGCTCTACGATCGCGTCCATAGCGCCGCCTATAAGGCGGCCGAGCTTTTGCTCACGCTCGCGAACTTGCGCCTCGGCGCGCAGGCGGCGCAATTCAGCAGCCGCCCGCGCGGCAAAGATTTGAAACAGTGCCTGAGCCCGGGGCTCGGGCGGCATCGGCCGCTTGTCGAGGACGGCCAAGTGACCCAAAATCTTGTTGTCGAGGTCGAGAAGCGGCATGCCCATATAACTCGCCGCACCGACAGCGTTTACATCGGGATCGTCCCAATAGATGTTGAGGAGATTGTCGGGAATGTGAATCAAGCAACGCTGCTCGATGACCCGTTCGCAGGGAGTTCCATCCACCACCATCTCCCAATCCTCGAGCCACTGCTCGCCCATCCAGAATGCCAGGGCCTTGAGCCGTCGCGACTCCGGAAAAAACTCAGTGACCCAAGCGCCGTGCGTGTTTAAAGCGGCAGCGAGATTTTTGACCAGCGCTTTGAAAAACTGCTCTCCAGTCTCTGTGGCCGTTCCCTCCAGAATGGTCCTGAGAGCAGCGTCGACATCGATATTCTGGAGCGGTAGATCCATGCTTGCTGATCAACTAAATTAACTGGAGAGCATTTGAAACCGGCTATTCGCGAGAATTTCAATATCCGAGATGCGCTGCAAAGCGATCTCATCTGCAGCTAAAACGGAATATCGTCATCGATCGGTGGCCCTCCGCTGCCCATATCTTCCGCGCCACCCTGATCCATCTCCGGCGCCATGCGGGTTCCACCGCCACCACCCAGGAAACGGATGCGCTGGGCAACGATTTCGGTAACGTAGCGTTTGGTGCCGGTTTTGTCGTCATAGCTGCGCGTGCGGATGCTTCCCTCGACATAGACTTGCCGGCCTTTCGCGAGGTACTGCCCGCAGGTCTCGGCTTGTTTGCCCCAAACAACGATATTATGCCATTCGGTTCTTTCTTGCCGCTTGCCGTCCCGGTCGTTCCACTGTTCGGATGTCGCGATCGAAAAATTGGCCACGGCGCTCCCCGTTTGCGTAAAACGCACCTCGGGATCTTTGCCTAGGTTGCCTATAAGAATTACTTTGTTGACCGACATATCACTCTCCAGCAATGCCCAAATTCAATATTCCGGCGGATAGTTCAGTCAACTTAGCGCCGGCCCGGCAGAGAGTCAATCACAATTGACGATGGCGAATCGAACCGTATCACGTTGATTTTTGACGGCCCAGGAACTAATATAATTCATCTATTTTCCAACGCTTGCGTAAATCAATTCTACAAAATCTTGATGCTGTATATCGCCCAGCTATGCGTTCTGCTCGCGGTTACCGTGCCGCTTACCATCTTAATCATCGTTCTGGGCCCTTTTGACAGCGATGGTAAGCGCGTATATCGGATCAATCAATTCTGGACGTGGCTGGTCTTACGGATGGGAAGAATTTCCCTTAATGTGGAGGGTTTGGAAAATCTCGAATCCGACCGGCAATACGTATTCATGGTCAATCACCAAAGCAATATCGACATACCTATTCTGGTTCAAAGTCTTATTCGGTATCAACTTCGTTGGATCGCCAAGAAAGAGCTTCTTTGGGTGCCGCTTTTCGGCTGGGCCATGTGGGCAAGCAAACATATTACGGTGGACCGCTCCGACCCTTTAGACGCGGTCAAGAGCTTGGAGCGGGCCAAACGGCGAATCGCCGCAGGGATTTCGATCGTGGTTTTTCCAGAGGGAACCCGCAGCCGCGACGGCCGCTTGCTGCCGTTTAAAAAAGGCGGTTTCTTGCTCGCCGCAAAGACTCGCACAAGCATTGTCCCCGTCACTATCGTTGGCAGCGCGAGATTGCTGCCGGCCGGCGCCTGGAGGCTACATGCGGGGAAAATCGACGTGTTTGTCGGTAAGCCAATCGTGACCGAGAGTTATCCGGTTGGAAAGTTGCGGGCCCTCATGGATCAAGTGCGGCAAACCATTGCTCGTCATTTGGATCAAAGCGCCAGCCGAATGCCCATTGTGATATCGAACAACCCGCTGCCGGCGACCGGCCGTTAGAAGAGCGATCGCGTAAAACAACATGGATACCCTCAAAATCATTCCCCTGGGCGGTCTCGGCGAGTTCGGGCTCAATATGATGTTGCTCGAATACGGCGATGCCGCCATAGCGATCGATTGCGGCCTCATGTTTCCGAGCGCTGATCTTTTGGGAATCGATCTGGTGATCCCGGATGTCAGCTACCTGATCGAGAGGCGTGACAAACTCAAAGCCATCGTGCTCACCCATGCCCATGAGGACCACGTCGGCGCCCTGCCGTATGTTTTAGATCATTTTGACGTGCCGATCTTCGGCACGCGGCTAACCCTTGGTCTATTGGCGAACAGACTCAGAGAACATGACCTTGAAGAAACCGTCGATATTCGCCAGATAACAGCCGGCGTGCCGTGGGACGTCGCGCCGTTCCGCATCGAAGGTATCCGCGTGACGCACAGCTTAATGGATTGCCTGGCGCTCGCAATCGAAACACCGATTGGCACGGTGATTCACACGGGCGACTTTAAAATCGACAATACTCCGATGGAAGGAGAGATGTTCGACTTCCAGAGGTTTGCCGCCTACGGCGAGAAAGGGGTGCTGCTGCTCCTCTCTGACTCGACCAATGTCGAGCGCACCGGACATACCCCGTCGGAGCGCGAAGTCGGAACCAATCTCGAACAGATCATCCAGTCAAGCAAAGGCAAAGTACTGGTCTCGACCTTCGCTTCGAGCATTCCAAGAATCCAACAAGTCGTGGATATTTCCAGCCGCTGTGACCGGCGCGTGGTGCTGAGCGGCCGGAGCATGATCCGCAACAGCCAGGTCGCCTCTGAATTGGGCTATTTGCAACTGCCACGAAACGCCATGACCGAAAGTGATCGTTGGCAGGATCAACCGGCCGACCGACTCACGTTTCTTACCACCGGCAGCCAAGGTGAGCCTCTGTCGGCGCTCCATCGCGTGGCCTTGAACGATCACAAAACGATCAGGATCGAACAGGGAGATACCGTCATTTTGTCTTCCAAATTCATTCCAGGAAATGAAAAGACAATTTCCAATTTGATCAATCATCTCTATCGCCGTGGCGCGGAAGTCCATTACGAAAAAGTTTCCGAGATTCATGTGTCAGGTCATGCCAGCCAGGAAGAGCTCAAGATCATGCTCCAGCTTACCCGGCCGCGCTACTTCGTGCCTATTCACGGCGAGTATCGACATCTCGTGCGCCACCGGCGGCTTGCCCAGGACGTCGGCATACCGCAAGAGAATTGTTTTATTCTGGAAGACGGCGACGTGCTGGAGCTTACGGCCAACAATGCACAAAAAACCTCTCCTATCCAGGTTGGAAAGGTTTTCGTCGACGGCAGAGGCGTCGGTGATGTCGGCGATATCGTCATCCGCGACCGACGCCATCTATCGGAGGGCGGCATGGTGCTCGCCGTCATGGCGATCCATCAGCAGTCCGGCGAGCTTGTCGCCGGTCCGGATCTTGTTTCACGCGGCTTCATGAGCGCCGAAGAAAGCGAAGAGGTTTTGGAACACGCCAAGAAAATCGTCATGGAAACCTTGAACGGGATGAACAGGGAGGCTCGTACGGACCCCGCTGAACTCAAGGAGGAAGTCCGCAAGGCGCTGCGGCGTTTTTTTAGAAAGAAATTTGAGCGTCATCCCGTAGTTCTTCCGTATGTCATCGAAACCTGAGGAATCTAGTCTATGCCAGCTGCTCCGGAAAAAATAGGTCGGCTCCACCGGGAAATTTGGGGAGTAGTCATCGCTCTTACGGCGCTGCTGGTCGCCCTCAGTCTTATCTCCTATAGCGTCAACGACCGTTCCTTCAACACGCCGTCAGGGACAATCGAAACCTACAATTGGGGCGGTTTCGTCGGCGCTTTCTTAGCAGATCTCTTGTTGCAGGGCCTCGGACTGTCTTCCTATCTGCTGCCGATTTTTCTGTGCCTGGCTGCGGCGCAAATGTTTCGCGCCGGTAGCGGCGGTATCAGGGTTAGCAAAGCGGTTGCTTATACCGTTTTGCTCGTGAGCGTGGGGGTCATTCTGAGCATTGTGATCGACACCGAAAGAGCCCGTGACGCTGGCGGGATTATCGGCGGGTTCTTGAAAGAAAGCGTTCTGGTGCCCCTGTTCGGTCCTCTTAGCGCGGCGTTGATCGCATGTTTCACTCTGCTCTTGTCGGTTATGCTACTGACGCAGAACTCGTTGCTGGACATTGTCGGATACACAAAGAAAAATTTCGGCCAATTGCGCAAATCTCTTGTTCCGGTGATCCACAATCGTTTGCAGGAATTCAAAGAGAAAAACGACAAGCGTAAAGGCGAAAACACCAAGAAAGAAAAAAGAGACTACGTGCCGCCACCGATCGTCCTGAAAGATGAGTATAAAGACGAACTGGCAGCGAAACGGCCGCAGAAAAAACCATTGGCACCCCCCGAGCAATTTAAGCTTCCCGAGGTGGAAGGTTATAAACTGCCGCCGCTTGAATTACTGGACCCCGCCGGCGGCGAACAGCTCAAAGTGGATACTGAGACGCTCCAAGCCAACTCGCTGATCCTGCAAAAAAAGCTTGAGGATTTTGGCGTGGAGGGTGAAGTGGTCGCGGTCCGCCCGGGACCGGTTATCACGATGTATGAATTTAAGCCCGCCCCGGGCGTTAAGGTGCGCCGCATTGTCATGCTGTCCGACGATCTCGCCATGGCCTTGCGCGCCGTGAGCGTGCGCATCCTGGCACCGATTCCCGGCGAGTCCGTCGTCGGCATTGAGATTCCAAACCCGCGGCGCGAAATGGTTTACCTGCGCGAAGTTATCGAGAGCGAATCCTACCGTAGCATCGACTCCAAGCTCACGCTGGCGCTCGGCAAAGATATCGGCGGTACACCCTTCGCTACCGATTTGGCAAAGATGCCTCACCTTCTGGTGGCTGGCGCCACCGGCACCGGCAAATCGGTTTCAATCAATGCCATGATTCTAAGCATCCTTTATAAATCGAGCCCTCAGGACGTCAAATTTATCATGGTCGATCCCAAGATGCTGGAACTTACGGTTTATGAGGATATTCCGCACTTGCTCGTACCGGTAGTTACGGACCCGAAGAAGGCGGCAGCGGCGCTCTTCTGGGCGATGGACGAGATGGATCGGCGCTATCGTCTCATGAGAGATAAAGGCGCGCGTAATATCGACAACTATAACCGGACGCTCGAACGCGAGTCGGCTAGCAAAAAACCTGTCATAGATCTGATCGAAGGCGAGCAGGAAGAGCAGCCAAGCGCAGTCGGAGGCAACCTCTCGGATGATCGCCCGTTGGTTCATGAGAAGCTGCCTAAAATTGTCATCATCATTGATGAATTAGCCGATCTTATGATGACTGTCGGGCGTGATATCGAAGAATACATCACCAGGCTCGCGCAAAAAGCCCGTGCCGCGGGGATCCATTTGATCCTGGCAACGCAACGCCCGTCGGTGGACGTCATTACCGGCTTGATCAAGGCTAATTTCCCTGCTCGTATCTCGTTTCAGGTCACCTCTCGCATCGACTCGCGGACGATTCTCGATTCGATGGGTGGCGAGAAGCTTCTCGGCAACGGCGATTTGCTTTTTATGCCTCCGGGAACCGCGCGACTGGTCCGCGTGCACGGCGCCTTTGTGTCGGATCAAGAGGTGCGCAGAGTAATGAAGTTTATCAAACAACAAGGCCGGCCAAGTTATCGTCCGGAAGTGCTTGAAGCGAAAAAAGCAATCGATTCTGCAGCGGCCGCGGACGAGGAATATGACGAAATGTACGATCAAGCGGTTGCGATCGTGACCGAAACCCAGCAAGCTTCGATATCTATGATTCAACGACGATTAAGGGTAGGGTACAACCGTGCCGCTCGAATGATCGAGCAAATGGAACGAGACGGCGTCGTCGGGCCCGCTGACGGCGCAAAACCTCGAGAAGTTTATGCGCGCAAGATCGAAGCCTAAATCTGCGTATGCCTATTTGTTGGCCGTGCTAACTTTAGTCGGTGCCATTCGGTCGAGCGCCGCGGCGGACAGCAACAGCGCGGAAGCGATCGTCGACAGCTTGCAAAAAAACTATGACGCGACGACGGATTTCGTTGCTGATTTCCGCCAGGAGACGGAGGTTAAAAACCTGAACCGAACGCTTAAAGCTTCAGGAAAGCTCTCGTTCAAGCGGCCCGGCAAGATGCTTTGGCTCTACGAAGAACCGAAAGGGCAATTTGTCGTGGCGGACGGCAAATTTCTTTACTTTTATCAGCCCGATCAGAATCAAGTCATCAAAAGCCCGCTTAAAAACGCGTTCCGCGGTGATATTCCGCTCTCCTTCTTGTTGGGGTTGGGAAACTTAAAAAAGGATTTCAATGCGATGCTCAAACCGAGCGAAGACAGTCAGTACGTCTTGCGCCTTGAACCAAAGGGCGAAGCCGGCGGTTACGGCGAAATCTTGGTCGGAGTCAGCAAGGCTACCTTCGATATCATTTGGGTCAGCGTGCGCGATGCGGTCGCCAATCTCACGTCACTGCGATTCTCGAATATGCGCAAAGGCGTAGGACTGAAAGATTCTTTGTTTCAAGTGCAGATTCCCAAGGGTGCCGATATCGTCGAATTGGGTCAATGATGCGCCGGCAAAAGCACAAATTCAACATTGTAAGTCTCGGATGCGCGCGCAATCTCGTCGACTCCGAGGTTATGGCCGGTCTATTAAATAGAAATAATTACGAGATCGTCCGGCAGCCGGCTGATGCGGACATCGTCCTGGTCAATACCTGTGGCTTTATCGGTCCGGCCAAAGAGGAATCGATTGATACGATCCTCGATATGTCCCGCCTCAAAGAAGAGGGGAAGATCAAGAAGTTGGTCGTCGCCGGCTGCCTATCACAACGTTATCCGGACGAGCTCGCCAAAGAATTGCCCGAGGTCGATCTTTTTATCGGCACCGGCGAAGTCCCGCGCATCGCCGAGATTCTGCGGGAGCACGAGGCCAATTCGAGCCATCGCCAATTTGTCGGCATTCCGAGTTATTTGTACGATCATTCTACCCCCCGGCTGAGGTCCACCGCGTCTTACACAGCTTTTCTAAAGGTCTCGGAAGGTTGTGACCATAAGTGCGCTTTTTGCATCATTCCACAACTGCGCGGCCCGCATCGCAGCCGTTCGATCGAATCAGTCGTCAAGGAAGCCGTCTCACTGGCCCAGAACGGAGTGAAAGAGATTAATCTGATCGCGCAGGACCTTACGGCCTACGGCCGTGACCGCAAAGACGGCTCCACGCTGCACGGGTTACTCCGGGAAATGGCGCAGATTGAAGAGATCCAGTGGATTCGCCTCTTGTACGCGTACCCGAATTTTCTCGACGAAGCACTGCTCGAAGTTATTCGCGACAGCAACAAGATCTGCAAGTACATCGACATCCCGTTCCAGCACGTCAGTCGGAGCTTGCTCCAGCGTATGCGCCGCGGCAAAAGCGGCAGCGCCGTTCGCGAAGCCGTCGTCAGACTGCGAGAAGCGATTCCTGGCCTGACACTACGAACGTCACTGATCGTCGGCTTCCCAGGCGAGACCGAAGCGAATTTCTCGGAGCTCTTGGACTTCGTTGACGAAACTCGATTCGAACGCCTCGGGGTGTTTAAGTATTCGGAAGAAGAAGGCACGGTCGCGGCGCGCATGGGCGACCGGGTCGTTGAAGAGGAGAAAGAACGGCGCTGGCAGGAAATCATGGATTTGCAGTCGACAATTTCACGAAAAAAGAACGAGGCCTTGATCGGGACAATTCAGCGGGTTATGATTGACGAGATCGATCGTGAGTTCGGCAAGCTGAGCGGTCGTACTCAAGCTCATGCGCCCGAAGTCGACGGTGCCGTGTTTATCGATAGGGGTGACGCTCCCGATGAAATGACGCCCGGCCAAATGGTCGATGTCAAAATCCTTAAAGCACTCGATTACGACTTGATTGGTGAAAAACTCCATGCCTAAAGCCGATCCCGAAAAAGAAAAAAAACAACGGAGAGAATTTCTGAAGCAAGCTTCGGAAATGCTCCAGGAAATGAAACAGTCCTTGATGAAGGAAATGCACGGGCGCGTCAAGGAAGAGACCGAAGGCATCAAGGATGAGGGCCGCGATACCTACGATCTCGCAAGTGACGAGCGAGACCGGGAAATCAACTTTATTCTCAATGACCGGGAGCGAGAAAAGCTTCTCGCCATTGATGAATCGCTGCAGCGGATCGCCGACAAGACTTACGGCATCTGCGAAAGTTGCGAAGGCGAGATACAGCTGGGCCGCCTGAAAATCCTTCCGTTCACACGACTCTGTGTGAAGTGCCAAGAAGAGAACGAAAAAGAGAGCAAACGTCAGAAGACGCTCGAAAACGAGAGAAGCTACCGCAAGCTAGACATCACGGATTTCGAGGAAGAAGGCTTCTAAGTTCGCTTTTCGGTATCCCTCAGCAGCGCACCCGTCGAAGCAAAAACCTCGTCAAAAGCAATCGGGCTGAATCGGGATTCTGATTCAGCCCGTTTTTTTTGGCTAAGTCCCTGCCGTTATCTACGAAGATCTCTGGTCACGTGCAGCGCCAGCCCTTTGCGTGCGTAGGGAATCGGATGAGCATGCGCAAAGACTCTCGTAACCCTTCTTCCCACATTTTACCGGCATCAGCTCTACGTTAGTGTTTTTTCCAACCGCCGGTCATGTGCGTGGGTTGACCGCCACCGTATGCGGCGATGACCGGTTCCGTAGCTAGCCAGCGCGTTTTTCATCCAAACGCCGCACGACTAAGCTTTGCATCAGTGCGATCGCCGGCAGACCGTCCGGGCAAGGATGGCACAGCATCGTTCCCTTCAAACATTATGTGAAGAACATACACAGCAATTTTTTCGGTGTGCACCTTGGTTACAGAATTCGCAGAAAACGCGATCCGGCGTTTTTTAATAACCCTGGCGAATATATTGGCGAAATCCGATTTTTTTCTTACCTCCGGGACAGGCACACGAGTTGCACAAGAGCGCCTCACGATCATTTCGGAATAATCGGCATGTCCCGTACAAGGAGCAACAATCAACTTGCGCGCGCCCAGTGTTTCCGCCGCTCGATTATTCCTCAACAATTGTTGGAGAGGCAGAAAAAAATAAAAGAGAAATGGGAGGTAGAATAATGAGAATCGGTTCGAAGTTAGCAACGCTCGCCAGCACGTTGGCGCTGTCAATAATGATTGCGCCGGCAGCGCGATCACAAGGCATCGACGATAAGATCAAGTCGCTCGAGCAGGAGTTGACGCAGTTAAAAGAACAGCAGATCGAGATGAAGAAAGAGGCGACGGCGGC
>Ga0209974_10000512_pt1 | contig 12961 bp, 8 predicted proteins | sample InoplaM3SPM_FD_187592 | JGI IMG/M metagenome (GOLD analysis project Ga0209974, IMG submission 187592) | Arabidopsis thaliana rhizosphere microbial communities from the Joint Genome Institute, USA, that affect carbon cycling - Inoculated... | ecosystem: Host-associated > Plants > Roots >...
GGCGGGCCGAGCCGTAACCGCGCGCCTTCTGGACCGAGGGGTTTACGAAACCGAGACGGTCCCAGTGGTCGAGCTGACGCGCGGTCAGTCCGGTCAGGCGGGCGACCTGCGCGGTCGAGAACGACTGCGAGATTACATTCGTGAATTTCATTTCTGGAATCTCGGCGCGATGGTAGCACGCGCCTGGCGGAGCGCCCGGACTCCGCAATCGATTGGAGGGGTTCGGTTTCGGGTTGACCGGTCGAATACGACTTAAGTAGGATACGACTAAAGTCGTAGATTCATTCCGATACGGAGCGGAGCGGAAAGGAGGAAGGCAGTCCGAAGGCCCTTCGCCGTCATCAAGGCCAACCTAACTACAAAGGAAGAACCCGAATGAAGCGTCTCACGATCTTTCTGGTCATCGTCTTCGCTCTGGCCGTCGCCCTTCCGGCTTCTGCCGTACCCCAGCCCGATCAGTCGGGCAAGCACTTCAACCTCAACGTCATCGGCTTCGAGAACTGCACGATGGGTCCCAACGATACGCAGGACTACCCGGACTGCTTCAAAGGGCAGGACGGCCCGGGCGGCCACGTCATCTTCGTCCCGTGGAAGACCCGGCAGACCGAGGACATCTGCGACACCGAAGATCCGATCGTCGAAGACCCGGCCGACGTCACGGTCGCGGAGCTGAAAAGGGGCGTCCGGATTCTCGTCACCGACTTCTACGGCGACGACCTGCAGGTCATCGACAAGGATGCGACGGATGGGACCGCGAGATTCAATCTGCCGGATGGTTGCTGGGAGATATACGCCTCGCCCGGGGGAAAGCCGGGAGGGTGCATGGACGTCGACACGATCATCTGCTTCGATCTGGTGGACGACGTTCTCGTGCAGGTCGATTGCGACCCGAACCTGAACAACGATCAATACGTCCTGGTCGGCCACATCAACGTGGATCGGAGCACGGGCAAGCCGAAGTGGGAGAACGTGACCAACGACTTGCTCAATGACGCTACCGGCGTGAACACCGGCGACCCGGGCTACCTCGATTTCTTCTGGCAGATCTACAACCAGTACCTGAGAGTGCTGCACCTCCGCATCAAGAGCTGCGACTAGAGGCAGCGCCCCGGGCGCACAGGATCGTTCGATGGAGGGGAGGCTTCGGCTTCCCCCCTCTTCCCCCCGCAGGGGACGGGCCGCTCGAGCCCGTCCCCCTTTTTTTCTGATCCGCCCGCGGTGACATAATCGAGCCTCTCGTGCACGGGATCCGGCCTCCGCGCGGTGCGCTCCTTTCGGTCGTTCCAGCGTTGTTCGCCTTCTGGACGATGGCGCTGACGAAGGACGCGCAGATCGTGCGGCCGCCGCCCCGGGTCGTGGCGCACCGACCCGTGATCGGCGAAGCGCCGGTGACGTTCAGCAACCAGGTCGTCCGCATCCTCCAGGCGCACTGCCAGACCTGCCATCGCACCGGCGGCATCGCACCTTTCTCGCTCGTCTCGTACGGTGATGCATTCGCCAACCGCGAGAAGATCGTCGAGCAGACGTCGCAGCGCCTCATGCCCCCGTGGCACGTCGACAATTCCTGCGCCGCATTCGACGGCGACCCTTCGCTGACCGACCCGGAAATTTCGACGCTCTCGAGGTGGGTATCCGCGGGCGCGCCGCAGGGAGACCCACGCGACCTCCCTCCGCCTCGATCTTTTCCGGACGATTGGGAGCTCGGTCCGCCGGACCAGGTTCTGACGATGGCTGAGCCGATGACGCCGGATTTCGGCAGTGGCGACGTCTATCGTTGCTTCGTTCTTCCGACGGGACTCACGGCAGACAAGTTCGTCTCGACGGTCGAGGTCATGCCCGGCAGCCGCCGGATGGTCCATCACGTGATCCTTTTCATCGACAGCTCGGGAAGTGCCGCCCGACAGCTCGACGCGCAGGATCCGGGCCCGGGCTACACTTGCTTCGGTGCTCCAGGCTTCGCCGTGAGCCCGGCGTCGACGACTCTGGGCGGCTGGGCTCCCGGCAACAGCCCCCGCCGGCTGCCCGACGGCGTCGGGATGTCTCTTCCCGCCGGCTCGGACGTCGTCATGCAGGTTCACTACAGCTCGAGAAGCGGCGTGCGGGAGGCGGACACGAGCTCGGTCGGTCTCTACTTCACGCGGGGAACCGTGCGTAAGCGGCTTCTCGTGGTTCCCCTGATCAACCAGAGCTTCACGATTCCGGCGGGGGCGCCCGACCACGAGGTCACCGCATCGATTCCGTTCGTTCCGTTCGCGGCCCACGTTCTTGCGATCACGCCGCACATGCATCTTCTCGGGCGCCAGATGACGGTGACCTTGACGCGCCCCGATCAATCGACCGAGTGTCTCGTTCGCGTGCCGGACTGGGATTTTCACTGGCAGGCGACCTACTTCTATCGAACGCCCGTCGCCGTGCCTTTTGGAAGTCGCCTCGACCTTTCGGCCTGGTACGACAACTCCGCGGCCAACCCGGAGAACCCGAATTCGCCTCCGAAGGACGTCGGATGGGGTGAGAACACGACCGACGAGATGTGCATCGCGTTTCTGGGCATCACGCTGGACGAGGAGAACCTCGCCTCGGACGGGCCACCCGAGCGCTGAAAGCTATTTCGTCGCCGCCGCCCGGTGCGCGAGGAAGCGCTCCCGGCAGGCGATACCCATCTTCCGGATCTCGGCGAACTCGGGGGCGTTTCGGATGTTCGCGAACAGCGGATCCCGGTCCATCGCGGGGTAGCTGCAGAAGTTCGCTTCCACCGCCCCCCGGAGGAGCTGCAGGGCGCTTTCACGGTCGCCACAGAGCGCGACGTAGGTCGAAAACGAATACTTGGGCTCGGAGTCGGGAATTGCGAGGATGCCCTTTCGCAGCTCCTCCGGCAGCGGACCGGAAGCGGCAGGAGGCCGGCGTGCGAGGCACTCCCGGAACCATCGCGCGGAGGGATCACCGGGCGGAAGCGCGATCTCGAGGGCTTCCTGGTATCGGCCTTGTTTCAAGAGCAGGGATTGCGTCATCCGCCGAACGAGCTCGGATCCCGGGTCCAGGTCGAGAAAGACTTTCGCGCGATCGTAGTTCCCGAGAGCGGTGTAGGTCGATGCACAGGAGCGCCAGCGATAGCTCTTCGGATCGCGGGCAAGAGCCTCCTCGCATTGCTGCGCCGACTCCTCGAGCAGTCCTGCGTAGCGGAGCAGATAGCTCATTCCGAAATGTGCCCAGGCGCTGTCGGGGCGCCGCCGAAGGACCTCCGAAGCCTGGTCCCACGCTCCGTTCAGGTCTCCCGCCTCGACCCGCAGCACCGTGAGCCGCTGGGCCGCTTCGGGAAGAGTCGGCTCGAGATCGAGCGCACGCTGACTGGCATCCCGCGAACGCACGAGGGCGGCCGGGCCGCCGGTTCCGTAGGTTCCGTCGAAGTAGTACCGGTCGCCGAGCGCGCCCCACGCGGGAGCGTAAGAGTCGTCGAGGTTGACGGCGCGCTCGAGCATCTCGATCGCTCTCTTGTTCGGCTCTCCCTCGCGGGGGAGAGCGGCGCTTCGCAGATAAAGGTCGTATGCCTCCGGATTCTTCGGCCGCGTCGATCCTTCCGCCGCTCCCGAAGCGGCACCGAGAAGCGGCAGCAGCCCCTGATTGAGACGGGACGTGATCTGTTGCTGCAGCCCGATCAGGTCGGTCGCCGGCGCGGAGAGCGTGTTCCGCCAGACGACCCGATTCGCCTCCGGCTCCATCAACTCGAGCGTCACCTGGAGCCGGTTGCCTTCCCGCAGATAGTGCCCCGCTAACACTCGATCGACCTTGAGCTCACGCCCCGCCGTCTGGGGATCGACGTCGGGCCTGTCGTACTTTCGCGTCGAGGCGAACGGCCGGATCGCGAGCGAAGGCGCGTACGAGAGGGTCGTCACGATCTCGTCCGCAAGTGCGAGCTTCAGGAAGTCGGTGCTCTTGTCGGCGCCGAGATTCTGGAAGGGGAGCACGGCGATTGACGTCTGGGCCGCCGGTCCGCCCGCGCCCCCCGGTCTCCGGTCCCGGCGGGATGCGAGCCAGAGCGCGGCCGCTGCAAGGGTGAGCGCCGCCACGATTCCGACGACCATTGGAACCCGCGACCTCGGAGTGGCCGGAGCGGCGGCAACGCCACCGCTCGCTGCGGCGACGCGGCCGGATTCGGTGTCGCGCTTCAATCGCTTCAGGTCGGCCTTGAGCTCGGCGGCCGTCTGGTAGCGCAGGTCCCGGTCCTTCTCGAGCGCTGTGTTGACGATGCGCTCGAGGTCCGGCGGCAGGTCGGGGTTCAGCCGAACCGGGGAGACCGGCGCGCGGTTCAGTATCCCGTCGAAGATGATCGCGGACGTGCTCCCCGCGAACGGCGGACGCCCCGTCGCCATCTCGTACAGGACCGCGCCGAAGGAGAAGACGTCCGTGCGCGAGTCCAGCTCCTCCCCGCGGGCCTGCTCCGGCGACATGTAGGCCACCGTGCCGATCGCCGTTCCCGGGCTCGTCAGGTGCTGCTCTCCGATCGCGGTCGCCAGACCCGAAACACCCGTCTCCAGGCCCGTCGCCTCCGGGGGACCGGCGCGCTTGGCCAGTCCGAAGTCCATCAGCTTGGCTTGGCCCCGCTTCGTGACGAGGACGTTCGCGGGCTTGATGTCGCGGTGAATGATCCCGTGCGCGTGCGCCGCGTCGAGGGCGTCGGCGATCTGCATGCCGAGCTCGAGCAGCTGATCGAGCGAGAGCGGCTTCGCGAGGAGCCGGTCCTTCAACGTCTCTCCCTCGACGAGCTCCATCACGATGAAGTGCCGGCCGGCGTCCTCGTCGATGTCGTGGATCGTGCAGATGTTGGGGTGCTCGAGGGCGGAGGCGGCCCGAGCCTCGCGGCGCAGCCGCTCCAGGGCCTGAGGATCGTCGCCGACCTCCTCGGGGAGGAACTTCAGCGCCACCCGCCGGCCCAGCTTGACGTCCTCCGCCTTGTAGACGACACCCATGCCCCCGCCGCCGAGCTTCTCGAGAATCCGGTAATGGGAGACGGTCTGGCCGATCACCTCTTCGCCTCCGGAGTCCGAACCGCCGGGTCGTCTTCCAGAAATCGCTCGAAACCCTCGAGATCCCAGGTCACCAGCGTCGCCACCCGCGCCTTGCGTGCGCAGGCCGCGATGAGGGCGTCGTAGACCGCACCGCCCCCGATCCCGAGGTCGCGGCAGCGGCGCAACGTCGCGCGGTAGTCGGGACCGGTCAGCGCGACGAGCCCCGTCTGTCCCCAGTTCGCCTCGATCACCTCCAGAGCGTCACTCGGACGCAGCCGGTGAGGTTCTGGAAGCCGCGTCAGGACCGAGAAGGCCTCCGCGAGCGAGTGCGCCGACAGGATGAGCTTCTCGCCAGCGGCGTCTCGGCGCTCGATCTCCCGTCGAGTGGCATCGTGGAACCGATGCCAGGCGCAGACGGCTGCGACGAGGCAGCTCGTGTCGAGGAGGTAGGAGATCACTCGTTCTCGCCGGCACCGCCACCCCGCCGACGAAGCCGGTCGAGCGTCCGCCCGACGACCTCCGGCGTCAGCGGAGTCATGCGCTTGCGGGGAACCGCCACGGTCAGCGAGCCTCGTCGGACGAGCCGCACCTCGAGGGGGGCCGGCTCGATCTCGATCCGGCCGTCGGCGACCCGGATCGACAGCTCCGCGCCGGGGACGATCCCGGCGGCCTCCCGGATCTTCTTGGGCACAACGAGCCGTCCGGCGCGGTCGATGGTTGTTTTCATGGCAAATAACCTACCATTATCTATGGCAATCCGGGTCGCGGCGGCATCACTTCTCCCGCTTCAGAGCCGCGTCCCAGTTGAGGATGACGCGAATCGGCGATTCGGGGGATTTCTCGACCGGCGTGCTCACGAGGAATCGATTCCCGTCGGGAGCCATATCGAAGTTCCGAATCCCGCTCTCGACTCGGAAGAGCGGCTTGGGCGTTGCCGCCTCCAGCCTCGCGCCGAGCACGATCGGAACGGTCATGATGGAGCCATCGGGGGCGATGTAGTCGAGCTCCTTTCCGTCCCGCCGCCAGCGGGGTTGTCGTCCTCCCGCCGTGGACAGTCGTTTCTTTTCTCCCGCGCCGTCGGTCAACGCCACGTAGATCTCCCGGGTTCCGGACTCGTTCGAGTCGTAGGCGATCCATCGCCCATCCGGTGAGAATCGTGGATTCCACTCGTTGAACGGGGAGCGAAGCCAGGGCTTCGGCTGATGGTCTCCCTCGAGCGACGCCAGCCAGATGTCGGCCGTCGACGCCGCGTCGTTCAAAAAGATGAGGCGCCGGCCGTCCGGCGATATGTCCTCGGGTTGTTGGACGCCCGGTAGGATCAGGAGCGACCGTTCGCTTCCCGGGGACCCGACGACCATTTGGGCGATGTCCGGCGGTCCCTTGTCGTCCACCCGGAAGACGAGCCGTGCGCCGTCGGGGGTCCACACGGGGGCGTTTTCATCGATCTGACCCGAGGTCAATCGGGTGGAAGCCCCGCTCGCTGCCTCGAAGACCCAGAGATCGGACGTCCCGAACCGGCTGTCTTCGACGTCGACGGCGATGCGATTCCCGTCCGGCGAGATCCGAACGAATTTGACCACCGTGGGCTGGCCCAGGACGCCGACCTCTTTACCCTCGCGGTCGAACCAGACGAGGCGCACCGGTGTTTCCGCGGCCTGGTAGACGAGGACGCCGGCCTGTGACACTGAGAACGCGGCGTGTCCCGGTCCAAAGAAGTGGTGGACGTTCTCGGCCAAAAGGGAAGGCTCCCCGGAGAGAGCGGCTTTCTTCGCGTCGAACGGCTGCGCGAAAAGAGCGTTGTCCCGGACGTAAATCAGGTAGCCCGGCTGCGCATATTCGACACGGGAGGCGAGCTGGGTGATGGCGCGCACCTCTCGCGAGGCGAGCGACCCAACCCGCAGCTCTCTCGACGTCATGTTCGGTGCGAGTGCTTGAAAGAGAAAACGCCGACCGTCCGGGAGAAACTCGGGCCACAGCAGCGCGACCGGGTCAGAGGGATCGACGCCCAGGACGCGGACAGGCTCTCCGCCCCGGTCCGAGACGCGAAAGATCCCGGGCTCGCCCGGTGGGATCTGCGAGAAGAGGATCGTTCCGTCCCGGCCCCACGTCCCGACCCAGTCGTACGGGGCCGGGCAGAGCTCTTCCGCCGGGCCGCCCGCCGCCGGGATCTTCTTCAGCTTCCCGTCGGCGAAGAACGCGATGAAGCGGCTGTCGGGCGACCAGAAATGCGCGCTCGCTCCGAGAGATCCTTCGAGCTCGGTGAATTTGTCCGAGTCGAGAGAGCGGAGGAAGAGACGGCGTCGTCCGTTGGAGAGGGCCTCGACGACGAGCCGCGTGCCGTCCGGCGAGATCGAGAGACCCCTGGAGATGTCATTGGGCGCGTAAGCCGTGCCGGGCGGCATCGGCACCGAAAAACGCACGGGCTGCAGCGCCCGCGTCGGCGCCGGCCGGCGGAGGAGGAAGATCGTCAGCGCTCCACCGAGAAGAAGAGCGATCGCGCCGACCGTGAGGAGCGCCGCAGGGGTCCGGCGTTTCGCGGCGGGCGCGGCCGCGATCCCGGAAGTCTCGTCGGACGCCGGGAACTGCAGCTGGAACGCGAGGTCGTGCGCCGAGTGGAACCTCGCCTCTGGGTCCTTCTCGAGACAGTGGCGGATGATGCGGTCGAGAGTCGGCGAGACCTGGCGGTTCGTCGAGGAGAGGTCGGGCGGATCCTCGCGCAGGATCGCCGACATCGTGTCGGCCGCGGTGTCGCGGTGGAACGCCCTCTTTCCGGAGAGCATCTCGTAGAGGATCGCGCCGAACGAGAAGATGTCGCTGCGCGCGTCGGCCGGCCTGCCCCGCACTTGCTCGGGTGACATGTATCCGAGTGTGCCGAGAATGACGCCCGGTTCCGTTTCCGCGCTCGCGGCCGCCGTGGGAAAGTTCGTCTGGGGTCCGGCTCCGTCTGGCTGCAACAGCTTCGCCAGACCGAAGTCGAGGATCTTGACGCGCCCGTCTTTCGTGACGAAAAGGTTCTCGGGCTTCAAGTCCCGGTGCACGATGCCCTTTTCGTGCGCGGCCGAGAGCCCGTGCGCGATCTGGACGGCATACTCGGTGGCGCGGCGCGGGGCGAGTGGTCCTCCGCCGAGCCGGCTCCGGAGCGTCTCGCCCTCGAGGAGTTCCGAGACGACGTAGGGTGAGCCGTCGACGGTGCCGATGTCATAAACGGCGGTCACGTTCGGGTGGTTGAGGATGCCCGCGGCGCGCGCCTCCTGCTCGAAGCGGCGCAGCCGGTCGGGATCGGTCGAAAAGGACGCGGGAAGGACCTTGACCGCGACGTCCCGGCCGAGACGGGTGTCGCGGGCCCGGTAGACCTCGCCCATGCCGCCCGCCCCGATCGGGGTGACGATCTCGTAGGGACCGAGGCGGGAGCCGGAGGCGAGAGTCACGGGAATCTACGAGTCCAAACCGACCCGCCGGATCGTCATTTGCCCTGCCCGGCGATCTCCAGATCGTCTCGATAGAGCTCGTACGCTTTCTGATACTCCATCACGCGGGCGACGTCCGCGATGAACTCCTGGCTGTAACCCGCGCGCCGCAGGAGGTGAAAACCCATCTCCATCCCGGAAGCGATGCCGCCGGCGGTGATGATCCGCCCCGCGTCGACGACTCGAGCCCGGCTGATGCGGGCCGCCGGCGCGATCCGGGCGAGCCGGTCGATCGGGACCATTCCCGCGGCCGAAGATTCGAGGCGATCCGGCTCCTTGCGGTTGGTCGCCGGAAGGCCGTCGAGAAACCCCATCTTTCCGTAGATCCAGGATCCGGTGCAGACGCTCGTCAGGAGCGTCGAGTCGGGAAGCGCGCGGATGTAGTCGTGGAGCCGTCGGTTGTTCAGCTCCTGGCGGGTGCCGAAACCTCCCGGGATCAGAAAAGCATCCATAGCGGGGACGTCCTGGAACGAGTAGTTCGGGAGAACCGTGAAGCCCGCCTGCGTCTGCACGGGACGAAGGGCGTCGGCGATCAGGAACGCGTCGAGCTCGGGATCGAACCTCCGGGCCACCGAAAAGACCCCGTGGGGTGCGGCAAAGTCCACGATCTCCGCGTCCTTGAAGACGTAGATGCCGAGTCGAAATCCCTGTGTCTGCGGCTTCTCCGGCATGTCGTCCTCCCGCTCGTAGGCTTGCGCAAAAGTCTACTGCCGGTCCCCCAGCGGGTGGACCGACTCCCGTCGTCGGGAAAGGTCGTCAGCCTCCGATGCGAACCTGGTTCAGCAGGAACGCGTAGTCGAACGCGGTCTCCCGCAGCTTGTCGTAGCGGCCCGACGATCCGCCGTGGCCTCCGTCCATGTTGACCTTGAAGATGAGAGGGTTCGAGTCGGTCTTCGTGGCCCGCAGTCTCGCGACGTATTTCGCCGGCTCCCAGTACATCACCTGGCTGTCGTTGAAGGAGGTCTTCACGAGCATCGCCGGATAGGCCTTCGCGGCGATGTTGTCGTAGGGACTGTAGCTCCGGATGTAATCGTACTGCTCGCGCACGCGCGGATCGCCCCACTCCTCGAACTCACCGACCGTCAGGGGGAGCGTGGGGTCGAGCATCGTATTGATGACGTCCACGAACGGCACGCGCGAGATCGCCGCCTGGAAGAGGTCGGGGCGCATGTTGACGACGGCGCCGATCAAGAGGCCGCCGGCGCTGCCCCCTTCGATCGCGAGACGATCGGGCGACGTCCACTTCTCGGCGATGAGGTGCTCGGCGACCGCGATGAAGTCGGTGAACGTGTTCTTCTTGGCGAACATTCGGCCCTGGTCGTGCCACTTCTTTCCCATCTCGCCGCCGCCGCGCACGTGCGCGATCGCGCAGACGACGCCGCGGTCGAGGAGGCTCACTCGGTTGGAGGAGAAGGTCGCGTTGCTCGAAACCCCGTAGGAGCCGTATCCCGAGAGGAGCAGAGGATTGCCGCCGTCGCGCTTGACGCCGCGGCGATACACGATCGAGATCGGGATCGCCGTGCCGTCGGCCGCGCGGCCCCGCAGCCTCTCGGAGACGTAGCGCGCCGGGTCGTAGCCGCCCAGGACCTCCGTCTGCTTCCGGAGCTTCCGCTCCCGCGTGACCATGTCGTAGTCGAACACCGACTCCGGAGTCACGAGCGACTGGTACCGGAAGCGGAAGACGTTCGTGTCGAACTCCCGGTTGTCTCCGGAGAACGCGGCGTAGACCGGCTCGGGAAAGTCGATCGAGTGCGACGCGGCGCTCGTGAGATCGGTCACGCGGAATCGCCGCAGCCCGTCGGCCCGTTCGTAAAGGACGAGGTGGTTCGCGAAGAGGTCGTGCCCCTCCAGCATGACGTCGTCGCGGTGCGGTACGACTTCCTTCCAGTTCGCCGGACCGGGATTGGAAACGGGAGCGGTGACGAGGCGGAAGTTGCGCCCGCGGTCGTTCACGCGGACGTAGAAGAGGTCTCCCCGGTGATCGACGTCGTACTCCCGGTCCTTCTCGCGGGCCGCGATGAGCGAGAGCGGCGCGGAGGGCTCGGCGGCGGGCAGGAACCGGATCTCGCTCGACGTGTGGCTGCCGGCGACGAGGAACAAGTACGAGCGGCTGCGGGAGCGGCTCACGTCGAGCGTGAAGCGCTCGTCCTTCTCCTCGTAGAGGATCGGGTCGCCCGCCGGGTCCGTCCCGACCGCGTGTCGCCACAGCCGGTAGGGCCGCTTCGCGGCGTCGTCCGTCACGTAGAAGACGGTCCGGTTGTCGGCCGCCCAGGCGACCGAGCTCACCTTCGGGACTCTCTCGCTGCCGACCTTCCCGGTCCGGAGGTCCTTGACGGCGAGGGTGTACTCGCGGAACCCGGTGACGTCCGTCGTGTACGCAACGAGATTCCCGTCGTCGCTCACTTCCATGTCGCCGATCGCGAAAAACTTCTCGCCTTTCGCGAGCTCGTTCTGGTCGAGGATGACCTCCTCGCGCGCGGCCGCCGACGTTCCCTTCCGGCAGAGGATCGGATACTGCTTCCCCTTCTCGGTGCGCGAGTAGTAGAGGTAGTCCCCCTTGCGATAGGGAACCGTGAGGTCGGTCTCCTTGATGCGCCCGAGCATCTCGGAGTAGAGGGATTCCTGAAGGGCTTCGGTCGGCTTCATCAGGAGATCCGTGTAGGCGTTCTCCGCCTCGAGGTAGGCCCGGACCTGGGGATCTTCCTTCCGTCGCAGCCAGAAGTACTCGTCGAGCCTCTTGTCTCCGTGAAGCCCGTCCACCTTAGGCTCCCGCCGCGCGACCGGCGCTGCCGTCCGTTCCGTCGAGGCGGCCGAAGGCGCCCCGGCGGCGAGATCGATGCCGAGGACCAGGGCCATCCACCATGTCATGGCGACACCTCATGTTCTCGAAAGCCGCCGATCATATCGAAGCGGGCTGCTCTAAAATCGACGCTCTTCGGAGGACCTCGACCATGAAAGCTCGCCTCGTTCTCTTCGCCTTTCTGTTCTCCCTCGCCCCCCTTTCCTTTGCCGACACCGGCCACGACCACAAGGAAGGGGACCCGACGAAGCTCGGGAAAGTGCACTTCCCGATTTCCTGCGGAGCCGAATCCCAGAAGAAGTTCGACGTCGCGCTCGCGATGCTTCACTCCTTCTGGTACGGCAAGTCCGACAAAGCCTTTGCCGATCTCGCCGCGTCCGATCCGGGCTGCGCCATGGCCCACTGGGGCGTCGCCCTGAGCCGCTTCCACCAGATCTGGGAAGTCCCACCGGCCGACGACCTGAAAGCGGGGGTAGCCGCAATGGCGGCAGCGCGAGCCGCGGGGGCGAAGACCCAGCGGGAGCGCGACTACATCGAGGCGCTTGGCGCGTACTACGACAAGTCGGACTCTCTCGACCACGTCACGCGATTCCTCGCCTACGAGAAGTCGATGGGCGAGCTCGCGGCAAAGTATCCGAAAGATCCGGAGGCATCGATCTTCTACGCCCTCGCGTTGAACGGCGTGGCGAACAACGGCCTGCCGCCGGACAAGACGTACGCCCGCCAGAAAAAGGCGGGGGAGATCCTCGAGCCGATCTTCAAAGAGATGCCGGAGCACCCGGGCATCGCGCACTACATCATCCACAGCTACGACTACCCGCCGCTCGCGGAGCGCGGCGTGGACGCGGCTCGCCGTTACGCGAAAATCGCCCCGGACTCACCCCACGCGCTCCATATGCCGTCGCACATCTTCACGCGGCTGGGTCTGTGGGACGACTCGATCGCGTCGAACCTCGCTTCGGCCGATGCCGCGCGGCGGGACCTTCAGAAGACGATGCCGGGAGCGACCTCCTTCGACGAGCTGCATGCCATGGACTACCTGGCATACGCGTATCTGCAGACCGGTCGCGACGCGGAAGCCCGGAGGATCCTCGACGGCGCCGCGCGCGCCGAGAAGTTCGACAAACAGAATTTCGCGGCGGCCTATGCGTTGACGGCGATCCCGGCCCGGCTCGCCCTGGAGCGCCGCGACTGGAAGGCCGCGGCATCGGTCGAGATGCGGCCCGCGGGGTTCGCGTGGAACAAGTTCCCGTGGACGGAGTCGGCCGTGGTCTTCGCGCGGGCCGTCGGTTTTGCCCGGGGCGGCGACGCGGCGTCGGCGCGCGGTGAGATCAGCCGGCTCGAGAAGCTGCGCGATTCGCTGCGGGAAGCGAAGAACGGCTACTGGGCCGACCAGGTGGAGATCGCTCGCCGGGAAGCCGCGGCCTGGCTCGCGCGGGCGGAGAAGAAGGACGCGGAGGCGCTCGAGCTCATGCGATCGGCCGCCGCGCTCGAAGACACCGTGGACAAGCACCCCGTGACGCCGGGGCCGATCCTCCCGGCTCGCGAGCAGCTCGGAGACCTCCTGCTCGAGCTCGGAAAACCGGCGGACGCGCTCGTCGAATACCGCGCGGATCTCGCGGCCTCGCCGAACCGCCTGAACGGCCTCTACGGGGCGGCGCGCGCCGCGCGTCTCTCCGGCGACGCGGCCG
>Ga0209974_10000513_pt1 | contig 12932 bp, 8 predicted proteins | sample InoplaM3SPM_FD_187592 | JGI IMG/M metagenome (GOLD analysis project Ga0209974, IMG submission 187592) | Arabidopsis thaliana rhizosphere microbial communities from the Joint Genome Institute, USA, that affect carbon cycling - Inoculated... | ecosystem: Host-associated > Plants > Roots >...
GATGCGGCGCGCCTGCTGCGCGTCCACGAGCCGGGAGTCGATCTCGCCCGCGTCGTCCATCGCCGCCAGGACTGCCCGCTTCGTGATCTCGTTGAAACGGACCCGCCGGAAGGGCGTGCCTTTCGCGCCCGGCGACAGCGTCTCCATCAGGTGCCAGGAGATCGCCTCCCCCTCCCGATCCGGGTCGGCCGCGAGGTAGACGGCGTCGGCTTTCGCGGTCGCGCGCTTCAACTCCGCGAGCGTCTTCTCCTTGCCGTGGAGGACCTCGTACGTGGGCTCGTACCGGTGGGCACGGTCCACCCCGAGGCCCTTCTTCGGAAGGTCCCGGACGTGCCCGTAGGAGGCGAGGACGCGGAAGTTCTTCCCGAGAAACTTCTCGAGCGTTTTCGCCTTCGCGGGCGACTCGACGATCACGATGCTGGTCATGGCAGGGTGCGGGACGGTGGCACAACGAACCGCAAAGTGCAATTCGGGGCGTGTCCCGACGAGGACAACAAAGCCGTATTCCCGTGACCTCTAACGCCGAATCGCCGCGTAGCGTCCCCCCTCCTCCACGACGAGCCCGGCGCCCTCGAGCTCGAAGAGTCCCGCGAGCACGGTCGCCGCGGGGAGGTCGAGCGACTGCGCAAGCTCCTCCGCCGCCAGGGGGTCGCCGCGCTCCAGCATCGAAAAGAGACGCGCCGCGTCCGCGGAAAGATTCACGGGGGGCCCGGGACCGCGAAGGAGCGGCGCCGGCACGCCGATCGACGGAAACAGCTCGGCCAGCACGTCCTCGGTTCCGCGGCACAGGATCGCGCCGTCGCGGAGGAGCTCGTGCGTGCCGGCCGAAGTCTCGGAGAAGACGCTCCCGGGAACGGCGAACACGTCGCGGCCGAAGTCGGCGGCGAGGCGAGCCGTGATGAGAGAACCGCTGCGGCGGGACGCTTCGACCACGACGACTCCGGAGGCCAGTCCCGCGATGATGCGGTTGCGGATGGGGAAATTCTGCGGCCGCGGCTCGGCGCCCGGCGGGAACTCGGAGAGGAGGAGGTCGGTCCCGGCCATTGCCTCCTTCAACCGCGCGTGCTCGCGCGGATAGTCCACGTCGAGACCGCAGCCGAGCACCGCAACGGTCCCGCCGGGACCTTCACGCGCCGCCTCGTGCGCCGCCACGTCCACGCCGCGCGCGAACCCGGAGACGATCGTCACGCCCGCCAGCGAGAGCTCGCGGGCCAGCCGCGCGGCGACGTCCCGTCCGTAGCGCGTCCCGTTCCGCGATCCCACGATCGCGACGGCCGGAAGTCTCAACTTCTCGAGGCGCCCGACGGCGTAGAGGAGGAAGGGGGGGTCCGCGATCTCCGACAACGCTTTCGGATACTCCTCGTCGAACGCCGTCACGACGCGGATGCCCGACGCCTCGACCGACGCCGCCCAACGTTCCGCGGCCGCGTCGGACGGGCCGGCGAGGACCGACCGGGCGCGTTCGCGCGACGCCAGCCGGTCCGCGAGCTCGTCCTCCGGCGCCGCGAGCAGCCCTTCGAGCCCTCCCAGGTCCCTCAGGACGGGCCACAGCCGCTGCGGCGTCAGGTCGCGCGAGCGGGCCCACGAGATCGCGGCCCGGCGGGCGAAAGGGGGAAACGGCATGTCCTGACGTTATCTTTTCGCGAGCCCCCTTCGTATTCACCTGAGGACTAGATGAAGAGAGGGCGGAAATTCCGCGAGAACGGAACGGCTTACCTATAATAGCCGCCCCTCGAGGGGGTTTTGAGGTTGGGGTGAAGAAGCTCGCTCTCGTCATCGGAACTGCACTTCTCGCCGCCGGATGCGGCGGCTCATACGCGCGCACGGAAAAGGCGGAGACGCAGATCTCGTTCGGCAGCGCCGTCGCTCGGCGCGGACTCTGGCGGGAGGCGGCGTTCCGGTTCGAGAAGGCGGTCGAGAAGGAGCCGTCGAACGCCCGGGCCCACAACAACCTGGCCGTGGCCCTCGAGGCGAGCGGCGAGTTCGCGCGGGCGCTCGCCGAGTACAAGAAGGCTCTCGAGCTCGACCCGAACGACTCGTACATCCGGCGCAACTACGCCCGTTTCGCCGAGTTCTACACGTCCTACACGCGCACGACCGGAAAGGCGACCGGTGGCAGTTGAGAGATTCCCTCTCCCCGCTCGCGGGGAGAGGGTCAGGGTGAGGGGCGTACTCGCAGCCGTCCTGGTCGCGCTCCTCTCGGCGCTGCCGGCGCTCGCCGGCGTCACGCAGGTCAAGCTGAAGCTCCCCTTGAAGCCGCGGCTTCCGCTGCGCGGCAACGAAAAGATCGCGCTCGCCCCCTTCATCCTCGCGACCGAGGCGGAGAAGGCGCGCGACCGCCGGCTCCAGAACGTCGACCTGCAGGCGGAGTTCCAGCGGTTCCTGAAGAAGCAGATCGAGAAGAAGACGAAGCTCGAGGTGGTCGAGCTTCCGACGGACCTGAAGCTCCCGACACAGAACCTCTCGGAGCTCGGGCGGTCGAGCGAGTACTGGCGCGCGATGGGAGTGCAGACGGGCGCGGAAATCATCGTCTCCGGCAGCCTGGAGTTCCGCGTCGAGGACCGGTCGGGCTACAAGACCGAGGAGTACGTCTCGCCGATCGACGGCCGCACGTACTACCGCCAGGTGTACGTCGAGCAGACCGGGTTCCTCTTCGACATCGTGTTCCTCGTCTTCGACGGAAATTCCGGCGAGAAGATCCTCCAGGACGAGTTCAAGGACTTCCGCCAGACAGGCGGCCGCCGCGCCGACGAGCTGCAGGGGCTCTTCGAGAACCTGTTCTCGCTCGAGAACCAGATCCTGAACCTCTTCGTGGCGCGCGACCGCGAGGCGGAGAGATACATCTTCACCGATTGATTCGGGACCGCCGGACATCCTTTGATTCACATACCAGGGAGGCTAACTTTTCAACGTCGTTCCCGGGGACGGCGCGGGAAATCCGTCCGTCGACCGGAATGACACGAAGGCGGCTGTCGTCATGAAGAAGCTCGCGATCGCGCTTGCTCTCGTCCTCTGCGCCGCGGCGCCGGCCGCCGCGCAGTTCGGAAAGAACAAGATCGCCTACGACAAGTTCGACTGGAAGGTCTACCGCTCGACCCACTTCGCCATCTACTTCTATCCATCCGAGCAGGTGTCGCTCGGGAAGGTCACCTCCTACGCGGAGAGCGCGTACGACGAGATCTCGCGGGCGCTCAACTTCCAGATTCCCAAGCCGATCAACCTCATCTACTACGCCACCCACTCCGACTTCGAGCAGACGAACACGATCCTGAACTTCATTCCGGAGGGGGTCGGCGCGTTCGCGCTCCCCTCGCGCAACCGGATGGTGCTCCCGATCGACATGAGCGACGAGAAGCTCCAGCAGCTCATCGCCCACGAGCTCACGCACGTCTTCCAGTTCGAGATCCTGTTCGGAGGCAACTACATCCGCGCCGCGACGACGAACGCCCCGCAGTGGTTCACGGAGGGGATGGCCTCCTACTTCGGTAACGACGAGGACAACAAGGACCGCATGGTTCTCCGCGACGCGGTCCTCGCCGACCAGGTGCCCGAGATCGCCCAGACCGGCAACATCGGCGGGTTCTTCGCCTACCGGTTCGGCCACGCCGTGTTCGATTTCATCGAGACGGAGTGGGGCAAGGACTCGGTCCGCGATTTCGTCTTCGAGTTCCGCAACCAGATCGGCGGAAACGTCGAAAAGGTCATCCGGCGGGCCTTCAACCTCTCGGCGGAAGACTTCGACGTCAAGTTCCGGCGTTTCCTCCGCCAGCGATACCTCAAGATCCTGACCGAGAAGGGCGAGCCGATCGACTTCGGCGAACGTTTCAAGCTCGAGGACGAGCCCACGGCCGAGCTCACGCCGCGCTCGTATCCCTCGGGCGACTTCATCGCGGCCATCTCGACTCTGAAGAACGACGCGGACGTCGTCGTGCTGTCCACGGCCGATCGGAAGCTGTACCGGAACCTGACGAAGGGCTACACGACCAAGTACGAGTACCTCGTCAGCCAGTGGCTGACGACCGCGCCGCTCGGCGGCGGCGACGTCGCGGTCTCCCCCGACGGCAACACGGTGGCCGTGTTCGCCCGCCGCGAGCGCGGTCGCGAGCTCCTTCTCTTAAACGCCCTCGACGGCGGGATCCGCGAGCGCATTGAGATGCCCGACCTCGACCAGCAGCTGAACCCGGCGTTCTCCCCGGACGGGAACACCGTGGTGTTCCGTGCGCTCAAGGGGGGGCGCGCCGACATCTGGTCGTACTCGCTCACCTCCAAGGGCGTGATGAACCTGACGGACGACGAGGTGTTCGACTTCGCGCCGGCATACTCGCCCGACGGGAAGTGGATCTACTACTCCTCCGTGCGCGGGACGAAGGCGAAGATCTTCCGGTTCGACCCGAACTCACCCGGTTCTCGCCAGCAGATCACCTACGGCGACTGGAACGACGAGGACGCGGCGCTCACGCCCGACGGCAAGCGACTCTTCTTCACGTCCGACCGCGACGGCGGCATCTTCAACATCTACTCGATCAACCTGGAGACCGGCGAGACGAACCTCCACACGAACGTCGTGGCGGGCGCGTTCTCCCCCACCGTCTTCATCGGAAAGGACAACACCGAGAAGCTCGTGTTCGCCGCGTACTACAAGCGGCGGTTCACGCTCTACATCGCCGACTCGAAGAAGGCGGTCCGCCGCCTGCCCGAGCTCGCGCCGGCCGTCTCCCCCGCGGGCCCCGAGTCCGAGGCGCCATTCCAGCCGGCCATCGAAGTGTCGATCGACCCGGAGAAGATCCGCCCCCGAGCGAGCCGCAAGCTGCAGCTCGAGGACGCGCAGGTCGTCGCCGGCGTCAATACCGACCAGACCTTCGTCTCGAACACGGTGCTCATCTTCGGCGACAACCTGGGCGACCGACGCTTGATCGCGCAGTTCCAGTCGCTGTCGTCGTTCACGAATTTCAACTTCATCTACTTCAACCTGAAGCACCGCCTGCAGACGGGGTTCGCGCTCTTCGACGACCGGACGTTCTTCCTCGGGTTCGACCAGAGCCGCGGCGTGATCGAGCGCGGGCGGCGCATCTACCGACAGACGGGCGCCCTCGGGCTCTTGAGCTACCCGCTGTCGCGCTACTACCGCATCGACGGGCAGCTCGGGTTCATCTCCCGCAAGTTCGACTTCCCGTTCGTGATCCGGAACCAGGACGGCACGCAGGAGTTCTTCGTCAACTCGCGGTCGGACAACTACCCGACGGCCGGGGTCTCCTTCGTCGGGGACACCGTGCTCTACGAGGAGTGGGGGCCGCTTTCCGGCCGGCGCTTCGCGATCTCATATTCCTACGCGCCCGACTTCAAGAAGGAGGACGACCCGTTCACGCCGGAAGTCGAGGACTCGGGCACGCTGTCATCGGACGTGTCGGTCGACCTGCGCCGGTACATCAAGATCTCGCCGCGGTCACTCATCGCGCTCCGGCTCTTCGGCGCGCGCTCGACCGGGAACTTCCCGAACGTGTACTACTTCGGCGGCCTGGACACGCTGCGTGGCCTCGACTTCCGCGAGCAGATCGGCAACACGGTCGGCTACGCCAACATCGAGTACCGCTTCCCGCTGATCGACCTCCTTGCGACGCCGATCCTCGCCTTCCGCGACATCCGAGGGCAAATCTTCCTCGACGTGGGCGGCGCGGCGCTGAAGAATCAGTCGTTCCGGTTCTCCGAGAAGGACGCGGAAGGAAGGCGGAGGTTGAAGGACGGCCGGGCGGCGTACGGCTTCGGCTTCCAGATCTCGCTGCTGGGCCTGCAGCTCCACTGGGATTTCTCGAAGCTGTGGGATTTCCAGCAGTCGTCGTCGGGGCTGAAGACGTCCTTCTACATCGGCACTCAGTTCTAGAACGTCGCGCTCGCTTGCTCGTGATCTGGCTACGCCACCGGCGCTCGGCTCGCCAGAACCGACTCGACCGAGCGCCTGATCCCTCGCGACGCTCACGCTCCCGCGGCGCGCGCCTCCTCCCTCGGTTACTTCGGGAGACTTCGCGCGCCGCGACGGGATTGTCGGTGCCGCGCGAGCTCGGCGGGCTGACCCGTCATTCGAAATACCCGTTCACGTCCACGATGACGTCCACCCGGCCGGACTGCGCGCCGCAGCCGATCGAGAGGCTTCCGGTCGGCGTCACGCCGATGGCGAAGTTGTTCCCGCGGACCTGACCCGGGCGATAGTTGATCGTCGAGGTGGAGGGCGCGGCGTCTCCGGCAAAGAGAACGACGTAACCGAAGCCCTCCGCGGCGACGACGGTCGCATTGCCCGAGATTGCCCGCGCGGTCGCCGGCAGCCCGCAGGCGAGCGCGACGGGAAACCCCCTCTGAGTCCGCGCGGCGAGAGAGGGGCCCCCGAGCGGGCCGGGGGAATCCCGCGTGTCGAGGAGACGGCAGGGCGGGAGCGTGTAGAACTTCGTGCCCTCCGCGGCGAACGGCGGCCTCACCGCCTGGACCGCGGGGAACGGAAGCGTCTGGAGGTACTCGGTCACCACGACCTTCGGCGTCGAGTCGCAGCGGTAGATGCTCTGGCCCGTTTCGCAGCCGCGGGCGAGAACGTAAATGAAGGCGTGCGTGATCCGGAACGGCGCGAGGCGCGCGCTCTCCCCCGTCGCCCCGACGAGGAAGTCGCGGATGCGGTCGCGCTGCGCCGCTTCACCGATGGCATCCGAGCTCCAGCCGAACTCCGAGAGCCAGATCGGCTTGCCGGCGTTGCGCGGGTTGTACGTCTGGAGCGGATAGAGCTTGTTCCACCACAGCCGTTCCGCGGCGTCGGCGGCCGTCCAGTCGTCGTGGGCGTTGGCGTGCACCGAAATGACGTCCACGAACGAGGACGCGTTCCCGTCCGGGAACTCCGTCCCCTCGAGCTGCGAAAAGATCTGCAGGGTCCGGTAGTTCCAGCCGCCGGAGAGCGACGGTCCAACGATGCGCGCCGCCGGGTCGACGGCGCGGACGATCCGGGCGGCCTCGACCAGGTAGTCGACATACCGGGGTGCGACCGTGAGGTCGGCGTCCCAGCCGACCCCGTAGGTCGCGTTGCCCGAGAGGTCCGGCTCGTTCCAGATCTCGTAGGCGGCGACCCTTCCCTTCATGTGCTCGGCGACGCGGCCGACGTACCGCTTCCAGAGGTCGATCGGAGGCGGCGCGGCGCCGTTCGCGCACCCGCACGCCCACGACGGAGCCCCGGAGAGGATGTAGAGCACCTGCTGACCGTTCGCCCGCGCGCCGTCGACGGCGGCGTCGGCTTCGCTCCACGTCCAGGCGCCCGGGCTCGGCTCCACCGCGGACCAGTACACGCTGACGCGCGTCCAGCCGACGTTCGCCGCGCGCGAGAGGGGGCCGCCGTCGTTCGTCCCGATGACGACCGGCCGCGCCGCGTGAGCGAAGGCCGGAGACATCGCGAGCACCAGGAGGAGAAAGAGGGGTCTCATGGGCGAGGAATCGGACAACACGGGAACCGGGAGAACAATTTCGAAACACTTCGACCAACGTCGGATCGGTCCGCTCGCCCGGGAGTCGTACAATCGGTCCGCCTTGCTCCCGCGAAGCTCTCTGGCGATCCGGGTCCTCGGTACCTACGGCGGATCCGCGCCCGGCTACCGCATGACGACGTTTTTGATCGACGGAGAGACGGCGCTCGACGCCGGCGCGCTGACCGAGACGCTCCCGCTCGGCGCGCAGCGGCGCGTGCGCCGCGTCGTCCTGACCCACGCGCACTTCGACCACTTCGCCTCGCTGCCGTTCCTCGTGGCGAACCTCGTCGGCCGCGAGTCCGCCCCGCTCGAGGTCGCGGCGCCGGAGTCCGTTCTCACGGCGCTGCGCAAGCACGTGTTCAACGACGTGACGTGGCCCGACTTCACGCGCCTCCCCTCCCCGGCGAAGCCGACTCTGCGGTTCCGGCCGACGCCGGTCGGGCGACCGTTCCGCGCGGGCGCGGTCGCGATCACGCCCGTCCCGGTCGAGCACGTGATTCCAAGCTACGGATACGTCGTGTCGAAGCCGGGGCGCGCGGTCGTCTTCTCAGGCGATACGTGCCCGACGGAACGGATCTGGGCCGTCGCGAGGCGCGTCCGGGACTTGAAGGCGATCTTCCTCGAGGTGTCCTTTTCCGACGCGCAGGCGGACCTGGCGCGCGACTCGTGCCACATGACCCCGAGCCTCGTTTTCGAGGAGCTCGCGAAGATGCCGCCGCGCGTGCCGGTCTACCTGTACCACATGAAGCCGCCGTCGCTCGCGCGCATTCGCCGCGAGATCGCCGCGTTGCGCGAGCCGCGACTGAAGCTGCTGGAGTCGGAGAGAAGCTTCCGGTTTTAGCTATCCGCGGAGCGCCATCGCGCCTCGCTGCCTCTGCCGCTAATTGCGCTCGAGTCCTTCGACTGGCTTAATCACGTGCCCTTTCGATTGATGAATGTGGATCATGCGTAAGGGGGTTTGCGACTGGACAATTCACTTGGGTCGATTTGATCCGTGTTGACCAATTTCCCCAGAGGACCTACTGATGAATATGCACTCGTTCTTGGCCCTGCTTTCTGCCCTACTCATTTCTTCCAGCACTTCGCTTGCATCTCAGACCTACATCACCCGTATTGTGGTCGAGAAGAAGATGACTCCGTCTGCCGGAGACTCGACCCTGTCCTTCAGCGCAATAACTAGTGAACATCCAACGCGGAGCGGATTCTCGCAACTGGCCGATTACCCGAGCAGAACGGTGTTCGAGGGACCGGCCGGCTCAATTCCGGCTCTTATGAGTGGTTTGCGTTCTGAGGGTTACGAGGTTCGCGTCGCAGAAGACCTCGAAGAGTTGTCCTTCCGAGGCCATCGGATCGATCCATCTAGCGGGTCGGCTACACCCCCGTTTCCCTCGTTACCCTACCAGGCGTCGGGAAAGGATGGACTCTTCATTCTCGTTCTCCGAAGCTATCTAACCCCTTCTTGGTTCTCCTCATTGAGCACCCAAGGAGTCCAGCTGGTTGAATCGCTTTCGCCAAGTGCTTACCTTGTGCGCATCGACCGCGCAAGGGCGGAGACCTTGAGAACGCAGGTTTTCGTTCGGGGACTCTTTCCAGTCACCCCGGCTATGAAATTCGAGCCTCCTGGGTCTTCTTCCTCCGAGTCCGTACTTCGCCATGTGCTCGTCCAGGCGGTCGAGAGCGAGTCACGCGAAAGTCTGCGTCTGATCTTGGACTCTTACTCGGAGAGGCCATCGGTCGAGGCCGATCGATCGCCGAATGGCAAGGTTCTTTACGTTGCATGGCTATCCGACGTGGACATCGCAGCCGTGGCATATCTCGAGAACGTCTACGCAATCTCTGAGTTCCCTTCAGCGTCTCCATCGACCGAACGCCAGGGTCTGCTCACGTTAAAACCCGTCGAGAGTGAGGGTAGGCTCGAGCTTTCGGCCTCACTCATCAACGCGAAGAACTATTGGAGTCTGCTCACGAGCAGAGGCACGGACTTGGATGACTTCTTCAACACGAAGATCGCTATTCTCGACACGGGATTTGACAACGGAACCAACACACACCCTGATTTCCAGTTCGGTGGAAGCGCGTCTGTCCAGCACCTTACGACTCCGTGGGCGACAGCACACGACGACCAAGGACATGGAACATTCGTAGCTTCCCTGATCACGGGATTCACCAACTTCGACGAGAGGGCTGACTCCGAGCACTATCGTTATAGCCTCGGCATCGCGCCTGGCGTGAAGCTGATAAGCGACAAGCTCTTTCAGTGTGGTGCTGGATCGGATCTGAGCACTGCGCTCGCGCGGATAAAGCCGCATTTACCAGACGTCGTAAACATGAGCTGGAACAATCGGACGCTATCCGGTCAGCCCAGTAGTTGCGGGTATACTGCGGACTCGCAGATCGTTGATGGAGCGACCAGAAAGACTCCGTTCCTGTTCACGATTTCGGCTGGCAATACTCCCGATGACCCAGGTGGTTGCCTGGAGGTCCGAGGGCCAGCGACCGCGAAGAACGCTATCGCCGTCGGGGCCACGGAGGGTTTTACCCCCACCGCGTGGCCTAATAACAGTTCGGATGGCGTTTGCGACTGGGCAGATCCACAGAACCTCCCAGTAGTCCGCGACGCCCGGAACATCCCGTCCTTTTCTGCCCGGAAGAACGCCTTCAGCATGGTTAAGCCCGATCTAGTCGCGCCCAGTGCCAGGATCACTGGTCCCGACAGCAGAGGGGTTATCTGTGGCGAAAACGGGTCAGCGTTTATCTACTGCACCGAAGAGGTCCAAGGCTTCCCAGCAGGGGATCCGAACCGGCTGAGGTACGGGATGGCGACTGGGACCAGCTTCGCAGCCCCTGCGGTCGCGGGCGCGGCCGCCGTCGTTCGAAAGTGGTACTACAACCTCACCCTGCGTCCTGACCCTTCGCCCGCGCTCGTTAAGGCGATTCTGATCAACGGCGCCCGCGACATCGGCGGGCCTCCTGCGACGCCTCCAAACTGCCCGGCAGGAGCTGTACGAAATCAGGCGTTCGCGCCGACAACCTGTATCGGGCACATCCCCGACGCATACCAGGGCTGGGGCATGCTGAGCCTTGAAAGGCTCCTCGGGCCATGGAGCAACTATTACTTTAATGATCAGGACGATCACCCTGTCTTGGGGAGTTCCGTGTCCGTGTGGCAGGAGGTGCTCACGATAAACGACTCGACCAGGCCCGTCCATATTACCCTCGTCTATACCGATCCTGCCGAGGGCGCTTCGGCGCCAGCGGCGTACGACGTAACGAATAATGTCGATCTTCGCGTCTACGTAGCCTCGTACTCTCACTGGTGGTATGGCAACAGCCTAGATCCGTCGACGGGGATGTCCAGGCTGAACGTGTTCTGGAGCGACGCTCAGAACAACGTTGAGCGAATCATTATCCCGGCAGGCACGTATCCATCAGGCACTCAGATCCGAGTTTGCGCCTTGGGCACGAATATCGTTGAAGATATCTGGGGATTGCCCTTTGGTCAGCCGTCCCAGGACTTCGCGGTGACAGCGGAGAATGCCCGATGAGTAATCGCCCAGGTGGGAGGTGGGGTCTGAGGGCTGTCGCGATTGTCGCCTGCTTGGCACCTCCCACCGCGATCGGAGGCGTCGGGGCATGGACCAGCGGAGGCCCGCCCGGCCAAGTCTCGGCACTCGCTACGGATCCTCGTTCAGCTGCGGTCCTCTATGCCGGGGCCTTCCAAGGGCCTCTGCGAGATGTTTACAAGAGCCTCGACGGGGGCAGGAATTGGACTCCCACCGGACTTTCACAGCAGACTGCCTCCCTGGCAGTCACGTTCTCTGGGACCGTGCTTGCGGGCGGCTTTGAGGGCCCGGACTTCATAAGCATGGACGGAGGCTCAACTTGGAGACAGGTGCGACCGGCCCATCCGGGATCGGCAACTCTATTCTTTCGGCTCGACCCGCGCACGCCGTCAGTCATCTATGCGGGCGTTGCCCATACGATGACGACCGTCGGAGACCCGGGAGGTGAGCTCCTGAAGAGTTCGGACGGCGGCGAGACCTGGATCAACATACAGAACTTTCAAAACGGTCTCGGCTTCGGCACGATCGGCGATCTGGTCATCGACCCACAAGACGTCGCGACGCTCTACACCGTTATTCCGGCCGGCTTCTACCGAAGCCGGAATGCCGGCGCAAGCTGGACTAGGCTCGAGAATGGACTCCCGACGCCGATACTGACGACTCTCGAGATCGACCCCTCGGCGCCAAACGTGATCTACGCCGGCAACGGGTTGGGTGTTTTCAAGAGCTATGACTCGGGCAACACCTTTTCGAGAATCGCCACCGGCTTGCCGGCGAGCGGAGTCTGGGATCTCTTGACCAATCCCAAGGATCCCTTGTCGATCTACGCGGCCACCCGCGAGGCCGGCGTTTACGCCAGCCGGGACGGCGGAGCGACGTGGACGGCGTTCAACGTGGGGCTCACCAACCTGTCGGTGTTCGATCTATCGATCGACGCGACGGCGACGCTTCTCCACGTCTCAACCGGCGCCGGAGTATTCGACTATCAGCTCGATCCGAACGACACGGCGCTTGTCCTCAACCCGAACCACCGGTTCGCCGTGCGGCTCGATGCCCACGATCCGCGGACTGGAAACACGGGAGGCGGCCGCGCGATCGCGCTCGGCGACCTGGCCGGCTACTTCAGCATTCCAAGCTTGACCTTGAGCACAGATTCACCCGAGGTCATCGTCAAGCTCGTCGACGGACGCGCAATCAACGGCGCCTGGTGGGTCTTCCACGGCGCCTTGACCGACCTCGAGTACACGCTCACCGTCACCGAAGAGGCGACCGGCCGGGTAAAGAGCTACTTCAAAGAGGCGGGCAGCGCGTGCGGAGGCTTCGACACCTCCGCGTTCCCCTCGTCACCGTAGCAGCTGCGACCAGGCGAGCAGGGCAACCGTCCGCTTTGCTCGAGCGGCTTGCCGGGATTCTCGGACATAGAAGGAAAACGGTCGGCGAGCCTTGCCCGGCCAGGTCACTCGCGATCCTGCCAGGGATTGAAGACCGAGACCCCAGTCGGAGCGATGTCGGCCGTGTTGCGGGTGACGAACGTCAGGCCGTGGTGCATGGCGGTCGCCGCGAGCTGTGCGTCGATGGTCGGCAAGGTCAACCGTCGCTTCTTCGCCAGTGCCTCGAGTTGGCCCCAGCGCTCGGCGACAGCGTCGTCGAACGGGAGGAGCCTGCCCTCGAAGCGTACGCGGACGTCGCGATCGAGCCAGCCCTGGAGCCCGGCGCGCCTCGGGTCGGCCTCGTCGAGCAAATCGAAGGTGGTGCCATCGGTTTGAAGCTGCACGAAGATTGGGGCACCACACCTGCCACCATCGACACCTGCTTGAACGTCGCCGACCAGCACGACGTCCAGGTGACGATTCACACCGATACGCTGAACGAGTCG
>Ga0209974_10000514_pt1 | contig 12921 bp, 13 predicted proteins | sample InoplaM3SPM_FD_187592 | JGI IMG/M metagenome (GOLD analysis project Ga0209974, IMG submission 187592) | Arabidopsis thaliana rhizosphere microbial communities from the Joint Genome Institute, USA, that affect carbon cycling - Inoculated... | ecosystem: Host-associated > Plants > Roots >...
CCACACAAACAACCGCCTCAAGTCACCCCAGCCCAATCCACATCGGCATGACTCTCGATAGCGTCGAGCGCGAATTCATCCTGATGACTCTCGGCGCCACCCAGGGCAACAAAAAGGAGGCGGCCCAACAACTCGGTATTAGTCGCCGGGCTCTTTACGACAAACTTAAGAAGCACGGGCTGCATTGAAATGGCACGAGACGCGATGCTTTTAAGAGTCGCCTTCTCCTCTCGTCCTTCGACCCGCCGCCAACTTGTGTAAAGTATTCGTATCGGTGATGCGCGCCGTGTGATTTCTTTGCACACGCGCAGGCTCCCCCATCCCACGCTACTAAGATCATACTCTCTATAGACCCATACGTTAGCTTCGCCACCCGCAACGGCACGTTGATTGCGCTCCCACTCTGCGAGGCCGGTTTCTTCAGAAGATTTAAAGACGGACAGCACTGAGGAACCGCCTGTAAACGCGGCCTCTGGACTCTAACGCTCAAATTCCGGAGTGATTCGCGGTGCTTGTCTCTAATTTGCCCTGCCGGCTCGGTAAGACTTTGCTCGTGTGTACGGGACGTCGTGCGGACGTAGAAAATCAGCTCGTCAGCTTTGGATGCCGATTGACGAAGGTCCGCGGTGGAGACGAAGCGCTTAGAACAATTCGCCACGAAAGATTTGATACTACCATTCTGCTTTCGACGGGAGGACAAATGGACCTGGTCGAAACGATCTTAAATCTGCGGGATATAAGACCATCGATGCCGGTGATTGTTTTAATCGATCCGGCATCTGCGGAGCCCAACGACGCCGCGCAGGCAATCATTGCGCAAGCTATTCCGGAAGTAACCATTTTCAGCCTTAGCGAGTTTCACAAGCACCTGGATTCGACCGAAGGCAAGAAAGGACGAGCGAAGTAACACGACGCTCGTGGTCAAGATTGAATGAATTTGCAGCGCTGAAAATTCTAACTTGGCAGCACATTAAGATCACTGGCGCTCAACGACATCAACTCCAAAAGGATGTCTCTCAAGTAACCGGCTAGGAGGAACCGATGAAAGCAAAAACGTATTGGCTGGTAAGCAGCCTGATCGGGCTCGCACTGCTAGCCGGAGCGATACAGAAGCTCCATGCCAACGAGTTTTACAAAGGCCAAACAATTCGCTTTGTCGTAGGTTTTGCTGCGGGCGGAGGCTATGACCTCTCGGCTCGTATCGTCGGTCGACACATGGGCAAGCATATTCCCGGTAATCCCACGATTGTCGTCGAGAACATGACCGGCGCGGGGAGCCTTATTGCGGCGAACTACACTTACAACAGCGCCAAGCCCGACGGCTTGTTCGTAGGAATATGGAATAGCGCCTATGTCCTGCGTCAGGCGCTGGGCGACAGAGCTGTCAGGCTCGATGCCCGCAAACTTGGCTGGATCGGCGCTCCAACCAAAGGCACACCCTTTTGCAGCATTATGGCGCACACAGGTTTGAAATCGTTGAAAGATGTCCTTTCCGCCGACCGGGAGCTCAAGATGGGTTCGACCGGACCCGGCTCCACCTACGACGACATGCCGCAGATACTGAATCGAACCCTAAAGACCAAATTCAAAGTGATTAGCGGCTACGAAGGAACCAGCACGATCCTGGTCGCCATGCGCAGAAAGGAAGTGGACGGCGGCTGCTGGACCTGGGAGTCGGCGCGAACCACGGCCCGGCCGATGCTGGACGCGAGCGGCGATGACAAGCTGATCCCGTTTCTCATTCACAGCCGGGAACTGGATCGCGAGGTAAAAGACCTTCCGCTTATCCCGGAGGTCATCATGGGTCAGGACAACCTCTCCGCTTATGAGACCTGGGTTGGAACTTACGAATTCCAACGCCCGTTTAGCGTGCCGCCCGGCACATCGAAGGAGCGCCTGCAAATCCTGCGCAAAGCCTTCGCCGACACTTTGAAGGATCCTGAGTTTATCGCAGAAGCGAAGAAAACAAAGTTCGACGCCACTTACGTCTCGGGAGAAGAGGTCGAGAAGTATGTCGATAAAGTTCTCTCCGTTACGCCCAAAGCCAAAGAGCTTCTCAATTTCTTAATGGTCAAGCCAAAAAAATAGCGGGTGCCACTATCGGCAATCACGCTCATCGAAGGAGGAGCATATGAAAGCGCAGTCGTGGCTAGTCATAACTGTGATATCGATCTTCGTTCTAACTGTCATGGCTCCTGCTCGATCACGGGCCAATGACTTCTATAAAGGCAAAACCATCCGCTTTGTCGTGGGGCTGGCGCCGGGCGGCGGTTATGATCTCTCGGCTCGGACCGTTGGCCGTCACATGGGCAAGCATACTCCCGGTAATCCCACGATTGTTGTCGAGAACATGACCGGCGCCGGGAGCCTTATTGCGGCTAACTACACTTACAACAGCGCCAAGCCTGACGGCTTGTTCGTAGGAATATGGAATAGCGCGCTCGTCCTGCGTCAGGCCCTTGGCGACAAAGCGATGCGGTTCGACGCGCGGAAGTTTGGCTGGATCGGCGCTCCAACCGTTGGTACGCCCCACTGCAGCATCATGGCGCACACGGGGCTAAAAACACTGAAAGACGTTCTTGCCACCGGCCGGGACATCAAGATGGGCTCAACCGGACCCGGGTCGACCTACGACGATACGCCCAAGATCTTGAACCAAACCATCGGGACCAAGTTTAAAGTAGTCAGCGGCTATGAGGGGACCGGTCCGATCCTGGTCGCCATGCGCAGAAAGGAAGTGGACGGCGGTTGCTGGGGTTGGGAGTCAGCGCGCACGACGGGTAGAGCGCTGCTCGACGGAAAAGGCGATGACAAGCTGATTCCTTTTTTGATCCATCGCCGGCAGCCGGATCCGGAGGTCAAAGACCTTCCGCTCATACCGGAAATCATCAAAGGCGCGGACAACCTTTCCGCCTATAACACCTGGGTCGGGACGTTCGAGTTTCAGCGACCGTTTATGGTTCCGCCAGGCACGCCGAAGGAGCGCCTCCAAATTCTCCGCAAAGCCTTCGCCGACACTATGAAGGATCCAGAGTTTATGGCTGAAGCCAACAAGTCCAAGTTGGAAATAACCTACGTCTCAGGTGAAGAAGTCGACAAGTATGTGGACAAAGTTTTGGCGGTGACGCCTAAGGCCAAAGAGCTTCTCGCCTTTTTAGTCACGAAACCCAAAAAGTAGCGCAAGAGAGCGTATGGAATATATCGACGCGTTTTATAATGCCCTGATCAACATCTTGCCTTTTACCAGCCAGGGCCAGCAAGCTTTTTTCTTTATGCTGGTTGGGATCTTCATCGGTTTCTGGGTCGGTATTCTGCCCGGGCTGGGAGGTGCTGCGACCTTGGCTCTTATGCTCCCATTCATCTACAAAATGGATCCCACAACGGCCTTCGCATTTCTCTTGGGGTCAAACGCTGTAACCGCAACGACCGGAGATATTACCTCGATTCTTTTTGGTGTCCCGGGCGAAGGCACGACAGCGTCTACCATTGTCGATGGTCACCCCATGGCCAAAAAAGGCGAAGCTGGTCGCGCTCTAGGCGCCGCCCTGATGAGTTCCCTGGTTGGTGCCGTTTTTGGTGCCTTTGTCTTGGCCCTCGCGATCCCTATTGCCGCTCCGCTGGTGCTTTCCATCGGTTCTCCGGAGTTCTTCATGCTCGCTATTCTCGGTATCACTTTTGTCGGATCGCTGAGCGGGGGGAACATCATCAAGGGCCTCACCGCTGGAGGCCTCGGGCTGATGCTTTCGACCATCGGATTGGATCCGATACGGGGCATCCCACGCTTCACGTTCGAGGGACTTCTGGGTGAAGGGGCGTCGATCTTTTTGTGGGACGGCATCGCTCTCGTTGCTGTGACAATAGGACTGTTTGCCATTCCGGAGATTATCGACTTAGCCGTTAAGGGAACGAGTATCGCCCGGGAAAAAGCGGAAAAACTCGGCGGCGTCATGGAAGGTGTGAAGGATACCTTCCGACACTGGTGGCTGGTTCTCAAGTGCAGCGCCGTCGGCGCGTACGTCGGCATACTTCCAGGCGTCGGGGGAGGCACTGCACAGTGGGTGGCATACGCCTATGCTGTGCAGAGTTCTCCAGACAAAGAACGTTTTGGCAAAGGTGCTGTGGAAGGAGTGCTTGGCCCCGGAGCTGCCAACAACTCGACCCGCGGAGGCGACCTCATTACCACGGTAGCTTTTGGCATACCGAGCAGTGTATCGACGGCAATCTTGTTTGGCGCCTTCCTCATTCAGGGCATCGTGCCGGGCCCAGACATGTTGGATCCCGCCAAGCATCTCACCCTCACTTTTTCATTCGTATGGATCATAATCGTCGCCAACATCATCACAGTCGCGGTCTGCTTCCTCTTTCTCAAGCAACTGGCAAAGATTACCAATATCAGAGGAGCCCTGCTGATTCCTTTCCTTCTGTTGCTTATCTACCTAGGAGGATTCACCGTCAAAAACAGTTTCGGCGACATGATCATGGTGCTGATTTTCGGCGCGCTCGGTTGGCTCATGGTTCAGTTCGATTGGCAGCGACCTCCGCTTCTGGTGGGCTTGGTCTTGGGCACCATCACGGAGAGAAACTTCTGGATTTCCACCAGAGCTTACGGAGCCGGCTGGCTGCTGCATCCCGGCGTTCTAATCATTGCCATTCTCATTCTCGGAGCGATTCTCTACTCAATCCGCCAAATCTTGCGGGAAAAGAGAAACCCTCCGTCGACAGTTGCGGAAACAGCACCGGAGCCCGACGCGTTGCTGATCAGTAGTCCGGTTTACCGTCCGATCTTCGCACTCTTCTTTGTCGGGCTGTTTATCTACGTGCTGCGCGAGACCTTTTTCGAGATCCGCCCTATGGAAGAGCGGGCGGCTCTCTTTCCCATGGTGCTTGGGATTCCCTGTTTAGTTTTGGCCCTTTGGGCTTTTGGCCAGGAACTTTTCCAAGTTTTGCGACGCCCCGTCAGCGCGGCAGATCCTCCGGAAACCCGGTTTTCTCTCGAGCCGGCCATTGTGCGCAGTCGCGCCTTCTCGATCGTCGCTTGGATCTTGGGTTTTTTTCTTGCGATTTGGCTCTTAGGCTTTCCCATCGCCGTGCCGGTTGCATGTTTTCTCTATTTCCGCTTCGCCGGTGGTGAGAAATGGTCGGTTAGTATTCCAATGAGTTTGTTAGCCGGGGCCATTTTTTACGGTTTGTTCGATTACTTTCTCCACCTTCCTTTTCCTGAAGGCACCCTTTTAGCCTGGTTGAACCTCTAGGTTTCGCTGTTTTATCAACCGCCGACAACCGGTTAGTGATCGCTTAAAAATCCTCAGAGCGTTGGCACCAAACATTGTGTGCGAATAGGAACGGTCGTCCCAGTTGGGTCAGGAAATTCGACTCGTGGCGTCATGAATCAGCGGAAAGGAGAGTTCTATGAAACGAATCTTCGTTGGCCTCGTTATACTCGCGTGGAAGTCAAGCCTTGTTGCCTCCCGGAATACCCAATGAACGGCTCAAGACTCTGCGCGAGAGCTTTATGAAATTGATGGCTGATGCCGACTTTCTGGACGCCGTCAAAAAAAGGAATCTAGAGGCGGACCCCTCAACCGGAGAGGAGTTGGAGAAGTTGGCAAAAGAAGTGATGATCCAACCGCCGGAAGTCATCGAAAGGGTGAAAAAACTCATGGGCAAATGACTTCGTCGCCGGCTTATCGAACGAAATTTCTCAGCAGGTAAGTCGTAAAAGATGAGGCGGCCGAACGACATTAAAAGTACGTCCAAGATTGCGTGAGCATCTTCGGCCTTAGAGCAAAGGGAGCCAGGCCTACGAAAATTTTGCTTCTCGCCTTACTGTCTACTGCTAGTCTTTGTCAGCCAGTCTTCGCGCAGATTTTATCGGCGCCCGACAGTCGGATTGAAGGGGCAAAGAAAGAACAAAAACTGGTTTTCTATACCACCCTGGACTTGCCGCAGAACATAAAAGTCATTAACGACTTCGTGCAGCGCACCCCTACGAACCATCGTGTCCTTCGTGCCTTCGCGGTGGAATTCCGTCTCTGCGCTGCCGTGCTAATGTGCTTGATTCTCCAAAAACCTTTCCGCGTCGATCGCCGCCATGCAACCGGTGCCGGCCGCCGTGATTGCCTGCCGATAGACATGATCCTGCACGTCGCCGCAAGCAAAGACGCCGGCAACATTCGTTTTAGTGCCGTCGTGGGTTTTGATGTAGCCGTTCGGATCTAGGTCCAACTGTCCGACAAAAAGCTTGGAATTGGGCTCATGGCCGATAGCGATGAACACCCCATCGATGTCAAAGTCCCGGGTTACTCCGCTCTTTAAGTTTTTCAGTTTAACGCCTTTTACGCCGCCGCCCTTGGGATCACCGTAAATCTCTTCTAATGTGCTATCCCAGATGAAAGAAATCTTCGGATTCCGTTCCGCCCGCTCCTGCATTATCTTCGAAGCGCGCAGCTGGTCTCTTCTATGGACGACGTTCACTTTTTTGGCGAACTTGGTAAGAAACGTTGCCTCTTCCATCGCCGTGTCGCCGCCTCCCACCACGATCAGATCCTTGTCCTTGAAGAAAAAGCCGTCACAGGTGGCGCACGCGGACACGCCATACCCCATCAATTTTTTCTCCGACTCCAGTCCCAAGAGCTTGGCCGTTGCGCCTGTGGCAATGATCAGCGCGTCACAGCTGTAAGTTTCCTTGCTGATCAGTAATCTAAACGGTCTCGCCGTAAGATCCGCGGATGTGACTTCGCCGAAAAGAGTCTCGGCGCCGAATCGAACCGCCTGTTTCTTAAACTCTTCCATCAGCTCGGGGCCCATGATGCCTTTTGGGAAACCTGGGTAGTTTTCTACATCAGTGGTGATGGTTAACTGGCCGCCGGGCTGGGGGCCTTCGACGACGAGCGGCTGAAGATTTGCGCGAGCAGCGTAAATCGCCGCCGTCAAACCCGCCGCACCCGATCCGAGGATGATCACGCGATAGTGGCTTTTCTTATCCATTTGCTTTCTGTACCATAAAATCGAAAATGCACGAAACAACGAAGCACATCAATGGCACGTATGATTTGTGCCAAATAACCTTGCCGGTAATAACGGCTCTTAACCGCCGGAGCCTTCAACGTCATTTCGGCGGCTCGGGCAGTTTAACCGATGAAACCAAAACCTTTTCTCCTGGGCTTGCCGCGTCTCTCTCCGAGGTGTCATTAACCATATCGACTGAGAAGATCTCAGCTGCCGCGGCATATCAACGGAAAGCAGGCTACCGATGGAAAAGTTAAGCCACTTGGATGAGCAGGGGCGCGCGCGCATGGTCGATGTCAGTGAAAAGGAAGTGACGAGCAGGATCGCGGTTGCCCGCGGGTGCATTCATATGCGCCCTGAAACTCTGGCGCTTATTCTGGAAGACAAAATTGAAAAGGGTGATGTCTTTTCGGTCGCGCGGGTGGCCGGCATCATGGCCGCAAAAAAAACCTCCGAACTGATCCCCATGTGCCACCCGCTCAATATTACGTCTGTAGAAATCGATCTTACCGCGCAGACAAATCCGGCACGCGTCGATATCGAAGCGCTGGTCCGGGTAAGCGGCAAAACCGGCGTGGAAATGGAAGCTCTGACCGCCGTGTCGGCCGCAGGTCTAACGATTTATGACATGTGCAAAGCCGTCGATCGTGAGATGACTATCGGCGAAATCCGCCTGGTTAAAAAAAGCGGCGGCAAAAGCGGTACGTTCATCCGCAAGGAATAGGCATATCAGCTACAGTCGTGAATTGCAGGGCGCACCATGCTTCGCCTCGGCAATCCCATCTCATGTTGAGAATCTATCTTAAACCCGGCCGCGAGCGGCCGGTGCTTCACGGTCATCCCTGGATTTTTTCCGGGGCAATCGAAAACATCGAGGGGCCGCCGGACGCCGTCGGCGTGGCGGATATTTTGGATGCCAAAAAGAACTGGCTCGCTCGGGGCCTGTATAACCAGAAATCGCAAATCCGAGTTCGTTTACTGACTTGGGGTAAGGAAACGATCGACGGCGATTTTTTCGCGGGCCGGTTGCGCCGCGCGTTTGAGTTAAGACTGCGACACTTGTCCGTTTCAACGTCCGGGTACCGAATCGTTAATGGCGAGGGCGATTTTCTGCCCGGCCTGATCGTCGATCGTTACAGCGGCTTTCTGGTTTGCCAATTTTTCACAGCGGGCATGGCGCTGTTCAAAGACGACATTGTAGAAGCGCTCGGCTCGCTCGATTCGATGACCGGAATCTTTGAGCGCAGTGAAGGCCGTGTGAGCGGTGAGGAGGGTCTCGAGCCATCGGTCGGGGTGCTAAGCGGCGAAGCGCCGCCGGAGAAAATCACAATTGAGGAAAACGGCTATAAATTTTTGGTCGATATCAGACGCGGCCAAAAGACCGGCTTTTTCCTCGATCAACGCGATAATCGCGTTTTCTTATCCACGGTGGCGCGCGACCGAGCCGTTTTGAACTGTTTTTCGTTCAGCGGAGCTTTTTCTATCTACGCCTTCGGTGCCGGCGCCACAAAAGTCGTCACCTTGGACTCGTCGATGGCTGCCCTGGAGTTGGCGGAACAGAATCTCGGGCTCAACGGCTTCGCGGACACGCCGGGAGAAATTCTCAAAGGCGACGCCTTTGCGTATTTGAAAGAGATCGACGAAAAATTCGATCTCATCGTCGTGGATCCCCCGTCATTGGCCCACAAACGAACCGACCTGGACGCCGCCACAGGTGGATATAAGTTTCTCAATCTGCACGCGCTCAAACATTTGAACCCCGGCGGAATACTCCTGACGTTTTCCTGCTCTCAGCATCTGCCAATAGATTTGTTCCAAAAAGTCGTATTCGGAGCCGCCGTCGACGCGCACCGCAAAGTTGCCGTCATAAAACGCTTGAGCCAACCGATTGACCACCCGGTAAGCCTGCATCATCCGGAGGGCGAGTACTTGAAAGGGCTTGCCGTCATTGCGGTGGACTAAACCGCGGGCATTGTGGTAGACCCTGGCGCTACCTTTAGTTGGGTTCAATCTTATCAACCATGGCGAGGCGCGGATGGCACCCTATCAGACCATCAAGAATTGGCCTGCGGAAGATCGTCCCCGGGAAAAACTTCTCACCAAGGGAGCGCAGGCGCTCAGCGAGGCGGAATTACTCGCCATTATTTTGCGCAACGGCGATGCGGGGAGCGGCAAGAGCGCGCTGGATCACGCGCGCGGGCTACTCCATGAATTCGGCGGCCTCAAAGGAATCGAAGAAGCCTCGCCAAGCGAGCTCGCGAGGGTTAAAGGCATCGGTCCTGCCAAGGTCGCGCAAATCAAGGCGTGTCTGGAAATTGCCAGGCGCATCGGTGGGCAGAAATGGGAGACCGGCCAGCCGCTTCGCTCCTCTGAAGACGTCTATCATCATTTTCGTGAAAATCTCGGCCGAGAAATGCGCGAGCTTTTCTATGTCGTCCTCCTCAACAACAAGAATCGCAAGATCCGTGAAGTCAAAATTTCCGAAGGCTCGCTTACGGCATCCCTGGTGCATCCGCGCGAAGTTTTTAATCCCGTCATCCGCGAATCCGCGGCCGCGGTGATTTTTGTCCACAACCATCCGAGCGGCGACCCCGCACCGAGCCCCGAAGACGTCGACATCACGCGGCGTCTAAAAGAAGTCGGGGACGTGATGGGCGTGCGCGTCCTCGATCACGTCGTGATTGGGCACGATCGCTTTTTTAGCTTCAACGACAAAGGCATGCTTTAAAGGCGTCGCTACCTCCAAGATTTCGAACGGCGTACGTGACACAGTCTGATCTTCCTTCTCCATGTCTTTGCGCCTTTACCTCCTTGAGGTTATTCGTTCGAAATAAAAATGAATTGTTGCGCAACAATTTATTGACATCGTGGCGGGCCGCGTTTATCCTCACGGAACAGACCTCCTCAATTATACCTTTTGAACCATCTGAATCATGAGCGCGCTTGAATTTGGTAAACCTCGACGCCGGTTCGTTCCAGGCGGGGGCATCTTTCTAGTTGTGCTGCTGGTCCTCGTCGTGGGCGCCGGCATTTGGCTCGCGCCACGTTTTGAATGGCACAAGCCACAGATCAAGATCAGCCCGGATAGCGATACCATCGGTCTCGGCGCGCTTGCGATCGAAGCCACGGACCGGGGCAGCGGTTTGAAATCCTTCAGCGTAAACCTTAACTCGGGCGGCACTGATTTTCCCCTTGTTTCAGAGCAATACGAGCAGCCGGTGATGCAGAAAAACTACACCTTGGCTCTCTCGTCAAAGCTTGCCGGCCTCAAGGAAGGGCCCGCGGTGCTCCGAATCAGCGCGCGCGACCGCTCGCTCTGGAGTTTTTTTCGCGGCAACGAGACATCGGTCCAAAAGAACATCACGATTGATATTACCCCGCCGACTCTCGAACTCGTCGCCGATGACCGCTACGTGAATTTTGGCGGCGTCGGAGTAGTCGTTTACAAATCCGCCGCCGATGCGGTGAGCTCAGGAGTAAAAATCGGCAACTATTTTTTTCCGGGTTATAAGGGCCAGATCAAGGATCACCCGGACCAATTTATCGCCTTCTTTGCGCACCCGTACAACGTCGGGGAAGACCAGAGGGCGACGCTCGTAGCCGCCGATAAGGCGGGCAACACAAGAGAGATGAGACTTGTCTATGAGCTCAAGAACGTGAAATACAAAAAAAGCACGATCCCGATCTCCGATGAGTTCATTACGTCCAAAGTCGCGCCACTGTTAAACGACGTCGCCGCGCGGCAAGCGACTCCCAAGGACGTTTTCATCAAAGTCAATCGCGATCTCAGAAAGGAAAACGAAGATAAGATTCGCTCGATCACGTCAAAGACGACACCATCGGCACTCTGGAAAGGCGCTTTTAAGCAGCTCAGCAATTCCAAGGTCGAAGCCAATTTCGCCGATGCCCGGACTTACATCTACAAAGACACCGTGATCGATAAAGCCTATCACGTCGGTTACGATCTTTCGGTAACCAAGCATTATGCCGCCGAGGCCTCCAATAGCGGCGTCGTCGCTTTTGTCGGCGATCTCGGCATCTACGGCAACACCGTGATCATCGATCACGGCCTTGGCCTGTTTACGTTGTACTCCCATCTGAGCTCCATCGATGTCAAAGCAGGCGATCAAGTCAAACAGGGACAGGCCATCGCCAAAACCGGTGAGACCGGCCTTGCCGCGGGAGATCATTTGCATTTCGGCGTCTATCTTGACGGCGTTCCCATTTTGCCCGTCGAATGGTGGGACCAAAAATGGATCAACGATAACGTCCAGCCTAAGTTGGATGGCTCGAGCGCTGACAATATCGAGCACCCAAAGGATGCCAAACCCGCGCGCAAATCCCTGCGCAGGCGAAAAGCGTAGCAATCCCAGCCGCCCGGCTCCTTGAGCAGCAGGTTGGGGCATAACCTTGCCAGTATTTTTCCTCCTTCAGCCGCGCTCGTGAAGTATCACCGCAGCACTGTTTCCGATATTATCAGCGCCTTCATCGCGCAAACCAAGTTAAAAAATATTCCTCTCGACGTCCGCGAAGTCGCCAAACGCCACGTGGTCGATGGGCTGGCAACCATGCTCGCCGGCGCCGGCGAAGAATCCAGCCGGATTTTGCGCCGCCGCTTGATCGACCGCAATTGTCGACCAGAATCGACTACGTTGGGCTCGCCCGGCAGATTTTCCGCCGCGCACGCAGCATTGATAAACGGCGTTCAAGGTCATGTTATGGACTATGACGATGCACAGGCGGCGACATGGCCGTCGCGCCCGATGGGTCAACAGACCCATCCAACAACGCCGGTGCTTGCCGCTAGCCTGGCCTTGGCTGAAAGTCGGCGAGCCAGTGGGCAGGCGCTCCTCGCCTCCTACATCGTCGGGATTGAGGTGGCGTGCCGATTAGGCGACGCGGTCGACCCGAGTCATTATCTGGACGGTTTTCATCCGACAGGAACCCTTGGCGCTTTTGGCGCCGCTGCCGCGTGCGCTCATTTCCTCAAGCTTGAACCACGATCGATACGCCACGCCCTTGGTATTGCAGGAACCTTGGCGTCCGGTCTGCGCGCTAATCGCGGCACCATGGCCAAAGCACTAAACGCCGGTCGCGCCGCAGAGAACGGTGTAATTGCCGCAACCCTGGCGGCGGACGGCTTCACCGCCTCGGAAAATATTTTCGAGGCCCCTATGGGGTTTTTCACCGCAGCCTGCCGCGGCCGGATCGACAGCAATCTCATGCGATTTGGCAAGCCGTTTTTTTTCATCGAGCCAGGGGTCGCGATCAAGCTCTATCCGTGCGCCGGCGTGCTCCATCCCGCGCTCGACATAATGCTCGAATTGCGCGCGACCCGGAGCATCGATCCAACGAAAATATATCGAATTCGAGTCACCCTCGATGCCGAAGCGGCGTTACCGTTGGTTTATGAGCACCCGCAAGACAGCCTGCAAGCCAAATTCAGCCTTAACTTTGCCATGGCGGTGGCCCTTGTCGATGGCAAAGCCGGTTTGAGCCAATTCAGCGCGGAACGGTTCGGTGATCCGAAGGTCGCAGGTCTCATGAAACGCGTGGAACTCGCGCGCCTTCCCATACGTCGGCGAAAGCATGAGCCCGGCATCGCCACCGAGATTGAGATTACGATGATGAACGGCGCAGTTCACCGCGGACAAGCCTCCATTGCGCGCGGCCATCCCAGCATTCCTCCGTCGCGGGCAGAAATTGAAGAGAAGCTCCGCCAATGCGCCGATGGCATTTTGCCGCCTCGACAAATCACAAATCTACTGAGAAGCTGTTGGAGCTTGGAACGCGTCCCGTCGATCTCGGCCTGGCTTCGCACGCTTCGCCCGGCGCGGCGTTGACTTTGTTTCGGGCGGGAGAGATATAACTCTGGATCGTTTTGGAGGAATTTCTATGCGTATCGTCGATCTC